>ENA-UPTA01000221-UPTA01000221.1-activated-sludge-metagenome-genome-assembly--contig:-NODE-221-length-65983-cov-45.973774_pt1 | contig 65983 bp, 57 predicted proteins | sample MGYA00238184_ERZ773361 | MGnify/ENA primary metagenome ERZ773361 (study PRJEB29100, sample SAMN05720205) | activated sludge metagenome | isolation source: anaerobic digester from wastewater...
GGCGCAACTGAGCTTAAAGAAAGAGTCAAACAGTCGGCCCAGAAAATCAGAGGACTAATCAGAGAAAAATTAGAACTGGAGGCAAGACAAAAGGACAGGGCTCAGCGGCTGGATTTTATCAATTTCCAAATAAAAGAAATTGAAGAAGCGTGCCTGTCGGCCGGTGAGGAAGAACAACTCCTCCAGGAAAGATCAATCCTCAAAAATGCTGAAAAAATCGCCGGTCTGGTAAATGCTGCTATTGACCTGGCCTATGAAAATGAAGATTCTATTACCACCAGTTTGAAAAGACTGGAGACATTGACCTCTGACCTGGCTGCTTACTTCCCCGATCTTAAAGCGGCCAGCAGCCAGCTGGATGATTTCAGTATATTTTTAAAGGAGCTGGTCAATAATTTGATTGAGCTACGGGATAAATACGCTCCTTCACCTGCCCGGCAGGAAGAGATTGAAGAGCGACTGAGCCAGCTTGACCGCCTGAAAAGAAAATATGGGTCAACCATTGAAGAAGTCCTCCAGCACCTGGAGCAGATTAAAAACGAAAAGACAAATCTCGAAAAAAGTGAGGAAAAGCAAACCGAACTGGAAGACGCTATCCAGCAGGCCTTCATTGATTACAGACGTCTCTCCCAGGAACTGTCCGAACTCCGCCAGCGCCGGGCTAAGGATCTGGAACAGCTGCTGGTCAAAGAGCTGGGGCAACTGGCAATGAACCGGGCGCGCTTTAAAGTTGATTTCAGATCTCACCAGCTGGACCTCGAAGATTTATCTACCATCAGAGAAACGGGCGGCGAAGAGGTGGAATTTTTACTTTCTCCTAATCCTGGTGAGGACCTTAAGCCTCTGCGCCGGATCGCTTCTGGAGGAGAGTTGTCGAGGATAATGTTAGCTTTTAAGGTTATAGGCCAGGCTAGCGAACCGGGCAAGACTTTAATTTTTGATGAAATAGATGCTGGCATTGGTGGCCAAACGGCTGATTTCCTGGCCAGAAAACTAAAGCAATTGGCTCAAAGCCACCAGATAATATGCATTACCCACTTACCACAAATCGCCTCAGCCGCTCATCATCATTACCATATTGAAAAGAAAACAGAAAAAGGCAGGACCTATACGCTGGTAAAAAAATTGAGCGATAATGAGCGGCCAGAAGAAATTGCCAGATTAATTTCTGGCAGTCGTCTGACGGAGGCCAGCCTGCAAATTGCCCGGGAATTACTGGAGCAAAACCTTTCCAGTCACTAAAACTTATTTTGCTTTCTTTGCCTATTACCTGCCAAAAAACCCGGCTCGGAGCTTGCCTTTTCAGCTATAATATATTTTTAAAACCTGCTAATGGAGGATAGACAGCAAGTAATGTTAGAAGGTAAGAAATTTTTCATCCACACTTTCGGCTGCCAGATGAATCTTAACAACTCCGAGCAGGTGACAAGCATCTTACTAGCGGAGGGCGCCAGTCAGGTAGACTCACCCGAAGAAGGCGAAATTATTCTTATCAATACCTGTGCGGTCAGGGAGAAATCAGTTGAAAAGCTTTTTTCCTATTTAGGCCGTCTTAAGGAACATAAAACCAGACGCCGCTCAGTTATTGTTTGCCTCGGCTGTGTGGCTCAACTTTATCGGGAAAAGCTCCTGAGCAGGTTTCCTTATCTTGACCTGGTGGTGGGGCCCGGTCACTATCAGGAGTTGCCACTTCTCCTGCACAATACACCAGGGCTACCAGCCGCTGTGACTCACTGGACAAAAGACTGGGTCGAATTGCCTGTAAAGCCGGTAGCCAGGGAAAGCCAGGTCTCTGCCTATGTCACAGTAATGGAAGGCTGCGATAATTTTTGTACCTTTTGCGTTGTGCCTTTTACCAGGGGACGAGAAAAATATCGGCCACTGCGGTCGATTATGGAAGAAGTCAGGCAATTAGCTGAGTCAGACTTTGTCGAGATTCAGCTCCTGGGTCAAAACGTTAATTCTTACCGTGATCCTGAATCGGGTGCAGGGTTGGCCGAATTAATGGAAAAAATGGCAGAGGTCTCCCGAATAGAGTGGATCCGTTTTCTAACCTCGCATCCCAAGAATTTTTCGTATGAACTGGCTCTGGCTATGGCCTCTAACCGAAAAGTCTGCCATCAGCTTCACCTACCAGTTCAATCCGGTTCAAGCCAGGTATTGACCAGGATGAACCGAAACTATTCTCGTGAAGATTATTTAGAGAAAATTGGCTGGCTGAAAAGCCTTATGCCCGATATCAGCTTGAGCACAGATATTATTGTCGGTTTTCCAGGAGAAACCGAAGATGATTTCAGTCAGACCTTAGAGCTGGTTGAACAGGTTCGCTTCACTAATATATTCTCTTTTCGCTATTCACCCCGCCCCTTGACCAGAGCGGCCAGATGGAATGATGATGTCCCGGAGGAAGTTAAAATTGAACGCCTGATTGAATTGCAGAAGAGACAGAAAGAAATTCAATTAAAACTTAATCAAGAGGCCGTGGGACAGAAGCAAAAAGTCCTGGCTCTGGGGCGAAGCAAGAAGGGAAATCTCTATACCGGCAGAAACGAAGCCTATCAGGTGGTAAATTTTTCTTCCAGCCGTGAGTTATCACCAGGTTTTGTGGAAGTTAAGATTACTGGTGGGGGTGCTTATAGCCTCAAGGGTGAGCTCTCCAGCTGAACATTTTCAGAGCGTCAATTGCAAGCAGGGCCTATTTAAGATATAATTTTTTTTGCTTTAATAACCCTGAGGACTTATTAGCGAATGAAAGTTAATGTTTGGAATACTATCAACCAGCTCAGCAAGGAGCGTGGCGTCGAGCCAAGAGTTATTATCAAGGCAATTGAAGAATCGCTACGCTTGGCAGCAGCCAGATTTTTCAATCAGGGTGAAGATATTCAAGTTGATTTTAAACCAGAAAAAAGTGAGTTGCGAGTCTACACTGTAAAAAAGGTTGTGCCGGAGGTTGCCGATCCAGCCAGAGAGATCTCGCTGGATGAAGCTCTCCTTCATAATCCAGAAGCCAGGCTGGAGGAAACAATTGAGATTGAACTTCCAGCTGACACTCTTGGTAGAATAGCTGCTCAGGCCGCCAAACAGGCTATCTTTCAGAAAGTGCGGGATGCTGAGGTCGAAAAGGTATATGAAGAATTTGCTCCTAGAGTTGGTGATATAGTGACTGGTGTTGCCCGTCGTTATGAAAACAACGGAACAGTAGTTGAAATCAGCCGGACTGAGGCGTTTCTTCCAGATAAAGATAAGTTACCGAATGATGATTTCCGACCAGGAGATCTGGTCAAAGCTTTGATCTCTCAGGTTCAGAAAAATCCACGGGGCCCCCAGGTCATCTTAAGCAGGACATCACCTCGTTTTCTATCCCGGCTTCTTGAGTTAGAAATCCCCGAAATTGCAGCTGGAACAATCAAGATAAAAGATATTGCCCGACAGCCCGGAGAAAGGGCCAAGGTGGCTGTTTATAGCCAGGATGGTGATATCGATCCTGTTGGCGCCTGTATTGGAGTCAGAGGTAATAGAATACTCTCTATTTTAAAAGAACTCGACGGTGAAAAAATTGATATCATTGAGTGGTCTCCTGATCCTATTCTGTATGCCAAATCGGCCTTAAGCCCGGCTAAAGTCAATCGAGTGGTCCTCACCAATAAAGAAGCCAAAGAAATGGAAGCCAGGGTTGATAATGATCAATTCTCTCTCGCTATCGGCAAAAAAGGAATAAATGTCAGGCTGGCCAGCAAGCTGGTCGGCTGGAAGATTTCCATAAAACAAGAATAAACTAGGCTTAGAAGATGGATAAAGCTAAAAATAAAACTACAACTAAATCAGCCGTTCCAGCCAAAAAGAAAGCAACCAAGGCAGAAACGGCAGCCGGTCCGAGACCGAAGGTTCAAATCCAGGAAGGTTCGACAGTCAAAGATGTGGCTGAACGCTTTAAAATTAAGCCGAAAGACCTGGTTGATCACCTCATCGTTCGTGGTTATGACGTTTCAGCCTCTGATCTGGTAGATGAAGGACTCCTTCGAGCCATATCAGACATAATTAAGGTCGATCTGGAAATGGTCTCGCTGGAAGAAGATATTCGTAAGTTAGCCTTTCAATTAGAAGACAGTCTGGTGCCAAGGCCGCCAGTCGTCACCATTATGGGACATGTTGACCATGGGAAAACTACCCTGCTCGACGCCATCAGATCATCAAATCTAACCGAGAAAGAGGCAGGTGGAATAACTCAGCATATAGGTGCTTACCGGGCTAAATACAAGAATCGTTATATTACCTTTGTTGATACTCCTGGTCACGAAGCTTTTACCCAGCTGAGAGCACGAGGTGCTCAGGTGACCGACATTGTCGTCCTGGTAGTGGCGGCTGATGATGGGGTTATGCCTCAGACCAGAGAAGCCATCAGCCATGCCCAGGCGGCCAATGTGCCAATCATCGTCGCCATTAATAAGATTGATTTGCCAGGTGCCAATCCGGAAAGAGTCAAGCAGCAACTGGCCAAAGAAGGATTGATCGTCGAAGAATGGGGTGGAAAAACAATTAGCGTTGATATATCTGCCAAGGAAAAGAAAAACATTGATGAACTGCTGGAAATGATTTTGCTTCTTGGAGACATTCTGGAGTTAAAAACCAACCCTTATGTGCCAGCCCAGGGTGTCATCCTGGAATCCAGACTTGATGCTCAGAAAGGCCCTGTGGCGACGGTTATTATCCAGCTTGGCACGCTGGTACCAGGACAGGCTTTTATTTGCGGCCAGACTTATGGCAAAGCGCGAGCTCTTTTTGATGAATTCGGTCGGCCGGTGAAAGAGGCGGGACCATCCGTCCCGGTAGAAGTCCTTGGTTTCAATGATGTTCCACCAGCTGGAACTTTCTTTCAGGTAGTACCTGGCATTGATATTGCCCGCCGTATCTCTGAATTTAGAATGGCCAGAGCCAGGAAAGAAACTCCAGAAAAACAGGTTCCTCTAACTCTGGAAGATTTATTCAAGAAGATCGAAAAGGACCAGATAAAGGAGCTAAAAGCCATTGTCAAGGCTGACGTCAATGGCTCGGTTGAGGTTTTAAGAGACCTTTTACCCACGCTGAGCACGGATAAAGTCAAAATCAATGTTCTGCAGGCTTCAACTGGAAATGTGACCGAGGCTGATGTCCTCTTAGCGTCGGCCTCAGGGGCGATTATCATCGGCTACAATGTAAAAGTTCCACCCAAAATTCAGGAAATAGCTAAAAATGAAAAAGTTGAAATCCGTCTGTACAAAATCATCTATCAGCTGACTGATGATCTTAAAAAGGCCGTGGCCGGAATGCTGGAACCAGTAATTAAGGAAACTTATCTTGGCCGGGCGGTGGTTAAAAAGATCTTCAACATTGGCAAGGTAGGAACAGTCCTGGGCTGTCAGGTTATTGACGGCAAGGTGGTCAGAAACGCAGAAGTCAAGGTCATCAGGAATAATCAGGTGCTTTATCAGACCAGAATCTCTTCGCTTAAACATGTTAAGGAGAATGTCACCGAAGTTAAAAAAGATTCGGAATGTGGCCTCGGACTGGAGAAAACACAGGATATACAACCGGGCGATATACTTGAGGCTTTCGTCCGGGAAAAGGTCATGCCGACCTGAATTTAAGCCCGATGATTATCGGTGTTTTAACTCTGGACTTTTTTCTGGCCTATTCTCATTCTCTCAAAGAAAAAAGGCGCTTTATTAATAGTTTTATTGGACGGGTCCAGCACCGATTCAATGTTTCGGTATCAGAAGTTGATTTTCAGGATAGCTGGCAGAGAACGAGAATTGCCGTAGCTCTGGTCAACAGCGAGGGCTCGGTGGTCAGACAGATTATGGATAAAATTCTCGAAGAGGCGAATAGCTACCCGGAAGCAGTTTTATCCGGTCACAAGCTTGATTTATATTAAAAGAATATAACATGAGGAAAGACGGATCCTATCGGCCGAAAAGAGTCAGTCACCTGATTCAGCAGGAAATCAGCCTGTATCTGATTAATGAGCTGCCAGAAATGACCGGTTTCTTGACTGTTACCGGCGTGGAAATGCCCGCTGACTTAAAGACAGCTAGAATCTCAGTTTCTGTCTATCCCAAAGACAGGCGTCAGCCTGTCTTAAAGCTCCTGGAAAAGGCAGCTCCCCATTTCCGGCGGCTGCTTGCCAGTAGATTAAATTTAAGATATAATCCCGAGCTAATTTTTATTCTTGATACCTCAGCTGATCAAGAAGAAAAAATTGACCGGTTGCTGGAATTAGTTAAAAAAGATGAGCCAATTAATAAAAGTTAATATTGCTAAAACAATTATCAATTCCAGCCACATAGCGATTACCATTCACCTGAGACCTGATGGCGATGCCATTTACACCAGCCTGGCTCTGGCTGCCATGCTCGACCTGCTGGGCAAAAAAGTCCAGGTGGTCAGCCACGATCCCTTACCTTATCCCTTCTATGAATTTCCTGAAACCTCTAGAATCAAAATCGGGGAGATCGAGCCAGAAGGCCTGGACCTGGTTATCCTGCTTGAATGTGCGGACATACCACGGTCAGGGCAAACTAAAATTGGCCACCTGCCTAAAATAAATATAGATCATCATTTTTCAAATTCTCCCTTTGGAAATATAAACTGGATTGATCCCAGGGCTTCAGCCGTTGGTGAAATGGCCTATGAGTTGATTGAACCGCTTGGAATAAATCTTACTCCAGAGATAGCCACTTATCTTTATTCGGCGATTTTTTCCGATACTGGTTCTTTTCAATTTTCCAATACTTCCAGCCAGACGCTCTTTGTTTGCCATAAGCTGGTTGAGGCCGGAGCCAGCCCGAACGCTGTTGCCGAGAAGTTACTTAACAATAATTCACCTTCTAAAATAAAGCTTCTTGGCCAGATATTATCCACCCTGCGGCTCAACGAAGCCGGCAATATCGCCATTATTACCATGCTGATTAAGGATAGAGAAGAGTTTGGTTTTAAAGAAGTGGATATCGAAGACGCTACTACCCTGGTCAGATCCATCAAAGGGGTGGAAATGGTCATTTTCTTTAAGGAAATTTCCCCAGGCGAATTCCGGGTAAGCTTGCGCTCCAAAGGTCAGGCCAATTCTGCCCTTGTGGCTGAAAGATTTGGTGGTGGTGGTCATGTCAATGCCGCTGGTTTTACCGTCTATGGACAGCTGGAAGAACTTTCTAGCCGCATCCCGGCCGAAGTAGAAAGATTACTTAACGACCAGGTTAGACAGCAATCCTGATGGACGGGTTAATAATCGTTGATAAGCCAGCCGGCTGGACCTCTCATGATGCCGTCCTTAAGCTGAGAAAGATTTTAGGCGAACAGAGGCTGGGGCATGCTGGAACCCTTGACCCTCTGGCCACTGGCATCCTGATTATCACTGTCGGCCAGGCCACCAGGCTTTTCCCCTTCCTATCCCGGATTGGCAAAACTTATACGGGCCAGATCACCCTGGGGCAGGCAACTGATACTTATGATTTGCTGGGAAAACCGGTTGGGGAAAGATGCCAGCAATATCCGGACATTGAGACGATCATAAAAGCGACCGAAACACTGACCGGGGAAATCGAGCAGTTTCCTCCTCCTTTTTCAGCTAAAAAGATCAATGGTCAGCGGGCCTTTGAACTGGCCAGAAAAGGACAGAGACCAGAATTGAAGCCGGTAAAAGTTAATGTTTACCACTTTTTGATCCTGGATTATAAACCGCCATTGTTAACTTTTCAGATTGAATGCTCATCCGGGACCTATATCCGAAGCCTGGCCGATGAACTTGGGCAGAAGCTCGGTTGCGGTGCCCATCTCTCCAGCTTGAGACGCGTTTTGGCCGGCCCCTATTCTGAGGCTGAGGCCCACAGTCTCGAACAGATCGAGCAACTCTACCGTAACCAATTGACTTCTCAATTTCTAATTCCCCTTGACTATGCCCTTGGCTGGCAGCCGGCTATCTGGATCGAGACCGGCAGTCAGGCGAGTTTTCTACATGGAGAGCCCCTACAGCTGGACAATCTGGTAAAAATCGATTTGAGCAAGAGCATTCAGACCTTCCCCCCTGTCTTTAGAGTTCTGACTGAAGACCATCATCTTCTTGGCCTGGCCAGGTTTAATCCAGAAGAAAAGCTCTTCGAACCGCAGGTGGTTTTCCATCCTCGCCCCTAAAATTTTCTATAAAATCATTAAATATTATCAATCTGGTCCAAAAATCTTTACACCCGTCCTTGAATTTTACCACTATCTATTGTATTTTAAATAAAGAATGAGGCTAAATAAGAACCAAATAGAACATTTATCATTTACAATCTTAAGAACCCTGATCAAAGAAGGCAAAATTCTGGTCGAGGACAAGAGCCGGGTACTGGAAGAAATAGTCAATCTGATCTCAGATGAATTTCTTAAAGAAGATAAGCTTGACCAGGAAGTCAGAGAAATTCTGAACAAACATATAGACGAAATCCGCAAGGGGAATATAGAGTATCAGACGATGTTCAAAATGATCAAGACTAAACTGGCCAAAGAAAGGAATATTGTCATCTGATGAGCCGCCTGTCCAGAGAGAAAATCCACTATCTGTCAAAATTAATAGTCAATGCTCTATATAAAAACGATCTGGTAGAATTTCTGGACGAGTCCAATGAAATCCGCTTGACTGTAGTTAAAGCTATTGAAGAAGAGATGAAACTCTACGACCAGCTGGACCATAAAGCCAGAGAAAAGATAACTTCACAAAAAAAGCATATTGAAGAAGGCTCTCAGGAATGGGAAATACTTTATCGCAAGTATTACAATGAGGAACTGGCTAAACTGACCAAGCTGTCTGAATAATTGAGAAAGTCAGGCCATCTAAAGGCTGTAAGTAAACAACTTTTGTGCTGCAAAACAGCCATCAAAACCCGATTTAATCTTTCCTCTGACTTCCCAGTGCCAGGCTCCATCTTGAATAGACTTGCTGCTTAACTCCAATAAATCCATGTGATTCTATGGTCTTTAACCTGAACAACGACCATCCGGGTAGTGTTCATCCTGACCTGCCTGGCATCCAGGATCATCTGAGGACAGCGGCTGACAGAGAGCCCTCTCTACCCTGCTATCCGATGTATTAAGTTAACACCAGCCCGACCTTAATAAAAAACAGACAGGCTAAAAATATCCGACAACCAACATATAAAAAAGGGGCGGTGAGCCCGCCCCTTTTCTTTGGTAAATCAACAGTAAATTAGAAATTGTATCTAAAGCCGATACCCATTTTGTGGCTGTCAAAGGTGCGCCCAATTGGAGCCCTGAATTCAAAGAAGATTTGGCCCATCTTCAAATAATTGTCAAAAATTGTAAGGCCGATCTGGCCGACGGCATCCACTCCAGCCTTGCGCATATCAACTTCTTTGGTGATAAAACCAGGGCCTACTCCAATATAAGCTTTGCCCAGATGCAGGTTAGCTAAAAGTTCAGCCATAATGGTTGTCTTCCAAGGGGAACCCTTCAAAGGAACTCCGACACCGGCTGTAAAGGTCAGGCTGACCTTATCTGGATTAAGCCAGGTAAATAAACCAGGTCTGATAAATATATAACCGACATAATCTGACAGATCGTATTCTTCGCCACCATGGGCCAGCATCGGGCCAAATTCGATCGATCCAAAGAGTTTCTTTCTGGTAACAGTAAAGCTTTTGCTGGAATCACCGGTAGCAGCAGAGACAGCACCATCATTATCATAAGCGGTAGCAGCCACGGTAAAAGTACCTTCTTTATAAAGAGCCTTTTCCCAGGTAAATGGCTTTTCGCTGTCAACATAAGAATCAACTACCTGGCCATTTTCATCTCTTAACTCAAAGGCTACTTTGGTTACCTGCCCATCTGAATCAGATGAACCGGAGGCATCAAAGGTAACCGGACGCCCATAATAGTTTTTGCAATCGGTGCAGCTGGGAACAACCACAGCCACTGGTGGATAATTAATATAGACTCTGGCTTCGCACGGATTAGCCGAAGACTTATTGGCCATATTAATAGCTGTGCCTTTAAAGACATATTCGCCGGGCTTGTCCAGCTTGGTCTGCCACCTGGCTGAATCCGGACTTAATTCCTTGCTGGCCACTTTGTTACCCTGTTTATCCACGATTTCAACTTTCAGGCTCTTGGCATTCTGGCTGCCACTCATATCAACCGTAATCGGGTCATTAATATTGGCCTTAGCAGGAGACACCTTGAGGTTGCAGATAGCTTCCGGGATTTCTTCAACCATGCCAACATAAGCAATATTTCCACACGGTTTGGGAATCATAAAGGTATAAGTCTTATAACCGACCTTCACCTTAACGGTGAAATTTTCTACTGGCTTGTTTCCTGCCCATTCTAATGGCCCTGAAACTTTTACTTTCCCTTGAGATCTGAACAACATCCATTGGACTGTTTCGCCAATATTCCAGGTTGAATCTTCAAACTGGGCAGTTTTTAACTGATCAATAAATGGTTGATAGACCTCACCCAGGCCAGCCTGCTCAAAACCAATCTTGATGTCGGCTGAGTAGCGATCAACCAGCATCTTCATAACTTCCGGAGTAGGGATCTGGCCTCTGACCCGGGCGAAAGTATACTGTCCTAAGGATTTTATCTTTTTTACTTCTGCCGAAGCTTGGGAGACCAAAACAAACACCAGGGTTAAACAAATCAGAGCAACAAACTTTTTGTTTTTCATTCGCTCACCTCCTGTAAATTTTCTGACACTCTAATTAAATAAGAAACTTGACCTGATGTCAAGAAAACAAGCAGATATTATCAGAATTTTATTTTCAGCATCAATCTGGCTAAAAAATCTTAGCCTTTACTATTTTAGTAGGTTCGGCCTTAACCTCAAAAGTCATATCTGATTCCGACCGCCATCTTGTGACAATCAGAGAATGAACGTCCAATCGGAACCCGAAATTCAAAATAAAGCTGCCACATGGAAAGATAGTTGTTAGATAAGGTTACTCCCAGCTGACCCAGGGCATCGACTCCAGTCTTTCGATCAGATCTCTCCTTAGTCATGAAGCCAGCCCCAAGACCTAAAAAGACTTTTCCAAAATGGACATTGCCTAAAAGGTTGGTAGTTATCACCGCTTTCCAGGGCGCACCCTTAAACGGAACAGCAGCGCCACTGGTAAAAGTCAGACTGGTTTTATCCGGCTTTAGCCAGACAAACATGCCTGTTCGGACAAAGGCAAAAGTAGTATAGGAGCCATGAGCCAGCAATGGCCCCGCTTCAGCAGCAATAAACAGGGTTTTTCTGGTAACTCTGATTGTCTTTTTGGAATCAGTAGTAGCAGTTGATGCAGCCCCATCATTATCATAAGCTGTGACTGAAACTGTATAGTTTCCAGGAGAATAAAGAGTCTTTTCCCAGATATAGGGCTTTTGAGCAGCAGTCATGGTATCTACTACCTGGCCTGTGCTATCAGTTAACTCAAACACGACTCTCGTTATTTCCCCATCTTGATCAGATGAACCGGTAGCATCGAAGGTCAGCGGTCGTCCGACATATTCCCGACAGTCAAGGCAATTTGGAACCACCCTGGCCACAGGGGGGTAGTTGACGTAAACCCTACCCTCGCAGGTATTGGTGGAAGGTTTATCAGCTAGATTAATAGCTGTTCCCCTAAAAACATATTCGCCTGGCTTATCAAGTTTGGTTTGCCATCTGGCTGATTCCGGGGTCAGGTCCTTACTTGAGACTTTAGTGCCCTGTTTATCAAAGATTTCGACCTTTAAGCTTCTGGCATATTGGCTCCCGCTCATATCGACAGTAATTGGATCATTTATATTAACTTTGGACGGGGAAACTTTAAGGCTACAAACAGCCTCAGGAATTTCTTCAAATTCATCGAGAAGGGCAATGTTTCCACACGGTTTAGGAATAATAAATTTGTAAGTCTTAAATCCCTTTTTGACTTTAACAGCAAAAACTTCCAGCGGTTTTTCCCCTGCCCATTCTAAAGGCCCGGTCACCTTGATCTTCCCCTGAGAACGGAAGAGCATCCACTTGACTGTTTCTCCGATGTTCCAGGTGGTATCTTCAAATTGGGCGCTTTTTAACTGTTCAATGAAAGCCAGATAAATATCGCCATATCCGGCCTGATCGAAGCCATATTTGATATCGCCTGCATAGCGATCGGCCAGCATTTTCATCACTTCTGGTGTTGGTATATCCCCCCTGATACGAACAAAGGTAAAGTTTCCCATGCTCTTAATCTTTTTGACTTGAGCTGAAGCACCGATGGCAAAAAGCAATATCAGACATGGTATAAGCATCACCTTTAGTCTTTTGACTGACATTCCGCACCTCCGTAAGATATTGATTAATTTATCAATAAAACAAAAGCTATCACTTTGTCAATAGAAAATCTATTTTATCTTTTCCTCGTTTTATATCTCACTATCAGCCCTGGAGAAAAACATCTTCATTTTTTGGAATAGTTTTGCTAATATATTACTTATTGAAACTGACCTTTGCCAGAAAGCTGACAGCTCCGTTTTCTATCTGGAATCAAGTTTTAAGCTTGGTCTCGGTCAGTTCTACCAGGGAACTCCAAATCATATTTGGAAGGAGACAAAAATTGAACGTTGTCCGTGAAGAAATTGAACTTAAGGTTATTACCCCTAATGAACCTGGGATTTTTGGACGGGTGCTGGCCACGCTGGCCAATGCCGGCATTAATCTCCGAGCCTATTGCGTCCAATCTGAAAAGCACCAGGAAAAGGGCCAATTTAATCTGGTAACTTCTGATCATAAAAAGGCCGAGGCTGCTCTGCGGTCGCTTGGCTATAAGATAAAAACAACCAAGGTTATCACTGTTGAAGTTGATGACCGGATTGGGGTGGGGGCAGAGATAGGCGCTCTCTTAGCTGGAGCGGTGATTGATGTTAGATATTCATATGGCTCATCAGCCGGAGCTGGACGAACTCTGCTGATTTTTAAAACAAGTAATAACAGTAAGGCTTTGAAAACTCTGCAATAATTAAGGAGAAGATCCACAAAAAGCCTGCTTGATAAGTTCGGTCAAACCCGGTTGGAGTCTGGAGACAAGAAATTTTTTGACCGGCCGGCCAAAAACTTATTTGACAAAGAAATAAATTTTAAATAGAATTCTAATCTATAGATATTTAAGGAGGAGAGCATGGCGAAAGCTGAACCCAATGTCGTCCCCCTGTGTGACGTCTTACTCGTTCTGTTAATTATTTTCATGGTTATCACACCCATGGTCCAATTGGGAATTGATGTCAAGCTGCCCGAAGTCCAGGCGTCTGACTCAAGAACCGGTCAGGATCCCAATGTCATCGTGCTGACTGTTAAGAAAAATGATCAGGTCGAGATACAGAGAAATCCCCTGGAATTAAGGCTATTGCTGGAAGAACTGCGCCGTTTATATGCTGCTCGTCAGGACAAAACCATTTTTATCAGGGCCGAAGCAAAAGTCCCGTTTAGCAAAGTTATAGAAGTAATGGATATCTGCAAAGGAGCCGGTGTCGAGACTCTGGCCATCATTCCTGAAATAATTGAAGAGTAAGATCCAAGGATACTTAAGTCCCGAGTTTAATTTTGTATCGACAGAAGGGGCCCGATGAGGGTCCCTTTTTTTTGCTTAAAAATCCTGGAGGCAGATAGCTTCCCCCCTGACTAATTCTTTCTCGATTGAAGATTCCTGAGGGCAGCCCTGATCGATAGCTAATAGAAACTCTCCAGACAGGATGCTTATCTTAGTTTTAATCCAGCCACCGTCTGTCTGGCCGGAAAAGTTTTATTTTTGAATTATCGGACCAATCACTTCCCTGGAAATAACCAGCCTCTGGATTTCATTGGTACCTTCATAAATTTGAAGCAGCTTGGCATCTCTGACCAGCTTTTCTAGGGGATAATCCTTCATATATCCATAACCACCAAAAATCTGCAAGGCTTCCAGGGAAGCTTTCATGGCCAGGTCTGAACCAAAACATTTTGCCATGGCTGAATTGAGGCCGCAGGACAAGCCTTGATCCACCATCCAGGCTGCTTTCCAAACCAGCAATCTGGCTGCCTCTAATTCAGTTGCCATTTGAGCGATTTTAAAAGCTGTAGCCTGAAACGTGGCTATTGGCTGGCCAAACTGAACCCTCGTTTTAGAATACTCGATAGCATATTCGAGAGCTGCCCTGGCTAACCCGACTCCGGCTGCACCCACCGCTGCTCTGGTTCGGTCGAAAGTTCTCATGGCGATCAGGAAACCCTGACCCACCCTACCCAGAATATTTTCAGCCGGGACTCGAACATCCTCAAAAAATATTTCAGCTGTATTGGAGGCCCTCTGTCCCATTTTATCTTCTATCTTGCCGATAGTAATCCCCGGGGTCTCCCTGGGAACAATAAAGGTCGTCAGGCCGCGAGCTCCTTTCTGGGGGGCAGCATTGGCAAAAACCACATACAGGCTGGCCACTCCCCCATTTGTTATAAAGCACTTGGAGCCATTTATGATATAATCAGAGCCATCTTTCCTGGCCAGCGTTTTAATGGCAGAGGTATCAGAACCTGCTTCTCTTTCTGTCAGACAATAAGAGGCAAAACTCAGTTTTCTGGTAAAGGGAGTCAAAAATTTCTTTTTCTGCTCTTCCTGGCCATAAAGGATAATCGGGGTAAAGGCCAGCGAATTGGCCATCATGGTGGTGTACATTCCCGGGCAGCCCCAGGACAGCTCTTCTGAGATGATGGCCATTTCCAGATCAGATAAGCCGCCACCTCCATATTCCACCGGCACGTTGCAGGTCAAAAAGCCTGCTTCAAAAGCTTTTTGCATAACATCTTCAGGGAACTTTTCCTCTCGATCATAAAAAGCCGCCTTTGGCCTCATTTCTTTTTCAGCAAAGGAATGAGCCATTTCCTGGAGGGCTTTCTGTTCTTCTGTTAATTCAAAAGAAATCACCTTGCACCTCTCTTCTATTTAATATTCTTAAAGTATCCAGATCTTATTAGTCTTGTTTTATAATCAAATAATGGTTTTTTGTCAACCGCTTTGACCTACCAGGTAAAGAGAACGACAGTCTGCAGTCCGGGCCTGTCCCAAGCTGGCGGTCCGCCCCTCCCATAAAAGTAGCACGACACAGGCAGTGGTGATCGCCCAGAAAACCAGACTTCTTAATGCCAAAGAATCCGATCCTGATTATTCCGACTTTCCCTGGTTGCAAAAACAAGAGGCCTGTTGTATAAAAAATTCTTAATTAAAATTCTCTCTGAGAAAGGATAGAAAAATGAAGATTTTTGACAACCGGGCAGTAGTCAAAGCTGATATTTTGCTTCCGGCTGAAGGCCTCGACTTGGCTCGCTGGTCGGTGATTGCCTGTGATCAATACACTTCTGAGCCCGAGTACTGGGAACGCGTAGCTGCTTTCGTCGGCGCTGCACCTTCCACTTATTATTTGATCTATCCTGAAGTTTATCTGAATGCCCCTGACAAAGAAACCAGAATAAGAAATATCAAAAGCAAGATGCGAGAATATCTTTCCGGCGGCATTTTCAAAGAGATGGAGGGGATAATCTATGTGGAGAGAGAAACTGCTCACGGCTGGAGAAAGGGCCTTCTGTTAGCTGTTGACCTGGAAAAGTATGATTACCGACCCCAGGCTCAGAGCTTGATTAGAGCAACAGAAGGAACCATTCTGGAGAGAATCCCTCCCCGGGTACAGATTAGGGAAGGGGCGGATCTTGAGCTGCCCCATATTATGATGCTGGTTGACGACCCGGCAAATTTATTTATCGGGCCAGCCAGTGACCATCGATCTGATTTGCCCTGTCTGTATGATTTTGATCTGATGTTTGACTCCGGTCGTCTGCGTGGATATTTTGTCAATCAGCCGAAAGTCGAGGAAAAAATTCTGGCTGGCCTCGGTCAGCTGGCTGATCAGAAAAGATTCTGTCAGAGATATAATCTTCCGCCAGAGACTCCCCTTCTTCTCTTTGCCGTTGGCGATGGCAACCATTCGCTGGCCACAGCCAAAACAATCTGGGAAAAGACCAAAGTCACCTGCCCCAATCTGGAAGAATTAAAAAATTCACCTCTGCGTTATGCTCTGGTTGAAATTGTCAACCTTCATGATGAAGCATTGGTCTTTGAACCAATTCATCGAATTCTATTCGAGGTTAAAGACTCGCCAGCTTTCGAACAAGAACTTCAAGTCTTTTTCCATCAGCAGGTGGAAATCCGACCTCAGCCTTCCTATGAAGAGTTAAAAAAAGCAGTCAATAATAAGGGGAAAAGCGAACAGGTAGCTGGTTTACTTTCCAATCAGGGCCTTAAATCTATAAAATTTTTGAAGCCTTCTACCAACCTGACAGTTGGTACGATTCAGACCTTTCTGGATAAATTTTTTAGCGACAGGAAAGCCCAGGGCCTCGATTATGTCCACGGAGATGATTCTCTCTTGCAATTGGTTAAGAAAGGCAAAAATAATGTCGGCATTTATTTACCAGCACTGGATAAAAACGAACTTTTCCCAACTGTTATTCTGGATGGAGCCCTACCCAGAAAGACTTTTTCTATGGGCGAGGCCTGGGAGAAACGCTTTTATCTGGAGGGCAGAAAACTAACTAGTCGCTAAATAACAGCTCAAAAGCTTCGTTGGAAATAATTTTCTCCAGTAGTTCTTCTGGCCGGGTCTTATAGCTGACTGGAAGGTTAATCAACGGGATTCCTTCTCTCTCCAGCCAGTTAAGGAGTGGTCTGGTTCTCTCTTCGTGGATTTTGTACCGGTGACTTATGATGTCGGGGCGGTCATCCTGACGGCCAGTTCTTTCTCCGTCAAGGTTGGCTAGAATTCTTCTAATTGAGACCCCCTCAGGACAATCCAGGTTAACCGCCAGAACAATTCTGGCCAGGCCTTTTAGCCAGAACACCTGGCCTGGATGGCGGGGTAGGCCGTTTAAAATCAAAACATCTTCTCTGGATGGATTAATTTCACTCAGAAAATTCATTAGGATCTTTCGCACCAGCTCCCGATCAGGCTCTTCAAAAAGAAGAGCTTTTTCCACCACCTGGCGAATACGCTCCAGCTCCTGCTCATCATAATGTTCTTGTAACCCATTTCGCCCATCCGGGCGAACCATTCCCTCTGACTGGCCTTCAAGAATTTGCCTTAGTTCCTGACCGAAATCAAAGATAAAAAAGCGTCTACCTTTTATCTTCTGACGGGAAAGATATTGACCAAAAGGACTTTTACCCGCCCCCGGGGGTCCCAGTAGCAATAAGCTCTTAATTTCAGACATGAGAACAGACTTTAAGAACTACCCTTTTCCTTGCTTCTTAATATTTATTGTTTTCCAGTGATTAGAAATTGCGCCCGGCAGGGCTCGAACCTGCGGCCTTCTGATTCGTAGTCAGACGCTCTATCCAGCTGAGCTACGGGCGCTTCCAATTAACCCGTCTAATATTAACTGAAGAGCTTAGTTTTTTCAATCGCCAGTTAGAGCGGTGAAGGCTGGATTAAGAGGAGTCAACTGATCTTGAGGATAGCTGCCCCGTTTATCCGGCTGTGTTTGACCGCTTCCAGAGCTTCATTGGCTTTTTCTAGCGGGAAAGGGTGTACCTCGGTTTTTATAGGAATTTCACCGGCCAATTTCAAAAACTCTCTCCCGTCCTGACGGGTAGAATTGGCCACGCTTCTCAATGTCTTTTCATAATAAAGGTGCTTTTGATAATTCAATTCGGGCACCGGACTAAGATAAATACCAGCCAGAGCTACCGTTCCTCCCCTGTCGACAACCTCCAGGGCCCGGCGGGCTATCTCTCCAGCCGGAGCAAAGACAACGGCGGCCTCAAGTTTTGCCGGGGGATTTTCTGAGGGCAGGCCGGCCCAGACTGCTCCCAGTTCCAAAGCCTGCTGTCGATGCTCAGTTTTTCTCGAAAATACATAGACCTGGCTGCCCATATAATTAGCCACCTGGATGGTCACATGGGCAGAGGCTCCAAAACCGAACAGCCCTAGCCTTCCGCCTGGTTTTAAATTGCTCAGTTTCAAAGAACGATAGCCGATGATGCCTGCACAAAGAAGAGGGGCAGCCTGCTCATCAGGAAAATTCTCAGGCAATTTATAGGCGAAAGATTCAGGCACAACTGCCAGTTCAGCGTAGCCGCCATCCACGTCAAAACCAGTAAATTTAGCTTCCTGACAAAGGTTTTCTCTTTGCGTTAAGCAGAAGCGGCAATGACCACAGGTCTGATAAAGCCAGGCACAGCCAGCTCTCTCGCCAACCTTAAAAAGAGTCACCTTTTTCCCGGTTTTCTCCACCTGTCCGACAATTTGATGTCCTGGAATCCTGGGTAATTTAACTGCTGGCAGTTCACCCTCAACTGTATGTAAATCTGTATGGCAGACGCCACAATATGTCACCCGGAGAAGAAGCTCATTCTCTCCTGGCTCAGGAGCTTCCACTTCTTCTAACCTTAACGGTCTGTTCTCAATTGGACTGAATTCGTTTAGCACCATTGCTCTCATCGCTGCCCTCCTTTTTCCCCATTCAGTCCGCCTCCGCTGAGTTTCCTGGTCAGACGATCAACTCTCTTTTCAAAATCTCTTTCCAGATCAGAATTCATCAGGCGGGATAAGGCCAGTCCGTCCAGAGCCAATTTCAAAGCTGTTTCCGGTTGCCTGGCCTGATGCTCATAATACATGGCCAGTTCCCGCCAGGCTTCTAAATCTTCGCTGTTCTGGGTGAGATCTTCCCATAATTTGAGAGATTTTTCCCACTCTCCACATCTTTTAAAATAAAGAGCCAGATTTTTCTTAACTCTGACTGACAATTCAACCGGCAGCTTCTGGCTTAGGGCCTTCTCATAGAGCTCTGCCGATTTCTTCATTTCGCCCGCTTTCTCCCAGATTTTCCCCAGCCCGAAAAGTTCCAGACTATCAATTTCTGTCTCTTGATTTTCCAGGCTTTGCCCGACAGTCAAAGCTCCGGCTACCACTACCCCGTACAGCGACATGATATCTTCCTGATTGTGATAGAGAATTGGCTCGACAAGGGAAAAATCTCCTGTTCTTAAATATTGAAAATAGCGCCAGGGGATTTCCTCCGAGGGAATGTCTTCTGCTCGAGTAGCTCCCAGATGAGCCAGCGCCAGATTATAAAGCCGGCAGCTTTCATATTTATGCTTCCATAGATAACGGGCTGAAAACAAAAAATCAAGATGGGGTAAATCTGATAAGGGACATCTCAGACGATTTAGAGTAAAACGCGTCTCCAGCAAGGGCAGATCGAATCCTTTGCCATTATAAGAAATAACCGAAGTGAATTTTCGGTCAGAAAGAAGCTCCAGCAGTTCCTCCAGCATCTTAAATTCTGAAGCCAGGTTATTCAAGCAAAATTGAACGACTTTAAAAGCCTCTCCGTCAAAAAAGCCCAGACCAATGAGAAAAGGTATGGTGCCAGTTCCACCGGCCAGACCGGTTGTTTCCAGATCGATAAAAACAGCTTCAGCCAGAGAGAGATCTTTAAAAGCTTCATCCCTGCTTAGAAGATAAAGAACACGTCCCGGTATGTTCAGACCAAGAGAAATAGGAATCTGACCATAGCTCGAATTGAGATTGAAATTGTTTTCAAGAACCAGGTAGGGCTGATGGGGAGGGCTGGAGACCAGCTCGTCTACAATTTTATCACTTTCTGCCTTTTTTTCAGACTTCTTCTGCCTGGAAAGGGCCAGCAGCTTTTCTAATTTCTCCTTGGTGCTGAGATTTTTCTGCGCTTCCAGATTATTCCACAGCTCTCTAACTTTATCTGTTTGTCCCTGCCTGGCTATTTTTTTTCTTAGTTGTTCTCTTAATTCATCCCGGTCCATCTGCCTGCCCTCTGGTGATTGTCTCCACTAAGTTTATCTTTATTTTAGCTCAAAAAAGTTTTGGTTGTTATCATTATATCACTTGTTAAGACTGATAAAAGGAAACTCGTTCCTTGATTTTATGAGATAAAGGGTTTGCCAATTCTGACCGGTTTTTTATATAGTGAATAGTTAGTAATAGGCTAAAGGACAAAATTGATGAGTGCTGAATACTATCTAGCCTTTGACTTCGGGGCAGAGAGTGGCCGGGCGATGCTGGGTTCCTTAGACAGTGGAAAAATCCACTTGACAGAGCTTCATCGCTTCCCTACTCGCCTGATTCACTGCCAGCAGCACTTTCATTGGGACATTTACTACCTGTTTGAGCAAATACGGTTGGTTCTGGAAAACCTCAGGCAGAAGAATTTCAGACTGAACAGTTTGGGCATTGATACCTGGGGAGTTGATTTTGGTCTGATAGATAAAAGCGGGCATATTCTCGGCCTGCCATTTTGCTATCGGGATAAAATTTTCCCAGAAGCGGCTAGAAGCTATCTGAAGGAATTCTCAGCAAAAGAACTTTACTACCTTACTGGCATTCAATTCCTGCCTTTTAATACTCTTTTTCAGCTTTATGCCCTGCGGGAAGAAAATCCTGGTTGGCTGGAACTGGCTGAAAAGATACTTTTTATACCTGATCTGCTAAACTTTCTTTTAACTGGCACTGAAGCTACTGATCTGACGATTGCTTCTACTTCTCAGCTCTTGTCGGCCACGAGCCGTCGCTGGCTGCCCGAGCTTCTTGAGCGGATGGGAATTCGAAGCCAGCTACTCCCCGAAATAAACCTGCCCGGGAAAACCCTTGGCCGACTTTCTCCCTGGCTGTTAGCAGAAGGGCTACCCGACCTGGCCGTTGTCCAGGTGGCCAGTCATGATACAGCTTCAGCTGTGGCGGCTGTGCCGGCTCAAGGAGATAGCTGGGTTTATATCAGTTCTGGGACCTGGTCTTTGATCGGAGTCGAATTGAATCAACCAGTCATTAATGAGCAATCTTTCCGGTCTAATTTCACCAATGAAAGCGGGCTGGGAAAAACCATTCGCTTTCTTAAAAATGTCAACGGACTTTGGCTTCTCCAGCAGTGCCGGAGAATCTGGTGCCGCCATGGGGATTTAACCTATGAACAGCTGACCGAAATGGCTGAAAAGGCCAGACCTTTCCAGCTTTTTATAGACCCAGATGCTCCGCTTTTTCTAAACCCGGCCAATATGGTTAAGGCTATCGCCGATTATGCCTGCCAGACGGGTCAGATTGTTCCCGAAGAGCCAGGAGAAGTGACGCGAGCTATTCTGGAAAGCCTGGCTTTAAAATACAGACTGGTAATAGATGAACTGGAAGCTTTAACTGGCCAGAATTTTAGGATTGTCCACATCATAGGTGGCGGGGCAAAGAATGATCTTTTGAATCAATTCACAGCTGAGGCGACTGGCAAGCTGGTTTTAGCTGGACCGGAAGAAGCCACTGCCACCGGGAATATCCTGATCCAGGCTCTGGCTTCCGGTCAGCTTAATGACAGGCTGGAGATCAGGAAGACTGTCAGTCAATCATTTGATATCAAAGAATTCAGGCCACACTCACCAGAAATATGGGAAAAAGTCCTGGCTGAGTTTAAGGTCAGGCTGGCGGAGGTTCACTACGAGACTGGTTCCTGACTACCTTGACAGGCGGCGGTTAAAAATTATAAGAACTATCATTGAGGAGGGTTGTTTAAATGGATAACGATTCTGTTGAAAAAAGATATGGCGAAGCCAGAGAAAAACTGGCCGAAATAGTTGTAAACGTTGATGAGGCTCTTCAAAAGCTCGAAGCCTATCAGCTATCCATTCATTGCTGGCAAGGCGATGACCTCAGAGGCTTTGAAAAGTCCAATTCAGAGCTAACCGGTTCTGGTTTGCAGGTTACTGGAAATTACCCCGGTAGGCCGAGAAACGTAGAGGAGCTCAGACAGGATCTGGAGGAAGCCTTATCTTTAATTCCTGGCCGCCATCGTCTTAATCTCCATTCTATTTATGGAGAATTTGATGGCTACGTTGAAAGGAATGAATATGAACCAGGTCATTTCCGGGGCTGGTTGGACTGGGCTAAAGCCCGCGATTTGAAGCTTGACTTTAATGCCACCTGTTTTGCTCATCCCCGGGCAGCCAGTGGGCTGACCCTGAGTCATCCCAAAAAGGAAGTAAGAAAATTCTGGGTTGAGCACGTTAAGGCCTGCCGCAAGATAACTGCTTTTTTCGGACGTGAGCTCAAAACTTACTCTATCCATAACCTATGGATCCCGGATGGGTTGAAAGACTGGCCATCTAACCGCTGGCTATACCGTCGCTTGCTTTTTGAATCTCTCGAGGAAATATTTGAAACTGAATACAGCCAGACTCAGCTCAAAGATTCTCTGGAAAGTAAACTATTTGGCCTGGGCAGTGAAGCTTATGTTGTCGGTTCTCATGAATTTTATCTGACTTATGCCCTGAAAAAGGGCAAGATGGTTTGCCTTGATCTTGGTCATTTTCATCCAACTGAATCAATAGCTGATAAGATTTCAGCCATTATGACTGGCGGTGGCGAGCTACTTCTCCATCTGAGCCGAGGAGTCAGATGGGATTCAGACCACGTTGTCCTGCTTAATGACGAGCTGGAAACACTGAGTGAAGAAATTGTGACCGTTCCGAGTCCAGATAGAATACATCTGGCTCTGGATTATTTTGATGCCTCAATGAATCGGGTCGGAGCCTGGGTTCTGGGTGCCAGGGCAGTAATCCGAAGTTTGCTCAGAGCTCTTCTTCTGCCTAAAAAACACCTGGAAGAAGCTGAAATAAAGGGTGATAATCTGGGAAAGCTGTACTGGCGCCAATATGCACGGGATTTACCTTTCGGTGCAGTCTGGGACTATTATTGCCTGACACACCAGGCCCCTCTGGAAAACCAGTGGCTGGAGAAAATCAAAGAATATGAAGAGGCTGTCCTGTGTAAAAGAAATTAAAACCTGCCCGAAGGCCCGACTGGCAGGAATCTGATCTGAACAGGGGGATCCTCAAATAAGGATTTGAGGCTCAGCCAGAAGCAGCAGAGTTTGACTGAAAGCTCCATGGTAGATTAAACTAATCGAGCAAAGGTTAATTGTTATGCTTCCTGAAGACACAAAACCGGAAAGTCCGGTCGGGAAAGAAAAAGTCGATCCCCAGGCTGTCCAGAAGGTCAAAGAGCTGGTTTTATCTCTGGCCAATACTATCTCAGCTCTTAAAATTTTCCCGCCAGAGCATGCCTCAGCTATTCATTTCCGCCAGGATTTTATCTCCAGGCTGAAGACATTTCTTAATGACTATCAGAGACTCGAACTCAGTATCAGCGAATTTGGTTTCTATTATCAGGACAAACTGATCTATCAGGATGAAATTTCCAGTAAAAGCCTGCCGTTTTTTTTCTATAAAGATGGCCTGCGTCTGCTGGCTTTTTACCAGGGGATGGATGACGAGGAAATAAGTGATTTCCTGGATATTATCAGAACTGAATCAGCTAAGCCGTCAGATGAATCAGATGTAGTTAACGCTCTCTGGCTGAAGGATTTTCCCAATCTTCAGTATTATGCCCCAGAAGAATTCATAGAAAGTCGCATTCTGGAAGAAAGAACCGAAAGTCTGACTAAACGCGGCCTGCAAATTATCCCTCAGGAGCTGGCCGGGAAAGTTGTAGATATTAAGGTTGACCGCCAGCAACTTTTTTCCGGACGTTTAGAATTAAGACCAGAAGAAAAGCAGGCTGTCAATTCTTTCGTCGATGAAGAAGTACCTGAGCTGCCAGCAAACTGGCAGCAAAACTTTGCTTTTGAAGCTGGGGCGGCAGAAGGAGGTGCAGAGACTATAGAAGCCGATCAGCAGGCTGTCCTGGCCTCAAAATTACCGATCTCCTTCCAATTCACAGAAGAAGAACTAAACCAGCTCAATAGTTTGCTTGAAAAAAATAGAAACCTCTCGCCAGAAGAAGAATTTATAAATCTGATGATGGAGATCATGGCTCTCGAAGGGAATGAGAAACAATTTGTCACTAACCTCAATATCCTGGAAGATTTCTATCTAGAAAATATCAAAAACGGTCATTTTAATATTCCTATCATTTTGAATCGAAAGATTAAGGAACTCCGGACCTTGCTGGCCTCCAGTCCAGGTGACCGAGCCAGTCAGCTGGATGATTTTCTGGCCAGAACATCGGATTTAAAAATTCTGGATGAAATAAGAAAACTTGTTGACAATAAGGCGGAGCTAAACTATGAAGCTCTATATGAATACCTGGTTCAGTTTGAGGAGGCGGCTGTCGCTTTCCTGGCAGAAATGTATGAAAAGGTTGAAAATCAGGCCTTCAGAAACCTGATCAGGGGCTTTTTCCAGGAGAAAATGGCGGCTGACCCTGGGATCGTTGCTTCTCAGCTGGACGAACAAAAGCCAGAGTTGACCTCTGCCCTTATCGATCTCATGCTGGAACAGCCAGCAAAAAAAATCATTCCTCATTTTACTGCTTTTCTGACCATGAGCAGCCGGGAGTTAAAGCTCAAAGCGGTGGAGGCACTGGCCTCGTTCAATGATGATCTGGCTAATAAAATCCTGATGGCCTTCATGAATGATAAAGACCGGGAAGTCAGATTAAAGGCTACCACCAATCTGAGGTTTCTTGGAGATATCTCCAGCCTCTCTAAGCTGATGGCCGAGGTCTTTACCCCTAAATTCGGAGCCAGGAGTTTTGAAGAAAAAAAGGCTCTGTTTGAGTTTCTTGGCCGGACAAAAAGCCAGGAAGCTTTTAAGTTTCTCAAAAAGATCTTTTTAAAAAAATCATGGCGGCGGAGTACAACTGAGTTGAGGATCTGTGCCGTAGCCGGCCTGGAAAAGATGGCATCAAAAGAAGCTATTGACCTGCTGCGGCGCGGAGAACACTTCTTTAACCGTCAGGTGCGGGAAGCCTCGGCTGAAGCCCTGGTCCGACTGGCTCTAAAGAATTCTTGAGGTCAAGATGACTGAAGAAGAGAAAAAACAGATTGAATCGAGCGAGACAGGCTTGTCGGTTCAAAAGCTGGCCATTAATTTTCTGACCAGATTTTATATTGTCTTTAAAATCCTCAAACTTTATGCTGAAAATAACGAGCTCATTGAAGAGCAGACCAGAATCCTGCTGGAAGACCTCAATCAGCTCAAAGCAGCTGAGCCTGAAATAAAGTTTAGAATTAAACAGGAGTCAATTTTCTTTAATCAGCAGCGGCTAAAATTCTCGCTGGCCAATTACCACATTTTAAAATTTTTGCTGGAGGAATTTAGAAAACGAGAGATAGGACAAATTGAACTTTCACCTGACATCAGCCGGCAGGAATTAACCAGAGCCCTGGCCATTCTCTGCCAGAAAAGAACCGGGCCGGAGCCTTATGAAGCTATTCAGACCGAACTTCAGGAAAATCAAATCACCGGCCTGACCATGGAAAAGATGCAGGCAGCAGAATTATTGCTCAGTCCGGAAAAAAGTTCAGCTCGGCTGTATTTTTTAAGTATCCTTCATTTACGCGAAATTTCTGAGCGGCAAAAGGATAATGAAAAAATCAGACTTAATACCACCAGGCGTTTGATTCAGTCTATCTTTAATCACCTGATAGATAATGAATCCTTTCTGCTTGGCCTGACCAACATCAAAAATCACGATGAATATACCCTGAATCATTCGGTCAATGTCAGCCTGTTGGCCATCGCCCTGGGCCGAAGGCTGGGACTCAGCCGGGTGGAACTGATCGATCTGGGATTGGCCGCTTTTTTTCATGATCTGGGGAAAATTGAGACCCCACTGGAAATTTTGAACAAACCAGGCCAGTTAACTGAAGATGAAAGAAAAATAATGGAGCTTCATCCCCACCAGGGTGCAGAAAAACTCGTCCAGCTAAAAGACTTCAGGCGGCTGCCGATCTCAGCCATCCACGTCGCCATGGAGCATCATATCAAAGAAGATCTAAGCGGCTATCCTCATTTTAAAATAAAACAGGATGTAAATCTTTACAGCCGGATCGTTAAGGTCTGTGATTTCTTTGATGCTATTACTACCAAAAGAGTCTACCGTAAAAAGGTTTTTACCCGGGCTGAAGCTCTGAGTCTGATGCTCGAGCAAGGCCAAACAGAATTCAATCCGGTTATTCTGAAGGCTTTTGTTCAGATGATGGGCGTTTTCCCCGTCGGGTCAGTGGTACTGCTCAATACTGGTGAAATCGGACTGGTCATGACCGCCAACCAGGAGTTGAAATTTCTCCTCAGACCAAAAGTCAAAATTATCGTTGATTTGGCCGGGAACAAGATTGACGGCGAACTGGTGGATTTAACAGAAATTGATGTCGAGAGCAGAAAATATAAGAGAACGATTGTCAAAGAAATCAATCCTGATGACTACGGCCTGAACGTGGCTGATTATTTTCTGGCTCAGGCTGAAGCCTGAAAATCATGAGCTGATTGGAGTTAGAATTACAGATGAGTCTTCAAGCACCTTTTAATCTGAAGGTAGAATATTTAAAAGAGGAAGTCATTGTTGACCATCCCCGACCAAAATTTTTCTGGCAGGTCAAAGGCAACCGCCGGGGAGATAGGCAGACTGCTTATCAAATTATACTGTCTTCCGAACCTGAGCTTGCCGAGCGGGAAATCGGTGATCTGTGGGACAGCGGTCAGGTAAAATCAAACGCCAGCAGCTGCATCCCCTATGATGGAGAGGAACTGCTGAGCTGCCAGAAATATTACTGGCGCGTCCGCTGGTGGAACTCGGCCGGAGAGGTCAGTCCCTACAGTGATATTTTCTCTCTGTCGACTGGTTTTATGGGCAGTACAAAATTTAAGGCCAGCTGGATTACCAAGCCTCAACCAGAAAGTTTTAGCGGCCAGCAGACAATTCTTCTTGGCCAGGAAGAGCCGCCTGATCTTGAGTACAAGGCCATCTATCTGAGAAAGGAATTTTCCAGCCCTGGCCCGGCCAACCGGGCCACAATTTATATCTGCGGATTGGGTTACTATGAACTTTATATCAATGGCCAGAGAGTCGGTGACCGGGTGCTCGATCCCGGCTGGTCTGATTACCACCAGATTGCCTATTATTCAGTTTATGAAGTTGCTAACCTAATCCGTAATAAAAACGCTATTGGTGTCATACTGGGCAATGGCCGGCATATCAAGAAATATGGCTATGATTCTCCCAAACTTATTTTTAAAATGGAAATTTATTATGAAGGGGGTGGTTATGATCTGATTTCCAGTGATCGCAGCTGGAAAGCTGCTCACGGGCCGCTGCAGGAAAATGGCCTTTATTTTGGCGAAAATTATGACCGCCGCCTGGAACAACCAGGCTGGAATCTGGCCGGCTTTGATGATGAGAGCTGGGAAAAAGTGGAGGAGGTAAAAGGGCCACCGCTTATCGCTCAGGATATCCCACCAGTTAAAATAATGGAAATACTCAGGTCAAAAGCAATAACCTCACCGCAACCGGGTGTCTATATTTATGATTTTGGCCAGAATATTTCTGGCTGGGTTAGATTAAAAGCCAGCGGGCCAGAGGGGACAGAAATCCGGTTGAGATTCGGCGAGTTACTGCAGCCGGATGGCAGCTTAAACACCGCCACCAACGATCAGGCCCGAGCCACAGAGGTTGTTATTCTGAACGGTCAGGGAGAAGAGATCTATGAGCCCAGATTCACCTACCACGGCTTCAGATATGTCGAGCTGACTGGCTTTTGCGGACAGCCGGCCGAAGATACACTTGAGGCCCGTTTCGTTCATTCAGCCGTTGAACCTGTCGGTCACTTCGAATGTTCGAATCCTTTGATTAACAGCATCCATAAATGCGTTGTGGCCAGCCAGCGGGCTAACCTGATGAGTATTCCCACCGACTGCCCCCAGAGAGATGAGCGGCATGGCTGGTTGGCTGATGCTGCCATGACCATGGAAGAGGCCTGCTTTAATTTTGATCTGGCTGCTTTTTACCAGCACTTCCTGCAACTTATCAGGTTGGCCCAAAAAGAAGACGGCAGTTTGCCCGATTTTGTGCCTCCTTATAATCCTTCCGTCTATCCTGCTGATCCAGCCTGGGGTGCAGCCTACATTAGCCTGTGCTGGCAGATTTATATGTTTTATGGTGATCGGGAAATACTTCAGAAACATTACCAGAGCCTGAAAAATTACCTTGCTTTTCTAAAACAAAAAGCCAGTGGTCATCTCTTAACTGGCCTGGGAAAATATGGTGATTGGTGTCAGCCAGGCAGCCTGGTCGCCAAGAAGACACCACTCGATCTGGTTTCCACCTGCTTTTACTACCATAATGTCCTCCTGTTTTCAGATATCTGCGACCGGCTTGGACGTCAGGCTGAATGCCGCGAATATAAAGAACTTGCTTCGAAGATTAAAAACGCTTTTAACCAGGCTTTTCTGGAAAACGGTCAATATAAAGTCCTGAGACAGGGCCCGATTGATCGGTTGCCTGACCAGACTGCTAATGTTTTGCCTCTCTACCTGGGCCTGGTTCCTCCGGAAGACAGGGATAAAGTCCTGGAGAATTTGCTTACCTCCATCATTAATCATCATGATTACCATCTGGATACCGGTCTGCTGGGTACCCGATTCTTACTCGACGTCCTGAGCCAGTTTGATCGCCAGGATGTTGCCCTGAAAATAATTCTCCAGGAAAGCTATCCAGGCTGGGGTTATATGCTCAAAGAGGGAGCAACTACCTTATGGGAAAGATGGGAAAAGCTAACCGGTCCGGGAATGAACTCCCACAACCATATCATGTTCGGGAGTGTCGATGCCTGGTTTTATAAAAATCTGGCTGGACTGGGATTGACTGAGCCTGGCTGGCGTGTCTTTCAGATAAAACCGTTTGTGCCTGAAGAACTAGATCAGGTGCAGGCCAGGCTCACCACCATTCAGGGAGAAATTTCTGTTTTCTGGCAAAAATCAGACTCGTTTTTCGACCTGGAATTAGAAATCCCGGTGGGCAGCCGGGCCAGGCTTTTCTTGCCGATTCTCTGGCCTGAATTCCGGATTTCAGAGCTTAAAGAAAAAGAACTTATCCTCTGGGACCAGGGAACTTACGTCAGCCGCGAAAACGATGATAGTATTTTCCCTGATAACAGTAATGAGCAGCCGGTTTTCTGGCTTGATTCCGGTTCTTATCTTTTTCGGATGGAAAAACTATAAACAGCGAATTTAATTTCCTGAACAATCACTCACTTATTTGCCTGTCAACCAGTTGCTTACCAGAACTTTTTGAAAATCCTGGCGGCCTGTTGATAAGCCTCGATGGTTTTTCCTATGTCTTCTCCAGTGTGAGCAGTAGACAGGCAGCCACCACCATGGACTACATGTACTCCATTAATCAGCAAGGCCAGTTTTAAAGCCTCTTCGCGCAGGAAAACATCCGATCTGGCTGGATCCCAGATGTCCTCCGGAGAGGAATAACTGATATTGTCTTTTTCGGGAAAATTGACCATAAAAAAGGAACTGCCGTTGGCAGCTATCTGCCCACCACCGGTGCAGACCACTTTTAGTCCTTCAGCGGCAAAGGCCCGTTCAATACCCTGTCTTAAGCTGGCTGCTAACTGTCCAATTGGCCGATAGACTTTTTTTTCACGGGTAATAAGGTAGTTGAGCATGGCCAGACCGGCTCGCATATATTCTTCATGGGCAGAGAACGTCCCGCCTTCAAAGTTAACGCGCAGTCCACTGGTCCCGGCTCGCTCGCAATTTTCCATTATTCCAGCCCGCCCCACTACGGCCGCTACCGCCTCGCCCCCGCCAATCAGTTTGCCGAAAAGAGATAGATCAGGTTTGACGCCATAAAGACTTTGCAAGCCTGACGGACAGAACCTGAAGCCTGAGATAACTTCATCAAAAATTAAAACCACGCCATAGTCATCAGCCAGCTTTCTGGCCAGCCGCAGATACTCGGCTGAACAGAAAAGAAAACCGCCAACACCAATGAACGGCTCTAAAATAAAAGCAGCCAGTTTTGAACCATATTTCTTAAAGATTTTTGCCAGGTGGTCAGGATCATTAAATCTGGTAATGATAATATTGCGGGCAAATTCGGGCGGCAGACCAGCCGAATCTACCTGACTGAAACCACGGCCAGGGTGAAACTTAACCCCTTTTAAGAGATAAGGCGTAGAGCCATGCCAGCCGCCTCCAACCTTCAACACATAATGACGGCCTGTATAGCCCATGGCCAGCATAATCGCATAGGTCGAAGCCAGGGTACCGGAAGTGGTAAATCTGATTTTCAGGCCTGACTGCCCCAGGCTGGCCAGGATCCTTTCTGCCAGTTCGATTTGAACAGAACTTTCAAAACCGGTATGAAGGCTACCGGCCGCCAGGTAGGGCTCCAGTTCCTGTCTTATAACTTCCGGATTATGACCGAGTATATTGGCATAATGCCCCTGCCAGTAATCAAGGTAGATCTGGCCGTCCAGATCGGTCACTGTTGAGCCGTGAGCGGAGGCTGGAAAAAAGGGGTATGGCTTCCAGAGCCTGAGGCTGTGGCTACCGCCTCTGACCATGACCTTAGTCGCTCTTTTGAACATCAAACGACTTTTAACGGTCTTCTTTTCATATTCTCTGTCCAGATAATCGATTAGCTGTTTTGTTCGTTTCATTTTACTATTTCTTGTTTTCAGGTTAAGATAAATTAAGCTTTAATTTAGGCTTAAGCAGCAAGAAAGTCAATTTATCAACTGGCCTCGTCCAGCCGGTAAGTTGTCAGCTTGCTTATTGTATACTATTATTATAAGATTAGTGTAGATTGTTAGAACCTTTAAGATTGATTAAAGGAGAAAAAAATGGAAATGCTGAATGAAGAAGTCAGAGACTTCACCCGAAAAAAGTTTGAAGAAGAACTGGTCAATCCGGTCGAACTGATTTTTTTTATGGAAGAAAAAAGTCCGCTAATTGTTCCAGGTCAGCCGGACTCAACTGATTGTCAGTACTGCCCGGAGATCAAACAGCTTCTGGAAGAATTGGGCAGATTGTCTGATAAGATCAAATTGACGGTTTATGATTTTAAAAAAGAAGCAGCCAAAGCGGCTGAATATCATTTAGACAGGATTCCGGCTATCATCATCAAGACGGACACTGACACTGGTATAAGATTTTTTGGCATTCCCTCCGGTTATGAGTATATGAGTCTACTGGAAGCCATCGTTGACGCCAGCCGTGGTCAAACCGAGCTCAGCCCGGCTACCAAAGAGGCATTAAAAAAGTTGAAAAAAGACGTCAATATTCAGGTTTTTGTCACCCCCACCTGTCCTTACTGTCCAATGGCAGTCCGCCTGGCTCACCAGATGGCTCTGGAATCACCTCATATCACGGCCTCGATGATCGAAGCTTCTGAATTTCCTGAATTATCTCAAAAATATGAGGTCATGGGTGTTCCCAAATCCATTTTCAATGAAACTATTACTCTGGAAGGGGCCGTGCCAGAGGAAGTCTTTCTTGAACAGGTCTTGAGGGCGGCTGGAGAACAGGCTGGTTAAAAGCAAGTTCTTTTCAGTCTAAATGCTTTTTTATCAGCTAGTTATCTCGCGACAAACAGTCTAAAAATTGACAGCTAAGCCTCTGGTGTTATAATAATTCAAGTTATGCCGATTTTTAAGAAGAATAAGAGCAAGAAAAAAATCTGTGTTATTGGTCTGGATGGTGTCCCTTATTCTCTGCTTGTTGAACTGGCCAAAAGCGGGCTGATGAGCACTGTTGCTCGCCTGATAGACAGCGGTCACCTGCACCAGATGAAGGCCAGCCTGCCTGAAATTTCGGCTGTCTCCTGGACCAATTTTATGACCGGGACCAACCCCGGAACTCACGGCATTTTTGGCTTCCTTGATTTTAAACCTGGCAGTTATGACCTGAGGATTCCTAATTTTCTGGATGTCAAGGTTGACACTCTGTGGGATCATCTGGCTGAGGAAGGTTATAAAAGTATAGTCATCAATCAACCTTCCACATATCCTGCTCGCCGCATTAACGGTGTCATGGTTTCTGGTTTTGTGGCTGTTGATCTCTCTCGCTCGGTCTATCCATCCTCATTCTTCACCGCCCTGGAGCAGATGGGTTATCAGATAGACGTCGACAGCAGCAAAGTGGCGGAAAATCCGGCTCTTCTCTGGCCCGAGCTCTCCAAGACAATGGCCAGTCATCAAAAAGCTTTAAATTATTTCTGGGAGCAGGACTGGGAATTTTTTGAATTTGTCATCACTGGCACCGACCGCCTTCATCATTTTCTGTGGTCAGCCTATGAGGATAAATCTCATCCTGGCCATCAGGCTTTTCTCGATTTCTATCAGCAGGTTGACCGAATTATAGCCAAGATAATCGCCAGTTTTAAAAAATTGAATCAGAGTGAGGATAGCCTTTTTATCCTCTCCGATCATGGTTTTACCGGTATCATCCAGGAAGTCTATCTTAATGCCTGGCTGGAAAAAGCAGGCTACCTGTCTTTTACCACTCCAACTCCTAGGAGTTTGAACGACATCTCGCCAGAGTCAGTTGCCTTCGCCCTCGATCCCAACCGCATTTATCTTAATCTTGAAAACAAGTTTCCAGCCGGACATGTCCCCCGAAGCCAGAAAAAGGAGCTAAAATCAGAAATCGCCCAGAAATTGCTACAGCTGGAGTACAACGGCCAGAAAGTCATTCGCCAGGTCTTCAAATCAGAAGAAATTTATAAGGGGAAATACTCTTCTCTTGGACCTGACTTGATTGCCCTCTCCGAGCCTGGTTTTGATTTAAAAGGCTCCATCCGTAAAAAGGAAATCTTCGGCCGCAGCTATTTACAGGGTATGCACACCTGGGATGATGCCTTTTTCTGGGCAGCTGAAGATTATGGCCCCAATCTGGCCATTCAGGATATCGCCAGCTTGATCATGAAAAAGGTTAAATGAGGAAGAGTGCGTCCCAGATTTTTTCACCTGTACTGAAAAGGATTTATCCACTTTTTTTTCTGCTATTTATCCTGACATCGACTGCCTCAGCCTATATCGGGCCGGGAGCTGGATTTGCTTTTCTATCTTCTTTCCTGATCTTTTTTCTGACTTTTTTCCTGGCTTTCTTTTCTATTCTTTCCTGGCCTTTCCGCTGGTTTTTTCGTCTGTTGCGCGGTCAGAAAGCCTACAAGAATAGCCAGGTAGATAAAGTTATCATTTTAGGTTATGACGGCCTTGACCCTGATTTAACCGAGAAATATATGGCTGAAGGCAAATTACCAGTTTTGAGTCAGCTGAAGAAACAGGGAACCTATAAGAGGCTTAAAACTACCACACCGGCTATTTCTCCTGTTGCCTGGTCATCCTTTATGACTGGTTGTGAGCCATCGAAGCACAATATCTTTGATTTTTTGAGCCGCAATCCTAAAACCTATCTTCCTGATCTGTCTTCAGCCCGCATTGGCCCTCCATCCAGATTTCTAAAACTGGGTAAATACCGCATTCCCTTAGGCCGACCCGAAATAAAATTGCTACGGAAAAGCCAGCCCTTCTGGCAGATACTCGGCCAGGAGGGAATTTTTTCAACTATTCTCCGCATCCCTATTACCTTCCCGCCCGAAAAATTTTCAGGCCATCTTTTATCAGGCATGTGCCTGCCTGACCTGAAAGGCTCGCAGGGGACTTTTCTCTTTTATACCACCAATCCAGAAAGAATTAAAAAGAAGGAAGGTGGAGAAAGCCTGCTGGTCGAACGCCAGGGTGATCTGATTAAGACCTTTATTTCCGGCCCGGAAAATTCCCTGCTGGCTAGACCTGAAGAGATAAAAATTCCAATGCTGATTAGATTTGATAATAACCCTGAGCAGGTCGAGGTAGAAGTTTCCGGTCAGAAATTTAAGCTGCAGAAAGACGTTTTTTCGCCCTGGATCAAGCTCAGTTTTCCAGCCGGACTTGGCGTCAAAGTCAGAGCTATTGCCAGATTTTATCTGTTGAGCACCAGCCCTCATTTTGAACTATATATAACTCCACTTAACATCGACCCGGAAAAGCCTGCTCTGCCCGTTTCTCATCCATTTATTTATTCCTCCTATCTGGCCAAGCTGCTGGGCAGCTACGTTACACTGGGAGAAGCCAATGATACCTGGGCCCTCAATGAGGGCGTCTTACCTGAGCAAGCCTTTTTGGACCTGGCCTATTCCTTCCACCAGGAAACAGAAAAAATTCTCTTCAATGCCCTGACCAGAACAAGAAAAGGATTGGTGGCCTGCTGGTTTGAAACCTCTGATAGCCTGCAGCACATGTTTTTCCGCTATCTGGACAAGTCCCATCCAGCCCTCCGCACCACTGCTCACCTTAAAGACGGAGTCAGCGTCATCGAAAATCTCTATCAAAAACTGGACACGCTGGCCGGTCAGGTACTTGAACAATGTGATGAACGGACCTGCCTGATCATCATGTCTGATCATGGCTTTAAATCTTTCCGCCGGGGAGTAAACCTTAATTCCTGGCTCTATCTTAATGGCTATCTTTATTTAAAAGATGGGGCCGCTTCGAGCGAAGAATGGTTTAAACAGGTAGACTGGACTAAAACCAGAGCTTATGGCCTGGGTCTAGCCGGTATTTATATTAATCTCAGAGGGAGGGAAGCTCAGGGTATTGTTGAGCCTGGAGAAGAGTATCGGAATCTAAAAAAAGAGCTGATTGAAAAGTTATCCGGCCTGAAGGATAAAGATCCTGGCCGGGCGGCCATCAACCGTTTGATTGATACCGAGACAATCTACCAAGGTCCTTATCGTCACGAGGCACCTGATTTAATTGTCGCTTATAATGAAGGCTACCGCGCCTCCTGGGATTCAGTCACCGGCCGGGTTAATGAGACGATTATCGAAGATAACCTCAAAGCCTGGAGCGGCGATCATTGCCTCGATCCAGAGCTGGTGCCGGGAGTATTTTTTTCCAATCTCAAGTTTGAGGTTGACCAGCCTTCCATCATGGACATTGCTCCGACTGTTCTTGATTTATTTGGCCTGGAGCGGCCTAAATACTTTGATGGCCAATCTTTTTTGTCTGACGGCTCAAAGGGAACTTCGGAAAAGACTGATAAAAATGATAGAATAAAAACAGAAAAAGAACAGAAGACAAAAAAGGCCAAAAATAATGGCAAAAGAAAAAGAAGATAGCAGCCTGAGCCGGCGCCGCTTTCTTGAGCTTATTCTGAGCACTTCGGCCGGACTGGCATTTTTCCCCAAAACCGGGTTTTTAACGACTAAAGGCCGCCACCAGACAGCCAGAAAGGTGCTGGTCCTTGGCCTGGACGGGCTCGACCCGGTTTTAACCGCTGAGCTGATGAAGGACAACCGGCTGCCAAATTTTAAGAAACTGGCTGCTGCCGGCAGTTTTCTTCCCCTTGGCTCAAGTGTCCCCCCGCAGAGTCCGGTCGCCTGGGCTAACTTTATTACGGGAACTGACCCGGGCGGGCATGCTATTTTTGATTTTGTCCATCGTGACCCAAAAAACTATATGCCCATTTTTTCCGCTTCAGAATCTCTACCGGGGAAACATGAAATCAAGTTGGGCGATCTGATTTTGCCCTTATCTGGCGGGAAAATTAACAACCTGCGCCGCGGCCGGGCCTTCTGGCAGATCCTCGAAGATTATGATATTCCAGCCACTGTTTTCAAGATCCCCTCCAATTATCCCCCGGTCGAATCCAGGCAAAAAACCTTTTCTGGCATGGGCACTCCTGATCTCAAGGGCTATTATGGACTGTTTAATTTTTATACCAATGAATATAAAACAATCACCGAAGAATACGGCGGCGGCGGTCGTGTTCATGACGTTTTCGTCATCGGTAACCGGGTCGAATCAAGGATCCCCGGGCCAAATAATCCCTTTAAGAAAGGCAACCCGGAAACTTTTGTAGATTTTAAGGTCTTTATTGATCCTGTCCATCCGGTGGCTAAAATTGCCTACCAGGATCAGGAATTCATTTTAAAAGAAAAAGAATGGAGCGGCTGGAAAAAAATCAAGTTTGATTTTATCCCAGGCCAGGGAGTAAGTGGCATTTGCCTTTTTTATCTCAAAGAAGTGAGGCCAAAATTCAAGCTCTATGTTAGCCCCATTAATATTGATCCGGCTGACCCGGCCCTGCCCCTGTCGACTCCCGACAGCTATTCCAGAGAGCTGGCCAAAAAATTCGGGCCATTTTTTACCAAAGGGCTGCCGGCTGACACCGCCGCGCTGGAAAATGAGGTCCTGGATGAAAATGAATTTCTGGCCCAGGATGAATTGGTTTACAAAGAAAGTGTGGCTATACTAGAAGCTGAGTTAAAGAATTTTGAGTCTGGCCTTCTCTTTTATTATTTTTCCAATACTGATCAAAGACAGCATATGTTTTACCGTTTTCTGGATAAAGACCATCCAGCTTATGAAGAAAAACTGGCAGCTGAATTTTCTCCAGTTATTCCCAGAACCTATGAAGAGATGGATAAAGTTCTGCAGATGTGTCTGGAAAAAATAGACAGCCAGACAACCGTCATTGTCATGTCCGATCATGGTTTTAATCCCTTCCGCTGGGGTTTTAATCTCAATACCTGGCTGTTGCAAAATGGTTATCATTATCTTCTGCCCGGCACCAGGCCAGAGGAAGTAACACTCTTCGAGCAAACTGATTGGTCAAGAACTAAAGCTTATGGCGTTGGTCTGAATGCTCTCTATTTGAATCTAAAAGGACGGGAAAGCCAGGGTATTGTCCAGCCAATCGAAAGAGAAATCCTCACCCGCCAGCTGGCCAACCAGCTGGAGCAGCTGGCTGACCCTCGAACAGGCGAAAAAGTCATTCTTAAAGCTTATATCAGCCGTGAGGTCTATCATGGTCCATTTGTTGATTTAGCTCCGGACATCATTCTTGGTTTTAACCGTAATTACCGCATTTCCTGGAATTCCCCTCTCGGTAATTTCCCAAGGCAGTTGATTGAGGACAACGGGCAAAAGTGGAGTGGAGACCATATGTCCTCACCAGCCGTCATCCCAGGAAGCTTAATCAGCAACCTGCCGGTCAAGCTGGCTGACCCGGCCCTGCAGGATGTAACTGCCGGTATTTTATCTCTATTCGGAATTAAAATCCCACCGGAGGTTACTGGCCGACCAATTTTTTAAACCAGACAGACGAAAGGAGCAGACAGATTAATGGGTAAAAAGGTTAAGGTTAAACTCGACAAAGAACTTTATCAGAAAATCGAAAAAGTAGCGGAAGTGGCTGGTTATAGCTCACCGGAAGAATTTGTCATCCATGTCCTCGAAAAGGAAATCAGTCAGTTTGAAGGAGCAGATTCAGAGGAAGAGATCAAAAAAAGGTTAAAAGGACTGGGCTACATTTCCTGAGAAGGGTAAATCTGAGACCTGATGTGGTGGTTGAATCAAGCAGTCGGATTGGTGGTAAAAATTTTTTTACTGCCTTTTACTGGTCTCAATCCGTGGGCGGGCATGATTTTCATTTCTCTCGTGACCGCCATCCTGATGCTTTTTATCTATAAAAAAACTTCCAATCAGCACGGCATAAAAGAGGCCAAGAATCTGATTAAAGGCTATCTTCTGGAAATAAGACTTTTTCAGAATGATTTTGGAGTATTTCTAGGCGGGTTAAAGAGGTTGTTCGCCGCCAATCTGCGTTACCTGGCCTACAATCTCAAACCACTTCTGGTGATGATTGCACCCATCTTCCTTTTGCTGGCCCAGATGAATCTCTGGTTCGGCTATCAAGTTCCCCAGCGGGGTGAAACTTTATTGCTGAAAGTTGAGTTTAACCAGTCGGTTGAGGTTGACCGCCTTGACCTGGAGGTAGAAGCACCGCCAGGTGTCATTGTTGATTCTCCTCCTGTCAGGATTATCGATGAAAACGAAGTTGATTGGCGGCTAAAAATAGTTGACCTTCAGGGTGGACAGCTGGTAATAAAAAATGGAGGTGAGAAATACGCCAAGGACATCTCTCTGCCTCTAACCCGACTGGCCAGGCTTTCAACGATCAGAGTAAGCCAGAATATCTGGGAGCAATTGCTCAACCCAGGAGAAAAGCCTCTCCCCCGGGAGGCTGAAATAAAGAAAATTGAGGTTGTTTATCCCTCGGCCAGACTGAATCTTTTTGGCCTTAAGATTCACTGGTTGGTAGCCTATTTTGTGCTGTCCATTATCTTTGGCTTTGGCTTAAAAGGCTGGTTCAAGGTGGAAATTTAGGGCATTATCAAAGTCGCCAAGAGAGAAAGGGGAAAGGACATGAAAATTGAAGTTTTTAAAATGGAAAGAATGCAATCACTCTGGGAAAATCTGGTAGATTACAACTTATCTGAGAGTGGTGTTCATCCTTTGACACTAAAGGAGCTTCTGTCAGCTGAAGAAATACAAGACCTGACCGAAGTGGAACTTGGCTACACCCAGACCAATGGCACCCCTCCCCTGCGCCAGCAGATCGCCAGGCTTTATCCAGGCCTCGATCCGGAGGATATCATGGTCACCGCCGGTTCGTCTGAAGCCAATTTTCTCCTGATGTGGAGCCTGATTGAACCTGGAGATAAAGTGGTTTTTGAGTTGCCTAATTATCTTCAGATGTGGGGATTGACCAGAGCTTTTGGGGCACGAGTCGAACCTTTGTGGCTTAAAGAGGAGCTTGGCTGGCAGCCTGATCCAGCTGAAATTGACCGGGTAATAACGCCTGGAACAAAATTGGTCATTTTGACCAATCCCAATAATCCTACGGGTTCAATTCTCAAGCCGGGTATCCGCCAGCAAATAATTGAGCGAGTAAAAGAAGTTGGGGCCTGGCTGATTGCTGATGAAGTTTACCGCGGAGCCGAAAGGAACGGAGAAGAGACGCCATCTTTTTATGGCCAGATCGAAAAAGTGGCCGTGGTCGGAGGTCTATCTAAAGCCTATGGGTTGCCTGGTTTGAGACTGGGCTGGCTGGCTGGACCGGCGGAGCTGGTTCAAAAAGTCTGGACTTACCATGACTATACCACTATTTCAGTTTCAGCTTTGACCGACCACCTGGCAACCAGGGCTCTAGAGCCGACCAGGCGCCTGCAGCTCTTGAACCGGACCAGAAACATCATTAAGACCAACCTCCCTATCTTAGAAAAATGGCTGCAAAGTTTCGATGGGCTATTCAACTATCAGCCACCGCAGGCCGGTGCTATCCTTTTTACGGCCTATAAATCTAAGATTAATTCCACCCAGCTGGTTGAGAAACTTTTAAAAGAAAAAAACGTTCTACTTGTTCCAGGCGACCACTTTGAACTCGACCACCATCTGCGGCTGGGCTATGGCTCCCCGCCTGATTATCTGCAAACAGCTCTTGACCGCATAACTGAATTTTTAAAAGAATCTATCAAAGATTTGAAATGAATAAATCGCATCCGTAGCCCAATCAAAAATTGGGGAGGAGGTCTGGCCAGATGAAAAGGAAAGAACTGTACCAACTGTTAGAAGTCCTGTGTCCATTTTTTTTAATTTTGGTTGTAACCGGATTGCTTCCGGCTTCAGCTGGCGCCCAATCAGCTCAAAAAGTAGCCATTATCGATTCTCAGAAAGCTTTTGACCGCTCGGTCCAGGGCCAGAAGGTGATTACTCTTCTTCAGGACAAGGAAAATGAAATAAAAGCAGGACTGAAGCAGAAACAAGAAGAAATAAACAGCCTCCAGGACAAATTAGCTTCTCAGAGATTGACTTTGAAGGAGGAAGCTTTAAAGCAGTTGCAGCTCGAAATAGACAAAAAAGAAGCAGAAAAAAGGAAATATGAGCAGGACTCCTCTATTGAATTTGATCAATTCAAAGCTAAATTGATAAAGAAAATGAGAGATGAAATATTAACCATAGTTGATGAGCTGGTTAAAGAAAGAAGCTACGATCTGGTCTTTGATCTGTCTTCTTCTGGACTCATTTATTTTCAGCCAGCCATGGATATAACTGAGGAAGTGATAAAAAGATACGATGAAGCATACAGCCAGAAGCAAAGCCCGGGAAGCTTCTGAGTTAGTCCTCTAATTAGTTTTCGCTGGCCCAAAACACAACTCCAGCAGAACCATTTCAGAACGGCTGCCAGTTCTAACGGCTGGCCCCCAGGTCCCGGCGCCGGAAGTGACATAAATATGGGTTTGACCTTTTTTAAGATAGCCCCAGTTTTTTTCGTAAATTAATCTATTGATAATATCAAGAGGAAATAGCTGCCCGGCGTGAGTATGACCGCAGAGTAAAAGATCTACACCTGCCTGCTGAGCTTCTTCCAGCCGGATCGGCTGATGATCGAGAACAATAATTGGTAAAGAAGGATCAATCTGGCCGGCAGCCATAATATCCTGAAGGCTGGCCCGACGATCACCAAACCTCTGAGCAGCCCAGTCTTTTCTTCCAATAAGATAAAATGAGCCATCAACTTTGAGGGCCTCATCCAGCAGCTCCTGAACTCCGGCTCTTTCCAGATAGCTAATATTTTTTTCCAGCCCACCATAGTATTCATGGTTACCCGGACAGGCAAAAAGGCCCAGTGGAGCCCTGATGTCCTTCATCAACCGAACCATTCTCTCTTCTTCTTCAGCACTGATGGCTTCATCAACTATATCGCCAGCGAAAAAAACAATTTCTGGTTCAAGCTCATTTATTTTCCTGACCAGGGCTTCCAGCCGATTAGAACGGTTATACATTCCCAGATGAATATCAGACAGCATAACCGCCCGCAGCCCGGTTCGGCCATCAGCCATTTTATTAACCTGGAGGCGAAGAGTCTTAACCACTGGGTGGGTAGCATTAAGATGGCCTAAAAAGATAATAATCAGGGATAAAGACATGATAGCTGTAAAAGAACCTTGATTACTGACCGATAACCAGCTTGATGCTTTTACTTGCTGACTGAACAGCCGGCAGCCCCAGCGAATGATATCTTTTAAAAAAATCAACAGGAAAAAATAAAACATAAAGGCCAGATAATAAATTCCGGGAATAGCCAGAATCTTTGATAAGGGGTGGTTAAACTGACCATTAATAATTCTGCTGGCGGGAAAACTTAAAATTAAGAAACTAAAGACCAGGACAAATAAAAGACGGCCAACTGGCTGAGAAGAAAACGCCTGCAGTCCTCTCTTTAGAATGTAGCCATTGAGAAAGCCATAAAGGAGAAGGCTAACTACTAAAAATACAATCAAGTCTTTTCTCCTCATCAAGACCTGTTTAGTTTTATTTTCAACTCAGTCTCCCAGCTGATTAAACCAGGCGATGTCCTTAAGTTCTTTTCTAGCGCGGGGTCTGGTCGGCCGGCTGGCAGGATAGCCAGCTGACAGCATAGCGACCAGGCGGTATTTCCTGGGGATATCGAGCAACTTCCTGACCGCTTTGAGGTTAAACCAGCCTATCCAGCAGGTACCCAGTCCTTGCTCCTCAGCTTTTAAAACAAAGTGCTCACCGGCAATGCCCAGGTCTAAAAGATAAAACTGCGTCCCCTGTACCAGGCGTCCGAGATTATTTGCCAGAAGGTCCAGCCTGGCCATCATCAGAACCAGGACCGGTGCCCCAGCCGCAAATCGACTGGTGGCGTAAATGCCGGAAAAGGCTGCTCTGGCTACCCTCTCTTTCAGTTCAGGCTCATCAATCACCAGAAATCTCCAGGGCTGAACATTTTCGGCTGAAGGAGCCAGACGGGCAGCTTCCAAACAGGCCAGAATTTTTTCTCTCTCTACCGGCTGGGGAGAATAGCGCCTGATACTTCGCCTCGATTGAATAATTTCGTCCAGAGTCATCTGTCCTTCTCGTAATCTTATTTCTGACCTTAATTATATTTTCTTATTTACTTTTCTTAGACCCGGATTTTTCCCAATCTCTCTGCAGTTCAATCAAATCCACCGTTTGGGAAAAATCACCCAACAAATAGCGAGCAAAATAATCGGCTCTGATCCAGAACCAGTAATCATTCATGTCACCATAACCGTGCCTCTGTCCAGGGAAAATAAAGAAGTCAAAGCGCTTGCCGGCTTTAATCAAAGCGGCAGCCAGTCTCAGGGTATTGGCCGGATGGACGTTATCATCGATATCTCCGGTCGTCAATAGCAAGTGCCCTTTAAGGTTGCTGGCCAGAGTTGAATTACGGTCAATGCTGTATTCAAATTTGACCTGTCCGTTTTTATCTACTACCTCTTTTACACCATGATGTTTTTCACTCCACCAGCGGTTATAGATATTATTCTCATGATTGCCGGAAGATGATACACCTACTTTGAAGAAGTCAGGATAGACCAGCAGAGCTGCCGCTGTCATAAAACCGCCGCCCGAGTGACCGTAAATCCCAACCCGGTTAAGGTCAATGAACGGGTAACAGGCAGCCAGCTGCTCAATAGCATATTTTTTATCGGCCAGCCCATAATCACGCAAATTGCCATAGCCATAATTATGGTACCACTTGGAGCGCATTGGACTGCCGCCTCGGTTGCCAACCTCGATAACGATAAAACCCATCTGGGCCAGAGCGACATTTTGATTGGCGGGCGAAAAGCTCTTAGAGACGCTCTCAGTTTGAGGTCCGGGGTAAACGTAGGTGATAATTGGGTACTTACGCTCTGGATTAAAATCAAAAGGCTTATACATCACACCGTAAAGATTGGTCTGGCCATCAGCCGCTTTAACCATAAAAGGTTCTGGAAATTTGAATCCAGCGGCCTGGAGAGCCGAGATATCAGTTGTTTCCAGCTTTAAAATCAGATTACCCGAGGCATCCCGGAGCTCAGAAGCGGGAGCGGCATCTACCCGGGAATAATTATCGACAAAAAAACGGCTGGAATCGCACATGGAGACCTGATGATTAAAATCACCAGGATCCAGACACTTCAGGCTCGTGCCGTCGAGATTAATTCGATAAAGGTGGCTAAAATAAGGGTCTTCACCTTTTTCCCGGCCACCGGCCAGAAAATAAAGGACCCCGGTCTTCTCGTCCAGATTAACAACCTGCCGGCAATTAAATTCACCGGAAGTAATCTGGTTTTTAAGCCGGCCACGGGCATCATAAAGATAATAGTGCCCCCAGCCATCCCTCTCCGACCACCAGACCAGCTCCTGACCACCATTAACCAGCCGCAGGGGTTGAATTTCGACATAAGTGTTTAGCCTTTCTTCGATGAGGACGGTTACCTCACCGGTGGCCGTATCAGCCAGACAGACTTCATAGCCATGGAGATCCCTGGTCTGTCGGCCAAAATAAAGTTTGTCTGAGGTATCCGCTACCCACATGGGGGGCAGTGGTTTATCAGGATCTTCAACCGCTGCTTTACGAGGCGCGGTAAAAATATTGTAGGTTGGATCCTTGAACTTCTCAGCTTTTATTTTAACCCGGTTTTTGCTGGCCAGCTCGAAAACCAGAATTTCAGGCTGTGGCTGATTCTCCTCTCCTGGCATTCCATATTTATAGGTCTGAAGTACCGGTCTGGGTTCGGCCAGGCTATCAATCACCCAGAGGTCACCGACTTTTCTCTCGTCTTCTCGAATACAGGCAAATTTCTTTGAATCTTTTGCCCAGAAAATCATGATAGCTGGTGTCCGGAAATCCTTACGATCTTTCTCCTGCTTCTGTAGTTCCTTCTTTTCATCTTCTCTTAGGTCGCGGGCATAAGAGTAGTACTGCTCGCCATCGGTGGTCAGCTGAACTTCCTGGATGGTGGAATCATCGGCCTTTTTCAGAGCCTTTTCATAATTGGCTTTATCCATCATATAAAGGTTATGGGCGCGGGCAAAGATAACCGTCTGGCCATCTGGAGAAATTGAAGCCCAGCGCGGCCTTTTGGGTGCAGGTTGATAGTCCTTGATCAGGGTTAAAGTCGCTTTCTGCAGGTCATACTCAAAGCCAAGGGTTTTGGTCTTTTTGGCCTGAGCAACAGCCTCTTCTTCCCTTCCTTTATTTTTTTCCGTATCCTGTTCTTTTTCTTTTTCTTTTTCCTTATCCATAAACCGTTCTTCGAGCTCCTGGACTTTCATCATCTCACCAGCAACGGAAATATCATTATCAAGAGGAACTTCAATTTCAAACTGAAAAGCCGTATCGTTCTTAATCATTTTAATGGTTTTAATCGGCAGATGCTGGGCATCATAGGGCGTCAGGAGGATGCGAGTCAGGTCTGAAGCCATCCTGGCCTTATCAAAGAGAGGCCGCCGGCTGCCACGGGCGGCTTCCACCAGGTACCAGTCTTTTCCGGCCGGAGTTTCATAAACATACCAGAATCGGTCCCCGCTTACCAGCCAATGAGGTTCAACTGAAAGGTTGAAGACGAGTTTACCAACTTTAGCTGGAGTCCAGCGGGCAGCCAGCTCATAGTTGGCTTTTTCCTGTCCGGCCGAAAGAAAGGGAGCAAAGAAAAAGATTACAGCCAAAAGAAAAAGACACCCGGTAAAAATCTGGTTGTTGACCAGTGTCCCGGTTTTTGTTCTTTTCATCATTTTTTCCTCCTGACCGTTGGTTGCAAGCCATCCGGCCTTTTATTTTCTTATTAATGTTGAGCTTAATTTCAATAGTTATTTATTAAAGCTCAACTAGCGCCTGGATAGCAAGAAAATTTTATTTTTATTACCGTCCGATATTCTGATAAAATCCTAAGGCAAGAGAAAACCATATTCATCAAAGTTACATATTTCAATTAAAGGAGATATATATGAAAAATCAGAGAGTGGTTATATCTTATTGCCTTCTTTTAATCCTGACTGCCTGGCTTCTTCCCGGATGCGGCCCCCAAGCCAGAAAGCCGGTAGCTGGTTCTGCCCGTGGCCAGGATATGCTGACTCTTCTGCCTGCTGACATCTCAGCTTTTTTTGTTCTTGACTGGCAAAAGCTGGTCAACCTGAAGCCTATCCAGACCTGGCTGGAACAACTCAAAGAACTGGAAACTTACCAAAAAAAGGCAGAAGCTCTCCCGGTCGATTTTAAAAAAGACATTTATTACCTGGCCGTGGCGGTCGTCGGAGAGATGGATAAGCCAGCTGAAGGACTGGTAGCACTGGCTAACCTCAAGTATCAGAAAGACAAATTAATACCACCAGGAGGTGGCGACCAGAAGCCCGAACTTAAAACTTATAATGGCCTCTCCTACCTGCCAATGATCGAAGTAGAAGAGAAAGCTATTGTCTGTCTGGCTTTTCTGGATAGCTCTAACCTGGCTATCGGTTCAGAAGCGGCGGTTAAAAAAGTCATAGATGTTTATCAGGGAAAAACGCCTCATTTCTTAAGCAATAAAAATTCACGGAACCTGGTTAAAGATCTCAATACCAGAGCTATAACTTTTGGCTGGCTGACCGTCCCTGGAGATCTTCTCCAGTCAAAGCTCAGTCAAAATCCATCGCTTATGCCACTCAGTAAGGTTAAATATATTTCCTCTTTTTCTGATTATAAAAATTCCACCTACCTCAATGAGATCAAGCTTTATGCCGAGGAGAAAGATAATTTAAAATCAATTGCTGACATTCTAACCGGCTTCAAATCTCTTGGCCTTGGTTTGGGAGCTCAACCCCCGGAACTAAAAGAAGTGCTGGAAGCTATTGAAATTACCACCACCGAAAAGTATCTTAAAGTGTTTATCAGTCTTAAAGAAGAACAACTCCAGGCAATTACCAAATTGATCAAAGAAAAAGAAAAGGATCAGAAAAATAGTAAGCCCCAAACGGCTGGAAAAAACCAGACCTGACTGGCGCCGCTGATCCTGGTCCAAGGCAGGAGAATCAGTCCTGGATAAGATATTCTTTAAAAGAAAATAAGAGAGCGGCCAGAACCAGGAACACAACCGTAATCAGAACCAAAATCAACACAGACAGCCAGTCCGGAGTTGGCTCCAATCTGATAAAGAGGAAACTCAGTCGGCCGGAGGCTGACGAGTACTGAGGAAGAAGAGATTTCAGGTAATGAACAATGGATAGTTTCTGGGTGGTGCCAGGGAAATACTGAATGACATTCTCCCAGCCAAAACCGAAAGCCAGTCCAAGTAAAATCGGCCTGGCCAACCAGGTACTGAGAAAAGTAAAAAAAGACAGATAAGCAGCCAGGCCCAGCAGCAAGACCAGCGCATAACGGACTACTGTCCAGATGTCCTGCAGCTGAAATTCACGATCGAGATTGAGAATAAAGTAGGAAATAAGCAAAGTTGAGATCAGCATGATAGAAGTGACGGCCAGCGAAGATAGATATTTACCAATAATAATAGAGGCTCTTGACAGTGGTCGAGAAGAAAGATAGGGCAAAGTCTTGCCTTCCACTTCTTCGCTGACAATTGATGTTCCATAAAAGAGAGCCAGAATAACAATTAAAAACTGAAGGAAAAAAACCATTAAGATATTCTGGAATATAATCTGCCCGCTTTCTGTCCATTGACCGGCCAGCCGGTAAAACCTGATAATCAGGGCCAGCAGGATGGAAGCTGAACTCAGCAGAAAAAACATCCTGGACCGCGGGGATTTCTTCTTCAGAAAAAAATAGAATGAAAAGACTCTTTGTGTTTCAGGCTTCATCTTATTTCCCTACCAGATAATCAAAAACAGCCTGTAGATTATCATCAGGCGAGGTAATCTCATCAATGACCAGAGACGAAGTGAGCACAATCTCATTCAGTCGGTTAAAAAAACGGTCCCGATCATGGGTTTCAAACACCACCGCTTGCTCTGAAGGTTCGAAGGCTATCTTTAGAAGGTAATCCTCGCCCGCTAGAGTTTGGGCCAGTTGCCGGAAATGAGGTGATTTTACCCTGATCATATGGGGATGGGTATCAATTAAGTCCCTGATGAAATAGATATCTCCGCGAGCAATGATTTTACCCTGGTGAATGAGAATAATCTCTGAAGTTAAAGCTTCGACCTCCGGCAGAATATGGCTGGAGACAACAATGGTTTTCCCGCTGTTCTTAAACTCCTTGATCAATTTTATAATGCGCCGTTTGCTGAGCGGATCAAGGCCATTTAAAGGTTCATCCAGGATCAAGACTTCCGGATCATGGGCAATAGCCTGAGCGATCTTAATTCGCTGTCTCATCCCCCGGCTATAGCTTCTAACCTTCCGATCAGCTACATCGGTCAGCTCGACCAGCTCCAGAGCCTGCCTGGCTCTCTGGTTGCATTCGGCATGGCTGAACCCATAGAGAGAGAGCAGCCCTGCTAAAAATTCGAAACCAGATAGATCTTCATAAAAGGCATCATCTTCGGGGCAGAAACCCAGGCGCCGAAAGATATGACGGTTGTTCCAGACTTTTTCGCCGAAAATTCTGGCTTCCCCGATATTAGTCTTCAACTGTCCGGTTAGTATCTTCATAAAGGTTGACTTGCCAGCTCCGTTAGGACCAAGCAAGGCGGTTATTCCCTGGTTTATTTCCAGGTTGAGGTCACTGATGCCAAGGACATTGCCATACCAGCGCGATAGATTCCTGGCTTCAATCACTGCCGTCATTTGATCACCTCTACCCCTCTGACTTTATGCTTGACCACGAGATAGGAAAGAAAGCAGAAAACACTGATGAGCAGGAAGGACAGGTACCAGGGATAATCATAAGGCGGTTTAACCTGAAAGAAGCCGGCTGCCACCTGTTTCAGATTAGCAGCTATAGAAAAAAGGGCTGAGAAGGGAGAACGGAAAATGACAAAGAAAATACCTCTCAAGATTTCAGAAAAAAAGTAAAACCCAAAGATAATCGAAATAACATAATTACGGTTGTTGCTTAAAGATGAAGCCAGAAGAATAAAGGCGGTAAAAAACAGGATCATAAACAGCGAAAAAGCCAGAATAGACAGAATCAGCCAGGGATATTCCAGGAAAAAGGCAAAGCTGCCCGCGAACAGCAATTTGAGGATATAAAGCAAGATAGCTGGAACCAGAGTCAGAGTACCAACAAAAAAGATGACCACTCCTGCTTTCCCCAGCAAATAGTCGGCCTTGGTCAGTGGACGGGCGAAATAGAGTTGGACCGCCTTATGCCGGAAATCATCGGCCAGCAAGCCCGCTCCTCCTATGGACATCAGGATCAAAATGGCAAAATAAAGTAGATCAAGCGTCAGGTAAGATTTAAAAAAATTAGGATTAACCTGTAATAGCTTATCGCCTCCCTGAGCGATGAATTTAAAATCCTCCAATCTTTCTGAAATATAGACAATAACCGCATAAGTCATGGCAGGCAAGAAAGAAAAAGTATAACCCAGCTTAAAGTGCTTGCGCCCGAAGGCCAGCTTGATACCGGTTCTGGTAATCGGCCAGAAGATCCGGGGCTTGTCGAGAAACTGGCCTTCCCAGTGATGATAACCTTTTTCTCTAATCGAACTCATCAATCAACTCCCACCACCCGAGCAAATAAATCTTCTAGTCTACTTTGACTGCGAGCAAATTGCCTGACCTGAACATTGTTTCGAGCCGCTGCTCTGAATATTTCCATTTGATCAAAATCGGGCGGCGTATAGATCTTGATTAGCCTGTCCTCTGTCTCTTCCAGCCGGCAACCCGCCGCCTCCAGCTCCCGTCTAAAAGCAGACAGCTCCCCTTTAATCTTCAGTTCATACAAACGGTAATTGATCATCTTTAAATCTTCTATCCGTCCGCTGGCGGCAATCTGACCTTTATTGATAATAACCATGTCAGTACAGATGGATTCTATGTCATCGAGCAGATGAGAACAGAGAAGAACACTGATATCTTTACTGCTGGCTATTTCTCCGATCAATTCGAGAATATCCTGTCGACCGGCCGGATCCAGATTGGCAGTTGGCTCGTCCAGAAACAACAGATTTGGATCATGAACTAGAGCCTGGGCCAGTTTTAAACGCTGTCTCATGCCGGAAGAATAGGTCTCAACCAGCCGGTAACGGGATTCTCCCAGACCAACATAGAACAGAACTTCATGAGCTCTTTTCATCGCTTCCTGGCGAGGCATGCCGGACAATTCTCCCATATAAGCGGTAAAAGAAACACCATCCATGCCGGGAATATAACAATCATCTTCTGGCATATAGCCAACCCGCTGCCTGATAAATTTCTGTTCCCGTCTTAAATCATAGCCCAGTACCTGACCATCACCCTCATCCGGAGTAAGAAACCCCAGCATAATTTTGAGCAGAGTGCTTTTTCCAGCCCCATTCGGCCCGAGGAGGCCAGTCGCTCCTTCATTTAAAACCAGGTTAATACCGTTCAGGGCTTTGATTTGCCCATAAGAAAAATGGATATTTTTAAGTTCAACCTTCATCAGTCGGCCTTATCTCTTCTCTCTTTGACGTAAAGACCTTGGTTAAAGTTCATTTTTTAACGTTTATTGTAGCATTTTTTAAAAGATAAAATATATCAAGCTAAGAAAAAGGCTCTCGTCCGGGCTTATCTTTTAAACTGACCATCTGCTTTTTATTGCTTTACTGGAAATATCTTATTTGTCTATAATGCTCGGGTATCCAATAAAAAGCAGGAGGAAAAATGAACATCAGAAAGAAAGGAAAATTATTGGCCTGTTGCCTGGTCCTGGCCATTTTCTCTTGCCTCAGTCTAGGACCGGCTGCCAGGGCTGAGAAAAAAGCTCTGACCTTTAGCGACTTTATCAAAATAAAACGGTTGTCTGATCCAGAGTTGTCCCCTGACGGCCGGCAACTGGCTTTTGTCGTTACTGTTATGGATCTCGAGAAAAACAAAGGCAATAGCGATATCTGGATAGTGCCGGTTTCAGGTGGAAAAGCAAACAGCTTTATTTCCAGCCCTGGTGCTGATTTTTTCCCGCGCTGGTCTCCTGATGGAAAAACCCTGGCTTTTATTTCCACTCGCAGCGGCTCACCCCAGATCTGGGTCAGATCAGTAGCCGAAGGCGAAGATAGGAAATTGACTGATTTTCCAGCTGGTGTTGGTTCCTTTTGCTGGTCAAAAAGTGGGCGCTATTTGCTCGTCTCGAGTGCTGTTTTCCCGGACTCACCTGACCTCGAAACCACCCGCCAGCGGCTGGAGGCGGCAGAAAAGAACCAGGTTCAGGCTAGAATCTACGACCACCTGCTTTACCGCCACTGGAATAGCTGGTTTGATGGCACCCGCAGTCACCTCTTCCTTTTTTCTCTGGACGGTGGTAAGCCAGTTGACTTAACTCCCGGCGATTATGATACCCCACCTCTGGCCCTGGGTGGAAACCTTGATTTTAGTTTTTCTCCAGATGAAAGAGAAATTGCTTTTGTCCGCAATATTGACCCTGAATTTAAACTGGCGCTCGGAACTAATAACGACATTTTTTTGACAGACATAGGGACCCGGGCCATCGAAAAATTGACAGTAAGCCGGGCTAATGACATCGATCCCCGGTACTCGCCTGACGGTCGCTATTTGGCCTATCGGGCAATGAGCCGGCCTGGTTTTGAAGCTGATAAATTAACCCTCATTCTCTATGACCGTCAGAAAAAAAGCCTCAACAACCTGACAGAAAGTCTCGATTATTCTCTGGGCGAATTCGTCTGGTCGCCAGATAGTCAAACTATCTATTTTCTGAGTGAAGAGAAAGCCAGAACAGCCCTCTTCGCCATAAAACTGACTACCGGAAAAATTGAGAAAATTTTAGCAGACCAGACGATCAGCAGCCTGCAGATCTCTCCTGATGGAAAAACTCTCTATATGTTGAAACAGACCCTCAACCATCCAAATGATATCTATTCTTTTGACCTGAAAACCAAAAAGCTAAAACAATTGACCGACATCAACGGTGAACTACTGGCCGGCCTGGAGATGAATACAGCCGAAGATTTCTTTTTTGAATCAGAAGGCGATAAAATCCATGGACTGCTTCTCCGTCCACCTTTCTTTGATCCGGCCAAAAAATATCCTCTGCTACTTTTAATTCATGGCGGACCGCAAAATGCCTGGCAGGATGAATTTCATTATCGCTGGAATGCTCAGATGATGGCCGCTCCGGGTTATGTTGTCGCCCTGGTTAATTTTCACGGCAGCCCGGGCTACGGTCAGGCCTTTACCGATTCAATCAGCGGCGACTGGGGAGGAAAACCCTATCACGATCTGATCAATGCGGTTGACTACCTGCGGGAAAACTACGCTTTTATTGATAAAGATAAACTGGGAGCGGCCGGCGCTTCTTACGGCGGCTATATGATTGACTGGATTGAAGGCCAGACAGATATTTTTGATTGCCTGGTCAGTCATTCAGGCGTTTTTGATCTTCGTTCAGAATATGGAGCCACCGAAGAACTCTGGTTTCCAGAATGGGAATACCGGGGTACACCCTGGAGCCAGCCAGAGATGTATCAGAAGTTTTCTCCTAGCTATTATGTTAAAGATTTTAAGACGCCCTGCCTGGTAATACACAGCGCTAACGACTTCAGGGTACCATTAGAGCAGGGTTTGCAGTTTTTTACTTCGCTGCAGAGAATGGGCGTTCCTTCTAAGTTCCTCTATTTCCCCGACGAAGATCATTTTATTCAAAAGCCACTTAACGCTGAACTCTGGTGGAAGACTGTGCTTGACTGGCTGGCCAGTTATTTAAAAAACTAAAAAATAGGCCTGGCTGCCTTAAAATTCAATTTCCAGCAGAGCTAAAGGATCAACTCTGGCTTCGTTGATTTTGGCCGCCCAGTGAAGATGCGGACCGGTCGAAAGACCGGTTGAGCCCGCCAGTCCAACAACTTGCCCTCGGCTGACCACAGCTCCCCTCTTGACCAGGAGTTTCGACATATGACAGTAGACCGTATAGAGGCCAAGGCCATGATCAATGATGACGGTATTGCCCGAAAAATATAGATTAGAAGCCAGCACCACCCGCCCGTCATTGGCCGCTTTAATTGGCTGGCCGGAGGCAATAGCTATATCGACACCGGCATGAATTGAACGAGGCACATTATTATATATTCTCTGCTGGCCAAAATTAGGAGAAAGCTGGCCATCACAGGGCAGCTCAAATTTTCCCTGCGCCAGCCACTCGGGGCTGGTCTGCCCGTAGATCTGAGCAAGAATTTCAGACTCTCTTTTTATTCTTTCCTGAACTTCCCGCGGTGGATGAACATATTTGGGATCAACGGTCAGCTTCTTTTTAGGGAAATCCCGGGCTAGAATCTCCACATCTGCCGTAATTTGATCCTTTTCCGACCCGCCCGACCAGAGAGTAATATGCAAAGTCTCCCGTCCAGGTTTCACTCCCAGATCAAGACCGAGAAATATGAAATCGGCCTGCCCGGGCCTGGCTTTTAGCTCATAATGTTCACCTCGGAAATCAATGGTGGCCAGATCACTTTTTTTCTCCACCCAGGTCAGAACGATCGGTTCACCAGGCTGGAATTTTCTGGCCTTCAATTCAAATAGATCACCAGTTCTGGCTCCCAATTGAATGACCTCAGCCCTGGCCGGAAGAGCAATAAAAACCACAGCCAAAAAGGTCAGGAAAAGAAGGCCAAAGATATTTCTAAAATTTAGTTCTTTAGAAAAAGAGTTCAAATTATGATCAACCATAATCAATCACCTCCGACTTTTGATTAGCCCCTTAGGTTTATTTATCTTATTTATCAGATGACCTGGCCCCGCCCATCTTTTCTTAAGATTTTACCCGGTAGCTGGCCTGTAATTTGACCTTCCTCCACCACCAGTTTCCCATTGACCAGGACATAGGGTATACCTTCCGGATAGTGATGAGGATCAGACCAGGTAGCCTTATCCTGAATTTTTTCATAATCAAAAAGAACTAAGTCCGCCAGATAACCAGGCCGGACCAGACCTCTTTGCTTGAGGTTAAATCTTTCGGCCGGAAAACCGGTCATTTTCCTGATCATGGCCTCCAGCGGCAAAACTTTCTCACTCCTGACATATTGAGCTATGGCCCGAGGGAAAGTACCATAATACCGCGGATGAGGCTTGCCCCCGGACAGAGGCCCGGTGGTTGAAGCCAGGTTGCCATCCGATCCAAGACAGGTAAAAGGCTGCTGAAGTATTTTTTTCAGATTATCTTCACTCAATCCAAAACAGACCATTGACACCTGCCCCCGCTCTTCAACAAGCAGGTCTCTGATAAATGAAAACATATCCTTATTCTGGTTTCTTAATTTAGCCGCCTGTTCCAGATCGAGGCCTTCTAACTGGCGGTTTTTTTCGGTCTCAACCGAAGCAATCAAAACCTTATTCCAGGAGCCGAGGTTGGCCTCGGCTTCCTTAATTACTTCCCTCAGTTTTAGTTCAAGTTCTGGCGAACGCAATCTATTCAAAAAATCTTCATTTCGGCCTTCTCTAACCCAAAGCGGGAAAAATATGCTCAGCCCGGTCGACCAGGCAGTATAAGGATAAACATCAGCCGAGAAATCGACTCCGCGCGTTTTAGCCTGATTCAATTTTTCTAAAAGCTCGTCTATCATTGGCCAGTTCCGGGGGAAGCCAATTTTAAGATGAGAAATTTCCAGCCTGACTCCGGCCTGTTCGGCAATTTCCAGGGCTTCATCAACTGCCTTTAGCACTTCGTCTTCCTCATCTCTCATATGGGTGGCATAAATTCCCTGGTTCTCCCTGAGAACTTTCATAAGGTCGATTAATTCACCGGTCGAGGCAAAGCTCCCGGGGGCATACTCAAGGCCGGTAGAAATCCCGATGGCTCCCTGCTGGATAGCCTGACTGGCCAGCTCTTTCATTCTGTTCATTTCCTCCGGTGAAGGGGGCCGATTATTATAGCCGACGACAGCAGCCCGAATAGTTCCCTGCCCGACCAGGGTGGCAAAATTGACTGCCAGCCCTTTTTCTGCCAGCCGCCGGAAAAAGCCGGCCAGATCGTGCCAATCAACTTTAAGTCCGTATTCCGAGCTTAAGTACTTATCTTCATCTTCGAGCATGGCAGTTGTAAGTGGAAAGCGGCTGGAACCACAATTCCCTCCGATGATCGTCGTTACCCCTTGTTTGATCAATGAATCGGCTGTTGGACAGATCAGAAGCTCAATATCAGTATGATTGTGGACATCAATAAAACCGGGACTTAAGCTAAGATTCTCAGCCAGAATTTGCCGCCGCCCATTGTTTTTTCCTATCTTCCCTATGTGTTTTATGTAATTCCCGCTGATCCCAACATCAGCCCGGAAGGGCGGCTGGCCGCTGCCATCAAAGATCAGAGGCTGTCTGATGACCAGATCATAATCATTTCCAGCCTCTTCCGGGCGGCAACCCGGCCAAAAAACGATCAGGCCGGATGCACCTATTAAACCCAGACCGGTCTTTTTTAAGAATTCCCGCCTTGCTATTAACTCTTTTTTCATTTATTTCTTCAGCTTTTTAAAATAATATATCAGCCTGACTTTATCAAGCTTAAAGAAAGCCTGAGATAAGACGTTATATTTTCTGCCGGCAGGACTGAATATAGCCTTAAAAAAAATTGAGATAACAAGAGTTCTGGGAGGTTCAATAGACCTGTGTATTATGGAATCTGAGTTTCTACTACCTTCCTGAAGATAGGCAAAGTTCGCATCCTGATGGCCAGGGCGATGGGGCCTTTCTCTTCTTCGAAACTGAGGATTTCCGGGCATCCGATCTGCTTTTGATATATAATTCCATCGATATTAATTTCAGGGAAATTTTTGTTATATTATTCGACCCGGCACAACAGGCAGCTGCCATTGCTCCCTGGAAATTATTCTCTGGTGTAGGTAGATCCTGACCAGTAAGATTTCGACCATAACTGTCAACGAGCCAGGAAGAGTAAAATATAATAAGAATTAAAGTGGCATTTATTATATATAAATGAAACTACTGGATCAGGATGAAAGAGGAAAAGAAGAGTTTTGCAGCCATGGCCAGGCGCCATAAAGCTATCATTTTTTTACTCAGCTTTCTCATCATTCTGGCCGCTATAAGGGTCGAAGCCCGGATGCCAGAGAGAGCTGACCGCCTAAACAGAGCCTTTTTCCGCCAGCTTCTGACCGACACTGGCCAGATTCTCAGCGCACCGTCCAGGTGGGGGAAAAACGACTGGCTGACTTTTAGCCTGAGCCTAACTGCCAGTTTAGCCTGGTGGCCGGTAGATAGTTCCATCCATGACTGGATCTCTGATAGTCACCATCCAGCTCTGACCTCTGTCTCCAATTTTTTTTCTGGTGCTGCTCATCCTTTGAGTCTGATTGGGACGATCTCACTCGGTTATCTGGCTGGGGAACTGGCTGGCTCTTCTTCCATCAGACAGACTTTCTTGCTCTCTGCTGAAAGCTTGCTGATTACTGAACTTGTCGTTCAGGCTGGCAAAATCTCTATTGGACGGGCCAGGCCCTATACTCTCGAAGGTTCCAGCTCTTTTCACCCCTTCACCCTGAAAGGAGACTGGCAGTCTTTCCCCTCCGGTCATAGTTCAGCCGCCTGGGCTCTGGCCAGTACCCTTTCCTCGAGAACAGAGAAACAATACCTTCAAGTCCTTTTTTACAGTCTGGCCACTGGCGTTTCGCTTTCACGTCTCATTCTTGACAAACATTTTGCTTCGGATGTCGTTGCTTCCAGTCTTCTAGGTTTTTATATCGGACGTAAGATTGGCCACAAAGCTTCTCAGCCGGCTAAAAAAGGCGATCGCTTATCTGTTTCCTTTTCAATTCTGCCCGGTTTGATGTCTGTTAACTTCAATTACCAGTTATAAACCCGTCTTCAAGCTGGTGGCCAGCAGCTTTTCCACTTGTCAAGCCGCCATTTTTTTGCTATTTTCTTACTTGAAATTTGCGGAGGTTATTTTATGCCTGAAACTGACCAAAAAAAGGGCAGCAAGACTAAAAAGATTAACCGCTTGACCCTGGCCGAGATTGAGGCTCAGCTTGAATATATTAAAAAGGCTGAGGGTAGCCTGAGTTCGAAACATGCCCAGCAGCTCCTGGCCAGAAAAGCAGTTTTAACCAGGAAGATTTAGGTTGGCCTTTTTCAATCAGATTGGCCAGCTAAACTCAATATATAAAGATTTTACAAAAAAATCGTTTTCTGCTATCATCAGAAGGAAAAAAAAGGAGAATATTAGTGTTAAGCAAGGAATTAAAATCCAAAATTATTGAGGACAATCAACTCAGTCCGACTGATTCTGGCTCGCCTGAAGTTCAGGTGGCCATTATGACGGAAAGAATCAACCAACTAATCAACCATTTTCAGATCCACAAAAAAGACTATACTTCTCGCCGCGGTTTGATGAGACTCGTCGGGCAGAGAAAGAGACTGCTGGAATACTTGAAAGAAACTGATAAAGAGCGATATCAGAAACTTATTACCAAATTAAACCTCAGGAAATAGGCAATTTGCCGCTAAATCTAAAGACGGATTAGAACATGTCAAATAACATCAATATTGAAATCGGTGGCCGTAATCTATCCATAGAAATCGGCAAGGTCGGAAGACAGGCTGATGGCTCAGCACTGGTTCGCTATGGCGATACCATCATGCTGGTCACAGCTACTTCCAGAAAAGAGATCTCTGGAGAAAAGAATTTTCTACCATTGATTGTTGACTACCGCGAAAATACCTACGCAGCCGGCAAAATACCGGGCGGATTTTTTAAACGCGAAGGAAAGCCCTCAGAACATGAAATCCTGGTTGCCAGGATGATTGATCGCCCCATTCGTCCTCTATTTCCAGAAGGTTATTTCCAGGATACCCAGATCGTGGCTTTACTGCTTTCGGCTGACCTGGAAAATGAGCCTGATACTCTGGGGATCATCGGTGCTTCGGTTGCTCTTTACTTCTCCGAGATTCCATTTACCACTCCTTTGGGGGCGGTGAAGATCGGTTTAATCGATGATCAGTTTGTGATTAATCCGGCTGCTTCTCAGCTGGAAAAATCGAAGATCAACATGGTTGTGGCCGGCAACGAAGACGGGATTTGTATGATTGAAGCTGGAGCGAGCGAACTGGAGGAAGAGAAAGTAGTTGAAGGTTTGATTCTGGCCCAGGAAGAGATAAAAAAGATCGTGGCTGCCCAGAAAGAGCTTTTCAATCAACTGACCATCAGCAAGACCGAAGTTAAGGTCAATCCACCGGCGGAAGAAAAAATCAAACAGATTGAAGATGAGATTGCCACTGACCTTTTACAGGCTATCCAGATCAAGCAGAAAAAGGCCAGCGAAAGAGCCAGCCAGGAGATACTCAATCGTCTGTTAGCCAGAATTCCCAAAGAAAATACGGAAGAAATTTCTGCCACTAAAGACATTTTTTATAATTTGCAGAAAAAGCTGGTCAGAGATCTGGTCTTAAATAAGGGGCAGAGAGCCGATGGTCGAGCTTTTAATGAGCTCAGGCCAATCAGCATCGAGGTAGGCCTGCTGCCCAGAACCCATGGTTCGGCGCTTTTTACCCGCGGTGAAACACAGAGCCTGGCCACAGTTACTCTGGGCACCTTTGAAGATGTGCAGAGGCTCGATGGGCTGGGCGAAGAAGCTGAGAAAAGGTTTATGCTGCACTATAATTTCCCACCTTTTTCTGTAGGGGAAGTCTCATTTATGAGAGCTCCGGGCCGAAGGGAAATAGGTCATGGGGCTCTGGCTGAAAAGGCCCTTCTACCTGCCATTCCTGACGAAGAAACCTTTCCATATACGATTCGTATTGTCTCTGATATTCTGGAATCGAATGGCTCGTCATCCATGGCAACAGTCTGCGGTGGAACATTAGCCCTGCTGGATGCCGGTGTGCCACTTAAGATGGTGGTAGCTGGTATCGCCGTCGGTCTGGTCAAAGAAGGCGAACGATATGCCTTGCTGACTGATATTGCCGGGCTTGAAGATCATTATGGTGATATGGACTTCAAGGTGACTGGTTCAGAGCGCGGTATCACCGCTATTCAAATGGATCTCAAAATCCCCTACTTACCGGTCCAGATAATCCGTGAAGCCTTCCAACAGTCAAGGGAAGCCAGGCTCCAGGTATTGGAGAAAATGAAAGTTGTTCTGCCAGCTCAGAGACCTCAAATCTCGGTCTATGCACCCCGCATTATCACTTTGTTTATCAATCCTGAAAAGGTCTCTGATGTTATTGGGCCTGCCGGTAAGATGATCAAAAAGATAGTGGCTCAGACCAATGCCAAGATAGATATCGAAGAAACAGGCAAAGTAACCATTGCTTCAACTGACATGCAAGCGGCTGAAAAAGCTCTTGAGATGATCAGAGAAATTACAACCGAAGTAGAAGTTGGTCAGATATATACTGGCAAAGTGGTCAGACTGGAAGAATATGGCGCTTTCGTTGAAATTTTACCGAATGTAGTTGGGCTTCTGCATATTTCAGAAGTTGCTCCTTACCGTATCAGAAACATCAAGGATGAGATTTCGCTTGGACAGACAGTCACGGTTAAAGTTATTGATATTGATGAAGAAAACAACCGGATCCGGCTGAGTAAGAAAGCCCTGGAAGAAGGGGATCAGTCATCCAGAGACCCAGCCCAGCCCAAAGAGCGAGAAGATTCACACGACCGGCAGCATGATCATGGTTTTTCCGGCCGTCATTCCAGAAACGACCGAAATCGTCACTAAAGCTTGATTAAAAGCATAATATGATGAGAGGAAAATCAAAGCTATTTTCCTCAGGCCGAACAGCAGGATTTACCCTGCTGGAAATGGTGGTGACCCTGTCTATTCTGGCTCTGCTCACCACCGTGGCTATGCCTGTTGTTACCACTTCTGTTAAAAGGGAAAAAGAAATCGAACTGCGTCAAAATCTGAGGCTTATTCGACAGGCTATTGATGACTACAAAAAATTGGCTGATGAAAAGAAATTTGAAATTGATCCAGATTCCTATGGCTATCCGCCAGACCTGGAGACTCTCGTCAACGGGGTTGAAATCGATCAAGAAGTCACCGATTCTTCTGGTCGAAAAACTAACAGAAAAATGCTGGTTCGCTTCTTGCGAAAAATACCCGTTGACCCGATGACTGATTCTTATGAATGGGGTCTTAGATCATATCAGGACGAACCTGATTCTGATTCCTGGGGCGGTGAAAATGTCTACGATGTTTATACGAGGAGTCAGGGCACCGCTCTAAACAAGACTAAATACCGGGATTGGTAAAAAATGTGGATTAACCGAAAAGAGGAAGCCTCTGGTTTTACTCTGATTGAAATCCTGGTTGTCCTGAGCATTATCGGCATCCTGCTCGGCCTGGCTGTACCCCAGTATCAAATCTCAGTCAAGAGAGCCAGAGAAGCAGTCTTAAAAGAGAATCTTTTCATAATGCGCAAATTAATAGATCAATATTATCAGGATAAGCACCGGTATCCGCCCAGCCTCCAATCATTGGTTGAAGAAAATTACCTGAAAGCTCTGCCTATTGATCCAGTTACCGGCTCAAATGAGACCTGGATCGAGGTCAGGGAGATGCCGCCAGCTGATGAATATGTTCCTCCTGAAAACCTAGGAGTGATTGATGTCAAATCCGGTTCGGAGGCCAGAGCCCTTGATGGTTCTTTCTACAATACCTGGTGATGATGCCTGCTCAGTCGACTGATATCGGTTAGCGGACCGGCTTAAGATTTTAGGCGGGCAAGGAATATAGAATGAAGAAAGATGGGCTAAAGGTTAAACAGGACCTGAAACAAAAGATAATCAGGCAGCCTGTCAACCAGACCAGTGGTTACATCCTGGTTTTTTTGTTAATTATCATCTTCGCTCTGACCATCGGCTTACTGGTAGCAGTTCCTGTTCTCGAGACTCAACTTAAAAGAGAAAATGAAGAAGAGCTCATTTTTAGAGGCCAGCAATACGTGGAGGCAATCAGGCTTTACCAGCAGAAAAGGCCTGGTTCTTACCCCCAGTCTCTGGAGGAACTGGTCAAAGAAAAGTGCCTGCGGCGTCTGTACCCCGACCCGATGTCCAGGAGCGGAGAATGGAATCTGCTGTTGATTCCCCCGGTTGCTGCTGGCCCAACTACTTCCGCCCAGGCTGGTGGCGGCGGAACCGATAGACTGCTGGTTGTTACTGGCGCCGGACTTAAAAAGATTTCCAGACCACAGATAGTCGGAGTAGTCAGTTCCTCGCCGGAAAAGTCGGTCCGGATTTATGATGGAGAAGAATATTACCAGAAATGGCTTTTTTATTACGGACAGGTATCAGATAAAAAACCTCAGCTCCTGTATCAGGCAGAAGAAAAATAGAATTCTCTATCCAGACTTACTTTTTTACCCAGTCTGGCAAAATAAATTCCAACTGATCATAGAGTTTTAAGCCCAGTTCTTTAACTCGTCCTGCCTTTAATTCCAGAACATAAAGTGCCTTTTTGTCCGGACCGTAACTTGGACAGGGATCAGCCGGGCAGGGCGGAACATTTTCCTCCAGATGGACAATCTGGCGGTGGGAGTTAAGCCAGATAATATCAAGCGGAATTATGGTGTTTTTCATCCAGAACGTATGCTGATCCTCTTCTTCAAAGACGAATAGCATGCCCTGATCAGGTTTAAGCTCCTGACGATACATTAATCCCTTTTCCCTTTCCGCCGGACTGACTGCCAGTTCAGCCGTTACTGCCTCTCCGTTAGGGAAAAAAACCTTAATATACCTGTCACGACGGCCAGTCTGGCAGTAAAGCTGGGTACACAGTACCAGACAGGATAAGAACAAGCTAACCGGAATTGTATGAAAGATTTTTTTTCTCATCTTTTCACCTGAACAACCAGCATCCCGGCTCTATTATCCCGAATCAATTCTTTATAATCAAGGGCACAAATCGGACGCCGATAAGTCTGGTTTTCTCCAAACCCTTTTTTGTCTTCTTTATGAGGACCAGCTCCTGAGAATCAGTACCAACCGGTATAACCAAACGACCGTTGATCTGAAGTTGTTCAACCAGGGCTGGCGGCACTTCGGCCGGTGCAGCCGAGACCAGGATGGCATCAAAAGGAGCTTTTTCGGGCCAGCCCTTTGAGCCGTCACCAATCAAAAACTCGATATTAGTGTAGCCGAGATTCTTTAGAGTTTCCTGAGCTCGCTCAGAAAGCTCAGGAATAATTTCAATGGTATACACATCTCTGACCAGTTCGGCCAGAATGGCCGTCTGATAGCCAGAGCCGGTACCTATTTCGAGCACTTTATCCTCTGGCCGGAGTTTTAAAGCTTCAGTCATATAAGCTACAATATAGGGCTGAGAAATAGTCTGGCCATAACCTATGGGCAGTGGCTCGTCTCGGTAAGCCATGTCTTTCATCTCTTCCGGGACAAATAGATGCCTGGGAACCTTAAGCATAGCAGATAGAACCCTTTTATCCTTGATACCCCTGGCCTTGATCTGATATTCAACCATATTTCGGCGGGCCTGTTCATAGTCAGGATTAGAATTCACCACGCCCTCCCCTTCCATGTTTTTTACCAGGTCCGTATTTACCAACAATAAGACAATCAGTAGGATCTGGCAAAAACGGCTAATGTTCTGGCTTCTTTCTGGCAAAAAATACATTTCCCCTTTTGGTTTTTTTCTTCATCCAGGGGTATAACTCTGATCGTAGCCATTGTTTCTTCTTTTATCCTGGCCTCGCAGTCCTCTGAGCCGCACCAGCTGGCCTGGACGAATCCTCTCTTATTTTCAATAACCGACTTAAATTCTTCAAAAGAAGAAGCCTGGCGGGTATTTTCTTTCTGGAAAGCTAGAGCTTTGTTGAATAGTGATGCCTGGATGCTGGCCAGAATTTCTTTTACCTTTTCCTCCAGGTCATCTGAACTGATGACCGACTTCCCCTGAAGATCGCGACGGACAGCAACAACCTGACCATTTTTTACATCCCGTGGACCAATTTCCAGACGCAGCGGAACCCCCCTCATTTCCCATTCAGAAAATTTCCAGCCTGGCGTATATTCACTTCGGTCATCCAGAAAAACTCTCAGGCCAGCCCGAGCCAGTTTATTTTTCAGTTCAACCGCTGCTGGTAAGACGTTCTCTTTCCATGAGCCGATAGAAATCGGGATGATCACCACCTGAAATGGAGCAACCCTGGGCGGAAAGAGCAGCCCGGAGTCATCTCCGTGGGCCATGACCAGAGCACCAATTAACCTGGTAGAAACGCCCCAGGAAGTCTGCCAGACATACTGAAGGCTCTGACTGCGATCCTCAAACCTGATGTTGAAAACCTGGGCAAAATGCTGGCCAAGATTATGGGATGTTCCCATTTGAAGGGCCTTCCCATCAGACATCAGAGCTTCGATTGCATAGGTAGCCAGCGCTCCCGCAAATTTTTCCCGGTCAGTCTTTCGCCCGGAAATAACAGGTATAGCCAATTCGGTTTCGACAAACTCCCGATACATATCAAGAATGCGGATGGTTTCAGCTTGAGCCTCATCATAAGATTCATGAGCAGTATGCCCTTCCTGCCAGAGAAATTCTGTGGTCCGGAGGAATGGTCTGGTCACTTTCTCCCAGCGGACGACATTAGCCCATTGATTGATTAAAACAGGCAGGTCCCGCCAGGATTTGATCCATTTGGAATACATAAAACCAATAATAGCTTCGGAAGTCGGTCTGACCGCCAGCCTTTCTTCCAGCTCGTCATCGCCGCCGTGGGTTACCCAGGCCACTTCCGGCGCAAAACCCTCCAGATGTTCCATCTCTTTACGCAAAAAGCTCTCTGGAATAAAAAGAGGGAAATAGGCATTCACATGGCCGGTAGCTTTTATCCTTTCGTCGAGTAGCTTTTGAATGTTTTCCCAAATGGCGTAACCATAAGGCCTGATGACCATCATCCCCTTCATCGGAGCATAATCGGCCAGCTCAGTGCGGCGAATTAAATCCAGATACCAGCGAGAGAAATCCTCACTTTTTGGTGTAATTTGAGTTACCAAGCGTTCTTCTTCCAATTTAATCTTACCTCCAGCGCTCTGGCTAATTCTATCCAGCCCCTGATTTTTTGTCAAGGAAAAGACCTCAGCCTGACCTGACAGAGGGTTGGGGGGTGAGGCCAAAATGACCCTTTTTTTCATCCCGAGTGATGATTGAAAATAAAACTCAATGGGCTAACCTGATATCAAAAATAAATATAAAGAAAAAGGAAGCGGTTAACATGAAGAAGAAAGCTACCTCTCTGAACGGGGCAGAAGTCAACGGGGAAAAAACTGTCCAGAAGGAATTTGCCATGGCCTTGCCCCTGAAAGTATCAGGTCTTGACTCCTGCGGGCATGAATTCAGCGAAGAATCCAGGCTGGCTTCGATCAGCAGCGAAGAAGCTGTCTTCTTTCTTAAGACCAAGGTTGACCGGCAATCCAGCTTAAAACTGGTTATCCCCCTTCCCCCCAAACTGGCCGATGGCCAGCCACTAAATCTTGTTTTGAGAGGTACCGTCCTTCAGGCAGTCCAATCAGAATCAGCCCTGGCCAGCAGGCAGGGCACCAGGGTCAGACTGAAACTAGAGTCGAGATATTTTATTGGCGCAGATGAAAATTAAACGTTCAGCTGGCAGATGAGAAAAATTTTTGCCTCCAGCGTCTTATTAATCAGGACGTGACAAGGCAGGTGGCAGCTAAATCGATTGCAGGTGAGAAATGAGCTGAAAAAATCACCCTTTTTTTCATCCTGCTGAGCGATTGCTGCCCGGACAAGCTGCGGGCATAATCGTCATGTCATGAAAGAACAATTAAATAAACGCAATGAGGATAAATCCTCCATCCAAGACGCAACCGGAGACTGGCGGGGAGAGCGTTTGCTTCAGCTCTCCCTTCCAGCTTTGGTCCAAGGAGAAAAAGCCTCCGGCCAAAGATTCTGCGAAGAGACTGAGTTGATAACCATTAATTCAAAGATAGTAACGTTTCTACTTAAGGCGCCGGTCAGGATAGGCTGTCCTTTGAAAATAGCTATAAATATACCAGCCACCGCTCTCTTGATCCATCCTCTTAGACTTGAACTTAGAGGTCAGGTAGCTCGTCTCGAGCTCGACGGACAAAAAAAATCGACGCAGCTGGTCACAGTTGAGCTTGATCATAAATTCGAGCTTCGGTCGCAAATCTGCTCTTCGCAGCTCGAATCAAATCAACCCTGATCAGCCTCTGAAGCTTGCCCCCTACCTTTTTCCCTGCCCTTTATTTCTGCCTAATTCTCGCCATCATCCGAGAGAAAAATACTTCTTTAACTTGACACCTGATTTTTTATATTATATTAATTTTATCGGAATGACTAATCTTTTTGAGGGGTAAAAGGGTATGCCGAAAAAGAAACAGGTAAAAAGCAATAGCCAGCCATCGAGGGCTAAACCTGAAAAAATTGGTGTCTTGATTTATTGTCCTTCTGACCTTATTTTGACTGGCATTTTAAAGGCATTTGAACCGGACAAGTCGATCGAAATCATAGCGGTGGAAAAGGGAACTATTGAAAATCTGATGGAGGCTATTAAACAACTTCAGCCCCAGGTAATTCTTTTTGCTCATCTTGAACCTCTACCCCATTTGAAAGAAATCTGTAAAGCTATCAAAGAGTTAATTAAGCCGCAGATCAAGACCCAGCTGCTTCTTCTGGGTAACATCCCTTCTCAGGAGGAGATTATCAACTTGATTAACGCCGGTGCTCGTGGCTATTTTGATCTCAATGATCCACCCGGTCAACTGGGTGAAGCTATCAGGGTGGTCAATCGCGGAGAAATCTGGCTGCCGAGGGATAAAATGTCAAGTATCATGGACAGGATTATCTCCGTCGTTGGACGCGATATGAAGGAAAAAACTCTTGACCAGTTAACTTCAACTGAATTTCAGGTTTTACGGCTGATCGGTCAGGGCAAGAGTAACGAAGAAATAGCTAAAATTTTGTTTATCAGCAAAAATACTGTTCGATCTCACATCAAGAGTATCTATTCCAAGCTGGACACTCACAGCCGGTTACAACTGGCCCTCTATGCTATCAATTCGGCCTTGTTTTAGCGTTAATCATCAGGGGGAATTATGATCGAAAAAGTAAAAAGTAAAAAGGGCTCCAAAAAAGTTAAAGGCACTAAGAAGCCGCCAGTCGAGGTCAACCGCCGCCGGGAATGGCGGTTTGAGCTTCCTTTGCCGGCTGAAATTGAAGGCCAGCTACCTGAAGGCAAAAAGTTTGCCGAGAAAACCATTCTGGAAAATATTTCCTCAACTGGGGCTTATTTTTCTCTTGATTCCGACCTGGTAGTCGGAGCTAAAGTTAATCTATCCATTGAACTGCCTCCTGAATTTACTGAAGGTAAAAAAATCAAATTGTGCCTTGATGGCGAAACGGTCAGACTGGAAAAAAAGGAAAGAAAAGGAAGAAAGCAGGGCGTGGCAGTTAGATTCAAGCGAGACTTTCGCTTTCAGGTTGAAGACTGACAACCGGATTAATTTCTGCGGTCTATCATGCTTATCGTTGGCCTGACAGGCGGGATTGCTACCGGCAAATCAGTGGTAGCTGATATTCTTCGAGAAAAAGGCTGTTATATCGACAATGCTGACCTTCTGGCTCAGAGCTTGATGCAGCCAGGAAGAGAAGCCTTCCAGGCTGTGGTTAATCACTTTGGTCAGGAAATACTGACTCAAGATGGAAAGATAGACCGTCAGAAGCTGGGTAGAATCATTTTTAATGCACCCGAAGAAAGAGCGACGTTAAATAATCTAACCCACCCTTTGATTTTAAATAAAGTCAGGGAAAAAGTAGCCAGTCTGGAAAAATCAGGAGATTATGAAATATACGTGACCGAAGCTGCTCTCATCTTCGAAGCCGGTTATCAATTCTTTTACGACCGGGTTGTTCTGACCTTTTGCCAGCTTGAAATCCAGGTGGAGAGACTTTTAAAGCGGGATGGCCTTTCCCGGGAAGAAGCTTGCCTCAAAATTAAAAGCCAGTGGCCGCTGGACAAAAAAATCCAGCTGGCTGATTATTTAATAGACACCTCCGGCCCGTTAACTGAAACTGTCGAACAAACTGAAGAACTTTATCTCAGGCTCTATCATGATGCTAAACTAAAAAAGATAGGCAAGCTCATCAGAGAAATAGATTAAGTGAGGACTGACCAGCCAGATTTCAAGCCGAACATTATTTGTCAGGCCGCTTCTTTAATTGCCCCTTGAAGTCCTGACCAGGGCGAAACTTAACTCTTTGACCACCGCCAATTGCCATTTGCTTATTCCGCCTTATATCACGTCCGTAGCCGGATTTTTTGGGAACTACTCGGAAGCTGCCCAAGCCCCTGATTTCGACCTTTTCTCCTCTTAACAAAGCTTCTTTAATCGAGTCTAAAATAGTATC
>ENA-UPTA01000222-UPTA01000222.1-activated-sludge-metagenome-genome-assembly--contig:-NODE-222-length-65913-cov-7.024841_pt1 | contig 65913 bp, 65 predicted proteins | sample MGYA00238184_ERZ773361 | MGnify/ENA primary metagenome ERZ773361 (study PRJEB29100, sample SAMN05720205) | activated sludge metagenome | isolation source: anaerobic digester from wastewater...
CCTCCGTGTTTGTGCTCAGGGATATTATAACAAAAATCCATGCGCAGGCAACAAATTTCATATCACATCAAAGGGCGTCACAACACATTGCGGAACAAGGGGTATAGAAAAAAATATATTGACAGAAAGTAACGATATTATATGACCATGCAATATGCTGATTATCCGTGGGTAATTGGCTCAAATGATGGGGTTTTTTTTGTAATCGCCTGAAGGCAATGGGGTGCATTGCTTTGAGGCGTTTTTTTGTTTACGGTCATGACAGGAGGAGCCGTGGCTGAGGATAAACCGAAAGAATACCAGCTTGTCGCTTTCACGGTCGGGGATCAGGAATTCGGCATGGATATCAACCAGGTCAGGGAGATCATCCGCCTTGTGCAGATAACCCATCTTCCCAAGGCTCCGGATTTCATCGAAGGAGCGGTCAATCTGCGCGGCCAGGTGCTTGCGGTCATCGACCTGGCAAAACGCATCGGCCTCAGATCAAAAGAACGGGGCCAGACCACGCGTATCATCGTGGTCGAAGTGGGCAAGAAAACCGTGGGCATGATCGTGGATTCCGTATCCGAGGTCCTTCGCCTTTCATCAAGCTGTATGGAAGAAGTGCCGTCGCTCGTCAACACCGAGGTCCCCGAACATTATATACGGGGTATTGTCAAGCTCAAGGACCGGCTCCTGGTCTTTCTTGACCTGAACATGATCATCACTCCTGATGAGTTCGCGCAGGTAGAGCGGCATGTGAAGCCGGCAGCGGTTTCGTAGATTTATGAGAGAGAACGGCATAATACAAAAGGGGGAAGCATGTTAAAAGACATCAAACTGGGGTGGAAGATAGGCGGCGGATACGTTATCATACTCGGGTTATTGCTCCTGGTCGGGACCCTGACGATCGTCAATCTGTCCCGCGTCAAGACGATAACCGGCGTCCTCTCGAACGAGAACCTGCCGAGCGTCAATCTTTCCAATCAGATAGAGCGCATGGTCTCCAATACCTATATCCTGACGCAGGCATATCTTGTCAGCGGGGACAAAAAGACGCTTGCCGCGATCCGCAAGGACCTTGAAGAGACAAAAAAGCTTCTCGGGGAAGCGGAAGCGGTGGCGAAGAAATCCTCCGGGCTTAAACAGTTGGAAGATTCTGTCGGTAAGATGAACGCGATGCTCAAAAATTACGAGCGCGGGTTGAACCAGATCGTGGAGCTCACCAACGGCCTTAATACCGAGCGCGGAAAAGCGACCGACGCCGGCAGGGTCTACCTCGACGCTGCTGCCGCATTCCTTAAGGTCCAGCTCGGAGAAATGTCGGGCGAGATCGCCGTCGGGGTCAAGGCGGAGAAACTCCAGGACCGGCTGAACAAGATACAATATGTCAAGGATCTCAACGATCTGGCGTTCAAGCTCGATAAAGTGGGCATGCGCGCGCAGGTGACCCGCAATCCGAGGGTTATAACCGATGCGAATGTCCTGTTCGTCCAGGTGAACAAGATCGTCGGAGAGTTGAAAAAGATAACCAATGTGCGGCATAAGGCGCTGCGCAAGATGCTTGACGATATCCAGAAGGCCTCAGACAACACAAAGGCCGCATACGCGTCATTCGCGCAGAAGTGGCAGCAAAAGGACGCAGAGGCAAAGAAACTGGACGATCTGTCCAATCAGATCCTCGCGCTTGTCAAGGAGAACTCCGAGGTCAGCATCAAGGATATTTCCGCCGCTTCGAAGAGGTCGGTCAATTCCCTGTCAGGCACCTCGGTCGTCATGATCATCGGATTTGTCATATCCGTGTTCCTCGGCCTCCTCATTTCCTTCGTGCTCGTTACGTCGATCAACAAGCCCGTCAAGGCGCTCATCGACACGAGCGTGCCGATATCCAACGGCGACCTGACCCAGCGCGTTACGATCAAAAGCAAGGATGAGCTGGGCATGATGGCCAATGCCTTCAACGACATCGTCAAGACCATGAACAATATAATCACGCAGGTGCGCATGTCGGCGAATAAGGTGGCGAGTTCCGCTCAGGAGATGTCCTCTTCTTCCGAGGAGATGAACGCGACCACCCAGGAAGTCTCGACCGCGATCACGAAAGTGAGCAAGGGCGCGGAGACCCAGGCCCAGCGCATCGACGAAACGTTCGAGACCATGGAAAAGGCATCGGCGAGCATCAAACAGATGGTCGATAATGCGCAAACCGCGAATAAGACCGTTACCGATGCGAGCGACACCGCAATGCAGGGCAAAAAAGCCGCTGATGTCGCGGTGGCCAAGATCGAGCAGCTGACAAGCGCCGTTACCGATACCGCGCAGGTCATCCAGAAGCTCGGCCAGATGTCCCAGCAGATCGGCGAGATCACCGAGACGATCACGTCTATCGCCGACCAGACCAATCTCCTTGCTTTGAACGCGGCAATCGAAGCGGCGCGCGCAGGCGAGGCAGGACGCGGGTTTGCCGTCGTCGCAGAAGAGGTCAGGAAACTTGCCGAAGGGTCTGCCGAGGCAGTGCGCAAGATCGGCGGCCTGATCCGTTCGATCCAGACCGAGACCACGCACGCGGTCAACGCCATCGATGTGAGCTCCAAAGAGGTGCAGGAAGGAAAAACGCAGGTTACCAATATCTCTGCGGTCCTGAACGGCATCACCGAGGCTGCCAAGAGCGCATCAGGCGTAACTTCTGAGATCGTCGCATTCGGCCATCAGATCATCATCGAGGTCGAACAGGTGGTCAAGAGCCTGAATGAGGTCGTCAAGATCGCCCGGGAGTCCGCATCGACCGCGCAGGAAGTGACCTCAAGCACCGAAGAGCAGACCGCTTCCATGCAGGAAATGTCCGCGTCCGCGCAGGAGCTTGCGCGGCTGTCCGCTGATCTTATGTCGATCGTCAGCAAATTCAAGCTTGATTCCACTGAAGCCGCCGCAGCATCAAATCAACGGGGAGGTGAGAGATCAGAAAAAGCATAGCGTGATCGTCAGGATAAGGAACGACGGTTGAACTTATACGAAAGGAGCGGGAAATGAAAGGGTACATGAAAGCAGTTGCAATACTGGTGGTTCTGGTCGTTGCGTGTTTCGCCGGCGCCGGGTTCCTTTACGCCCAGAGCGTTGAGGAAAAAGTGAAGACCGCCATCAAGGCGCTTGAGGACAAGACCTTGGCGCTCGGCGCTCCCGCACTCGACAGCGGCACGTTGATGTTCGGCGAGGACGAGATGAACGGCAATTACGACATCGTCGATGAGATCGCCGATAATTACGGCGGCACCGCCACGATCTTTGCCAAAGTCGGCAATGATTTCAAGCGTATCTCCACCAATGTCATCAAGGACGGCAACAGGGCTGTCGGAACGCTTTTGGACCCCAACGGCGCCGCCATCAAGAAGATCAAGGCAGGCGAGGCGTTCTATGGCGAGGCGGATATCCTGGGAGAGAAATATGAGACCGGGTATGAGCCCATCAAGGATTCTTCGGGCGCGATCATCGGTATCTGGTATGTAGGGTATAAGAAATAAGACCGCCGCGGTAGAGAAGTGTTTTTGTCCCAGGGGCCCTGTTTGAATGCTTCAAACAGGGCCCCTGGGATTTCTTAGCAGGCCTACGGGGTCGATTGCTAATTGTATTGACTCAAATCGCCTTTTTTCGTATGATAGAGGGTATTAAGGAGGCGCCCTATGAAGGTCATTGTTACCGGCGGCGCGGGCTTTATCGGCAGCTGCCTGATATCGAAACTGAACGCCGAAGGCATCGACGACATCCTGGTGGTCGATGAGCTCGGCTCCGCGGAGAAGTGGAAGAACCTTGCCGGAAAGGCATTCGATGATTATATCGAGAAAGATGAATTTCTCGAATTGCTCGAAGGCGGCCGCATCGGGACTGCGTTCGACCGGGTCATCCATATGGGCGCCGCGACGTCCACGACCGAGACCGACGCGTCGTATCTTATCCGGAACAATTACCGCTATACGCGGCGGCTGTGCGAATGGGCGCTCGCGAAAAAAATACCGTTTTTTTATGCGTCGTCAGCTGCCACCTACGGGGACGGATCATTCGGCTATTCTGACAGCGACGAGGTATCATTGACCCTGCGGCCGCTTAACATGTACGGGTATTCGAAGCAGCTTTTCGACCTGTGGCTTATCCGCAGCAAGCTGTCAGCCAGGGTCACCGGCTTCAAATTCTTCAACGTCTTCGGCCCGAACGAATACCATAAAGGCGATATGATGTCGCTCGTCTGCAAGGTGTTCGACGGGGTGAAGCGGGGCGAGCCGATGCGGCTGTTCAAATCGTACAACCCGGCGTATGCGGACGGCCAACAGAAACGCGATTTCATCTACGTCAAGGATGCCGTCGCCATGGTGTATTATTTCATTACGCATCCGGCAAAAAAAGGCATCTTTAACATCGGCAGCGGCTCCGCGCGGTCCTGGAACGACCTGGCGCGGGTATTGTTCTCCGCGCTCGATATGAAGCCTGACATTCGGTATATCGAAATGCCTGCCGGGATCAGGGACAAGTACCAGTATTTCACCGAGGCGGATCTTTCGAAACTGCGCAAGGCCGGCTGCCGCCACGCCATTACGCCGCTCGACGAGGCCGTGAAGGATTATTCCGGGTACCTGGCCGCACACGAATATTTCTGAGCTTTCATGAAACGATTTATTTTTTATCTGATCAGGTGGCAGTTGAGCACGCCGATATTGTGGCTCGTCGTGCGCCGTCTCGGCGCCGGTATCTGGTCGACGGTCATCGCCAACCTTATCGGAGGAGCCATATTCTTCTGGGTCGATAAATTCATCTTTACCTCTGCCGTATTCGAGGTCTGGCATGTCAAGGACATGGGGCATTGCGACCGGTGCGGGAAAGAGGCGCCTTTGCGCAGGCTGGTGAAGGCCAGGGATTACGACCGGACCGACGCGCCTGCGGTTTTTCTGTGCCCCCGGTGCTCCAGGGAAAAGCTTGCCCAGCTGCGCAGCCAGGGCATCAAGACCAGCCAGAGATTCTAATCCGCTATGATACAGCAACGGAACCCGGACGGCATCATCGTTGTGAACAAACCGCGCGGGTTTACCTCGCACGATGTTGTGGCAGTGGTGCGCCGCAAGATCGGAATGAAAAAAGTCGGCCATGCGGGGACTTTGGACCCGATCGCCACGGGCGTGCTTGTCATCCTCGTGGGCAGGGCAACGCGGCTGTTCGACCGGTTCCTGAAATTCGACAAGGAATATTCTGCTGTCCTGCGGCTCGGAAGCCGCACCGACTCCGGCGATTCTTCGGGATCCGTCGTCGAGGAAAAGCCGTTCAACCATATCAGCGAAGAAACGGCGCAGGCGGCGTTCGCGCGTTACCGCGGGGACATCATGCAGACCCCGCCCATGTTCTCCGCCGTCAAGCACAAAGGAAAGCGATTGTACCGCCTTGCCTTACAGGGGCAGGAGGTCGAACGCCAACCCAGGCCGGTCCGCATAGACGATCTCAGGATCATTGGCTTCTCACTGCCCGATATTTCTTTTTACATGCGTTGTTCCAAAGGCACGTATGTGCGCCAGCTTGCGGAGGATGTGGCCCGCGACATGGGCTCTGCCGGCCATATCATACGGCTGGAACGCTGCGCTGTCGGGCCGTTCAAGATCGGACAGGCAATCGAACTTGATGACGTTGATCCGTCCAGGATACAGCCGTTCTATGAGAGTATCCGCTCTGCCGCTAATGATTGACACAGGGGATGGATTACTATATAATAAAAGAGCTAAGTTGTTGCTACGCGATATAGATACGCTTCGGGAACAGAGGGCGCATTATGGAATTGCATGAATTGATACAGCAGAGGATATTGAAGCTCAAAAACCTGCAAGAGAGCGGGATCCAGGGTTACGGAAAGCCGTTTGCAGGCCATGTCGATATAGGACGGGTCAGGGAAGAGTTCGAGGCTGGAAAAAAGGTCGTGATCTGCGGCAGGCTGACGGCCAAACGCGGCCATGGCAAGGTCGTGTTCGCTGATTTGCGGGACGCCACGGGCAGGATCCAGCTTTATATCAAGGCCGACGGCGTGGGTGTTGACCAGTTCGCCGCTCTGGAGAATATCGAGGTCGCGGATTTCCTGTGCGCGGCGGGCGAATTGTTCCTGACGCACACGAATGAGCAGACCGTGAAGGTCGAGAAATTCTCGGTCCTGGCAAAGGCATTGCGGCCTCTGCCTGAAAAATGGCACGGCCTGCGCGACGTCGAGGCACGGTACCGCCAGCGGTACCTCGACCTCGTATCGAACGAAGACGTGCGTGGGGTGTTCCTTGCCCGCAGCCGGATCATCCAGTCCCTGCGTAAAACCCTTGACGAACGCGGTTTTCTCGAGGTGGAAACGCCCATGATGCACCCGATCGCCGGCGGCGCAGCGGGAAGGCCGTTCACAACGCACCATAACGAATATGACATGGATCTTTTTCTGAGGATAGCGCCTGAGCTGTATCTCAAACGGCTCCTGGTCGGCGGGCTCGACAAAGTGTATGAGATCAACCGGTCGTTCCGCAACGAAGGAGTCTCCGTCAAACATAATCCGGAATTCACCATGCTCGAGGCATATTGCGCGTATTCAGATTTCGAGGGCATGATGCATTTGTGCGAGAGCCTGATCGTTAACGCCGCGCAGGCGGTGTTCGGAAAGCTCGATTTCAGCTTCCAGGGTAAAGAGATCGACCTGACCCCGCCGTGGAAGCGCGTTTCGTTCGCGGACCTGGTGAAAGAGAAATTCGGCATCGAGCCGCAGGATACGCCCGAGGCGATGCTCGCCAAACTCAAGGAGCGGGGCGCGGCGCGCGACGTGGATGTCTTGAGCCGCACGCAGATCAACAAGATCATCGAGGATACCCTTGAGGCCGGCATGTCGGTCAATCCGACGTTCGTCACGGATTATTATACGAGCCTGTGCCCGCTCGCGAAGACGAAGCCCGATAATCCGCTGTTGTCGGAACGTTTCGAACTTTTTATCGCAGGCATGGAGGTCGGCAATGCCTATTCCGAGCTCAACGACCCGCAGGAACAGCGCCGCAGGTTCGAGGAAGAGGTCAGGGATCCCGGCGAATCGGGCCAGAAGACCGTTGACGAGGAATATGTCCTCGCCCTCGAGCACGGCATGCCCAATGCAGGGGGTCTGGGCATCGGCATCGACCGGCTCGTGATGCTTCTGACCGGACAGCCGTCCATCCGCGAGGTCATTTTGTTCCCGTTATTGCGCCCCGGCGGCAACCAAGAGGCTGCGTGAACTCCATGTCGGTAAGTTTTTTCATCGCCTGGCGGTACCTGATCACCAAACGCAAAGAGAAATTCATCTCTTTGATAAGCCTTATCTCGATACTCGGCGTCGCCATCGGCGTCATGGCGCTTATCGTCGTGATCGCGGTCATGACCGGTTTCGACATCGACCTGCGCGATAAGATCATCGGCAATTATTCGCATATCACCGTCGCAAAATACGACGGCATGAACGCGGCGGAATACGACGACGCGGTCGATAAGATCCGGCCGAACGAGCACGTCCTTGCGGTCAGTCCGTTCGTCCAGGGGCAGGTGCTTGTCTCCGAGGGCAAACGGTTCATGGCCCTGTCGTTCAGGGGCATCGATCCGGAGCGGGAACAGGCGACGAGCCGCATATCGCGCAGTATCGTCAAGGGCAGCCTTCAGGACCTGGGCGCCGACAGCGTCATCATCGGCAAGGAACTGGCTCTGTACCTCGGCGCCGGGCTCGGCTCGCCCCTCACGTTCTATTCGGCGCTCGGGAAGACCGTTACGGCGCGGGTCGCGGGGATATTCAGTTCCGGCATGTACGATTACGACATGAACCTTGTTTTTTTCGATCTCGGCCGCGCGCAATCGATACTGGGGGCCGAAGGCATTATCAGCGCTCTTTCGATAAAACTGGACAATGTGTATTACGCCGATACGGTCAAGCGCCAACTTCAGGCCGCGCTCGGCTACGAATACACGTATAAGACCTGGATGGAGCAGAACCAGAATTTCTTCGCCGCGCTCAAGCTGGAAAAGCTGACCATGTTCATTATCTTGACGCTGATCATCCTCGTGGCGTCCTTCAACATCATCTCGACGCTGATCGTCATGGTGGTCGAGAAGACCAAGGATATCGGCATACTCAAGGCGCTGGGCATGTCGTCGGCGGATATCAGGAAGGTGTTCATGCTGCAGGGGCTGGCCATCGGGTTCGCCGGCACCTTTTCCGGGACCGCCGGCGGGGTCATCCTGTGCTATCTGCTCAAAAAATACCAGTTCATCAAGCTGCCGCAGGACGTGTATTATATAGACCGGCTGCCGGTCGCCCTGCAGGTGTGGCCGGACCTGGCGCTGGTGGCGGCGGCGGCCATGTGCATCACGCTTGTGTCGTGCGTGTATCCGGCGTTCAAAGCGGCGTCGATGAGGCCCGTTGAGGCGCTCCGGTATGAATAGCGCCATGATCGAAGCAAAGAACATCCATAAGGTTTATACGTCGGCGGGCAAGGAGCTCGAAGTCCTCAAAGGAGTCGACCTTGCCATTGACAAGGGGACTTTTACCGCGCTGGTGGGGCCGTCGGGCGCGGGAAAATCGACGCTCCTGCATATATTGGGCGGCCTCGATATCCCGACCCAGGGTTCGGTGCGGCTGTTCGGCCACGACCTGTATGCTTTGTCGGACGCGGCGCTGTCGGTGCTGCGGAACAGAAGGATCGGGTTCGTTTTCCAGTTCTATCATTTGCTGCCGGAATTCACGGTGCTCGAGAACGTGTGCATGCCGGCATTGATATCGGCGGGAAGGAGATCGCGCCCGGGACATATCCGCGGCCGCGCCGTCGAACTGCTCGAGAGCACGGGGCTGGCCGACCGGATGGGGCATTTTCCGGCGCAGTTGTCCGGCGGCGAACAGCAGCGCGTGGCGCTCGCGCGCGCGCTCATGAACAAGCCGGAACTGCTGTTATGCGACGAACCGACGGGAAATCTCGATTCCGCAACGGGCCAGGCCATCATCGACCTGCTGCTGGGGATCCAGCGGCAGACGGATATGACCGTGATCCTCGTCACGCATAACAGGGATCTGGCAGCGAGCGCCCGCACAACGTATTATCTGAAAGACGGGTTGCTGGCGCATTGACGATCATGCAAGGAGGCAGCGGTATGAAGATCTATATGAACGGGAAATTCGTCAAGAAGGAAGACGCAAAAGTGTCCGTGTTCGATCACGGGCTTTTGTACGGGGACGGTATCTTCGAAGGCATCCGCGCGTACAACCGCCGCGTGTTCAAATTAAAAGAGCATGTGGTGCGGATGTTCGAATCGGCGCAGAGCCTTATGCTGAAGATCCCGCTGACGCAGGAGCAGATGTGCAGGGCGATCGTGGATACCCTCAAGGCCAATAACCTGACCGATGCCTATATCCGGCCGATCGTCACGCGCGGCGTGGGCGATCTCGGCCTCGACCCGCGCAAATGCACGGGCGGCCCCTCGGTCATCATCATCGCGGATACCATAGCGCTGTATCCCGAGAAATTCTACAAAGAAGGATTGGCGATCATTACGGTCCCGACGGTGCGCAATCTTCCCGAGGCGTTGAACCCCCAGTTGAAAACGCTCAATTACCTTAACAATATCCTGGCGAAGATCGAAGCGACGAATCTCGGATACGACGAAGCGATCATGCTCGATAATATGGGGTATGTCGCTGAATGTACCGGCGATAATATTTTTACCGTCAAGGGCAACCATCTGTATACGCCGCCCCAGTGCATGGGCACATTGCGCGGTATCACCCGCGACGCTGTGCTGGAGATCGCGGACAATGAAAAGATCGAGACCCATGAGCATGTCATCACCCGGCATGAGATATATAACGCCGATGAATGTTTCCTGACCGGCACCGCCGCGGAGATCGTCCCGGTGGTAAAGATCGACGGCAGGACCATCGGCACGGGCAAACCGGGGAAGATGACCCTCAGGCTGATCAAGGCATTCAAGGAATTGACGAAAACCGACGGCGTAAAGTATTAACCGGAAAGGATCGCGAACATGATATGCGATATTTGCGGCAAGAACCCTGCGACGGTGCATCTGACCGAGATCATCGACGACCAGATGAACGAACTGCATTTGTGCGAGGAATGCGCGCATAAGAAGAGCGCGCAGATGGAGCAGCAGTTCGGCCTGTCGGACCTGCTCGCCGGGCTTGCGGGCTTCGAAAAGCAGAAAGACGAGAAAGAAGGGCTGGTCCTCAAGTGCCCGAACTGCGGCATGACCTTCAAGGATTTCAAGAAGATCGGCCGGCTCGGCTGCGGCGAGTGCTATGCGGAGTTCCGCAGTTTCCTGGGGCCGCTGCTCAAGCGGATACACGGGTCGAACCTCCACTGCGGAAAGGCGCCCGCGTCGCGCATCGCAAAGCTTCCCCGCAGGAAGGCCGAGCCGCGCGAGGCGCGCACCGTTGTCAGGCAGGATGATATCGCGGCTTTGCGCATCCGCCTGCAGAAGGCGATCGAGGCGGAGGCGTATGAGGAGGCTGCCCGCCTGCGCGACCAGATCAAGGAACTCGAGCGGTCGGGACATCCGGAAAGCAAAAAGGAATAGCGCATGCAATTGAACGATCTTTTGACCCATACGTGCGAATGGCTCAAAGGCACCGGGCCCCACAGCGATATCGTCATATCGAGCCGCCTGCGGCTTGCCCGCAATATCGATAAATTACCGTTCCCGCATTGGGCGAGCAAGAAACAGGGCAAGTCCGCGCTTGATACCTGCAGAGAGGCGGTCGCGAAAAGCGACGTGCTTAAAAAAATGACCATGTTCGTCCTCGAGGAGCTCGATACCGTCGATAAGCAATTCCTCGTCGAACGGCATCTCATGTCGTACGAGCACGCGCAGAAGACGAATTCGAAAGCGGTGATCGTGGACGAGGAGGAGGTCGTTTCGGTCATGATCAACGAGGAGGACCATATCCGCGCGCAGGTGATGCAGTCCGGCTTCAACCTGCCCGAGGCGTGGGATACCATGAACCGGCTCGACGATTCGCTTGCGAAGGAACTGCCGTTCGCGTTCTCTCAGGAATGGGGGTATCTCACCGCCTGCCCGACGAACGCGGGCACGGGCATGCGCGGGTCGGTGATGCTGCATCTGCCGGCGCTGGTCATGACGCGCCAGATCAATCAGGTGCTGGCGGCGATCGCCAAGCTGTCCTTTACGACGCGCGGCCTCTACGGCGAAGGCACGCAGGCGACCGGGAACTTTTTCCAGATATCGAATCAGGTGTCGCTCGGCCAATCCGAGAACGATATCATCCAGAGCATCAATAACCTGATCCGCCAGATCATCGAGCAGGAATCCCAGTGCAGGGAAACGCTTCTCGCGTCGAACCGCGGCATGCTCGAGGACAAGATCAGCCGCAGTTACGGCATATTGAAGAGCGCGCATATCATCACGAGCCAGGAAACCACCGAGTTGTTGTCGCTCGTGCGCCTCGGCTGCGATCTGGGCCTTATCAAGGACATCAACCGCCGGCATGTCAACGAGCTGTTCCTTTTGATACAGCCGGCGCATTTGCAGAAGATAGAGGATAAGAAACTCACGTCCCAGGAACGGGATATCAAACGCGCGGAACTGATCCGCAGCAAGCTGGCAAAATAAATCAAAGCTTTCTTAAGGAGAGGACCTATGTTCAACCGCTTTACGGAACGGGCACGCAAAGTCATCATTCTGGCCAAGGAAGAAGCGAAGCGCTTCAATCATGATTACATCGGCACCGAGCATATCCTGCTCGGGCTGATCCGCGAGGGCGAAGGCGTCGCGGCGACGGTGCTCGAGAAAATGGGGCTGTCGCTCGAGAATATCCGCCTTGAGATCGAGAAGCTGGTCCAGCCCGGCCCGACGACGCAGATCATCGGCGACCTGCCCTTTACCCCGCGCGCGAAAAAGGCGCTTGAGATGGCGGCGGAAGAGGCGCGCGCCCTCGGCCATAATTACATCGGCACCGAGCATTTGCTCCTGGGCCTTTTGCGCGAGGAGGAAGGCGTCGCCTCGCAGGTATTGCTGAACCTCGGCCTGGACCTGACCGGCGTCAGGAACAAGGTCATGGAAGTCCTCGGTTCCGAACTGCCCGGCTTCGGCCAGGCGCAGACCAAGACCAAGACCCCCGCGCTCGACGCGTTCGGCCGCGACCTGACGCAGCTTGCGAAAGAGAATAAGCTCGACCCGGTCATCGACCGCCATGTCGAGATCGAGCGGGTCATTCAGATATTGAGCCGCCGCACCAAGAACAACCCCGTTTTGCTCGGCGAGGCAGGCGTGGGCAAGACCGCGATCGTCGAAGGCCTTGCGCAGTCGATCATCGCGGGCAATGTCCCCGAGCTTCTGCGCCACAAACGGCTTATCGTGCTCGATCTTGCGCTTATGGTCGCCGGCACCAAATACCGCGGTCAGTTCGAAGAACGCATCAAGGCGGTCATGGAAGAGATCAAGCGTTCGCAGGACGTCATCATATTCGTCGACGAGCTTCATACGCTCGTCGGAGCGGGCGCCGCCGAAGGGGCGATCGACGCCTCGAACATCCTCAAGCCCGCATTGTCGCGGGGCGAGATCCAGTGCATCGGCGCGACCACGATGGATGAGTACCGCAAATACATCGAGAAGGACGCGGCGCTCGAGCGGCGTTTTCAGACGATCATGGTGGAGCCTCCGTCGGTCGACCAGACCGTGGAGATATTAAAAGGCCTGCGGGACCGGTATGAGGCGCATCACCGGGTGACCTATAAGGACGAAGCGCTTGAGGCCGCGGCAAAGCTGTCGGACCGCTATATCTCAGGCAGGTTCCTGCCGGACAAGGCCATCGATCTCATTGACGAAACAGGATCGCGCGCGCGCCTCAACGTGCTCGTCGTGCCGCCCCAGATCAAGGAGTTCGAGGCAAAGGTCGAGGGCTTGAAGAAGGAAAAGGAAGTCCATATCAAGAACCAGGATTTCGAGAAAGCGGCCGCCCTGCGCGACCAGGAACGCCTCGCGCGAGAGGAACTCGAACGGCTGAACCGCGAATGGACCCAGACCAAAGATAAGATCCGGCCGGAGGTTTCAGCCGAAGACATCGCCAAGATCGTGGCGCAATGGACGGGCGTGCCGATATTCAGGCTCGAGGAAAAAGAGAGCGAGAAGCTCCTCAAGATCGAGGAAGAACTCCACAAGCGCGTCATCGGGCAGAATGAGGCGATCGACGCGATCGCCCACGCGGTGCGCAGGTCGCGCGCAGGCATCAAGGACCCGCGCCGGCCGATCGGCTCGTTCATCTTCCTCGGCCCCACCGGCGTCGGCAAGACGCTCCTGGCGCGGGCGCTGGCGGATTATATGTTCGGCAACGAGGACGCGCTCATCCAGCTCGACATGTCCGAGTATATGGAGAAGTTCAACGTGTCCCGCCTTATCGGCGCTCCTCCCGGGTACGTCGGCTATGAGGAAGGCGGACAGCTCACCGAGCGGGTGCGCCGCCGCCCGTATTCGGTCATCCTTCTCGACGAGATCGAGAAGGCGCATCCGGATGTCTTTAACCTTTTGCTCCAGGTGTTCGAGGACGGCCGGCTGACGGACAGCTTCGCCCGCAAGGTCGATTTCCGCAACACGATCATGATCATGACCTCCAATGTCGGGGCCGAGACCATACGCAAGACCGGGTCCATCGGCTTCAGGGACCAGCAGGAGGAAGTGACGTACAAGGATATGAAGGGCAAACTGCTCGAGGAGGTCAAGAAGACCTTCAAACCGGAGTTTTTGAACCGCATCGACGATATCATCGTGTTCAGGCCGCTTGCGAAAGAGGACCTGGAGAAGATCGTAGACATCGAGATCGGTCATCTGGCAAAACGGCTGGCGGAGCAGGGCGTGACCCTGAACGTTTCCCGGGCAGCGAAGGATTTTCTCATCGAAAAAGGGTTTGATCCCGTGTTCGGGGCGCGGCCGCTCAAGCGGACCATCCAGCGGTTCCTCGAGGATCCGCTCGCCTCGGAGATCATTTCGAAAAAGTACAAAGAAGCGACGAACGTCGTCGTTAACCGAAAGAACGAAGAGCTCGCATTCGAGACATGCTGATACGCCGGATCGAAGATACGCTTGAGGAGCGGACGCGCACCTTCCTGGGATTCCTCGGGGGCATCACGTCGCTTGCGTTCCAGACGGTCATCCTGACCGTTACGCCGCCGTACAAGCGCCGACGTATCCTCGAACAGTCAAAGAAGGCGGGGCTCGACAGCTTCCTCATCGTCGCGCTCATCTCGTTCTTTATCGGCGTCATCTTTTCGTTCCAGATATCGTATCTTATGCGTCAGCTCGGCGCCGAGATGTATATCGCAAGCATCGTCGCGCTTTCCATCGTGCGGGAGCTCGGTCCGGTCATCACCGCGCTCATCGTCGCGGGCCGCGTGGGCGCTTCGATCACCGCGGAGCTCGGGTCCATGCAGGTCACCGAGCAGATCGACGCGCTGACGACGCTGGCGACCAACCCGGTCAAATACCTTGTCGTGCCGCGGTTCGTCGCCCTCGCCATGATGCTGCCGATCCTGACGCTGTTCGCGGACATGATCGGCATCGTCGGCGGATGGATCATCTGCGTCACGAAGCTGGGCATACCGTCCAAGATGTACATGACGATCGCGTTCGATTCCCTGCAGTTCAAGGACCTTTTTACGGGTCTGATCAAGACGGTTTTTTTCGGCATGATCATCGCGTTCGTGAGCTGTTACGAGGGGTTTAACGTCGAAGGCGGGGCTGAAGGCGTGGGCAAGGCGACCACCCAGTCGGTGGTCATCTCGTTCATCCTTATCATCGCCTGCGACTGCTTCTTCACCGCGTTGTTCTATTTCATTTTTCCGTGATGCATACGATCGAGATCAAACACGTCACCAAGAGCTTCAATACGCACCGCGTGCTCAACAACGTGAGCCTTTCCGTGGAAAAGGGCTCGACCCTCGTCGTCATCGGAAGGTCGGGCTGCGGCAAGAGCGTATTGTTAAAGCATATGGTCGGGATACTTCAGCCGGATACCGGCGCCGTGTATGTCGACGGGCTGGACATCTGGCAGCTCAGGCCCAAACAGCTCGATGAAGTGCGCATGCGCATGAACATGGTCTTTCAGGGCGGCGCGCTGTTCGATTCCCTGACCGTGGGAGAGAACGTGGGTTTCGAGCTGATCGAACATTTCGGCGTTTGCGGGGACGAATTATACGAACGGGTGGAAGAGGCGCTTTCGCTTGTCGGTTTGTCGGGTATCGGCAATCTCATGCCCTCGGAGCTGTCCGGCGGCATGCGCAAGCGCGTGGCGCTGGCCCGCGCGATCTGCATCAAGCCGGAGGTCATCCTCTACGATGAGCCGACGACCGGCATGGACCCGATCACCGCGGATTCCATCAACGAACTGATCCGTTCGCTCCACGACAAGCTCAAGGTGACCTCGATCGTGGTCACCCATGACATGAAAAGCGCCTATAAGATCGCCGATCACATCGCGATGCTTTTTAACGGCAAGATCATCGCCGAGGGGACCCCGGGAGAGATCCAGAACACGACGCATCCGGTCGTCCATCAGTTCATCAACGGCCTCGCCAAGGGGCCGATAACCGAGGCGACCGACAGCTTTATCTAATCATACTACGGAGGCAGACATGATATTCGGCAAGAGCAAGCTCGAATTGAGGGTCGGCGGGTTCGTGTTCGCCGGCATGGTGGTCCTGATGATATTCGTCCTCTATATCGGCGATTTCAAGAATACCCTGTTGACCTACCGCGTGAACTTCACCTTCAATTTCATAAACGGCGTCAAGGTCGGCTCACCCGTCCGTTTCGCCGGCGTCGACGTCGGCGAGATCAAGGCGATCGAGTTCTTCTTCCCGGTCAAGGGCGAGCGGCCGAAGGTCCGGATGGTCAGTATCATAACCAAGAGCATCAATATCCCCCGCGACTCGACCGTATGGGTGAACACGCTCGGGATCCTCGGGGAGAAATATATCGAGATCATGCCGGGAAAGGACTTTTCCGACGTGCTCAAGGACGGGGACACCATGGTCGGCAACGACCCGTTCGCCATGCAGGAGTTCGGGGAGCTCGCAAAGAACCTTGCGACCAGATTGGACACCACGCTGACGAGCATCAACGGCGTGGCGGATTCCATAAAGACCCTGACGCTCAACATCGACGACGGGGTGTCCCGCATCAAGAACGGCGAAGGCACTGTCGGCAAGCTTTTATACGAGGATGAGATCTACAACGAGCTCGAGGCGCTTGTCGTGGACCTCAAGAGTCATCCGTGGAAATTGTTCTGGAAGGGTAAGGAAAAGCCCGCCCCGAGGAAATAAACGCCCGATAAACACGCCCGCGCGGTCATCACGATGAACCGGACTATTGCCAGAAAAAAAAGCGTTTTTGCATGCCAGCGGTGCGGGTACCAGTCCCCGAAGTGGCTGGGCAAATGCCCGGATTGCAGCAGCTGGAACTCGTTCGTCGAGGAGGATTTTGCGCCTTCCGCATCCCCCGCAGGAGGCCGGCGCGGCGCCGGATATGACCGGCCGCCCGTGCTATTAAAAGACGTCGAGCCGGCAGAGGGCAGCCGCACGTCCGCCGGCATCGCCGAACTCGACCGGGTCCTCGGCGGCGGCATCGTGGCCGGATCGGTCGTTTTGATCGGCGGCGACCCGGGCATCGGCAAATCGACGATCTCCCTTCAGATATCGAACCAGCTTTCCGCCGGGGGCAGGACCGTCCTGTATGTTTCGGGAGAGGAATCGGTGGCGCAGACGAAACTGCGCGCACAGCGGCTCGGCGCGCACGCGCAGCAGGGGAAATTATATATCGTCAACCAGACGGACCTTTCGCTCGTCACCGGGTACATCCGGCAGTTGAAGCCGGATATCGTTTTTATCGATTCCATACAGGTGATGTTCGATACGGCGGTCGGATCGGCGCCGGGCAGCGTCAGCCAGGTCCGCGAGTGCGCGGGTATCCTGACCCAGCTTGCCAAATCGACCGGTACGTCGGTATTCATCATCGGCCACGTGACCAAGGAAGGGACGCTTGCGGGGCCGCGGGTGCTCGAGCATATCGTCGATACGGTCCTGTATTTCGAGGGCGACCGGTTCTCGACATACCGGATCCTGCGCGCGGTCAAGAACCGGTTCGGCTCCACCAACGAGATCGGCGTTTTCGAGATGGCGTCGGAGGGATTGAAGGAAGTCAGCAACCCCTCGGAGATTTTTCTGTCCGAGCGGCCGCATAACGTCCCGGGGTCGCTCGTCGTTTCATCCGTCGAGGGCGGCCGTGCGCTTCTGGTCGAGGTCCAGGCGCTCGTTTCCCGGTCGAATTTCGGGTATGCCACGCGCAGGGCGCAGGGGTTCGATTTCAACCGCCTGACGCTTCTCGTCGCGGTCCTTGAAAAACGCATGGGGCTGGCGCTCGAGGCGCAGGATATCTTCGTGAACATCGCCGGAGGCTTCAAGGTCGAAGATCCCGCGTGCGATCTCGGCGTGGCCCTTGCGGTCGCGTCCGCGTTCCTTGACCGGACCGCGCCCGCGGACACGGCAGTGCTCGGTGAAGTGGGCTTGACCGGGGAGATCCGCAGTATATCGCAGATATCCATACGGCTCAACGAGGCGCAGAAGCTCGGATTCAAACAGTGCGTTGTGCCGGCGAACAGCATCAAGGGATTGAAAATGGGAGGGAACACCATCAAGCTGGTCCCTGTTTCCACGCTTAAGGAAGCGATGGATCTTGTCATTGGAGGGAGGGCTTAGAAATGAACCTGATATCATTGCGTTTTCTTTTTATCGTTGCCAGCACCATGGTCGGATATCAATTAGCCGGCGTCAATTCCTGGGTCGGCGCCGGAGTGGGCGCGGTCGTCAGCGTGGTGATCGTGGCGCTGGAACTGGGGATGCGGTCCGTATCGGTGCGCGGCCTGTCATCGAGCGTCTTCGGCCTTATCCTCGGCCTTATCATGGCGAAACTCGTGGGGGATGCGTTCTACCTGATGCCGATACCCCCGGAGAGCCTGGCGATCAGCAGGACGATCCTGACGCTCGTGTTCTGTTATCTGGGCATGGTGATCGGCCTGCGGGGAAAGGACGAGTTCAATATCATCATCCCCTATGTGCGCCTGCGCCGGCAGGATCAGAACGAGGAACTGACCCTGCTCGACACCAGCGTCATCATCGACGGCAGGATCACGGATATCCTTAAGACAAAATTCCTCGAAGGCAAGATCATCGTGCCGAAATTCGTCCTGAAAGAGCTGCAGCAGATCGCCGATTCCACCGATCCGATCAAGCGCCAGCGCGGCAGGCGGGGGCTTGAGATCCTCAATTCCATGCAGAAAGAGACCGGGGTCAATCTGTCGCTGCATGACGACGACGTCCCCGATATAAAAGAGGTCGATGCCAAGCTCGTCAAGCTTGCGCAGCTGCTCGAAGCCAAGATCATGACCGTCGATTTCAACCTGAACCACGTGGCGAGTTTCCAGGGAGTGAAGGTGCTCAACATCAACGAGCTGGCGAACGCGCTCAAGCCCGTCGTATTCCCGGGCGAATTGATGACGTTGAAGCTTCTCAAAGAAGGCAAGGAGTACAACCAGGCGGTCGGATACCTTGACGACGGCACCATGGTGGTCGTCGAAGAGGCGCGCCGGCTCATCGGCCAGGAGGTCAAGGTTGCCGTGACGTCCGTCCTGCAGACCCCTGCCGGAAGGATGATCTTTACCAAGCTAACGAATAAATGATGAATATCTGCGCGGTCGTCCTTGCCGCAGGCAGGGGCGAAAGGCTCAAGTCAAAAGTTTCCAAGCCGCTGGTGCGTCTGGGTTCGAAACAGGTCCTGGAATATTCGCTCAGGGTCCTATCCGCCTGCCCCGAGATCGCGTCCATCGTAGTCGTCGCCAACCGATCGAACCGGCGCGCCGTGGTCCAATGCGTCAGGGCGTCGGGTTCGAAAAAAGTCATCGGCGTCGTCAACGGGGGCACCAGGCGGCAGGATTCGGTGAAAAACGGCCTTGGAGCGCTTGCGCCGGAATGCGGATATGTCATGGTGCACGATGCCGCGCGGCCGTTCGTCGATGCGGCGTGCCTGGCGCGGCTCATCCGCGCTGCGCGCAGGACCGGGACGGCGATACCGGGCGTTCCGGTAAAGGCCACGATCAAAGAGGTCATATCGGACCGGCCGGGCAGCGGCGGGATAGTCCGGCAGACCCTTGACCGTTCGCGGCTCTGGGAGATACAGACCCCTCAATTGTTCAGGAAAGATATCATCTTAAAAGCGTACCGGGCATGCGCGGGCGCGGCGGTGACGGATGACGCCGGCCTGGTGGAGAAACTCGGGGTGCCGGTCGCGGTCGTCATGGGCGCGTACGGCAATATAAAGATCACCACTCCCGAAGACCTGCGCGTTGCGCGGGCGTTCGTGCATGCAAGGAGCAATCGATGAACAAAGTCGGCATAGGGTATGACATTCATCGGTTTAAGAAGGGCCGCAAACTTATCCTCGGAGGGAAGATCGTGCCGTTCTCCAGAGGATTGGACGGGCATTCCGACGCGGATTGCCTGCTCCATGCCGTGTGCGATGCGCTGCTCGGCGCCGCGGGCATGGGAGACATCGGAGAACATTTTCCCGATACTGACCCTGCGTATAAAGGGATATCGAGCATGGAATTATTGCGCGCGGTGCGCGCGCGGTTAAGAAAAAAAGGATTCCGCATCGGCAATATCGATTCGGTGATCATCTGCCAGGAGCCGCGCCTGGGAGGTCACAAGAAAGACATGGCCCGTAATATCGCAGCCGCGCTCGGGATACCGGTATCGTGCGTCGGCGTGAAGGCAACGACCCCTGAAAGGCTCGGCCCGCTGGGCCGGTCGCAGGGGATCGCCTGCTGGGCAACGGCACTGATAATGAAAGGGGTATGACGTGATCACGATACTGGCGGTCATCCTGGTCCTTGCAGTCCTGTTCATCCTGAAGCTTTTTATCATATCGACGGTCTTCACCGATGAGATCCGGACGATCCAAAAGCGCGACCCGGCGGTCCGCAGCGTGCTGGAGGTCGTGCTTTTGTACCAGGGGCTCCATGCGCTCATCTATAACCGCATCGCTCACTTTTTTTACGAGCGGGGCCTGTTCTTTATCGCGCGGGCCGTCAGCCAGTGTGCGCGTTCCATGACCGGGATCGAGATCCATCCGGGCGCCCGGATCGGCAAGCGTTTTTTCATCGATCACGGCATGGGGGTCGTGATCGGGGAAACGGCGGTCATCGGCGACGATGTTCTCCTGTACCAGGGCGTTACCCTCGGCGGCACGGGGCTTGAAAAAGGCAAGCGCCATCCGACCATCGGCAATAACGTGGTCATCGGCGCGGGCGCCAAGGTGCTCGGCAATATCATTGTCGGCGATAACGCGTATATCGGCGCCAACGCCGTTGTCATCAAGGATGTTCCCCAGAATTCGACCGTTGTCGGCGTCCCGGGCCGGATCACCAGGCAGGAAGGCCGCAAGATCGACATCTCGCTCGACCATATCCATATCCTCGATCCCCTGATGCAGACGATCGATGAGCTTGAGAAACGCATCGAACAACTTGAAAAGAAGAAATGAACCTATGCCCGCGCCGCTGACCATTTATAATTCACTTACGCAAAAGAAGGAAGCGCTCGCCGTGCAGGCAGCGCCCCGGCTTACCATGTATTCGTGCGGGGTGACCGTGTATGACGACTGCCATATCGGCCACGCGCGGAGCCTCTATATATTCGAGGTGATACGCCGGTATCTGTCGTACCGCGGGTATGACGTCCTGTTCGTGCGCAACATCACCGATATCGACGATAAGATCATCAACCGCGCGAATGAATTGCAGGCCGATTGGAAAGGGCTCGTGGCCAGATATATCGAGCGGTATTACGAAGACATGAAGGCGCTCGGGATCCCCCGGGCCGATATCGAGCCGCGCGCGACGGAGAACATCCCCGGGATGATCGCGCATATAGAAAAGCTTATCGAAAAAAAGTACGCCTACGTGACCGGGACAGGCGTGTATTTCAACGTGCGGAAGTTCTCGTCCTACGGGAAACTCTCGGGCCAGAGCATCGAAGCGATGCTCACGGGCGTGCGCAAGGATTCCGACGAGAACAAGCGCGATCCGCTCGATTTCGCGCTCTGGAAGGCGTCGAAGCCGGGCGAACCCTCATGGGAGAGCCCCTGGGGACCGGGCAGACCAGGCTGGCACATCGAATGTTCGGTCATGTCGATGAAATACCTCGAAAGCGATACGATCGATATTCACGCCGGCGGCCGCGATCTCATATTCCCGCATCACGAGAACGAGATCGCGCAGGCAGAGGCCTTGACCGGGAAGTCGTTCGCCACGCACTGGATCCATCACGGCCTTCTGACCATCAACGGCCAGAAAATGTCGAAATCCCTTGGGAATTTTATCACGATCAAGGAAGCGCTTAAGAAATATCACCCGGATGTGCTCAAAATATTCTTCTTACAGGCTCACTATTCCAGCCCCATCGATTTTTCCGATAAGAAGATGGAGGAGGCGACGCAGGCATACGAGCGTATCACAACCCTTTTGAGCAGGCTCGGCGATGAACGCGCGGGCGCCGATCCGGGCGCGGATGATTTCTGCGCGCCGTTCAAAGAGCAGTTCCTGCGGTTCATGGACGACGATTTTAATACCCCGCGGGGACTGTCCGTTCTTTTCGACGTCGTGACCGCCTGCAACAAGGTCCTTGACGGAGCGGACAACGGCGGACAGGCGCAGAAACTGGCGTCCGCGGCCGGTTTCATAAAAGAGATCGCGGCCATTTTCGGGTTGTCGTTCCAGGCGCGCGTATCCGGCGGCGTACCTGATGAAGAAGTGCGGGCATTGATCGCCGAGCGCGCGCGATACAAGGCGGCGAAAAAGTTCAAGGAATCCGACGGTATCCGGGCATCGCTTGAAGCGAGGGGCGTCATCCTTGAGGACACGAAGGACGGCACCACCTGGCGCAGGAAATTATAGGAATGGCCGGGCTGTGTGGGTGCCTTCTCAGGGACGTTCGCCGGCCCCTGCGAGGCCGGCTCACTCAGTTCCGCCCCTCGCTCTCACTGAGCATTTAGATTGCGGGTGATCCGTGCCCGCTCGGGGCTTCACATGCCCTGAGAAGGCACCCACACAGCCCGCCCAATACCAGGAGTTCCATGTGAAAGGTGTGTTCATCACATTCGAAGGTTCGGAGCGCTGCGGCAAAAGCACGCAGTCGAGGCTCCTGTATGACCATTTGATCAAGCAGGGCTGCACGGTGGTTTATCTGCGCGAGCCGGGAGGCACGCATATCAGCGAAATGATCAGGAATATCCTCCTGGACCCGTCCAACGCGGCAATGGCGGCAGGCACCGAATTATTGCTTTACATGGCCAGCCGCTGCCAGACCGTGGAAGAGGTCATCAAGCCTGCGCTTGCAGGCGGGGCGATCGTTTTATGCGACCGGTTCCTCGATTCAACGGTCGTGTATCAGGGCTGCGGCCTCGGCATGAACGTGAAGCTCATCCGGTCGCTCGGGTCGTTCGCAACGTCGGCCATCAAGCCCGACCTGACCCTCCTGCTCGATCTGCCGTTAAAAAAAGCGCTCGGCAATATCGGAGCGCGCAAGGACCGTATCGAGAGGCGCGATTTCGCCTACCACGCGCGGGTCAGGCGCGGATATATGGCACTGGCGCGGTCCGAGCCGCGCCGCTTCAGGATCGTGAAGGTCGCTGCGGATAAAGACCGGACACAGGCGGCCGTCCGCGCGGAAGTGACGGCTTTGTTACAGAGGCGTAAGTACCGCATATGACATTCGGCGATATTATCGGACAGGAGAAAGCGGTCGGCAGGCTGAAAGGATATATCGGTACCGCAGCCGCCGACGGCGCGTATCTTTTCACCGGCCCTGCGGGCGTGGGCAAAGCGCTGACTGCGGCTGCCTTTGCCAAAGCGCTCAATTGCCTGACGCCCGGCGCATCCGGCTGTGACGAGTGCGTGTCCTGCCGGAAGATCGATAAAGATGCGCATCCGGACGTGCATATCGTCGATTCATCCGCCGCGCCGGGCGGCGCAGCGGACAAGGATCCGGAAGAGCCCGGCCAGATACGCATCGCGCAGATCCGCCAGCTGCAGGAGGATATCAATTACCGGCCGTATGAGGGCCGTAAAAAAGTGTTCATCATCAACAATGCGCATGAGCTGAACCTTGAATCCGCCAATGCATTCTTGAAAACACTGGAAGAACCTCCGTCAGACAGCGTGATCATCCTGATCACCGACCGGCGCTCGCTGCTGCTGCCGACGATCCTGTCGCGGTGCAGGATGGTGAAGTTCTATCCCTTATCCCGCAGTGCGCTTGAGCAGACGCTGCGCCGGCCGAGGGAAGGCGGCGCAGCCTGCAGCCCGGAAGAGGCGCATTTTCTCGCGTTCTTTTCCGAGGGGAGCCTGGGCGCGGCGTTGAAGCTGAAGGAACGCGGCATTTTCGAAGAAAAGAACAAGATCATCGACCTGTTCTGCGACAGCGGCAGGCGGCTCGACGACCCGGTCCCGGCGGCCTCGCGTCAGGACTTGAGCGCCAGTTTCAGCATCCTGGCGTCGTGGTTCAGGGACATATATCTGCTCAAGACCGGCGCCGGAGGGCAGGAGCTCATCCATGCGGACCGTGCCGCAGAGCTTGCGGAGGGCGCGCGGAGGTATTCATTCGCGGACCTCGACCGCATTTTCGATCTTTTATCCGAATCAGCCCTGAACGTGGGGCGCAACGTGAACAAGAAATTACTGGTATCGAATATGATCGCCGGGTGCAGGCAGTCGCCTCCGGCGTGATCATAAGAGAGGCGTGATATGGAAAATACAATATGCGTGCGATTGCGGGATACGGGCCAGACGTTCCCCTATTATCCCGGTGATTGTCAGGTCAAGGAAGGCGATTACGTCATCGTCGAACACGACCGCGGCCACGATTACGGCCAGGTCGTTTCGCTCAAGCAGATCCCTCCCGCTGCGGGAGAGAAACCGCCGGTCAAAAAGATATTGCGCATTGCGCAGGCAGATGACCTGAAACGGATCGAGGAGAACCGCGCAAAGTCGAAAGAGGCATTTAACACCTGTTCCCGCAAGATCGACGAGCACAAGCTGGAGATGAAGCTGGTGCAGGCTGAATATTCCTTCGACCGCAGCAAGATCGTGTTCTATTTCACCTCGAACGGCCGGGTCGATTTCCGCGACCTTGTCAAGGACCTCGCCAAGATATTCAAGGCGCGCATCGAGCTGCGGCAGATCGGCGTGCGGGACGAAACGCGGTTCTTCGGCGGTTTCGGGCCGTGCGGCAGGGAGCTGTGCTGCGCGACGTTCTTAAAGGATTTCGAGCCGGTGACCATCAAGATGGCAAAGGAAGAGGGGCTTCCGCTCAACACGCCCAAGATCTCGGGCATCTGCGGCAGGCTCATGTGCTGCCTGAACTATGAATACGGGACCTATAAGGTCCTGGCCAAAGGGCTGCCGCGCGAGGGAGAGCGTATCTCCGTCAACAACGTCAAGGGCAAGGTCGTCAGCGTCAACGTGTTCAAGCGCACGGTCATGGTCGAGCAGGAGGACGGAACGCAGGCCGAGGTCCAGTACAAGTGACGATGGATAAGAAATTCTACATAACGACGCCGCTGTATTACGTGAACGCCGAGCCGCATATCGGCCATTCATATACGACGATCGCCGCCGATATCCTCGCGCGGCGGATGCGCCGGTCCCTCGGGGCGGGCCGCGTCTGGTTTCTGACCGGCACCGACGAGCACGGGCAGAAAATACAACGGGCCGCGGCGCAAGCCGGCATCGAACCGCAGGCCTTTGCCGACGGCATCGCCCGGAAATTCAAAGACCTGTGGGCGGATCTCGGTATCTCATATGACGATTTTATCCGCACGACGGAAGAACGCCACAAGCAATTCGTCCGCCGCGTGCTTGAGATCGTGTATCAAAAGGGCGATATCTATCAGTCGACGTATGAAGGATGGTATTGTTCTCCCTGCGAGAGCTTCTGGACCGAAGAGCAGGCGGTCGACAAGCTGTGCCCCGACTGCCGGCGGCCGGTCGAGCACATCGCGGAGCAGAATTTTTTCTTCAGGCTTTCGAAATACCAGGACTGGCTCATCTCGTACATCGAAGAACATCCTGATTTCGTGCGTCCCGTGATCAGGCGCAACGAAGTGTTGAGCTTCCTGAGGCAGAACACGCTGACCGATCTGTGTATTTCCCGTCCGAAGGAGCGGCTGTCATGGGGGATCCCGCTGCCGTTCTCGCCCGGCCATGTCACCTATGTCTGGTTCGACGCGCTGATCAATTATATCAGCGCGGTCGGAGAGTTCGATGCGGACGGCGTATACCGGTCGAAATGGTGGCCGGCCGACGTTCAGCTCATGGCAAAGGATATCCTGCGCCAGCATGCCATCTATTGGCCCATCATGCTCCGCGCGCTCGGCATCGAGCCGCCGCACAGCCTTCTCGTCCACGGCTGGTGGCTCATCAACGACGCGAAGATGTCCAAATCCCGCGGCAATGTCGTCGCGCCCCTTGACATGTCGAAGAAATACGGGGTCGACGTCTACCGGTATTTTCTCGTCCGGGAGGTGCCCTTCGGCCTTGACGGAAACTTTTCCGAGGAGGCCATCGTCAAGCGGTTCAACGGAGATCTCGCCAATGACCTGGGGAATCTCGTGTTCCGGACGCTGACCATGGTCGAAAAATATTATAACGGCAATGTCCCCGCGGTCGATATCGGCGCGTACCGGTTCGACGAACGCGGTGCCGAGATCGTCCGCCTGATCGGCGGGATCGACGGACTGATGGAACAGTCGTTATCGCCTGCGCAGGACGCGAATTTTTCAGCCGCGCTCGAACAGCTCTGGGGGCTTATCAATATGGCGAATAAATATGTCGAAGAGACCAAGCCGTGGAACCTGGCAAAAGAAAGCAAGGACGAACAGCTCCGGGCGTTCATGCGGCTTTTGGTGGAAGTGATACGAACGGCCGGATCGCTTATCGAGCCGTTCATGCCCGGGACCGCGCGGTCAATCAAAGAACAGCTCGGCCGGGACACGATCGCCAAAGGCGCGCCGCTGTTCCCGCGGATAGAAACGGACGGCAAAAAACGCACGGAAAAGAAATAGCACGATCATGCCACTGCAGACCGACGTCGAACTGATAGATACGCATGCCCATATCGACTTTCACGATTACGACGCCGACCGCGGCGAGGTCATCCGCAGGGCCGAAGCGCAGGGCGTGCGGCGCATCATCAATATCGGTTCCAGCCTTGAGGGTTCGGTCAATTCCGTCGATCTTGCAAAAAAATACCCGAATGTGTACGCCGTGGTCGGCTGCCATCCGCATGACGCCAGGGATTTCAGCGACAGCGACCTCGCGCAGGTCCGGTCGCTTGCCGCCGCGGACAAGGTCGTTGCCATCGGAGAGATCGGCCTCGATTATTACCGCAATCTCTCCCCGCAGGACAGCCAGCAGCGGCTGTTCGTATCGTTCATCCGCATGGCGCAGGACCTGGACCTGCCTGTTGTGATCCATACCCGTCAGGCGGCGGAAGATACCCTGCGCATCGCCAGGGAGGAAAAGCTCGAGCGCGCCGTCGTCCATTGTTTCTCGGGCGATGAGCGTTTCATGCGCGATTGCCTGGACATGGGTTTTTATATCTCTTTTACGTGCAACATAACGTATAAAAGATCCCAGGGCCTGCGCGATCTGGCCGCGATCGTTCCGCTCGACCGTCTGTTCCTCGAGACCGACGCCCCGTATCTGTCTCCCGAAGGATCGCGCGGAAAGCGCAACGAGCCCGCTTCGGTCCGCCTGCTTGCGGAAACGGTCGCGGGACTGCGCAACGTTCCGTTCGAGGATATCTGCCGGGCAACGACGCAGAATGCGGTCAGGTTCTTTTCGCTCGATGTCTAAACACGCTTTTTTCCCCGTACTGCGCAAAGAGCTCGATGACGCGATCACCTACGGCACGCAAAAGCAGGCCCTGGCGCTTGCCCGACGGGGATTGCGGGCCGCGCAGGATGCCCGCGCCGCGGCAGAGGCGGAATATTTCAGGGCGCAGGTCCAGATCATACGCGGCAACTTTGTCACCGCGATCGAGCATCTCGATCGCGCGATCGCGCTCAACCCGCATGACGGCGCGGCGTTCAACGACCGGGCTTTGTGCATGGTGGAGATCGGCCTTATAGACGGGGCAATGCCTTTTTTCGACCGCGGCATCGCGGCTGAGCCGGATTACGCCACGATCTATCATAATAAAGGATGGCTCCTGAACAATATCGGCAGGCATACCGAGGCGATCGGCTGTTTTTACACGGCGCTGGAGCTTGAGCCCGGGCGGGCGGTGACGTATGATAATCTCGCCGACGCTCAGATGAATCTCGGGGACAACGACGGCGCGCTTGCCTCATACCGGACCGTCCTGGCGCTTCTGAAACCGGGCCAGTGCCGGGGTATCAGGAAGCAGATCGTCCGGCGCATCTCGGAACTTGAAAGGAGAGGGACTTGAATCTGCGCACGATCGAATGGGCGGGCAATGCGATCAGGATCATCGACCAGACGCGCCTGCCGGCTGAACTGCGCCGCGTGTATATCAGGGACCTGCGCTGCCTCTGGCATGCGATCAGGGTCCTTCAGGTCCGGGGCGCTCCTGCGCTCGGGGCTGCGGCAGGTCTGGGCGTGTACCTGGGCATCAAGGATTCAGGCGCAAAAACGTACCGGGAATTCGCTTCGCAGATGGACCGCGTGATCCGGTATCTCGGCACATCGCGGCCTACGGCACGGAACCTTTTCTGGGGCCTTGAGCGCATGGCGTCGGTCGCGGTCGCAAACCGCCGCCAGAGTATCGCGCAGATCAAGCGGCTTTTGTTCAAAGAAGCGATGCTGATCATCGAGGAAGACCGGCAGACCTGCCGCAGGATCGGCAGATCCGGCGCGCCCCTGATCAAAAACGGCTTCTCCGTATTGACGGTATGCAATGCCGGGATACTGGCGACTATCGACTACGGCACTGCGCTGGGAGTATTGTATCGCGCCCGGGAGCAGGGCAGGCGTTTCAGGGTATTCGCGTGCGAAACGCGGCCCCTTTTGCAGGGAGCGCGGCTGACGTCATGGGAGTTGAAAAAGAAGGGAATTGATGTTACGCTTATATGCGACAGCATGGCGGCATCGCTCATGCGTCAGGGATCGGTCGATGCGGTGATAACCGGCGCAGACCGGATCGCGGCAAACGGGGATACCGCCAATAAAATAGGGACATACTCGCTTGCGGTGCTCGCGCATCATCACCGGATACCTTTCTACGTCGCGGCGCCGAGCTCGACCTTTGACCTGCGCGCGCGAAGCGGGCGCGATATCGATATCGAACAGCGGCCTGCGGACGAAGTCACCCGTCTTTTTTTCAAAAAACCGATCGCAGCCGGCGGGGTAGCCGTGTACAACCCGGCCTTCGACGTGACGGACCACGGGCTGATCACCGCGATCATCACCGACTGCGGCATTGTCAGGCCGCCGTACCTCAAGAATATCCGCGCGTCGATGCTCAAAGGGACGAGCGTTCTGCCATTGCGGGGAGCGCGGCGTGCTGCGCCGCAGTCTAAAAAATGCTTGTAAGCAACATCGGAGAATTCGGCCTGATCGAACGCATCCGCAGGATCGCGCCTGCCGACCGGTCGGTCATACAGGGCATCGGCGACGATTGCGCGGTCCTGCCGTATACGCGGGGCGCGTACCTGTTATACACCTGCGATATGCTCGTCGAAGGCGTTGATTTCAAGTCATCGGACGATCCGGCCCTTGTCGGCAGAAAATCCCTTGCGGTATCCCTTTCTGATATCGCCTCGTGCGGCGGCGTTCCGCGCTGGTGCCTGGTGACGATCGGTCTGCCGAAGCGCTCGCGCGTCGCGCAGGTCGAAGCGCTGTACCGCGGGCTCGCGCGGTTAGCCGGGCAATATGCCGTGTCCGTGGTTGGAGGGGATATCAGCGCTTCCCCCCGGCTGGTCATAGACGTCAGCGTGATCGGAGAGGTCGAAAAGAAAAAACTCGTTCTGCGCAGCGGCGCCCGGCCGGGCGATATCGTTTTTGCGACCGGCGAGTTCGGCGGTTCCATCAAAGGCAGGCATCTGCGTTTCGAGCCCCGGCTCGAAGAAGCGGCGTTCCTGACAAAGAGCTTCAAGCCTTCGGCGATGATCGATTGCTCGGACGGATTGAGCCAGGACCTGGGGCATATACTCGACGCGAGCCGCGCCGGAGCCGTGCTGTATGAGGAAATGATCCCCGTCAGCAAAGATGCCCGGGGCCTTGCGGGGGCGCTCGAGGACGGAGAGGATTTCGAATTGATATTTACGCTCGACCGCAGGCAGGCGTCGCGCCTTATGAAAGGCTCGGCCGCGTTCAAGCCTATCGGCGAGATCGTGGCGCGCAGACGCGGCTATACGATCGTGGATAAACGCGGACGGGTGCGCGGCCTTTCGCGCGCGGGATACCGGCATTTTTAACATGCATATCGTTTCCGGTTCAGTCAGGGATACGCTGCGGTTCGGCAGGCGCATCGCGCGCCATGCGCGGCCGGGCGATATCGTCTGCCTGTTCGGGGACCTCGGTTCGGGAAAGACCGTTCTTGCAAAAGGGATCGCGCACGGGCTGGGCATAGACCGCGCCTGCGTCACCAGCCCGACGTTCGTCCTGATGCACCGGTATGAAGGCCGCATGCCCATGTATCATTTCGATCTTTACCGCATCCAGGACGCGGGACAGATCGAGGACCTGGGGTATGAAGAATATATGTTCGATAACGGCGTTGCGGTCATCGAATGGGCAGGGAAGATGGGAACGCTTATTCCCGATGCGTATTTGAAAGTCGAGATGCGCCCGGCCGGCAGGAATACGCGCAGGATCCGCGTGACCGCGGTCGGCGCGGCATATAAGGAAGTTTTGAAGAGGATCGATGAAGATACTCGCGCTTGACACTTCGAGCAAATACCTCTGTCTGGGCATCGTCAACGGCGAACGCATGTTCGAATACGTCCTGGATACGGGGATCGCGTTGTCCCGCGTACTGGTGCCGACGATCGGGCGCGCGCTGTGCGCGGCAGGGATGCAGCCGCGCGATATCGAGCATTATGTTCTGGGGCTCGGCCCCGGATCGTTCACTGCGCTTCGCATCGGCCATGCCGCGGTCAAGGCAATGGCATGGGCCAACGCGCGGAAGATCGCCGGGGTTTCCACCCTTGAGGCGATCGCGTCCCATCCGGCGATCCCGGACGGCCTCATTGTTCCCGTTATCGACGCCCGCCGCGCCATGCTGTATTGCGGGTGGTTTTCTAAAACTGCGGGCTGTGTCCGCAGGGTTGGGGCGGACGAGCTTCTGGGTTACGACGCGTTTATCAGGCGCCTGGGCCGGACGCGCGCGTCCCGCGCGTCAAAAAAGATCGTTATAGGCGGTGACGGATTCGAGATCTGTTCGTCCCGCATCAGGGCGGCGTTTCCCGGCGCTGTCATCATCGATAAAGAGCTCTGGCATCCGCATCCGCAGCCGCTCATTGCCCTGGGGATGCGCCTGATACAGGCTCACAAAACCGCGCATCCTTTCAGGATAGGGCCTGAATATCTTCATCCGCAGGAGTGCCAGGTGCGAAACCGCCGCGCGACACGCGATCGAGGGAAGAAATGACGGATCAGCATGATATTCGAGGGTACCGCCAGACGTGGGCAGAGATAGATCTCGACAATCTTTCCCATAATCTCCGCGCGGTCAGGGCGCGGATCAAAAAAGGGGTCAAGGTCATGGCCTGCGTCAAGGCAGAGGCCTACGGCCACGGGCTCATCCCTGTTTCCCAAGAGCTGGCCGATGCGGGCGCTGATTTCCTTGCGGTCGCGTCCGTCGACGAGGCGGTCCGTCTGCGCCGGGCAGGTATCGACAGAAGGATCCTTGTCCTGGGCCTTGTCCGCGAAGAGGATATACCTGCGCTGCTCGATCATCGCATTACGCCGACCGTGTGTTCGTTCGCTTTCGCAAAAGCGCTCTCCCGCCAGGCATGTCTTCGCGGCCAGGGCGTTGATATCCATATCAAGGTAGACACGGGTATGGGGCGCATCGGCATCATGCACGACCAGGCGTTCGGTCCGGTCAGGCGGATCTCTGCACTGCCGAATATCCGCATCGAAGGGATATTCACTCATCTGGCCTGCGCCGACTCAGACGACGTGCTCACGCGCAGGCAGATCCGTTTGTTCGGCCGGCTCGTCGGCCGCCTGCGAAAGGCCTCGATCTCCATTCCGCTCGTCCATGCGGCCAACAGTATGGGCATTATTTCGTATCCGGACAGCCATTTTACCATGGTCAGGCCCGGATTGATCCTGTACGGCCTGCGCCCTGTCAAAGGCCTTCCGGCAGACATCCGCCCGGTGATGTCTTTAAAAACGCGCGTCGTATACGTCAAAGATGTCCGCGCAGGCACCGGCGTCAGTTACGGGCATACCTATGTGACGCGGCGTGCGACGCGGATCGCGACGCTGCCGGTCGGGTACGGGGACGGATATCCCCGCAGTTTGTCCAACACCGGGCCGGTATTGATCAACGGGCGGCGATTCACGATCGCAGGCAGGGTGTGCATGGACCAGGTCATGGTCGATGTGGGGGATGCTTTGGTCCGGCCGGGCGATGAAGCGGTTCTGATCGGTACGCAAAAAAAACGGCGCATCAGCGCCGAATCCCTCGCTTCATTGTCGGGCACGATACCGTATGAGATCGTCTGCGGCATCAACAGCAGGGTGCCGCGCGTGTATCGCAAAAAAGCCGCGCCCCCTGCCGAAAAACGTCGTTCTGAGCGCAGTCCCGAGGCCATTCCGGTGCGGTTCCTCGATACCCCGTCGCTGGCAGATACGGCGGGCGTAACCGGCGATATCAGCGCGGCCGGGATGAAGCTCTATACGCCCGACCCGGTCCTGCCGTACCGGACCTATCAGATGAGCCTGGAAAAACGCGGCCGCGATCCCGTGCGCGTCAGGGGTACCGCGGTCTGGACGCGTCCCGCGGACAACGGCATGTACGCCTGCGGCATCAAATTCCTCAAATAATAAAAGGCTAAAAACGGGGTCAGAATTATTTATTTGCGGCGATACACGCAGCGGACAAATAAATAATTCTGACCCCGTTTTTAGCCTTTCTTACGGGAGTTTTTTGATCAGGTAGAGGCTGTAGAACAGCGCGGTCAGGTGGGTGAGGGAAGCGCTCAACAGCGGGAACAGGATACCGGCTTTGCCCAGGGCGATAGAGACCGCATTCAAGATATAATACAGGAAACCGACGACAAGCGCCAGGCCGAGCGACGAAAACCCCGTCGCTCTTTTTTTCATCTTCAGCGAGAACGGTATGGACAGCAGGATGATCATGAGGCTCGTGAACGGAGCCGTATAGCGCTGGTACAGGTCGATGTGAAGGCTGCGGATGACCGTCGTGGCGCCGCTTTTGGAAAGCCGCCAGATGTATTCTTTCAGCTGCGCGATGTTCATGAAATCCGGATGCTGGCGCTGGTCCAGAAAATCCTCCGGGGTCTCGGTGATCGGCATTCTTTCCAATTCCTTGTACACATGCTCGTCGATCGACCTGCCGTCGGCGTCATATGTGTCGGTGATCGTTTGGTAAAAGTGCCAGACCCCGTCCTTATATTCCCCCGCAGAGGCAACGGTCTTTCTGAGCAGGTCCTGGTTCTCGTTATGCTCGAGCACCGTTACGCCGATCATTTTTTTGTCCGCCGGATAGAACTTGTTGATGTAAAAAAGCCGGTTATGAAGGCCGTAGACGGTGAAGTCCATGATGACGTCCGGGCCTTTTTTATCGCTGTGCGATTTTCCGGTGTCGCTTTCCATCTGTTCCTGCATCTTCTTGCTGACGAGCATCGCATGGGGCACCATCCTGTCGTTGACCCAGAAGACGGCCCCGGTCACGATCATGCCGAATACAATGACCACGCGCGTTATCCGCAGGATGCTCAATCCTGACGACCGCATGGCGATGATCTCGTTCTCCTTGTTCATGCGCGCAAAGGTATAGAGGCTCGCAAGCAGGCAGGAGATGGGCGCGACCTGGGTGAAGATGATCGGCAGGTAGGATGCATAATAACGTTGCAGGACGTCCCAGGAAACCGCCTGCTTCAGGATCATGTCAAGATGCGAGAACAGGTCGATGATGATATAGAGGAAGAAGAACGTGAATGCGCAGCTGAAGAATATGACAAAGACCGACCCGAGGATATACCGCTCTAATATGCGCATAATTTATAGGTGAGGATCCCGCCGGCCAGGCCGAACAGCGTGTTCGGTATCCAGAGGGCGAACTGCGGGTCGAGATACCCCTGCCTGCTCAACGCCTCCGAGCCCAGGAGGAGCAGATAATACACGCCCACGATCAGGAATGCGATGCCGAAATTGATCGATTTTTCCCTCCGGTGCGTGATGACCGCCATGGGCATGCCCAGGAGTATGAAGACCAGGCACGAGAACGCCAGCGATATCTTCTTATGGACCTCGGTGGCGAGCGGGCTCGGGTCTATTTTCTGGGCCCGGAGAGCGCGCATCTCGGCTTCAAGCTCCCGGATGGTCATATCTTTCGGTTTTTTGAGGATATTCTCTTTTGATTGCGCGCGCGCGATGTTCAGCGACATGAAATAGGTCTTGAAGTTCAATTTATAGAAATTGCTCGGATTATCGGGATCGGGTTCATCGGCGGTGCCGTCCATGAGCTTGAGCTTGACGATGTTGCTCTCCGGGACCGATATGAACTCGCCCCGGCGCGCTATGATGAGCCGCGTCGGTTTGTCCTCGCCCTGCGGCTCGTAGATCCGGACGTTCTGGAGCCTGTTGCCGTCGATCGCGTAGATGAAAAGGATATATTTGTCGAACGTGTTGATGAATATGCCCGGTTCCAGGGCCGCAGCGGGGTTTTTGGTCCCGACGTCCACCAGGGTCTTGCGCTGGGCAAAGTGGGCGTACGGCACGATGCGGTCGTTGAAGATCAAGAGGACCAGGCTCATGACGGCCCCGATCACCAGAAGCGGCATCACGATATGAGCGAGGTTGATGCCGCTTGCGCGCATGGTCACGATCTCGTTGTCGCCCGAAAGCCGGCCGAGTGATAATAACACCGCGACGAGCGTCGCAATGGGGACCGTATAGGTCAGGAGCGCCGGCATCATGAACAGGAAAAGTTTTACGACGCTCAGTATATCGACGCCTTTATTGATGACGAGGTCCGCGATCTTGACGAGGTTGCCCAGGATCATGACAAAGGTCAGGACCAGAAGCGACCCGATGAGCGGACCGAGGAATTCTTTTATGACATAATTTCTGAGGATCTTCATGTTTGTTTACTGCGTGCAGGCCTGTGGATCAACTTGCGAGCGTTAAGGCGAACACGATGTTCGCGCCCGCATCCTTTAATGCACCGGCCGCTTCTGACGCGGTCGCACCCGTGGTGAGAACGTCGTCGATGAGGAGGAAATTCCGGCCTGTGACGGATTGTTTTTCGGTCACCCCGAAGCACCCTTTGACGTTCAGGAACCGCTGGTGCGGCTCGAGCGTCGCCTGCGTATCGGTTGCACGGTACCGGAAGAGGTTTCCCTCGAGCACCGGCTTATCGAAGGCACGCGCGACCTCCGCGCAGAGTATCTGCGCCTGGTTGAACTCGCGCTCGCGCAATTTGGCGCCGTGCAGGGGCACCGGGATCAGGTAATCCATATATCCGACGGGCACGTCGTATTTTTTGATGAAATCGATCAACAGCCGCGAAAGCGGCCTGCCCAGATACTGTTTGTCGTTGTATTTAAACTCGTGGATGAGCGTTTTGACCGCGCCGTCGTACACGCATACCGAGTATGCGCGGTCGTACGCGCGGGGCTCGCGCATGCACCGCGAGCACACGTTCTTTGCCGTGTCCCTGCGGCTCATCTGCCTGCCGCAGCCATGGCAGAACGGCGGCTCGTTCAACGCGATCTGCGACCAGCAGGACAGGCATACCATGGTATCCATGGCAACGCGGGGGAGAGGTTTTTTGCACACGGGGCATGCCGGCGGATACACGAGGTCCACAAAACTGCGGACGAAGTTCTGCAAAACCGGTTTTGCCGATGCCATCCGCGTTCGAGAAGACTGCCGCGCCGTCAGGCCCTGCATACGCGCCTCCCACACGTTTGAACGATGGATGTTGCTCATCGATGGTTACTATAATATCAATGAAAACGCAGCTTGTCAAAACAAATGCGTGCTAAAAACGGGGTCAGAATTATTTATTTTTAGGAAAACATGGGGACGGTTCTCGAAGAGAACCGTCCCCATGTTTTCTATTTAAATAATTCTGACCCCGTTTTTAGCACTTCCGGTGCGCTGGGCGCTTGACAGGGGGGGTGTCCGAGGGTACAATAATGATGCTATGGATAGACCTGAAACGGCACGATTAAAGTCTGAACTGCTCGCTCTCTTGAAAAAAGAGGCGCTCAAGAAAGGCACATTTATCCTGTCCTCGGGCAAGGAGAGCAGTTTTTACCTTGACGGCAGGATCATCACCATGCTGCCCGAAGGCGCGTATCTGGCCGGCTCGATCATCCTTGATATGATACAGGATGAAAAGATCGACGCATTCGGCGGCCCCACGCTCGGCGCAGACCCGATCGTCGGCGCGGTCGCGGCGCTGGCGCACATCCGCAAAGTGCCGATCAAAACGTTCATCGTGCGCAAGGCCGCCAAAGGCCACGGCACACAGCGGCAGGTCGAAGGCCCCGCGCTTGCGGCAGGCATGCGGGTGATCCTTGTCGACGACGTGGCGACGTCCGGCACATCCCTCATCGAGGCAAAGGCGGTGCTCGACGCCATGCAGGTCCGCGTGGAGCGCGCCATCGTGATCGTTGACCGCTGCGAAGGCGCTCGCGAGAATTGCGCCGCTGCCGGTATCGCGCTCTCGCCGATCTTCACTATCGCCGACCTCGGGGTATAGCGGTGGAGCAACGGTCCGGACAGATCATCGTGATAGGCGCGGGCCCTGCCGGCATGATGGCCGCGATTCGCGCCACCCAGCTTCACCGGCAGGTTACGCTCATCGAAAAGAATCCCGCAGCCGGCCACAAGATCCTGTTGAGCGGCAAGGGCAGATGCAACCTTACCAATGCCTGCCCGCTTGAAGAATTCCTTCCGCATTTTTCCAACGGCCCGTTCTTAAGGGACGCATTCAAGAAATTTTTCAATCAGGACCTCATGCGGTTCTTTGAGGAGCGCGGCGTCCGGCTCAAGGTCGAGCGCCAGAACCGCGTTTTCCCGTTCCTCGACCGGTCAACGGTCATCCGCGACGCGCTCGTGCGGGAACTGATCCAGCAAAAGATCGAAACGCTCTATAATACGCAGGTCAGAGGCATTGTCGTCAGGGATAATGCGGTTGCGGCGGTCATGCTTCCTGATAAGAGCACGCGTGCGGCCCGCAGCGTCATCCTCGCCACCGGCGGCGTCTCATACGCGTTCACCGGCTCTACCGGCGACGGGATCAGGATCGCACAGAAGTTCGGCCACCGGATCTGCGCGCTGCGCCCCGGCCTGGTGCCGCTCGTTCTGAAAAAAGATTTTATTTTCCCGCAGGGATTAACGCTTAAAAACGTCCGTCTGGAGCTGAGCGGCGAACGGGATTCTTTTACTTCGGATATCGGTGAACTGGTGTTCACCCATTTCGGGATTTCAGGGCCGCTGGTATTCTCGGCAAGCGGCCATGCCGTAGACTGGCTCGATGCGAAACAGCGCGTTCACGCGGCGCTCGACCTCAAGCCGGGGCTGTCGTTCGAACAGATCGACCGGCGGCTGCAGCGCGATTTCAGGCAGGAGCCGAAAAAAAGCCTGCGCACCGCGCTCAAAGGTCTGCTTCCTATGCGCATGGCTGACATTTTTATCAGCCGGCTCAAGCTGAATGCCGATACCCGGTGCAACCAGGTGACTGCGGCAGACCGGCAGCGCATCCGCGGCATGTTGAAGCGGTTCCCCATGGTCGTGACAGGTTCCCTGCCGATAGAAGAGGCGATGGTCACCCGGGGCGGCGTTTCATTAAAGGATATCGATCCCCGCACCATGGGATCGCGCTTGATCAAGGGGTTGTATTTCGCCGGCGAAATGATCGACGTTGACGCGGACACTGGCGGATTCAATCTCCAGGCGGCGTTCTCAACCGGCTATCTGGCCGGCGAAAGCGCCGCGCAAAAAACTTAGGGACGGTTCTCCGGGGAAAATCTAAAATCTTAGGGACGGTTCTCCGGAAACCCTCGGCTATTATGCAAAAGATCTATCTCGCTTCGGATTCGAAAGCCCGCAGGAAACTGCTTGAGATATTCGGCCTGAAGTTCACGGTCATCTCAAGCGGTGCTGCCGAACAGATGAGTCCCCGGCAGCGTTCATTCGCCGATCTGGTCAAGCACAACGCCGAGGCCAAAGCGCGCGCTGCCGGCCGCAGGGTCAAAGACGGCATTATCATCGCCGCGGACACGATCGTCGTGGACGGCAAGAGGATCTACGGCAAGCCGCGGGATCTGGCCGACGCGCACCGCATGCTCAAAAAACTTTCCGGCCGTTCCCAGTGGATCTATTCGGGCGTTGCCGTGTACGATAAAGGCCGCGCGCGCATGCGTGTTTCATACGAAAAGACCAGGATCCATATGGATGCGCTGACGGATAAAGAGATCGACGCGTATTTTTCCTATGTTTCCCCGCTCGATAAGGCGGGCAGTTTCGACATCCAGGGCAAAGGGGCTTTTTTCATCCGCAGGATCGAAGGATGTTTTTATAATGTCGTGGGCCTGCCCCTGCGCACCCTGTATCGTATGCTCAAGGCCGCGGGCGTGTCCGTGTTCGCCGCAACGCTCTTTGTTCTTTCCGGCCTCGCATGCGGCTGTTCGCACGAATTCAACGTGGCAACGGGCAGGCAGGAAGCCTATTATTATTCCACCGAGCAGGAGCTGGCCATGGGCAGGTCGGTGGCGAAGCAGGTGGAAAAAGAATACGATCTCGTCGATGACCCGCTTGTCCAGCAGCGCGTTTCGGGCATCGGCAGAAAGATCGCAGCGGTATCCGACCGCAGGGATATCGAATACCGGTTCAAGGCGCTCGCCGAAGACGAGATCAACGCGGTGTCTTTGCCCGGCGGTTATGTATACGTGTTCAAGGGCCTGCTCGACATCACAGCCAACGACGACGAATTGGCGGCGGTGCTCGCGCACGAGGTCGGACATATCGTGGCGCGCCACAGCATCAAAAAGATGCAGGCGACCATGGGATATACGCTCGCGCGGCTGTTGATGATCCCCGTGCCCCAATCCGGCGCGGTCGCGACCGCCGCCGACGCCGCATTCATCGAATTCATGCTCGGGTACAGCCGGGAGGACGAACTGCTCGCCGATACCCTCGGCGCGCGCTATGCCAGGGCGGCGGGATACGATCCGGGCGCCATGATAACCTTTCTCCAGAAGCTCGAGGATCATAACCGCCGCAAGCCGCTGCGGCCGCGCAGCTACTACAAGACCCATCCGTACGTCCCCGACCGCATCCGCGTTGTCAAACAGGAGATCGGCGCGCCTATCAGCTTCACCGATTTCATCAACACCGAACAGGATAAGAACGCATTATGAAACCGCAGGACCGGCCGCCGAAAGATTCAGGACAGGTCCGCCTCGCGCGGCAGGATAGTCCCTACGGGGTGCTTGAATTCCTGTGCTGGGACCATGGCTGGAACAACCGTCATTATCCGTCCAGAGCATCGATCGACCGGTCCATAGAACTTATGAAAAAATGCGGGGTCGGCATGGTGCGCATGGATTTTCTCTGGCAGGACATCGAGGCGGTTGCGGGCGCGTACCGGTTCGAAAAGTACGATTATATCGTCGATGCGCTCACACGCAGCAATATCGCAATGCTCGGCGTGCTGGGTTACCATACGGACTGGGCGTCGCCGGATAAAAAATGGAACGTGCCCAGCCGGGACCATTCTTTTTTTACGAATTATTGCAGACGCGTCTGCCGCAGGTATAAGGACCGCGTGAAATTCTGGGAGATATGGAACGAGCCGGATTCAAAGATCTACTGGGAGCCGCAGGACGGCCTCACGGAGTATGTTCCGCTCCTGCGCGACGCCTACACCTGCCTCAAGCAGGAGGATCCCGGATGTTCGGTCCTGAACGGCGGCCTTGCAGAAGGCCTGCCGAGCGTCAATGCTTTATATGCGAAGGGCGGCCGGGACTGTTTTGATATCCTGAACATCCACGCGTTCGAATCTCCGATCAAGAAAGACGCGATCGAAAGCGTCGTGTCCTTTGTCAAGGCCGCCGGGGGAGTCATGGACCGTTACGGAGATACGAAAAAGAGGATATGGGTCACGGAGATCGGTTGTCCCGGGGTGAAAGCCGGCATGCCGGTCGAGGATTCCTGGCTCGGAGAGAACCCGAGCGAATTACAGCAGGCAAGCTGGGTTACGCAGATCTTCCATGAAGTGCTCGGCCTTGACCGCGTGGACAAAGCGTTCTGGGCTTTTTTCCGGGATACCGACGATCACTGGAAGAACGGGGTCGATTATTTCGGCCTGATCAGGAATGATTTCTCATTGAAACCCGCCTACCGCGCGTATCGCGAATCCGCCCTGCTGTAACGGCGTTTGCGATGGCCGGACTCAAGGATCGTTCGATGGATCGATTATCGATAAATTCCCGGATGATAAATTTATGGTCTGAACGTGATATCAGGCCATATAAGACGTTCTCATGGCTTTCATATATGGCGCATGAAATGTTGTGGGCCAAATATCTGCTGTGGAAGAAGCGATTACATCTGCCGGCGAATAGTAACGTGATCGAAGTGGGATGCGGATTCGGGAAATTCAGCATTCTCCTGGGGCTGACAGGCGAAAAAACCAACCTCCTTGATTATAACAAAGATACCCTTGCGTCCGCGCTGGAGTTACACCGCTGGTTCCACTTAGAGCCTCGATGCCGAACAGGCGATCTGCTGGAATCGAACGCGTCATTGCGCGGCCGGTTTGACGCGGCGTGTTCTTTCGGGGTGCTGGAGCATTTTTCAGGGGATCAGCGCCGGCAGGCATTCCAGGCAATGGCTGACTGCCTGCGGCCCCGGGGCATGCTTTTTTTTACCGTTCCTCACCGGTTTGGGTTTTTATACCGGTTTGCAGTCGGCCTGAGGAGGATCGCGGGGGTCATCCCGCGATCTTTTTACGAAGAGCCGTATTCGGCCTCCGAATTGCGGTCGATCGCGTCTTTGTCGGATATACATACCCTCGACCTCGAATGCATCGGGTCGCTCGCATATGATTGGCAGTATTGGATCGGAGAGAACGCGAAGTCTGTTATGCGCAGGATATCCGGGATCAAACGTTGCGGCGTGCACGTTGCGGCGCAGGATCCGGCGGCAACGCAGGCAGGCTCCGTGGATTTATCCGGATCAGGGATAAAGGATACGCGTTCGTACTGGGACAAACGTTTTTCTTCAAACTTGCTTTTTGTCGGGCAAAAAAAGTAGCGGATATCCTACCGACTCCTCCCGGAGTCAATTTTAAGCTTTTCGAGGAACTCCATGTCTTGCGCGTTCGGCTGGTAACCCAGGCTCTCCGCTTTACGCGCATCTGCCCACGCCTTATCGAAGTCTTTCATCTGATAATAGACAACAGCCCTTCCGAAGTAGGTATCCGCACGGTCAGGGTTGATCTCGATGGCTTTATTATAATCAGCTAACGCCTGCTCGATATTACCCGCTCCTTTATTTACCGTTCCTCGTTTTAAATAGACGCCGGCAATATCGGGCTTCAGACGGACGGCTTTATTGAAATCCGTCAGCGCCTGCTGATGATTCCCCTGTTTCTTGTGGAGATACCCGCGGTTATAATACGCATACGCATAGTGGGGATCGATTTTAATGGCTGTATCAAAATCGGCTAACGCCTGCTGGAACCTGCCCTGTAGCATATATATGTTTCCGCGGTTGTTGTAAACGGATGCGCGGTGCGGGTTGAGCTCGATGGCTTTATTATAATCGGCTAACGCCTGCTCATTATTCCCGAGCATCTTATGGACGCGCGCGCGGTTGGCATAGACGCCTGTCAGGCTGGCATTGAGCTCGATGGCTTTATTGTAATCGGCTAAAGCCTTCTGCATGTCACCCAGGTCCATATATACGTTGCCTCGGTTGTTATACGCATCCGCCGGCATGGGGTCTATGGCGATGACTTTATTGTAATCGGTTATAGCCCGCTGAAGGTCGCCTGTCTGTTTATAAAGGTTGCCCCGGTTGTTATACGCCTTGGCGTATCCCGGATCGATCTCGATCGCTTTGTTGTAATCCGCCAGGGCCCGCTCGATATCGCCGCTGTCTTTGTATGCGTCTCCCCGGTAATGAAAGGGCGCCGCTTTCCTATGAGGTCTCATCGAAGATTTTTGGATCACGTCATCCCACAGGGTAAGTTCGTCTGTCCAGATACGATTCCTTCGATACGTCAGGAGCGCGAAGCTGGAAGTTATGACGATCAGCGCGATGACTATCCCGGTGAGGCCTCTGCCTTTGAAAACATGGTATGTGATCCCGGCCAGAAAGAGCCCGAATCCGGCCATGGGCAGATACAGCCGGTGTTCGAAGATCACGTGCTCAAGGGGAATAACGGTTGATTCGGGCAGGAGGGTGAGAAAAAACCAGAAAACGCCGAATGAGATGATCCTATGGCGGTTGTACCATCTGACCGCGAGAGCCAGGATCGAGCCCAGGAAAGCGATGCTGGCCAGGACAGGCAGTTCGAATAAGCTTTTGGATACAGGGTAATCATACAACAGGTTCTGATTTACCGGCGCAACCAATAATCGTATGTACGTGACCATCACCTTGAACTGGGTCAGGAGATAATGGGTGGAATTCTGCATTGAATTTTCGAAGAAACGCGCCACATCCCCGGATACTACTGATTTGGATAAGGATACGGTTATCGGCACCACAGGCAATAGTATGAAGAAGGGAAGAGTGTATTTCCAGCGGACGCGTTTGTCCCGGCTGAAAAAACACAGCTCATAAAGCAGGATCATCAAAGGGATGGTGCCTGCATTCTCCTTCGAGAACATGGCGATAAGGGCGGCGGCAAAACTCGCGGCATAACAGGGCACATTGAGCCGGCCGTTCGCGTCGAGATCCAGCCGGGCTTTGATATAGAGGCATAAGGACAGTAAATAGAACAACGCTGCCAGGATCGTAACGCGCTGAAAAATATAGACGACCGCTTCGGTCTGCACCGGATGGGCCAGGAATATGAGCCCGGCAAAGAAGCTCAATATCCCTTTATACCGGGAGATCCCTTCCTTTTTCATGGCAGGGGTCATAAATGTCATGCGGGTGAGCCAGCACGCTGTCAGGCTGGCGAGGATATGGAGCAGGACGCTGACCAGATGGTATCCCAATACGCTGAATTCATTGAATCGATAGTTTAGCGCGAATGACAGGAAACCGATAAAGCGCGAGGGCCAATACCGGAACAGGTCTGCGAGCCTGCCCGGCATCGTTAATGCAGAATTATTCAGAATAAAATACGGGTCGTCGTAATGGAAGGAGTTTTGAAAGCTGTTGGAGTAGATAAGGATCCCGCAGAAGAATATCGAGGTGAGAACGAATATTTTGAACTTTTGTCGGGATATCCAGGACCTTAAAATGATTTTGAGCCCTCCATGGTAATGTCATGGACGACGAGGTAAGCAAAATCATATGCGGAGGGAGGGGGTTGAACCCTCATGTCTTGCGACACAGGCTTCTGAGACCTGCGCGTCTGCCAATTCCGCCACCTCCGCGTGAGATTATAAGTATATTCTACAAAGCACCTGCTGTCAACTTGAAAAAAGGCTAAAAACGGGGTCAGAATTATTTATTTTCAGGAAAGCATGGGGACGGTTCTCGAAGAGAACCGTCCCCATGCTTTCTATCTAAATAATTCTGACCCCGTTTTTAGCCCTGGTTTTTTTCAGGTTGCGGCTGGCTTTTTTTGCTGTTATAATGTATACTCTCAAGAAGGGATAAATTATGTTCCTGGAGTCATTTAAGATCACCGCATCAGGCGTGGGCCAGAGCCTGATACTGGGAGTACTGGGATTTTTTCTCATCAAGCGAAATATCTTGGGGGAAGAAGGGTTAGATGCAATAAGCAAGTTCGTCATCGACGTTGCGGTGCCGCTCTTGATCTTCAGCCGCCTGGTCAAAGGATTCACCTTTGAACAGTATCCGGACTGGTGGGTGTATCCGCTGCTCAGTTTATGCGTGACCGCGCTGGGCATCATGCTCGGATTTGCGTTTTCCGGATTTATCAAAGGCACGCAGGAGAAGATGCAGTTCATAAGCCTGGTGTCTTTCCAGAATTCCGGGTATCTGCCGCTTATCCTGGTAGCTTCCATGCTGCCGCAGCAGCAGGCAGATACGGTGTTCATTTATATTTTTCTGTTCCTTGTGGCATTTAACGTCGTCATGTTCTCCGCAGGCGTGTATTTGCTCACGTATCACAAGGCAAAGAAGTTCGACTGGCGGTCGTTATTCCACCCGGCAGTCGTTTCGACGCTGATAGGCCTGTTCATTGTCTGGTTGAAATTGAACAGGTTTATGCCCGCGCTCGTCATGAAGCCGATAGAGCTCGTCGGAGACTGCACGGTGCCGCTTGCGACGCTCGTTGTCGGCGGGAACATCGCCGCTATCAGCTGCAGCGTCGTTAATAAAGGGGCGATATCGCTTATGTCCCTGGCAAAGCTCGTGCTGATGCCGGCACTCGGCCTGCTGCTGGTATATCAGTTCAGGATCGGCGGATTGCTGGGCTTTTTGATCATCCTGCAGCTCGCAATGCCGCCGGCCACGAACCTGTCAGTGATCGTGCGGCAATACCGCCAGAACGACTGTCTGGTCAGCCAGGGCGTCTTTTGGGGACATATGATCAGCATCATCACGATCCCGGTGTTTTTGAGTTTATATTTCATGCTGGGTATGTTACAATGAGCGGTGCGATAGCGACGAACAAAAAGGCGTTCCGTGATTATGTCGTGCTTGACCGGTTCGAGGCAGGGATCGAGCTGAAAGGCAGTGAGGTGAAATCCCTGCGCGACGCCAAGATCACCATAAACGACAGCTTTTGCCGGGTCGATGCCGGGCAGCTCTTTTTGTATAACGCGCATATCAACCCGTATTCGCAGGCAAGCTATCTGAACGTCGATTCAACGCGCCAGCGCAGGCTCCTGCTTCACCGGAAGCAGATCCGCGCGATCGAGCAGGAAGCTGATCAGAAAGCACTCGCGATCGTGCCGCTGCGCGTGTATTTCAACGACCGAGGTTTTGCTAAAATAGAGATCGCGCTGTGTAAAGGCAAAAAGATTTATGATCGCCGCGAGGATGTCAAGAAGCGTGACATAGACAGGAAAATAAAACAAACAATACGAAGCAGGAACAGATGAAAGGGGGGTGATTGGTCTCGACTTAGGTGAGTCGGGTATAAGCAGCATGCCGCGGACTTGCAAGGTTGGCCGCGTTAACAATCCTTGCTAAAAAACAAATGCCAACGAACAAACGTTGACGTTTAACGGGTTAATGAACAGCATGGTAGTGGTTAATCCTGCTCCTATGCAGCTCATGCCCGCGCAAGTCCCAGTTCTCTAATCAGAATTGGGCCCCGATCCAGCCTGCCTAAGGGCTGACGTTGGGACTCTAATTTAGGCTGGCCCCGGCTGTTAGCCTTCGGAACCGGGGTGAGAGCAGTAAAAGGCTGCGGCCCGGGGAGTCCTGTCTGTCGGAAGTCCCGGGAATAAGGCGCAGAAGACAGACTGAGCATGGAGCGGCTTATATTCGTTTATCTAAGGACGCGGGTTCGATCAACACAGGTCGACTCCCGGAGTGATCCGGGATGAAAAAACTGGCTTATATCAGGGGAACCCTAACGCATCATATAAATGCGAGGGCAATCCTGAGGGGTGCAAGCCCTGCAGAGACTTCCTACTAAGGAGATAGGAGGCGCAACCGTTGAAAAACGGTAAATAATGCCTTCTATAAGACGCCAGTCCCCGCCGGATTCTCGGCGGGTGAAGAGATAGTCCACACTGCCTGGATGACAGGCAGGTTCGTGTCCCGCCACCTCCACCATTTTTGCAGCTAAAAAAAAGGATGAACAAGACCGGAAAAGTTATTAAGCGGATTGCATCAGGTGTGTGTATCGTATTGATCGTATATATGATCGTTCACCTGGTTATAGTGATTCTCAATGCGTGCGGCGTATCGTTGACGTATTACATCGAGCGATTCATCCGTGAGCAGGGCTTCTGGGTACTTGCGGGAAGCGGGCTCCTTATATACGGGTTTCTGTTTTTTTTCATTAAGGGGCTCATCTACGATGTACGCGGAGAAGAACGCACAGGGTTTGCATATTGTTACGGCCATCGGCAGGAAGGCGAAGCGTATTACAAAAAGGGCACCTTGTTTTTCGAGGATGATCGAGTAAGTTTCATACCGTTTGACAAAGGAGCGAAATCGTTTCTGATACCGTATGATAAGATCATTCGTTCCGAAATTGTTCTCGACAAAAAATCCTTACTCCAGGAGTTTTTTTGCCAGTCGTTTTTTCTCTCTGAACTTTATCGTGTGAATATTCGGTATAGAGATGATAAAGACAGGGAACGTATTTTAGAGTTTGGGTTGCCTCATTTTACACGGTTGATGGCTGTTGTGCGGCAGAAGCTTTATAAAGAAACGGCCGGGGCGAATTTATGAATCAGATAAGAATGCCAAATGATCTTAAATTTATATGGATGGGGATGATCTCTTTGGTCATTATGTCAGGCTGCGCCACGGCGTCCCGGCGCGGGGACATGCCCGTGACCATGATCCACGGGACCCGGTATATCGGACTCAATGATTTCTGCCGGGCGCGCGCGGTCACCACGTCGTACGATCCCATGACCCGCGTGGCTACGCTCGGAAAAGGAAACCACCAGGTGCGCATGGCCGTCGACGACAACGCGGTCCTCATCAACGGCGTCCTGCACCATCTGCGTTCGCCGATCGCCTCGTCCGCGGGCAGTGTGCATATCCCGTATCATTTTTACCGCGATGTCCTGGCCGGGCTGTTCGAAAGCAAGCCTATGATCATCAGCGATTATGCCGAGCATCTCGATCTCGGCGCGGTCAAGAGGATCGTCATCGACGCCGGCCACGGCGGCAAGGACCCCGGCGCCATCGGCCGCAGCGGCCTGTATGAGAAGGAAGTGACGCTTGATATCGCCCACCGGCTCAATAAACTGCTTCGGTCCCGGGGGATCGAAACGGTCATGGTCCGCTCGACGGATAAATTCGTCGCGCTTGAGGACCGCGTGAAGATCGCCAACGAGCCGGGCAATTCCCTGTTCATCAGCATCCACGCCAATGCCAATCATTCGAGAAAGATGCGCGGGTTCGAGGTTTATTACATAACGCCCCGCGTCAGCGATACGGAACGCGCGTTGAAAAGCGCGCGCGTCGTTCCTCCGGGCATGGAGGGATCGTTTGCCGGGAACCCGTCGCTGAACCTGAAGGCGGCGGTGTGGGACATGATCCATAATTACAACAGATCAGAATCCGCTGCGCTCTCAAGGAGCATCTGCAAGGTGACCGGCTGCCGGCTTGACACGCGCATTATCGGGGTCAAGAGCGCGAATTACCACGTCCTGCGCGGAAGCACCATCCCCGCAGTCCTGGTCGAAGTCGGTTTCCTGTCGAACGCGGCGGAAGAGCGGCTTTTGAAAGACGGCGGTTACCGTCAGCGCATCGCCGAGGCGATCCAGGACGGCGTCCGGGATTTCCTTGTTGCAAAGGTTCCCGCGCAAAGCGGGCAGATGGCATTATCACGATAGAAAGGATCGTATGCAGCCCATTGGCGTTTTTGATTCCGGCGTCGGCGGCCTGACCGTCGTCAAGGAACTGGTCGAACAGATGCCGCATGAGGACATCGTGTATTTCGGCGATACCGCGCGCGTTCCCTACGGCATCAAGTCGAAAGAAACGGTCATCAAGTTCTCCATCGAGAACATCCTGTACCTGCTGGGCCACGACGTTAAATTGATCTGCGTGGCCTGCAATACGGTCTCAAGCCTGGCGCTTCCGGTCATCAAGCACCATTTCAAGGTCCCGATCGTCGGCGTGCTCACCCCGGCGGTGCGCGAAGCGGTCTATGCCACGCAGAACAAGCGCGTCGGCGTGATCGGCACGCACGGCACGATCAAGTCCGGCGCGTACGAGAACGAGATCAAACAGCTCGATCCGTCGGTGAAGGTGTTCGCCCGGCCGTGCCCGCTCTTCGTGCCGTTCGTCGAGGAAGGCTGGACCTCCGGCAAGGTCGTCGAGGAAGTAGCGCGGGCGTATCTGAAGCCGCTCAAGGACAACCGCGTCGACACGCTCATTCTCGGGTGCACCCATTATCCGGTGCTCAAGAATGTGATCAGGCAGGTTATGGGGCCGAAGGTCGTGCTCATCGATTCCGCCAAGCAGGTGGCGGTCGAGGTGAAGAAGATCCTCGCGTCGGAATGCATGATGGGCAAGCCGCGCCGCGGCAGGCACCGTTTTTTCGTGAGCGACAATCCCCGATGGTTCACTGACCTTGCGAGCCGGTTCCTCGGCCGCAGGATCAGCGACGCGCAGAGGGTCGCTGCGCCGTAATGGAACGGATCAATTTCGAGGGTGAACATGTACACCATTAAAGTCGAAGGCGGATTCAGCTCCGCGCATAATCTCAGGGAATATAAAGGCAAGTGCGAAGGCCTGCACGGCCATAACTGGCGGGTGGAGGCGCGTATCCGCAGCGCAAAACTCGACTCCATCGGCATGGTGATCGATTTCAAGGATGTCAAAGCGTATCTGAACGCGGTGCTGGAGGAACTGGACCATCAATATCTCAATGACCTCGGTCCGTTCAAAAAGACCAATCCCACGTCGGAGAATATCGCCGCTTACATCTACGGCAGGCTCAAACAGCGGTTCCCGGAGCTTGCGGCGGTCACGGTGTGGGAGAACGCGACAAGCGCCGCTACCTATGAAGAATAAACGTTCCGGCTGCCGGCCCGCAGCCGTGGTCCTTTTGTCAGGCGGCCTTGATTCTGCGGTGACGCTGTATTACGCGATGCGCAAAGGATTTTCGTGCACGTGCCTGTCTTTCGATTACGGCCAGCGCCATCGCAGGGAGATGCAGTCTGCGGCCCGCATTGCCCGGTATGCGCGCTGTAAACATTATGTGATACAGGTCCGGTTTCCCTGGAAAGGGTCGAGCCTGCTTGATGCGTCAGCGCGGCTTCCGGAAAGAAGGGCAGGGGCGCGCACCGGCGCGGCAGCGATACCGAATACGTACGTTCCGGGGCGCAATATCATTTTTTTAAGTTTTGCCGTGTCCTGCGCCGAGGCGATCAACGCGCGCGCGGTTTTTATCGGCGCCAACGCCGTCGATTACAGCGGGTATCCTGATTGCAGGCCCGCGTTTTACAAAGCATTCAGGAATGCCGTCAGCCGCGGCACTCGATGCGGCGTCGAACAGCACCCGGTGAAGATCGCGACCCCGTTGATCGATATGACCAAGGCGGGGATCGTCGAACTCGGAACCCGGCTGAAGGTCCCGTTCGGGCTGACATGGTCGTGTTACCGGGGCGGTCAAGCGCCGTGCGGGAAATGCGACAGTTGTTTTTATCGCCGCAAGGGTTTTCAGGAAGCGGGCATGATCGATCCGCTTGAGCGCGGCAGAAAGGCTTTCAGATGAAAGCGAAGATCGCCGAAATTTTCGACAGTATTCAGGGCGAAGGCCTGTACCTGGGAGAGCGGCATGTGTTCGTCCGTTTTTTCGGATGCAATCTTCAGTGCCGGTATTGCGATACCCCGTTGGTCAATTTCACCGAGTATGATCCTCCTGCGCTGCTGGAAGAGGTGAAAAAATTCCGCCGCCCGAACGGCGTCATCAGCCTGACCGGCGGGGAACCGCTCGTGCAGAAAGATTTCCTGAAAGAGTTCCTGCCCCTGGCGCAGAAGAACAACTATAAGATATATCTCGATACCAACGGAACGCTGCCCGAAGCGCTTGCCGAGGTGATCGATTCGCTCAACGTCGTCGCCATGGACGTGAAGCTTCCCGGTTCGACCGGGCTCGGGCCGTTCTGGGACAAGCACTGTGCGTTCCTGAAAGTGGCTCAGAAAAAAGACGTGTTCGTAAAAGCCGTCATATGCGAGACGACGCAGGACGCGGATATCCACGCGCTGATCTGCATGGTCGAGGACAGCCATCAGGCAGTGTCCCTGGTGATCCAGCCCGACAATTCGGCAGACCCCGACGCGCTCAAGACCAAGATCGAAAAATATGTTTCGTGGTGCACGAGTGAAGGCATTGCAACATGCTATATCCCCCAGATGCATAAAATGATGGGCATCCGATAGCCCGATGGAGACAATATGAGATCCGGTTACGAAGGTTTGCAGGGCAGGGTGCGGACGCTGAAGCTTCCGCGCATCGAGGTGTGGAAAAACCAGTATCAGGACCGCGACTACACGATCCTTATGGACGTGCCTGAATTCACCTGTATCTGCCCGAAGACGGGCCTGCCGGATTTTGCCGATCTCAAGATCGAATACTCGCCCGATACATACTGCATCGAGCTTAAATCGTTCAAGCTTTACACCATCGCGTTCCGCGATATCGGGATCTTTCACGAGCACGTGACCAACAGGATCCTCGACGATCTTGTCGCGGCGGCACAACCGAAATGGGCCAGGATCACCGGCGTATTCAACGCGCGCGGCGGCATACAGACGAGCGTGACCGCCGAATACACCCGTCCTCTGGAATAAAGGAAAAGCGATATGCGCACCGTGAGCGCCAGGAAAATATCAGAGACCGTTGCCCGGCTTTGTATAAAGGCGAATCTTGAATTGCGGTCTGACGTGTTGACCGCGCTCAAGAACGCATACCGGCATGAGACGCGTCAGCGGCCCGCAGCCATTCTCAAGGCGATCATCGAGAATGCCGCGGCTGCGAAAGACCGGGCGCTGGCCATTTGCCAGGACACGGGCATGCCGTGCGTGTACGTCGAAATAGGGCAGGACGCGCGCGTGCGCGGCGATATCGACAAAGCGGTCTCGCAGGGGATCGCGAAGGGGTACCGAACCGCGTATTTGCGCAATTCGATCGTCCGGGATCCTCTGCGCCGCGGATCGCCCGGCTTTGCCCCCGGTATCCTTCATATGGAGATGACCCGCGGCAGCGCCATCAGGATCACGGTCCTGCCCAAAGGTTTCGGGTGCGAGAACAAAAGCCGGCTGCACATGTTCAATCCCACGGCAAAGGCAAAGGATATCAAGCAGTTCGTCATCGATGCGGTACAGGCCGCGGGCCCGGACGCATGCCCGCCGTATGTCGTCGGAGTGGGTATCGGCGGCACCGCCGACTACGCGTGTCTGCTTGCGAAAAAGGCATTATTGAGAAAAATAGACGCGCGTCGTTCCTCGAGCCTGGAAAAAGAACTGCTTCGCTCCGTCAACAAGCTGAACATCGGGCCTATGGGGCTCGGCGGCAGGACAACCGCGCTTGCGGTGCATGTCATGACATACCCGACGCATATCGCTGGATTGCCGGTTGCGGTCAATATCAGCTGTCATGCGACCCGCAGCGCGGCCGCGAAGATATAGACGATCATTGGGACGTATGAAAAAAATATCGACGCCATTATCCCAAAAGGCCATTGCAAAACTCGAGGCAGGCGACATGGTTCTCTTGAGCGGCGCGATCTATACTGCCAGAGACCAGGCGCATGCTTTGATCGCCGCAGCGCTCAAAAACGGCAGGCGGCTGCCGTTCGATCTTGCCGGCCAGGCCATATATTTCTGCGGCCCGACAAAGACCCGGCCCGGTTTTGTTATCGGTTCATGCGGCCCGACCACAAGCAGGCGCATGGACGCGTTCAGCCCGGCGCTGCTCAAAGCAGGGCTCTCGGCCATGATCGGCAAGGGCGATCGGTCGCCCGAGGTCATCAGGGCGCTCAAAAAGTATCATGCCGTATATTTCCTCGCATATGCCGGCTGCGGCGCGCTCATCAGCAGGTATGTGCGGTCAAGCCGCGTCATAGCATATCCGGCCCTCGGGCCTGAAGCCATATACCGGTTGGAGGTCTGTGATCTCCCGCTTATCGTAGGGGCCGATAGCGCGGGACGGAATCTCTACGCAGGAATGAAGCTATGAAAAGTTTACAGCGTAAAATGGTCACCCAGCTGATCTTGACGTCGGCCCTGCCGCTCGTGGCCGTCGGCATCATCACGGTCGCGTTCATCAGCCGCATGGCCGTGCATGAGGCCCGCCAGCGCATCATCAACAATCTTCAGATCGCCCGGAGCATCTATGAGAGCGCGCAGGACCATCTGAAATACGTGACGCGCGACCAGAACCGGCGCCTGGCCACGCTCATCATGGAAGACCAGGTCCCCCTGTTGCGCAACGAATACGCAAAGGTCATCAGGGAACATAAATTCGATTTTTTCATCATTACCGACGCCGGCGGAACGGTCATCATCTCAATGACCAATCCGGGGCTCGAAGGGTATAATTTCAGCAGGGACCTGTTGATCCGCAGGGCCATGCGGGGCCAGGTAAACGTGTGCGCCGAGGTCATGGCCGAGTACGAGCTGGCGAAGTTCGGGCTCCTGGAAAAGGCGAAGATCCCCGGCGTGACCCCGACGGATGCGCTTTTGATCAGGACAAGCCAGCCGCTGATCAATACGAACGAGATCATCATCGGCACGGTCACCGCCGGGTATCTGCTCAATAATAATACCGATTTCATCATCGACAAGATCACCAGCGGCACCGATTTTGTCGCAACCCTTTTTCTCGGGCCGTCCCGCGTCGCGTCGAACGTCCCTGCCGCGCCCGGAATGCAGGTGCTCGGCACCCGCCTGCCCGATACCATCGCGCAGCCGGTATTGCAGGAAAACCGGATGCATATCGGCAAGCTGATCGTATCCGAACAGTGGTATCTTGCGGGGTATGCGCCGATCCTCGATATCAAGGATAATCCGATCGGGGTCCTGGGCATCGGCATACCGCAGAAGAACGTGTTCGGGCTCAGGGACCGTCTCGTGCTTCTGTTCGTCCTTGCGGTAATCCTCTCGATCGTTCTTTCCATGACGATCGGGCTTGTGCGCGGCGGGCACATCGTCCGTTCGATCCGGAAATTGCGCACCGGCATCGCGGCGTTCGGTTCCGGCGATCTCGATTACCGGATCATCGACATCAATTCCGGGGACGAAATAGAGGACCTTGCCGATTTCTTCAACCAGACCATGCTGCAGCTCCAGCTGACCAAGAAAGAGCTCGAGCAGTCATCGCGCAGGGTCGCGCATCTGACCGACGAGGTGTCGCGTTCGTCGCAGCAGCTCGATGAAGCGCATAAACAGCTTCTCGAGTACGAGCGCATGGCCGCAATGGGCAGGATGGCGACCGTTATCAACCATGAGCTTCGCAATATCTTCGCCGAGATCCAGGCAAGCGTGTCCTCGCTCAAGGCGATCGTCGATAAAGACATGCCGCCGGCAGGCTCGAGCGTCCGCGATATCGAAAAGGGCCTTGCGTATGCCAACGAGGTCCTGAACAATGTCCTGCGCATCAGTTATCCCAAGCGGCTCATGTTCATCGACGTCGACGTGCACGGACTGATCGAAGACCTTGCGAAGAATCCCAATATCCGCAGCCTCGCACAGGAGAACCGCGTCAAGATCGCGACAAAGATCACCCCGCGGCTGCCGGTTGTCCAGGCGGACGGCCTGCAGCTGCGCGAGGTCCTTTCCATCCTCATCACCAATGCCATTCAGGCGATGGACAGCGGCGGGACCGTGACCGTCGAGGCAGGCCTTGACAAGACCAAGATGGTCATCGACGTGACCGATACCGGCCCGGGCATTCCGGCGGACGTCAAAGAAAACCTGTTCACGCCGTTCTTTACCACCAAGCACCGGGGGCTGGGGCTGGGGCTGTGTATTTCCAGGGAGATCATCAAGGCGCACCGGGGGACGCTGGAGGTCTTTACCGAGGCCGGCAAAGGCACGACTTTTTCGATACGATTGCCGCTTAAGAACGGCAGCATCTGACAGGCGGAGAAAATTTGATGGCGAATACGGCATATCACATCATGGTCGTGGAAGACGATAAGATCCTGTGCCAGCATCTTAAGGCCGGCCTGACGGAAGAAGGGTATCAGGTCGTCACGGTCAGCAAAGGCGCCGATGCGTTCGAGCAGATCAAACATAAGTTCTTTCATGTGGTGGTCGTGGACCTCGTTCTGTCCGATATCCAGGGGCTGGAGCTGATCCGCACGATCAGCCGCCGGAATCCGGAGATATGCTTTATCATCTCGACCGGCTACGCGACCGTTTCGTCCGCCATCGAAGCGCTCAAGATCGGCGCGTACGACTACATCATCAAACCGTACGATATCGAGCATCTGAAGCTTGTCATACGCCGGGGCCTTGAAAAACAATCGCTCATTTTCCGCAATCGGGAGCTTCTCGAGCGGCTGGAAAAGGAGAAGCTCAAGCTCGAGATCGTCATGGACGCTTATACGCGCATGTCGGCGGTGTACCGCCTCGAGGACCTGGCCGACTTCGTCGCTGACCGGGCGATCGAGATCGTCGAGGCGGAAAAGGCGTCCCTGTTGTTCCTCGACGAGGCGACCAATGAGCTGGTGCTGAAAGGATCGCGCGGCATAAAAAAAGACAAGGTTTCCTGGCGGGTCAAGGTCGGTGAGCTTATTTCCGGATGGGTCGCGCAGGAAGGGGAGGCATTGCTCGTCACCGATATCGAGACTGACCCCCGGTGCAGTATGTTCGCCCGGGGCGGGCAGTACAAAACCAAGTCGTTCGTCTCCCTGCCGCTCAAGATCGACACGCAGGTGATCGGCGTCATGAACGTGACGGACAAATTGTCGGAGATGAAGATATTCACCGAAGAGGACCTTCGGTATCTGTCGCTTCTGGCGCATCAGACCGTGGCGCAGATCGAGAACATCCGCCTGTGCGAAACGCTCGGGTCCCTGGCCATCACCGATTCGCTGACCGGCGTGTTCAACCACCGGTATTTTCAGGAACAGCTGACCGTCGAGATCATGCGCGCGGAACGGTATAAACATCCGCTTTCGCTTCTCATATTCGACGTCGATCATTTCAAAACGTATAACGACCAGTTCGGCCATCTCGAAGGCGACCGGGTCCTCAAGCACATCGCCTGGGTCATCAAGGAGAACGTCCGGCAGGTCGATATCATCTGCCGTTACGGCGGGGACGAGTTCGTCGTCATCCTGCCCTATACGGATACGAAAGGGACCCTGGCGGCAGCGGAGAAGATCCGAAGGTCCGTGGGCAAGCTGGAACTGGTCAATAAAGGCGTGCGCAAGGAAGTGCATCTGTCTCTGTCCGGCGGCATCGCGTCGTTCCGCGCCGGCATCAAGAAAGACGAGTTCATATCGAACGCGGACCAGGCGCTGTACAAGGCAAAGAACGAAGGCAAGAACAGGATCAGCGTAAAGGAATAATATTCCAAGAGAAAGGATTCGAAATGCCAAGGATCGACGGCAGGGCTCCTGACGAATTACGGAAGGTCACGATCACGCGCAATTATCTGAAGTTCGCGGAAGGCTCGTGCCTGATCGAGATGGGCAATACCAAAGTGGTCTGCAGCGCTTCGGTCGAAGAGAGCGTCCCGCCGTTTTTGCGCAACAGCGGCAAAGGATGGGTGACCGCCGAATACGGCATGCTGCCGCGGTCGTGCAAGACGCGCATCCAGCGCAACAAGGATTCAGGCAGGACCTATGAGATCCAGCGGCTTGTCGGCAGGTCCCTGCGGAGCGTGACCGATATGGACAAGCTCGGCGAGCGCACCATATGGCTTGACTGCGACGTTCTCCAGGGAGACGGCGGAACGCGCACCGCATCCATCACCGGCGCTTTTATCGCGCTCGTCGATGCGCTCAACGTTCTCAAGAAAGGCGGCGCTATCTCCGGGATCCCGGTGCGGGAATTCGTCGCCGCGACGAGCGTCGGCATCGTCAACGGCGCCATGATGCTCGATCTGGCGTATGAGGAGGATTCGCGCGCCGACGTGGACATGAACATCGTCATGACCTCAGCCGGCGAGTTCATCGAGATCCAGGGCACTGCCGAGCGCGTCACATTCAATAAAGACCAGATGACGGGCATGCTCGCGCTGGCGCAGTCAGGCATCGACCGGCTTATCGGTTTGCAGAGGCAGTATCTCAAAGGTATTCTTTAACGCATGCCCCGCGAACTCATCGTCGCCACGCAGAACAAGAAAAAGCTTCAGGAGATCAGGGAGATATTCAAGGATCTCCGGTTCCATATCGTATCCCTCGCCGATTTTCCCCGCGTCCCCCGCATCATCGAGAACGGCGCTACCTTCCGGGCCAACGCCGCGAAAAAAGCCGTTGCCGCGGCGCGGTTTTACGGAAAGCTCGCCATGGGCGAAGACTCCGGATTGTGCATCAACGCGCTCGGCGGCGCTCCGGGCGTGCGGTCAGCGCGTTTCAGCGGCGCCGAAAAGTGCGATAAGAAGAACAATCGGAAAGTATTGCGGTTGCTTCGCGGCTTGCCCATGCGCAAGCGCCGCTGCCATTACAGCTGTGCCGTCGCACTGGCCGATCCGTCAGGGCTCATCGGCGTCGTGGAAGGCCGCTGTTACGGTTTCATCGCGTATGAACCTGCGGGTGCGGGCGGGTTCGGATACGACCCCATCTTCCGCGTGCCCGGCTATGGCATGACCTTCGGCCAGCTCGGCACGCGGATCAAGCATTCCATATCCCACCGGTACCGCGCTTTGAAGAAATTCCATGAGGTCCTTGAGAAATATATTGAGAACACCGGGGAAGGTTGATATAATCTTACTATCCGAAGGGGTCATTATACTATGAAGAGAAAGGAGGGCACGGTGATTGCCAGAAAAGTATCGATAACGGTCGCTGCAGTCCTGCTGTGGGCCGGGGTTTCGTTCGCGGGGAAACTCGTCGAAGAAGAAGGCCTGAATTATTATAACGAAGGCATCCAGCTCCAGAAGGCGGGAAATTTCGACGCCGCTATCGTGTCGTATCAGAAGGCGATGGTCATCGGAGTGGACGCGGCGAACTACCGGAAGTTCGTTTACAATAACGTCGGCGTCATCTATGCCGAAAAAGGGGAGATGGACCGGGCCGAGGCGATGTTCCTGGAGGCGCTGAAGCTCGATCCCGAGTACAAGCCGGCGAATTTCAACATGGCGGTATTGTATATGAAGCAGGGCCTGTGCAACAAGGCCATGATCTATTTGACCAAAAGCTATAATATTTCCGGCGAATTCGTCATCGAGCAGGAAGCACAAGTCAAGAAATAACCCTCTTAAATGCGCCTGTAGCTCACTTGGATAGAGCAACTGCCTTCAACCAAGGAGCCTCTATGTGGAATAAGAACACATAGAGTGAATGTGGCTGTATGCAAGGATCTCCGATCGAAATATCGGACAACTTGCAGGCAACCCGAAAGGGGAGTCCTCAGAGACTATACGCCACACACCTGAAAAGGTGAAGACATAGTCCAGACCGCAACGTAAATACGGTCGGAGTAATCCGATGCGGTACGCTAAGCAGTGGGTAGCAGGTTCGATTCCTGCCAGGCGCGTAGATCCCGAATGCATCCGCCGCAGTCCCTGTGTTTCGCGCAGCGAAACAGCAGGGGCCAGGCGCGTAGATCCCATTTATCATGAAACTCGTCCGACACATCGTCATCATCTTGCTTATTGCCGGCGCACTCGCATACGCCGGCGCATGGGTCTTCTTTACCCTGCAGGGCACAAAGATCGTTACCGATCAGCTTTCCCGTATCCTGGGCCGCCCCGTGTCCGTCGCGAGCGTGCGCATGACCGGGCTGTGGTCGATCAGGATCGATGACGTGCGGATAGACGGCATCGGCACGGCCGCCTCAGTCAGCGTATCTCCGAGCATTCTTGGCCTGGTGACCGGCAAGATCATCATATACTCCATCGAGGTGGTCAAACCGGAAATTTCTTATACCAATCCTGCGCCGCAACAGCCTGCAGCGGAGGTGGACGCGAGCCCTGTTCCTGCAGAGCCGCAGCCGGTTCAGGCACAGCCAGTGACGGTGCCAGTGACGGTACAGCCGAAATTCCCGTCCCTGATCTTTCATCATCTGCGCATCGTTGACGGCGTGTTCGTATACGTCGATCAAGGCGTTTCCCCCGAAACGGACGGCATCAGCATCACTGCGACAAACCTGAACGTTACAGTCACCAACGCCTATCAATTTCCCCGGGAGATCGTGACCAAGTTTGTCCTTTCCGCGGATGTCCCATGGAAAGATTCGCCGGAAAAGGGGACTGTTAAGCTTGACGGCTGGATGAATTACGACCGCAAGGACATGCGGGCAATACTCGACGTGAAAGATATCGATGCGTTGTATCTTTACCCGTATTATTCGGGATGGTTCAGCCTGGATAAAGCGAACATTCAGAAAGCCAAACTTACGTTTACGAGCAATGTAACGGGATTGAACAACGATGTTACCGCGGCATGCCATCTTGAGCTGACGGAATTGAGTTTTAAGGATCGTGAGCCTGATGCCGAGCAGTCGCGTTCCGAGCGGCTCGCCCAGAAGGTGCTGCAGTTCTTCCAGGCGATGAACAACGGCAAGGTGCAGCTTAATTTTACCATCAAGACCAAGATGGACAGCCCTGAATTCGGATTGAACCCGATCAAGAACGCGTTTTACAATACGATCAGCCAGGCGCGCAGGGAACAGGGTGTTACCGCATCCAAGGTCATGGAAGTGCCGGGTCAGGTGGTCGGCGGGACCGTCAAGGGCGTCAGCGACGTGTCGTCGGCTTTGATCAGCGGAGTGACGAGCGTCGGCAGGGAGATCGGCAGGTCCATCAAGGCGTCATTCCGCAGGGAAGGGCCGGTTTCGCAGAACGGCCCGGAACCGGAACAATAATCCGCGGGGCGTGGCTCTCCTGAATCCGCCTTCGGCGGATTACAGGACACGCCACGATGACAATAATTCGCGGGGCGTGGCTCCCCCGTAAGCCGTGCCGGCTTACGGGACACGCTTGACAAGATCTCGCGGGGCGTGGCTCAGTTTGGCTAGAGCGCTTGCTTTGGGAGCAAGAGGTCACAGGTTCAAGTCCTGTCGCCCCGACCATTCATAGGCAGGACTACTTCGCTTTACTTTCCAGCACTTCCAGCACTTTATTGATCTTGGATGCGAGCGACGCCACATGCTCATTGTCCTTTTTACGCACCCCAATGCGGATCGAATAATCTCCATTGATGACCTTTTCAAGGTTGTTCTCGATCCGGGGAAATGCGCCGATCGTCCTGTGGAGAGTGTTGAAAATAATGAATAACAGCGAGGCGTTCGCGGCGAGCTGGATGAGGATGAATACCAAAAAGCTTATGCGCCAGATGTTCTGGGCGTTCGGGTTGAACGTCATCTGGTCCGACATCGTTACAGATACGAGGATCCCGAACACGAGCGTGAACATAAGCATGCCGCATACGGAAATAACGACAAACGGGGTGCTTAATTTCGTTTTCCACTGAAAAACGTTCTGGCGTTTATTGTCCATGGTATGAGTCCTCCTTAACGCCATATTATACTCCAAATAGCGTAATTGACAAAAAAAATCTTGCTATGCAGGTATGCAAAAACCTGCTATAATTAACACTCGTAAAAAATGGTGGGTATAGCTCAACTGGTCAGAGCACCTGACTGTGGCTCAGGTGGTTGGGAGTTCAAGTCTCCTTACCCACCCCATTTATCCTATCTCGTTGCACTGCAATGAGTTGCAACTAGTCCTCGACGGAGAACATCTGTCGAGGACTTTTTATCTGTCGATGTCCCTAGGAGATGGGGCAATAATATATTTTTGTATCGACGGATAATGTGCAAAAAATAATTCTGTAAATAATATAGGCAATCATATAGGTAATTCTCCGTCGGAAAAGCCGAATTCCTATCTTATAAACAGGCGCGTATATACAGGCATTTTGGCGGATATTTCGCATTCATACGTATGGTAATATTGTCTGTATATAAAACCATAGGACACTCCCCGGGCAATTTACAAATAGAAATTATTTTTTATTGACAAATGATACTAATATGGTATCATTATATCTGTTAATACAGGAGCCATTGTGAAATTACTGACACGTGACACCGATTATGCGGTAAGGGCATTACTGGTGATGGCAGCCAGGAAATCCATGGTTGCTGTTTCCGATCTGGTTATAGAGTTAAAGATTCCTCGGCCTTTTTTGCGGCGCATTCTGCAGCGGTTGACTAAGGCAGATGTATTAGAGTCACTGAAAGGCAAAGGAGGCGGGTTTGTTCTTAAACGCGAACCTGCCAAAATCAGTCTGGTTGATCTTATGACTGTTTTTCAAGGGCCGGTACAGCTGAATGAATGTTTATTCAAGAAAAGGGTCTGTCCTAACAGAAATTCCTGCCCTTTACGCGCTGAAATTAGTGTAATAGAGGATTTTGCTTTAACAAAGCTGCGTTCTATAACGATAGCCAAGCTTTTGCGTAAGTAGGAGGACGTATGGGGATCGCTCCCGAATGCCCAGGCCAGGATAGGCGTAATATAAAAGTCGAGAATGTAACCTGCGTTAATTGCGGGTATCAGGTTGAGATGTTCTCGGATGAGATGAATGTCCGTTGCCCTAAGTGTAAAGAACAGGTTTGCAGGCAGCGGCTGCCTTCGTGCGTGGATTGGTGCGCTCATGCCAGGGAGTGTGTCGGAGAGCAGCGGTGGAAACAATTAAAGGGAGGGCAGGGCGGTGGCGAAAAGAAAGATCATTAAGATCGATGAAGCTAAATGTAATGGCTGCGGATTATGTATTCCAAACTGCCGCGAAGGCGCGATCAAGATCATTGACGGCAAGGCAAGATTGATCGGGGATGTTTTATGCGACGGGTTAGGCGCCTGTCTGGGGCATTGTCCCCAGGGAGCGATTACGATGGAGGAGCGCGAGGCTGCCGCGTTCGATGAGGCGGCGGTTCGGGCGCATGTCACAGAGAAAAAGGCTTCTTGCGGATGCCCGGGCGCTAAGGTGATGGATTTTCGCACGGGAAAGCCTGGCGTGGCGGCAGGCGCGCGCACACATCAGGAGTCGCAGTTACGCCAGTGGCCTGTACAGTTGAGGCTTGTGCCTGCGCAGGCGCCGTATCTTAACGGGAGCGATCTTTTGATCTGCGCTGACTGTGTGCCTTTTGCCTGTGCCGATTTTCACAACAGGTTCCTTCAGGGAAAAGTACTTTTGGTAGCTTGCCCCAAGCTCGACGATCCCCAGGCGTATAAAGAAAAACTCAATCAGATAATCGCGCAGAACGATTTCAAATCGATAGTCTATGCGCGTATGGAGGTGCCCTGTTGCGCTGGGTTGGTCAATGTGATCAAGCAGGCTTTAGCCGATAACGGAAAAACGGGAATTCCGTTTCGCGAAGAAATCATCAGCATACAAGGAGGATAATAATGTTTTGTTATCAATGTGAACAGACGGCAGGTGGTACAGGGTGCACGAAAGCAGGAGTGTGCGGCAAAAGTGAGGATATTCAAAGCCTTCAGGATACCCTGTTATTCGGGTTGAAAGGGATTGCCGCTTATGCTTATCATGCCCGGCAGCTGGGTGCGCGGGATGAAGAGGTGGACGCGTTTATGCACGAGGCGTTGTTTGAAACGATTACCAATGTCAGTTTTGATCTGGATCAGTATCTGGCCATGGTGCTCAAGTGCGGACAGATCAATCTTAAGGTAATGGAGCTCTTGGATAAAGCCAATACCGGCAGGTTTGGAAATCCAGTTCCGACTGAAGTCGAAACAGGCACCAAAGCCGGACCAGGGATCCTGATAACCGGCCATGATCTTCTTGATCTGTATGAACTTTTGAAACAGACAGAAGGAACCGGTGTAAATGTTTATACTCATGGCGAGATGCTGCCTGCGCATGGCTATCCCGAACTTAAGAAATTCAAGCATTTGGCCGGTAACTATGGCGGGGCCTGGCAGGAGCAGAAGAAAGAGTTTCTTTCATTCAGCGGACCGGTGCTGGCAACGACGAACTGCGTTTTGATCCCGCCGCCGAATACTTATCTTGACCGTTTATATACCATTGGCACTCCCGGGATCCCGGGAGCGAAACACTTGGTTAAACGCGATTTCAGCCAGTTGATCGCGCAGGCTAAAGCTTTGCCTCCGTTGCCTGAAGCTCCGGGTAAGAAGATCATGACCGGGTTCCATCATACGGCTATATTGGGCATTGCGGATAAGATCGTCGCCGCGGTCAAGGCCGGTAAGATCAAACGCTTCTTCCTGATCGGCGGTTGTGACGGCGCCAAGCCGGGCAGGAATTATTTCACGGAACTCGCCCAGAAAGTCCCCCAGGATTGCGTTATTCTTACGGTGGCTTGCGGTAAATATCGTTTCAATAAGCTTGACTTCGGAGCGATCGACGGAATCCCCCGGCTGATTGACGTCGGACAGTGCAATAACGCGTATTCTGCCATCCAGGTAGCGCTTGCTTTGGCTCAAGTATTTAAGTGCGGGGTGAATGAATTGCCGTTGTCTATCGTGTTATCGTGGTTCGAGCAGAAGGCTGTGGCGATCCTGCTGACATTGTTTGCTCTCGATGTTAAAGGGATCCGGATCGGCCCGATGCCGCCGGCCTTTGTGTCAGCGAATGTGCTCAAAGTCCTCCAGGACAAGTTCGATCTTAAACTGATTTCAACGCCTGACCAGGATTTGGCGGCTATGCTGCAGGGGAGGGGAAAATGATCAATGTGCTCGAGAATATCCCGTTTCAGGAACAAAAGATGGGAAGCAGGAAACTCGTAGATGAGAAGTATCTTTTGCTGATGCAGGCGGCTTTGAGGCCGGGTCAGAGCGTACCAGCGCACAATGCGAATTCTAACGTTCATATACTTGTTGTCAGGGGTGAAGTAGTCCTTAACTTGAACGGGACAGAACAGCGCGCTCAGGAAGGAGCATTAATTCCAGTTCCCTATAAAACCGCGATGAATATAACGAACCGCTCTGATAAAGACGCCAGCTTCTTGATCATTAAAACCCCGAATCCAACTGAGATGTCCGGGGCGTAAACCTGTAAACAAGCGATATTGAATTATTCTTGTGCTGGAAAAGAGTGGAGAGGTGGCCAATTGCGCCCCGGGGCTAGACCTATGCAAAGTTCTATCCTCTCTCCGAACCCCAATTATCCTATCTCATTGCAGCGCAATGACATAGGACACATCTCCGACGGAGAATATCTGTCGGAGATGTTTTATGTAGCGCTGTCCCTAGGAGTTGGGGCAATAATTTCTTTTGGTATCTACGCATCCTTCGCAATAAGAGATCTTCTCTATATAAAAGGCGATAATATAGGTCATCTTCCGTCGGGAAAGCCGATTTCCTATATCATATAATGCTCGCTATATAATGAGATTCTTGCGCATATTCTGTAATCATATACATCGAAATATTTTCATTATATAGACTCGTAGGAAATTCCCCGGATATTAAAGGAGAGGCAGTCATATCAGCAGATGGGAGCGACCTATATGTAGTTCGATTCCCTTTGGGTACCCCAATCATCCTATCTCATTGCAGTGCAATTAGATGCACAAAGTCCCCGACGGAGAAGATCTGTCGGGGATTTTTTATCCGTCGATGTTCCTAGGGCTTGGGGCAATAATTTCTTCTGATATCTGCGCATAATACCAGATAGAGCCTCCAGTATATAAGAGAGGCTTTTACATAGGTCAATCTCCGCCGGAAAAGCCGAATTCCTATCTTATATAATGGCGGCTATATAATGAGATTTTGCGCACATTTAGCGAGTATACTGCTCTGAAATTTTTCATTATATAAAACCATAGGATACTCCCCGGGGATTTAGGGCGGAGGCAGTTAGGCGTGGAAGGATAATGCCATTATTATCGTCGCTGGAGATTTTTATAAGTAGTGTTTTAAAATAGAATTGCTATAATATTGTATGAAAGTTGAATCTTATATAATTATTAAGAGAAAAACAGGGAAAATCTGATTATGCCATTTGAAATTATTTTATTATGGGTTGCGGTTTTAATGTTTGCGAGCGTTGTTTCAAGCAAGCTCTCAGATAAATTCGCCTTCCCTGTTTTATTAGTATTCTTGGCGATCGGGATGTTTTCCGGTTCGGAGGGGATAGGAGGCATTTATTTTGACAATGCCCCGTTAGCAAAATCCGTCGGTGTTGTAGCGCTGATTTTTATAATATTCTCGGGAGGACTTGATACTAATTGGAAAGATACCAAATCAATTGTTTGGCCGGGAGTTATACTTTCGACATTGGGAGTTTTGCTTACAGCGATAATCACAGGTTTTTTCGCTGTCTATATTTTGAAATTCACATTTCTGCAGGGGATGCTTCTTGGTTCTATCGTTTCCTCGACTGATGCTGCCGCTGTATTCGCTATTCTACGATCGAAACGGATAAATCTTAAAAAACCTTTGGAGCCATTACTGGAATTTGAATCTGGCAGTAACGACCCAATGGCTGTTTTTCTTACCCTGGGTTTTATAAGCCTCTTATCCGTACAAGGTATGAGTATCTTATCCTTAGTGCCCAGATTCGTGCTGGATATGGGAATGGGAGCCCTTGTCGGCTATGTAATGGCGAGAGCTATTGTATTTTTTGTCAGGCGCCTGAAATTGGACTATGAAGGTCTCTATCCGGTAATAACGATCTCGCTGGTTTTATTTACTTATGTAATTGCAATTTTCCTTAAAGGTAACGGTATTCTTGCGGTGTATCTCGCGGGTTTGGGGTTGGGGCAGGCGGAGTTTCAAAATAAAAGAAGCATTATGAAATTCCATGACGGGTTAGCGTGGATCTGTCAAATCGCCATGTTCGTGACGTTAGGCTTGCTTGTTTTTCCTTCCCATCTTGTGCCGCTCATTGGCGCAGGGTTATCGCTTACGATTCTTCTTATGATGGTTGCCCGACCTCTAAGCGTATTTTTATGTTTACTGCCGTTTAAAATGAGTATACGGAAAAAAACTATGCTTTCTTGGGTGGGGCTTAGAGGTGCAGTTCCGATTATTTTGGCAACGTTTCCTTTCACTGCGGGCATACCGCAGGCGGATGTTTATTTTAATATCGTATTCTTTGTGGTTATTGCTTCGGTTTTTATTCAAGGCACATCAATTCCTTTTGTTTCAAAGCTCTTAAAAGAAGATCTTCCATTGATTGGTAAAAAGAGTTATCCCATAGAGTTTGAAAAAACAGAAGGTATTGATGCGGAACTTACGGATCTCATAGTTCCGTATAACTCAGAAGCCGCTGGCAAGATGATCCGCGATTTAAACGTCCCTGAAAAATGTCTTATCATGTTAATTTCCAGAAACGATAAGTTCGTTATCCCTTCCGGGACCACTGTCATAGAAGGAGGGGATGTGCTCTTGGTGCTTGCGAATAAAACCGATTTTTCAGTTTTTCAGCAGACGATAATGCATATCGATAAGCAACGCGAATAACCTTATTTTTATACACAATCTCGGCGAGATGGACGCATAGAGGCAAGTGGAGACAGTCAATCGCGACCGGGGCGAGACCTATATATAGTTCAATTCCCTTTGGGTACCCCATTATTTTAACTCTCTGTTGTAGAATAGAGAGGTTTGAGGCTATGATCATGAAAAGTGATCATAGCCTTTTTCATTTGTTTGTGTTTCAAAAGGTTAGGAACTTATTCTTTTGGGCAGTTTCAATTCTTGAAAATACCTCTCGACCTGATTAAAATCCCCCCGCAGATAACCCGCACTATCGTCTGAATAAGCCTGGTTTATCTCTTAGTTTATCGTGGCTAGTTTATGGCTACACGGCCTATTCTCAAGGCATGAGCTATTCGGATTTTAGGGATAAACTAGGAATTGCGTTTACTTGGAAAGCGAATTGATGAGTGATTGCCAGAGGGAAGATTGCTTTTCCCAGGAGATCTCCTCGGTGATCGGCCGGAGTTTATATTCGGGAATCGCTGAAATCACCTTGTGGTTACCCAGAAGGATTTCTTCCTGTATTTTGGGACAAAGCAGGATCATATTTACTACTTGGTTTAAGCGTTGCTGGCTTAGATTTAGCCATCCGGACAGTTCTTTGAGGCTTTTAGCCTTGCCTTCGTCAAGGATCTGCTGCGCTTGGTGGGCCAGGATTAGGTTTTGTCTTAATTGCGGTTCGCGTTTAATGGTTTGTTCTTTAGGAGGGATGTTAATGGTTTTAAGCATACTGACCGGAACATCGAAGGAGCGCATGCGGCCATTGGCAAGAGTGATCTCTAACCTGCTTGAACGGGCATCATAACTGATCGTCCTAACGAAAGAGTGGATTAGGGGAATTTTTTGCTCCATCGTTTTTGTTTCCCATTGCTCTTTGCTGAATTGCTCATCTTTAGTAATCGACCGCAATAACTCAATTACCTTAAGCTCAAGCAATCCTGCGTTTACTGTTCTGGTTGGGCAGTATTTTCTGCCGCGTTTCTGGGCTTTGGAGCAAACGTAGTAATTATATCTAAGTTTGCCTGCTTTAACGCAACAGGCCAGATACATTGCGCTATCACATGCTTTACAACGCATGATGCCGTTTAATAGAGCATCTTTTCTATTGCTGCGCCGGGGGACTTGTTTGGGGGTATTCAGCGAGATGACCTCTTGGGCTTTATTATAGGTATCGTCGTCGATTACC
>ENA-UPTA01000225-UPTA01000225.1-activated-sludge-metagenome-genome-assembly--contig:-NODE-225-length-65271-cov-9.019305_pt1 | contig 65271 bp, 76 predicted proteins | sample MGYA00238184_ERZ773361 | MGnify/ENA primary metagenome ERZ773361 (study PRJEB29100, sample SAMN05720205) | activated sludge metagenome | isolation source: anaerobic digester from wastewater...
AATAATACGTTTGGTTCACCATATCCTGGTTGAGTAGCACTGTTATCGAATGAGAATAAGAATCTATCCTTTGAATATTGGTTTTTGAAGTTATCTCTACCGAATATATCGACTGCTACGAAATCATTTTCTGGTAAGTGACCTAGAATAAATGTAGGTGACTCTGGTGATGCATCCTTTCCTAATAGAGAATATGGAGATACACCAATACAATTTAACTGCATACCAGCACAGTATGCTTCAATATCTTCTTTCAAAGATGATGTTGCTTTGACAGTAGTCAACAGATATTGAGGAATATATTTTCCACCATCTTCTGGATATTTGTTAATACCATGGAATAGAGCTGCAGCGTTAAATTGGTTTTCTGCATCATCAGCATCAATACAGTCAGCTGCCACAATTGACTTATCAATTGCGATTGAACCGTCTTGGTCTAATTGTAATTCATCTAATACAGGTTTATCATAACCGATAGCTACACCACCTCTAATAGTCTTTAGACCATTATTGATTAAGTATAACTTCTGAGCAGTTCCAGAAACAGCAGATGGAATATCAAATGACCATTCTCCTTCATTTATTTGTTTTGGAGAAATATCTTCTTCATCTTTATCTTCTCTGACAGTAAATCTTAATTGTGTTTGGAAAGATACATATTTATTCTGGTTAGCTAAAATCTGAACACCACCATCATAAATACCAGTTGATTTTTCAACCTTACCATCAAACTGAGCAAATGCTACAATAGAAGCTTTTTGAACTTCATTTACATTAAAAGTTGCATCATCAGTTTCAGCATATTGCTTACCAATTAGAGCAATATGAGAGAAAGCTAAATCTTTTGTTATATTACATGACAAATAAGTTCTATCAAAGTTGAATCTATATAGACCATAAGGAACTGTACTACCATCTTCTTGTTTCTTCAACATGAATTCATTTGTTGGAACATAATACATTCCAAACAAATTTTCTGAGTAATTTTCTAATGCTTCTGTATATTGGTCTTCATTTATAGGTGCAACTGAGTTAGGACTCTTAATCTTATATGATACGTTCTTTAAAACGAAAGAAATGTTATTTTGTAGGAGTGTTTTATCTTGTAAAACATCCATAATAGATAATTTCTTATCTTTAGCTATACTGTCAATATAATGAACATATCCTGAAAATCCTTTAAATGTTTTCTTATTGACAACGAATTCTTCATCGTCAGCAATAAAAGGCAAACCTTGGACGAACATATATCCAAGGATAGCAAATTTAATACCACCTTCTTGTGATATTAAAAGATGTCTACCTTCATTTGTGAATACGAATTCACTTTTAACAATTTTGTATTTATCTGTATCTGCCATATAATTCCTCTAATTTATTTATACAGATTAAAAACTTACCAACCTCCAAATGGATCAATATCTGTTCTTTGATTAACTGGTACTTTTGGAACATATTTAACATGAGAATTCACATTATCCATTGGTTTTCCACTTGGTGTTCCATCAACTGTATCTTGTTCAATAGTTTTGTTTATTGACAACATATCAGATGATGCATCAACTACACTAGTCTTATCGTGAGTTTCTGTCTTTGTATCTAAATTAAATGTTTCACCTAATTCTGCATAACTTCTGAAGTCATCCATATTATCTGTATTTACATTATCTGCATCTACAAATTCATGATTATTTCTCCAGACTCTTAATGAGAATTGATATGTTATTGGTGCACCTAAAAAGGTACTACCTTCTGCAAATTTCTTTACATTTATTACTTCATAATATATTCCATTATAATACATGTATATTATATCACCAATTTTTGGAATATATGATGGATATTTTGCTGATTTATCATCATAGTCAATCTGTGATGCTTCATCAAAATGTGCTATACTGCACATACATGTTATGATTTCTGTATACACCATGCCTTGCAATTCATATTGTTTTTGCATACTTGGCATACTTTCTGCATACATGTTTAATTCAAATCTTCTAACTATATTTTCTAATGGGTCTTCTCCCATTACAGGGTCTCTCTTTAAGTTCATTTCTTTAATAAAGTATTGAACTTTGAAACCATAAGTATTATAAGCTTCAGCAGTTAAACTATTCAATAGTGCAACTTCACTACCATAACAATCTGAGGTACTATCAAAGTATCTCTCTTTAGTCCAGTCAGTGTTTTCTACACTACATGCACCACCAAATATCTTTGCCATTTCTGAAGCGTAATCTGTCATATTATATTTATCTGATTAAAAAAGAGCCGCTTAACGACTCTTTTGAACTATCTCTAATATCTTCATTTTTGCATCTTCAGGAGATTTATAATGAACGAATATTCCTTTTTTCTTTTCCCATGCAGTTCCATTCTTTCCAAAGTCATCTATCAAAATTGAGTCTTTATTTGCATAGATTTCTTTACCAGTACCACGATTATTTGTCACTCCAAATGGAACTATAATGGTATGATGCAAATCTATATTAGTATGTTTCTTCAACCAATTTATCTTACCAATCTTACCATCTTTATAAGAAACTGCTGATAGAATATACAACTCTATATCTTCTTCCTTACAAAATCTATCTAACCATTTATAAAATGATTCACCAGATTCTGTCCATGGACAGTCTTCCCAGAATTCTGGACCTGCTTCATGGATGATAGGCCAATTGACCTTAGTTCCTTCGATACATTTGTATTCTTCACATTGCTTTCTAAAGTCAACAATTACTCCATCCATGTCAAGATATATAGTTGTTATCATAATTCCTCCATTATTATTTATATGATTATACCAATAAAAATCCAATACTTAAGCATGGTGATATGAATTATTATTAAAAATGCAAAAATTAAAATGAAACTTATATAAATATAATATAAATTATTGGAAAATAGCGGTTTCAATAATAGAATGATTTTTAAAAGCTAGAAATAGCTTCATCCTATTGTGCCGCTATCACAATAGGATTTTTAATTATTATGAAGAAAGGTTTAGAAATAAGATTATATCCAAGTAAAGAACAAAGAGTTCTCATAGACAGAACTTTAGGTTGTTCAAGATTTGTTTATAATCATGTTCTATCTTTAAAGAAAGAATTATGGGAAGACTATAAGTTAAGTTTCAATCCTAAATTAAAATCTTTCAAAGAAGAATGGAAGTTCTTAACAAAAGTTTCAGCACAAGCTTTAGCAAATTCATATATGGATTGTATGACTGCATTTAATAATTTCTTTAATTCTATAAAAGGTAAATCTAAAGCTGTACAGAAATTTCCAAAGTTCCATAAGAAAGGACAAAAAGATTCTTTTAGGATAGCTGCTTTAAAGACTTCTAAAGGATATGATATAAGGATTGAAGACCTTGAACATGTTAAAGTTCCTAAACTTGGACTAATTAAATTTAAAAACTATAATAATTTAGATTGGTCTAAAGTTCATATTTACAATATAACAATTAAAAAGACGCCAACAAATAAGTATTTTGCAAGTCTTTGTGTAGAAGTTAATGAACCAGAATATGTAGAACCTAAGTTTGATGCATGTGGTTTTGATTTAGGTCTTAAAGATTTCTGTATCTTTGATACTGGTGAAGTAATTGAAAATCCTAAGTATTATAAAAAGACTGAATATAAAATAAAGAAAACACAAAGACAGCTATCTAAATGTAAGAAATTTAGCAAGAATTACAAAAAGGTTAATCTTAAGCTTGCTAAACTACATGAGAAAATAAAGAATCAAAGAAAAGACTTTCAACATAAAGTGTCAAGGAAAATAGTGAACGAAAACCAAGTCATTGTTTCTGAAGACCTAAATGTTAGAGGTATGTTAAAAAATCACAGAATTGCTAAATCCATACAGGATGCAAGTTTCAGTTCATTCTGCAATATGATAGCATACAAAGCATTGGAACAACATAGGCAGTATGTAAAAATAGGAACTTTCTATCCGAGTTCTAAGTTATGCCACTGTTGTGGTTTCAAGTATAAAGGTCTAAAGTTAGAAGAACGCTTTTGGACTTGTCCTGAATGCGGAATATATCTTGATAGAGATGAGAATGCTGCTATTAACATATTAAATGAAGGTCTTAAAATTTTAAGTAGAAATACTGATGTAAGGTCAGGAAACGATAAATCGTTTAAGCCTGTTGATACTGAGAGCATTAGTTCTCTTGAGCAGGAATTAGTCATAACAGGTAGTTTGACTACCTGTCACGCTGAGAAAATTAACTGTCTTTAGCAGTTGATTGCTTAATATTGGTCGAAATTAGACTTAATTAAACCACCAGGATGTTCATCTGTTGAATTTGTTAATGCTTGTATTTGTTCTACTGTTAATGTATGTAATTCCATTACATTGGCTTTCAAAGCCAATTCATGTCTTAACATTTCACATATTGCGTATGCATCAATTAAGTCACTTGTTGGTGCATTACCTTTCTTATCGTCAACTACAACTGGTAAATCACTTATATCAAACTTAACACCTTTATAGTCTTTATATGTTTGATATGGGCGAATTTTTCCTGCATTACCTTTACCAGTAAAAAACTTCTTATGTGTTCCAGGAGGATAAAATCTTAACTTCTTTCCTTCTCTAAATAAACTCATTTTGATATTTCCTTCAAATTCTGCTAATGAAAATATCATTCCTTGCGCACCAGATTTACCCATAGCATATTCTTCAACTGCTACTACATCACAGTCTTTACACCATTTTAAAATATAATCACAAAAGAATTGGTATCTTTGATATGTACAACTATAATCTTTTACATTATAGTAAATCATATCAGGACTCAATTTTTGTTGTTTTAATGTGGTGACAAATCCATGACGTTCTATATTAACTACATTGAATTTGTCATCCAATTCCATAATAACAATTCCCGAGGAGCTTATGCTAAGGTCACAACCTGCAATTTTCATAAAAATACCTTTTAAATTGTTTAAAATTTAATTTATCTTTATCTTCTTTAGATAAATTAAATTCAATATATAATTTTTTAATTTTTTCTTTTAAATATATTTGAAATTCATTCCATGTACAATTATTTTCTTTTTTATATTCATTATATAATTTTAATCTAGATTCATTAGTTTTTTTACATGAATTTTTTATTTTTTCAATTGATTTTTTAGATAATTTATTACTTTTCATACGTATTTTTGCTTTTTCAGATATTTTTAATCTAGTTTCAATTGAAACTGTATGACCTTTTAATATACCTTTTCTACCTTTAGATATATTTTCACACCACTTTTTATCAAATTTTTTATTTTTATTTGGTCCTATTTTTCCTTTTCTATTACCAAATTTTTCTTTTCTTTCTTCTGCAGTAAATCTATAATGGTCCCATGATGATTTTTCTCTAATTTCTTTTGGTCGAGGTGTTTCTCTTAATAATTTTTTAGTATCAGCTAATTCATTAGAAATTTCATCTATTTTATTTTCAAATTCTGATAATTTTATATTACCCAACGTTCTTAAAATAGAATTAACAAATTTCCATTTATATTCAGATTTACAACATTTCGCAGCATAATAATGTATTAAAATATGATTTTTAATACTTAAATTAATTATATTATCATCAGAATTATCTATATCTATATTTTTATCACGATATATAAATCTTGGTATAATATGATGTTTTTCTGTGTATTTTTCATTTAATGGATTAGGATTTTGGATAATATCCATCATTAAATGAAAATATAAATTTTCTTCATATATATCTTTTATAAATAATTTAGTAAACATAATAACCTCACTTTATTGTGTTTATAAGGATAATAGGTAGCAACTATTATCCTATTTTATTTATATGTTGATTATTTCAACAAATTTCTTAATTTTCTTCAACATTTCCTTAAATTTTTCTACAAGTTGCTGATTTTCTAAGATAGCTTGTGTAAATTCATCAAATGTTTTTACTCTTGTATCACTTTCTGAAATAAGCTTAATACTTGCTACATGTTCACTAATTGAATTATCAACATATAATTCTTCAACAACTAAAAATAATACCAATCCTTTTGGCTCTTGACGGAAACTCATTCTACCTAATTTATATCCATCATATATTAAATCTGCACCTTTTGGAATGTATTATAATGTTTATAACTACCTGGTTTTATCATGTGTCCACCATAGTCTAATTCAATATTATTCTGTGTACAAAATTCTTTTAATTGTTTAATTAAAGCTAATTCTTGTTTTGTATGTGCTTGTTCATTAATATACATAAAAATCTCCTTATATTATTTATGCATAAGAAAAACCGTTAACCATGAGTTAACGGTTAAAATAATATGTAAAGAGATGAATTATATTATTTTTCAAGTTTCTTTGAAATTGCGTCCATACGGACCTGTTTCTTATATTCTTCTATATGATTTCTAATCTTCATTTTTAATGCACTCATAATGAATGGTTCTAACTTATCGAAACGATCTTCATATAGTTTACCAATGATATAATCACTATCTTCATCTAGAGGCTGTCCTTTCTTATGATAGAAATTGAAGTTTTCAGACTTGGTTTCATCTGCTGGTGCTTCTTCTGATGATTCACCTTCTCCACCTTCAGTAGATTCGCCTTCACCACCTTCAGAACTTTCTCCTTCACCACCTTCTGATTCACCACCTTCTGTAGATTCTCCTTCTCCTTCGCCGCCTTCGTCTCCTCCTTCAGAGGTTTCTTCAGCAGGAGCTTCTTCTCCACCTTCTTCAGAACCAAAATCATCCATAGCAGTTTCATCACCACCTTCTGCAGGAGCTTCTTCACCGCCTTCATCACCAGTTTCAGCATTCATTGTATCAATCTTGTCAGTCAATGCCTGAACTGCTGTTGTAAGAGTAGTTAAAACGTCCTTTAATTCGGTAGTATCTTCTGCTTCTTTTTCTACACCATCATCTGTCTGTGTTTCTGCTTCACCTTCACCTTCTCCGAAGTCATCCAAGTTTTCACCTGAATTATCTCCACCTTCTTCAGCTGGAGCATCTCCTTCTGTTGAGTCAGTTTCTGGTTGTTCATCACCACCTTCAGCATCGTCTTCTGATGGTTCTTCTGATAAATCTTTTTCTTCTTCAGTTGCTGCATCTTCAGATGGAACATCTGCGGTTTCTAAATCATCATTACCGTCTAAAAAGCCTTCGTCTAGCTTTCCATGACGTCTTTTCCATTCTTCAAATTTCTTTTGTTCTAAATTCATAACGATTTTCCTCTTTACCTATATTTTATTTATATAACTTGCGTTTAGATGTTATTTTTGAATACTTCGTACTCTGGGGAATTATACAATTCGTCTAATTTAGCATCTAATTCTAAAGCCTTTGTGAATGAATCTGTTGAATTACATACGACTTTCTTAAAATCTGAGAAGTAATTTGCAAATAATACTTTGTAATTATTTGACATCTTAAACAAATCCATTACTGGGAAAGGTTTAATTTCTTTTAATTCTTCTAAACCTTTCTTTGGAACGTCTTTCATTGCCTTTTCAGTGACCTTAATTGCGTTCTTTAAAATTTCATCTTTCTTTGCTTCTTCTTTACCTAGTTTCAATAAACGAGGAATAACAAGCAACCAAATAAATGGATTTCCTTCCATTTTTGAAAAATTATCATTTTTCTTTTCGTTTTCTTTTAAAAAATTTCTAAATGATTGCATACTTAGTCCTTATCATATTTAGCAGCAATTCTTTCAAGTGCAATTGCCATAGTATTTAATGTTGCTTTTATTTCCTTTATATCAGACTTTACATCAATCTGTTCATTCTTGATATACTCAATATCTTTACCTTGTAATTCATTCTGCAATTGTAATTCTTGAATAGCTACTTTCTGTGCATCAACTGTTTCTTCAAGATTCTCGATTTTTTCAGCATAATTCTTGCATTTAGCTACAAGATCAGCGTTTTCTTTATCACGCTTTTCTGCAGTACCTTTACGTTCGTACTTAATTACTAAGTATACAATAACAATAGCTAGTAAAGCGACTATTGCCAAAGGATTACCTGTTGTGATGATTTTTAAAGCCTGTTCCATATCCCTAACCTATATTATTTATAACTGTCGAAATTTAATCGTTTTTATGATTTATCGTTTTCTACAAAATAATAATTAGTTATTTTTTGATTAAGCAGTTTTAGCTGTTCAGCAATATCTGCATTATCTTTATATTTGTCAGTTATGATATTTAATATAAGTTCTATGGACTGCCACAATTCTACAATTGCAGCTTTTTGACGACGAGTTTCTCCTAATAAATTATCGTATGAATCTTGTAAACTATTTACAGCACTGGTCTTAGCAAACCATTCTACTTTTGGAATACTTGGCTTACCACCATACTTTTTATTTTCAATAGTGTACATTGGACGACCATTATCTAAGTAATATAGTAATTGTGTCACTGTACTATTGAAACCTAGTGGATTTTCTACTGAACCATCACCGATTAGTGAATATGGACTATCGTCTTGATCAACATATACTCTATTTTCATGTGCAGATAATTCGTCAATCTTATCTACTGTCCATGCAGAGAATGCTGATACATATCCTGATAATTCTGGAAGACCAGAAATACCATTCCACATTGCACTATTTTCATATACTATTTCATAGCATGAATTCCATAAAGTTGCACTATATGGTAAATCCATTCCACTTATTGAAGATAATGGACTTAAATCCAATCCTGACAAAGCAGATACTGCACTGATATTATTCCAATTATCAATATCTTGCTGAGTCACACATACACAGTCATCTGGATGTGGTGGAGGACAACAACCCCATGGACCAACTGATGCTGGTTCTGTATCATTCCATCCATGCCAACCTGCTGGCCATTGAGGCCAATATGGCCAATATCTTGGATATGAACCATCTTTGTGTGGTGGAGGATAATGAGGATGTAATTCAAAATCTTCTTTGTTCATATCTTATTTATAATAATAAAAAAGAGGCGCATTTTTTGCACCTCTTATAAAATTATTTAATTTATATTAGACGTACTTTGCAGCGATGTCCTGATAGATTTCCTGACGTGTCTTCTGACGAGGCTTATCTTCAGTTGCTGGTGCTGCAGGAGCTGCGGGAGCTGGATTTGCTGCAGGAGCTGGTGTTGCATCTGTCTGAGCTGGAGTTGGAGCTGCAGCTGGTGCTGGTTCTCCTTCTGGCTTAACTGGTTCTCTCATACGTCTGCGACCTGGGAAATTAGGTTCATCTCCACCATTTACTGGAGCTGGGCGTTCTAAACGCTGGCGACGAGTTGTAAATGAGTCATCATCACTTGGACGTGGACGACGTCTTACAGGTGGAACATCATCATAGAAATCATCATCCTGATCTACTGGACGTGGTCTACGACGAACAGGTGGTTCGAATTCATCACGAACACGTGGTGGACGTTCATCATAATCATCGAAATCATCTGATACACGACGACGTGGACGTGGTTCATAATCATCCTGATAACGTCTACGTGTTGGTGTAGTGTCAAAATCATCTGCATTATCAGTGACACCATCATTTGGCTTTACATAAGAATATCCAGCATCCTTTACAATGCGCTTTGCGCGAATCAAATTCATACGATCTTCACGTTCATAGTCGTAATCACGTGCTGGCTTCTTGATTGTAAAACCGTTCTGACGAACGATTCTTTTTGCTCTTAGAATATCATTTATATTATCCATAATTTATTCACCTCATTTTAAGTTGTTTAAAATAGTTAGTATTTGCGAACAATATTTTGTTCATTATACATATTATTTATAGTACTCCAAATCTGCTTGCAACGAACTGCTAAACCTGAATTTGGATCTTCTGAAATTCTTATTGAAGCTTCAGTCTGATTTATTAACTCACCAGTATCAGGATCAACAATTGTTTCATCATTACTAATATCTGAACCATCAGTCATATAATCAATTACTGGAGTATAATTTGGAACGTCTACTGGAGTATATTTTGGAAGATTATCTAACAAAATATAATCACATCCATCTTTAACGTATACATTACCTTCATCATCAATAAATGTATGACTTAAAATCCAAGATCTGCTATATTTATTACCCGAACTTTTTTGATTTAGTCCGATATAAATTGTCTTACTTGGCTTAGCTTTCAATGTTGTAGTCTTCTTGGTCTTCTTTTCATAAAAAGCATTTACAATAGTATCACTATTTGTTAAATACTTCTTATACATTTTCTTTGATGTCCATTGACCAGTCTTTATACCATTTACTGCAGATACTGTTGAATTCCATGTATTCTTATTATCTCTTCCAGACGCTTGACCAGGGAATACATGAGCAGAATTTTCATATCCTTTAAATCCAACCTTTACTTCAGTAGGATTGACCATAATCTGATTTAATTGATCTATATTATCTATAACATCTTGACAAATGGCCTTCATTGATTCAATGGTTGAAACAATTGAAGCCTTAAATTCAGGGTCTAATTCATAAGTATCTCCGACCTGAACTAAGTGAACTGTTGCTAATACATCATTGAAGAAGTTCTGTGCAGTAGAAATTTCTGCACATGGGTTTAAATCAATGTTAATTTCACTATCAAGTACTGAGAAATTGGTACCAAATGCACAGTTAAAGAATCTAATCAATGCATTCATGAAATCACATAAACCTTGATCCATGACAATATGAAGATAAGTGTCTAATTGGCCATTCAATATCTTCAATTTCTTTCCTAATAATTTATTATAGTTAATAGCACTTAATTTGAAAGTCTTTAATGATAGCTTAATAGCATCAATAGAGAATTCAATACCAAATGAACTATTACAGATAATATCTCTGAACTTGGTATAGTCACCAATTAAATCACTTAAATGGTCTGCTATATTTTTCTGAGATTCACTTACACATTGATTTAATACATTCTTTTTAACTGATTTATAAAATGCAGAACCACTATCTAATAATTCTTGTAGAAGAGCCAAACAGTTCCACATATCATCACAAAGAATAGGAATTTTTCCTGGACCATCTATCAGCAACGGTTTTATATTCTTACGAATATCTTCTATAGACTGATTAATCTTTTTAACTGCGTCAGACATAGTTAAGCGGATGACATTCTTTATGCCATCTGCTACCTTAATCAATTTCTTAATATATTCCTTACATATCTTTTCAATCTTTTCAATTGCTTTCTTTAGCTTTTGAAAAGTTGAATATATGTAATCACATAATACGTCAGTTAAACCCATTAAACACTCATTATATTTGCTTTACCACTATTCAATGAAATAGCGCCAGTTTTTGCTGTTGGTGCTGATGCAGATTGATCACCTTGCATTGCATTAACTACTCCATCTGGAACACCTGCAGCACCTTCATTAGGATTGTCTTTAGTCCAGAAATCATAATGATATGAAAGTGAACATTTAATCATTTCTTCACCTTCATAAGACATTTGACCCATATCAAAATTTGTTAGAATACAATTTATATATGTGTATGTTGTAGTAGGCTGTAATTTTCTATCTCTCATTGTAAGTTTGATAGTATCAAAAGTCATATCACGTTCAACATGTGGAAATGCCATTCTATTCTGTTGTAAACGTGCTAAGAAATTATAGATACCTTGATTTTCATCTTCTACACGAACATAGAATTGTAGTGTAGTATCACCAGAATACTTACGATTTATTGGATAAGAGCGTTCAGTACCTAAAAACATTTGTGTCACATATTGTGTTTCATATTTAGGTAAATCAATACTGATAGGCACCAAATTCTTAATTTGTTCATGCATATCTTCTCCATGACGAGAAAGGAAAGTTATATCAAATAACCATCCTGGCTGTGGATCAGATAAAATCTCCATTCCGATTGCACCATTTTCCCAAATTGAATTCATACTATGCCATTACTCCAGCTAAATCATTTGTTATAGTTTGTGTTGGATTTGTCACCTTCATATAATCAAATGAGAATGTTGCGCTCAATTTCATAACTTCATCTGAAGTATAATTAAATTCTGTTTCTCCAATTTGCATTAGCTTACAATTATAGAAAGTAATTATCTTAGATACAAAATTATCAGCACAATCTAAACCATATTCATAATTATCATTTGGCTTTAAAATCTTTATTATAATTTTATTATCGCCATTTTGATAACGATATATAGGATTTGTTGTTTCAGGTTTACCACCTTCTGGCCAATCTTGATTCATTGCAGTTCTATTCCATAAAGCTTGTAATGCTTGTGTGACATCCAAATTCTCATTTTCATTGAAATCGATAGTCAATTGATCTGCATTATCAGCACGAGCAAGATGCATAAAAGTAACACCACCAAAATATGTTGGTATTACTGATGCTTTACGTTCAGCAATCTTTCCTGATGTTGCTGCCTTATGTAATAAAGTTTGTGCATATTCTGGTAAATCAGAATATTGATTCCAAACAACCTCAAATGCCCATAATGGTTGAGGTGGTTTTTCATAGAAATCATTTGACCAAATTGATTGTATTCCCATACTTTATTTATAATAGTATATCAATAGCATTATCTTGAGGATCTACTTTACTATATTCTGATTCATGCATGATAACTAATTTTGCAGAATCTACATAATTCTTTGTCTTAAATATCTTTATTGATTTATTGTAATGTTCTTTCATAAATGGTATCATCTTAGTTTCCATTCTCCAAATATAATTTGAATATTCTTTTGGACGACATGCATACATCTTACATTCACTTATCATTAAAATCTTAAATGAATTTGGATTTGCAATAATATAACGATAAAATGCATCAACTAAATCTGGATAGAATAATGTTGTCCAATCATCCATTACCAATATACCATTTGGAGACAAATACCTATCTGCCAATTTTAAATCTTCATATACATTATATCCACTATGACCAGCATCTATATGTAAAAATCTTGCTTTGTTTCTAAATTCTGTTGTTGCTCCACCTTCTGATGTATATCTTGTCGTATATAAGTATTCAGTCATACAATCTAACAAATTTACACAATTCAATGATATATTTGATGTTTTCTTAACTGCGTTCATCACTGATGTTTTCATCCCTTCTAATGATAAAGAACAATCTACACCTAATATATGTTCTCCAACTTTTTGATGCTGTGCCAATTTACATAAACTCTTTCCTTTATATACTCCAAATTCTACCAAATGTCCAAATAAATTTTCTTCATTCTGTAATGTTAAAATCCAATCCCAAATATATTGGTCTAATGGCTGAAAGAAACCTTCTACTGTATCAATTTTTTCATTTATATCTTTAAAGTCCATAATCTACCTATTTAATTTTATTCCTAAAATATAAAAAAGTCTAAGACTTTTGGTCTTAGACTTTAATAAATTATTTCTAATTTTCTTATTCTTCTTCAATAACCATTGACTTATCTTTTTCGATAAAGATCTTAACATCAATGAATTCAATTGCTTCTGCAGGTAGAACCTTAATAGAAACATTCATAATATGTGGATCATCCTTATCTTCAGTGACTGAAGTTGCATAAGCTAGAATACCTTCACCAGCCTTTACTCTATTCAAGAAGGAATCGATTACGTTCTTTGCTGAAGCACGAGTATTTGGTGTGTTCTGCTGGAATAGATATGGTTCCAATGCATACTTCAAATTCTTTTCAATGAAGTTCAAACATCTACGAACGTTAATTCTATTCAATGAAGAGTTCTTCTTCAATGCAGTCTTCTGACCATATAGACATTCGCCATAAGCTGGACCACAATTCTTTGATGTATTGATATTGTTGATATACAATTCACCAACTTCATTATCGGTTAGCTTCTTTAACTGACCATGAGTATATGTGATTTGACCTCTCTGAACACCTGCTGGAGCCATCCATGTTGCAACGTAGTTATCACAGTATGCCATTACGCATGCACCTGCAACTGACTTAGGTAGATAAATCCATGCACCAACGTCTCCGTTGTAGTATTTATCATAACCTGCATACATTGCTACATAAGTACCATTATTGAATGAGAACTGCTTACCATCTGCTACCATCTGTTTTACAGTCTTATCATCCTTAGCGGTAACCTGAATTACACCAATATCCATTGTTCTATCAGCTGCAATTTGACCGATTGTTCTCTGGTGAGCAATATACTTCTGAGCTCTTGCACCGAAAGATTCAATTGCTTCACAGTTGAATAGAATATCAATATCTGCTAGGTTAACATCACGATATAGTGACAATGCTGCAGTCTTTTCCTTGATTTCATTCTTCTGAGAATTCTTACCACCAGTTAACTGATAGATAGCGTAAGTCTGTTTTGGTTGCTGATACTTAGATCCTGCCTTAGCAACAGATGCTGATGCTCTTGAAACGTAGATATAATCGGAATGACCGTTAATTACTGTTGGAGCATACAATGAATTACCTTCAGTGTCCTTAGCGTATGGGTCTAGAGAAACGAACCATGATTCAATTGGATCCTTTGTCAAAGCTTCCATACCATTACCCCAAGCTAGCTTAGCAGTCTGTGATGGAGTCTTTGCATATACGTTAATACGGAATACCTTCTTCCAAGTTAAATCACGAGAGTTTTCATCCCATCCTTCTGGGTCTGCATCAACTAAGTCTTCATCATCATACTTATACTTCCACATGAAAGCATTTCTGTGATTTAGAGCTTCGATTTCAGAACATTCAGCAGTGATGATTGATACACCAATATCATTACCATACTTACCTGGGCCAAGAGATGCGATAACAAACTGACCATCGAAGTTTGATTGATAATGTTCAATATCACCATTACCTGGTTCATCTTCAGTTGAAGTTTCCAATGTATAACCATCTGCATAAGTCTTATCAACAGAGTTGAATAAGTAAGATGATGGTTGTGCAACAATTGGATTAACTCTGATTACTTCTTCATATTTCATTTCATTATTGTAAACATGAGCTTCATAATCTTCCTGAATTGGTAGCTGAGCTAATTCTGGGAATTCAGCCTTGAATACAGATACGATTGACTGCTTTGGTGATTCTTTTTCAGAATATAACCAGAACAAATCTTTTTCGATATGCTGTTTTTCATTTGTATCTGATGTGATGTCTTCAACAACAATCTTTTCAATTACATCATTTTCCTTAATATCGAAGTACTTCATGTAATAGTAGCTATTCAATTCAGATACATCACCTAAACCATATTCGTTAGCCATATCCATGACAATCTTCTTTGGAGAACGAGTGTCAAAAATTGGATCAACTTCGTCCTTATTATCATTTAGATACATAGCAGAACATGCAGAACAGAATACTAGATGCTTATCATCACCCTCTTCTCCGTCTAATTCATGTTGACCTGCTAATGCAAATGTATTGTCTTGACGACCATATTCCTTGAAGTAGATACCATAAGCTGGACCAATTTCTTCTTCTTTAATAAAATCACTATCAACATAGTAAGTCTTTCTTACTGATGTATCATCCCAGTCTAGTAATTCCCACTTCTGACATTCTAATAGACCATAACCACTTGTATTAAATTCATCTTCAGATTTAACTACTTCATCCAAAGCAGTATAATTATCTGGAATATAGAACATCTTAGACTTGAACAAATCAGAATAACCGATTGTCTTTGACTTATCATCTGCATTCTGAATTCCTGATACTGCAGAATATTCAGCTACATACTGAACTCTGTGGTTGATACCATCAACAGTATCTTTACTTGGAATTGTGAAAGAAATCTTTACACCTTCGTGTGCTGATAATTCTGGATTTGACTTGTCAGTCATCTTAGTATTACTTACAACAATATCAGCATACTGTAATGTTCCATTTTTCCATGCTTCGTCTCTGATCATCAAGTTAGTATCTAACTTTAATGTATTACCACTAACGTCAACTAATGTAGGATAAACAACGTGTTTACCTTCTTCTGCAACGTTATTTGGACCAATCTTAAATACAATATTTTCAGTTCTTTCTGTCTTAATATCTGTGATATTTGCCCATAAAGCTTCTTGCTTTAGAGAATAACCAGAAGTTGCAGAAGTTGCAGCTTCATCAACAATCCATTCTGCTGTTTTCTGTCCAAGAATTTTATCATTATATTCTTTAATTAAGTTTGTTGTGACAGTTACATTATCTAATTGCTGTACTAGCTTTAGATCTGATGTACCTTCATTGTCATTAAACTTAAATACTGCAGTATCTTTTGAAAGATTCTGACCCTTAGATGATGCATTTGGGAATGCATACTGAATCTGTGAATACTGTTCGTCACCCATTGTAGCACGGACTGCATACAACTGATTTGAGTTTGCCAAATAGTTTTCTGCTGCAAAGTGACCATAATCGTCAAGTGCTTCAGGAGGACCAAAGACTTCCTTGAATTCTCCATAATTACGAGAGACAGTTCTCATGTTAACTGGTCCCTTGTTTGACTTTATAGCAATTGCACCGATACCAATACCTGGTTCTGATACAGTTCTAATAGAATTGTCAATTTCTGTAAAATTGATTTTAGGCACTGTATATTTTGCCATATTTTACCTCTTAAAATAAATTAAATAAACTTTTTATCACTCACTCACAACTTTCTATTATCCTATATTTTATTTATATCAATCATTTTAAGTATTTTGACAATAAAAAAGAGTGATTTTCATCACTCTTTATCTTTCTTAACGAATATCTCCATTAAACTAAATCCTACAAGATATAAACATCCAAGAACTAAGTATAAAGTATTTCCTGTTATTAAGTTAGCTAATGTCGGACCTATTATTCCAGCCACAGCCCATCCTGACAAAGTCATTGCATGCACTGTACTTACACTTGTACTTCCAAATCGTTTAGCCAATAATGAAGGTAAACAGCTAAAATTTCCTCCATAAGCATATTCTACCAATAATATACCTATCAGTGCAAGCCATGAAATCTGTGTGAAACATAAGAAACTTGCTATAATTCCAAAACTACATACGTAATGATATGCCGCTTTTCTACCAATCTTATCTGACAAAGCACTCATTAAGAATCTACCTAAGATATTAAAGACTGCTGTCAAACTCATTATAGTCGCTATTTCTTTAAATCCAAGTCCTAATAATAAACTCTTTTCTTGTGATATAATTGCTAAACCACATGAAATATTGATACAGAACATTAACCAAACAGAAATATATTGCTTAGTCAAAAATACTGCATTCTTCAGAGTCATTATCGGAACGGCTGTATAAATGGTACTTACATACGCAGGATTTGGCTTGAATAATAGATTACACATCATCATGATGAATAAAAATGCACCACATAATATCAAGAACATATACGGTAGTGCAACAGTACCTAATAAGAATTCAATTGCAGGAGCTGCGACAAATTTACCTAAACCAAATCCAGTAATTGCTAATCCACTAGCCAATCCTTTATGGTCTTCGAAATTACTCAATAATTGTTTAATAGGACAAACATATCCTATACCTGTACCTGCTCCCATAAATGAACATGCAACATAATACAATGGAAGAATTCCAAAGAATGTTGATATGAACATTGAGAACATACCAATTGCAAATAAAATTGTTGAAACAATACTCATTTTCTTAGGGTTTAATTCAACTTGTCTACCAAAACAAGCAGCACACATACCTAAGAAAAAGATTATCAAAGTAAATCCAATATCTGTAGCAAACTTACTTATACCAAACAAAGTTTGCAAATCCATTGAATATTGTGAGAAATTATAAACTGTTCCTAAACATGTTGGCAAAAATATGCCAGGTATCAATATATTTAAATATCTATTCATAGTACTATATTTATGCAAAAGAAAAAGCACTATTTCTAGTGCTTCTTAAATTTCTTTATCAATACAAATAATATAATTAAGAATATACTTGCTATAAAATAATTACATAGATTTGATATTAACCAGTGTCCAGTACTTATACTTACAAATAAAACATATAACGCACTGAATATATTTCCTCCAAAATCCATCAGAAGCATCTTAAAACTTAAGCCTTCAGTAGATTTCTTTTTCCAACACTCCCATACTTGAGGTGCTGATTTACATGCAAATAAAACTGCACCAATAAAACCACTTATAATAGCTAATATCTCAATACTCATACAAATTATTTATAGTTCAGTCAATACAGTATTATATTCTACAATCTTCTTCTTTCCTGATTCTGGATCTACTTCCTTACGCTTCAAGAACATAGCCAACTGAGTGTCCATATCCTTATCCAATTCCTTATAGAAAGTCAATGTGTATTCTGTATTAGGAACTCCAGTCTTATCAACCTTAATAACTGCTGCAATGTTTTCCAACTTTGCTTCAAATTGCATTCCTGCAAAATCAACTGTATACTTCATTCTATAATCTGTCAATGGAATGTTTACCTTATCCCAGTTATCATTAGATGCTGATGCACTAAAAATATTTGACAAATCAATCTGTTTCTTGAATTGCTGTGGTAGACCTCTAATTGTAGAATCTTCATTTACCTTTAACTGAAACATGACATAAACATCTTCCTTCTTGATATTTGGTTGAAATTTAGTCATAACTGAATCGAATCTAACTGTATTCATCTTTTACCTCTTATTTTAAATGTTATGATACAAATATAATAATTTAAATGATTTTTATGTATACTATACACTTCTTTTATTCTAATTTTTAATTGAAGATCATCAAATCTTCGATTTGATACAACTTCTATGAAGTTGTTATTTAATTTTTAATGAATCTATAATATACATATTCTTCGGTGGTAGGAGCTTGGAGAGAATGAGCCTATCCAGGAAGAATAATTGGATAGGCTAAAGATATACATACTTCGCTGTATAGGTTTTGCTTATCGGTCATTCGAGACTTATATTCATGCTTATGGGTCGGTCATCCTGTACTCCAGCTACATCATGAAATGCTATGGCGGCATACGAATTACTTGCTAGATAATTCTTCGATACTGTATCGTTATTAGTGACAAGTTTACACTATCTACCTAATCATTTTATGTGCACTTACAGTTTTCATGCAAACGGCTCACCCTCTACCGACAGTTCCATTGAGTTGGTCTTCGCTCCGAGGAATGAGACTTGAAAATTTTATGTTCAAATATAAATCATAAAAAATTTTTTGTAAAATAGTCTTAATATAAATCTTCCAAATGTTTTGAAATTTCGGAAATATTGACTGATTACTGCAATTCCGATTTGGAAAAATTATATTATATTTGTTGTATCATAGGAGATTTTATGAAGTTAGATGACTTTATTTTAGATGAAAAGAAATTTGAAAGCATAGAAAAACAAGCAGAATTAGACTTGAATGGTATGCCAGATAATATAAAGGATGCCATGGACTATAATGCATTCCAACTTCCAAACATTCAGTTTGAATGGTCTCGTAGATTTAAGAGACAGAAATTTGTAGTAGAATGTTTGAAAGATGAATTAAAGAATTTATGGGGAAAGAAAGTAGAATACTATAAATTCAAGTCACAATATCATTGGGACACAACTAAAGAAATTGAGTCTCAAATTGAATGTGATATTGAATGGTGTAAAAAGAAAAAGTTATATCAAATTCAGTGTTATTATCTTGAAAGCATTGAACAATGGTATGAACTAATCAAGAAATTAGATTATAAGATACATGATTATCTTGATTATAAGAAGATGGAGTTAACAAATTTTTAATGTCGGTATTTAGTATGTATAATATCCCAGCAAATAATAATTTAGGCACATCAGGTAATGCAACTGTAGGTTATTGTGATACAGCAATGAATTGCACAGCTGATTCAATTGCTCCATATAAAGAAAATATGTTTTGGAATATCATCCATTCATATAGAAAATATAATAATGAATCTTCAAATATCAGAAATGATATTTGTAAAGAAATGAAAGTTGTGCAGATGGATGTTTTAGATTATCTAATGACTGTTTATGATTTAACACCAAATCAATTGATGCTACTTTATTTGAGATGCACAGATGATTTTTTCAAGAAATTGGTTAAGATGGTAGCAATTAAGAGAATAGGTTTACATGAGTAATTTTATAGACGAAGTAGTTCAAGAAGAAAATAAAGAAAGTATAATTGATGCAATTAAGAAAGCAAGTATAGCTATTTGTAAACAACCAATTCAAGTAAAAACAAGAAAGTTAAAGTCATCATTTTCTTTAGAAGCACAACAAGATATTAGTGCAATGCATGGTGGAGAAAAAGATGATTTCCATGGATGGTTGCATGATATTAAGAAGATGTCACAAGATGACTATTATAAGCTGGATGAAAAAGCACAGCATAGACTTTATAAGGAATATCAGCTTGACTCAGTTTATAAGGAAGATGATAGAGAAAAGAAATGGAATCCACGTGGTCTATTTGATGATATGTTAGATGGATTGCAATATGAAATACAACATGAAATGGACAAAGAAATTCTGAATAAAATTAAAGAAAGAGAAACTATCAAATAAGAAATAATTTGTATATTTCATATAAAGGAACGATAATATGTTTGTACAGTTTAATAAATTAAGATTTAAGAATATATTGAGTTATGGAAATAACTTTACAGAAATTGATTTTTCAAATGGAATAAATTTGATTCGTGCTCCTAATGGAAGTGGTAAGTCAACTATTCTTGATGCTTTGAATTTCGTTTTATTTGGAAAACCTTTTAGAAATATCAAGTTAAATAGACTAATTAACCGTATTAATGAAAAGAACCTTGTTACTGAAATTGAATTCAATATTGGATTTGATAAGTGGAAGATTGTTCGTGGTTTGAAGCCTACTGTATTTGAAATTTATAAAAATGGTCAAGTTTTAGATAAATTATCTTCTAAGAAACTTAATCAGACAGAAATTGACAAATTACTTGGTATTAATCAGAAGTTATTTAAGAATATTGTTGGTGTAGCAGTAACTAATAATAAGCCTTTCTTGAGTATGCCTATTTGGGAAAAGCGTGAATTGATTGAAAACATTTTCAACATTGACGTATTGGCAGAAATGAGTAAGGAAGTCAAGAGACGTAAGACTCTAGAACAATCTGAAGAAAAATTGAAGATTACTGAATCTTCAGCTCTAGAAAAGCAGATAAATGATAATAAGAAATATATCAGTGATATGACTCAGTATATCGCTAACTTCAATACAAATAATGAAAATGATAAAGCAAATGTTATTTCACGTATAGATGAATTAAAGAATATTGTTTTGAAAAATCAAAAGAATATCAAGGTTGCTACAGATAAGATAATAGAGCTTCAAGAGAAGACAAAAGAAGTACCTGATACAAATGCATATTCTAAGACAATTAAGTCTCTAGGTATATCAGAAAACGAAAAGAAGCGTATTCAAAAGACATTAGACCAATTGAAGGATAATCCTTTGTGTCCAATGTGTGGTTCTGAATTGTCTGGTGAACATGCTAAAAAACATATAAAGGAATTGACAGAAGAAATCGATAGATTGACAAATACAGTTATTCCTAAGTTGAAGGCAGAAGAAGATGCATATAATGCTTTGAAAAAAGAATATGATGCTAATATTGCAATGATTAGAAATATTGAGATGAGAAAGTCTCAAGAAGAATTGTCATTGAATAATTCTAATGGTGAAATCAATCAATGTAATAAGAAACTTGAGGAAATTGATAAACGTCAATGTCCATTTAATTTGGATGAATATAAAGAAAAAGTCAAGACTTTAAATGAACAAATGAAGGAATTGAAGAAGGTCATTACAGGCTTGACACATCAAATTGAAATTGACAAGGAATTGATTGATATTTTGGGTGATGATGGTATTAAGGTTTATTTCTTTAGAAAGCTAATTCCAATTTTGAATCAGAATATCAATTCATATTTGAAGAAATTCGAATTACCAATTTGTCTAGAATTTGATGAACAAATGCAAGAGACAATTATTAATGGTCGTTCAGATATGGAATATGATCAGTTTTCAGGTGGTGAAAAGACACGTATTGATATGAGTGTATTGTTGTCATTCTTTAATATCAGTCGTATTATTTCAAACTGGAGTTGTAATTTGCTATTTATTGATGAAATTTTGGATGGAGGTATCGATAAGAATGGTATTGAACAATTCTTGGCCACATTGTATAACATTGTTTCAGATAATGAAAAGAAGTTAGGAATTTATTTAGTATCACATAAGATTGATGACGTTAAGATAGAAATAAATAAAACAATAGAGATTAAGAAGAAAGGTTTATTTAGTGAATTAGAGGTAAAATAATGGCAGAGATCTTTAAAGAACGTTGGTACAAAATAGATTTTAAGAATGCAACATATTATACAGAATCAGCAGGCTTTACAAGAAAGCCTTTTGATTTGTTTGATTTTGAGACACAGATCTATTTTCACCCACAGACAAATTTACAGTTCAAATTCAAACAAGGTCAAGGTGATACAATAGGATTTTATATTTCTCCATATTTAGGAGAAAAGCCAATTACCTTTGAAGAATTTGAGAAGATATGGAATGAATATGGAAAACGAGAAAAAGTGGAGACTCTTAAAGAATTCTGATATAAAGAAAATTCATAAGTCTAAATTTGATAAATCAGATGATTTAATTGGGAAAAACATAGTAAAGTATGTTTACAAAACAAATAATTTAACTTATTATTTAACCATAGAAAATGAAAAGACTTATATTCGTTGTTTTTCTGATTATCAGGAAATAACATTTGAGGATTTTCTTAAGAAGTTAAATTATTTAGAATGTGAGGTTTAATGAAAATTGCGGTGATAAGTGACCTGCATTTCGGAATCAAAAAATCGGACAAAACATTCTTACAAAGTCAATTAAGATTTTTTGAAGACCAATTGGTCCCTGAATTAAAAAGTAGAAATATAAAGAATTTATTTGTATTAGGTGATGTGTTTGATACACGTCAATCTGTTAATGTTCAAACTGATAATATCGTATTAAAGTTATTCAAGGAAACATTAAAGGATTTCACTTGTCAGATTATTGTAGGTAATCATGACATTTATCATACAACTACTACTGAAGTAAACTCATTAAAGATGATTGATTTGCTTCCTAATTGTCATGTATATGAAAATCCAAAGAAACTTATCATTGATGGTAAGAAATGTTTAATGCTTCCTTGGATGACTGACTATAATCAATTTGATGAGATTGTAGCAGAAGACTTCGATTATTGTTTCTGTCATGCTGATATTATTGGATTTGATATGGGTGGTGGAAGATTAAGTGATGCTGGTGTTCCTGCATCAAAATTTACAGCTAAAATCAAGCATACTTATTCAGGTCACTATCATAAACGTTATACAAAAGAATATCTAGATGGAACTTCAATTAATTATATTGGTAGTCCATATCAGTTAACTCGTATTGATAGATATGAACCTAGAGGTATTACAATCATTGATATGAAGACTGATGAAGTTGAATTTGTAGAAAATGTAAAATCAATTCGCTTCATTAAGTTCATTTATCCAGAAATCAATAAAGATGTAATTACTGGTAATGTTATTGATATTGATGTTCCTTATGATTTGTCTACTGAAACAAAGAAAATTTATAATTTATTAGTAGAACTTGAAAAGAAAGTTCCAGCATATCCAATCAATTTGAATATCATGCCAAAGGATGTTTCTTATGGTGATATTAAGATTGAAAGCGGTGATTTTAATTTGTTATCATTATTCAAAGGATATATTGACCAATTGGAAACAAAGGTCGATAAGAAAGAATTGTATGATGGTTTTATGGAATTATTTAACATGTATAAGGATGACGAAAAATGATTAAGGATTTTAAATTAAAAGAAGACTTCAATATTAAGCCACAGATTTTTGATAATAATGATATTATCAAAATTCAGGTTTGTGACCCAATTGCAAAACTATATAAGAAAGGTATTAAGGTTGGTAATACATGGGAAATGATTGACGTTGATTTGAGACTATCTCCATTTCAGCCATATCTACATATCTTCCGTGATATGCCAATGAATTATCTTGAAAAAGAACATGAATGGTATATGTCACAAGATTTATCTATTAAAGGATGGATGGATGATATTAAGATTTGGCAGTTCTGTGCATCAAAGGATGATAAGCAGGAAATTAACTCTAATTATGGATGGTGTGTATTCTCAGAAGCAAATGGTAATCAATATGAAAATTGTTTGAAGAAACTACAAGCTGATCCAAATTCTAGAGAAGCAATGTTAATTTATACACGTCCATCAATTCATCATGATGCAGTTGAAAATGGAAAGCATGACTTTATTTGTACAAACTATTCTCATTTCTTTATCAGAAATAATAGATTAGAGATGATTCATTCTCAGAGATCATGTGATTATTGCACTGGTTTACCTTTTGATTTTGCATGGAGTTGTTTTGTTTATCAAATGATGTACGAAGAATTAAGACATACATATCCAGATTTAAAACCAGGTTTAATTCATTATCATATTGATTCAGGACATATCTATGAAAGAAGTGAACATCTTCTTAAAAAGTATTTAGAGGAGAATCCAAATATATAAGGACAGATAGTCACCTCGGCTATTTGGGATAGAGTTGCCGCTCTATCCCTTACTTATATAAATAATATAGGCCGGCTGTTTTAAAAGACATATTGAAACACAAGAAGAAATAGATAAAATTAAAAATTTTAAATCAAGAAAAATATCTTTTAAAAATTTTTCTAAAGAAATAGGTTTAAGTAAAAAATTAATTAAAAGAATTGCAAAAGATCATAATATAGATTTATCATAAATAGAATAAAGATATTAACTATTTAGGAGAATAAGATGAGATTTATAGATTTTATTAATGAAGCATCAGTCGGAGAATCAAATCTTGCAAGTGCATCAAGAAAGGTAGCACAATTTATTGGTAGAAAGATTGGTTCAGATTTTAAGGAAATTACAGGTGAAACATATAAGAATGCAGATGGTGTATTCTTTGGTATTTTGTATGTATCAGATAATAATGATGCATTGAGAGTTAACTGGGATGGAAATAAATTCCATTCAATTAACTATTGGGATGATTATGCAGGAAGTGCAAATCAACCTTCAAAAGAAATTAAGACTGCAGATATTGGTCCAAATGATGCATCATTCGTTCTGTTATTGCCACAAATTATTACAGCAATTACAACAGAATCAGAAACATCTGATGAAATATATGAATCTTTTATTGTAGAAAAAGCAATTAAGTATGAAGATAATGAATGGGCATCTCCAGCAGATTTTATTAAGGATGTTGCATCAGATTGGACAGTTGACCAAATTCAGTCTGTATTGAAACAGAATGGTAATACTTATAATAAGAATCAAATTCAAGCAAAGGTTGACCAAGTATTAGGAGTTGAATCTGAACCTGAAGAACCTAAGAAGAAAGGTGGAAAGAAGGTTGTAGTTGAACCAGGTAAACCAGAAAAAGTTGCACCACCAGAATGTGTAAAGAAAGCAAATGAAACATTAGCAAAGACAAAGTATTCTGATCCTGATGTTGTATTTGAAAATTTGAATGAATATACACAGATGGTTGCAACAGGTTATTCTCCAGCATTATTGATTACTGGTCAAGGTGGTATTGGTAAGTCATATAACGTAAATCAGGTTTTGGCTAAGTATGGTACAAAGGGTGAAGATTACGTTATCATGAAGGGTAAGTGTACACCTATTAAGATGTATAAGTTCTTATATACACACTATAATCAGATTTGTGTATTCGATGACTGTGACTCAGTATTCGATAGTAAGGATGGTATTAACATTTTGAAGGGTGTTTTGGATTCTGGTGAAAACAGAGAAGTTTCATGGGATAATGCAAACACAGTTGATACATTTGGAATGACAAGAAAAGAAATTGAAACTGAATTAGCAACAGCAGTTGCAGCAGGTGTCAAGAATCCTATTCCAAGTTATTTCGAATTCGATGGTGCAGTAATCTTCATTTCAAACTTGACTTATGATGACATTTATAAGAAAGATAGAGCATTACCAACAAGATGTTTGACAATTGATATTAATTTGAAAGCAGAAGATGTAATCAATAGAATTAAGACATGTTTGCCAAGTATTAAGATTTATAAGGCTCTTGCAAAGAACGGAGAAAATAAGGATATTACAGACGAAGCTATTAAGAAAGAAGTCTTTGATTTCATGGTTTCTGATGAATTTAAGCAAATACTTGGAGGAACAGAGAAGGAACTTAATTTCAGATCATTTATAAAACTTTATATGTTAAGACATGCTGGTTTGGAACATTGGAAAAGACTAGCAGCTGCAATTTAAGGACAGATGCAAACCTCGATTGCATTTGAGACAGTGTTGCAGCACTGTCTCTTACTTTATATAAATAATATAGGACTGCAATCCTTAAAATAAATCGAGGTTATTATGTATTGTAAAATTTGTAATAGATTTTGTAATTCTTATCGTGCATTAGGCATACATATAAGAAATAGTCATAAAAATATATCATTAGAAGAATATTATAAAAAATATATTAATGAAAATGATGGTATATGTAAACATTGTGGTAATAAATGTAATTTTATTTCATTATCAAAAGGATTCCATACATATTGTTGTCTTAAATGTCAAGTAAATTCAACAGAAACAAATAATAAAAGAAGAGAAACAAAATTTAAACATTTTGGATATGGTAATTATATATCTAAAGAAAAAATAGAATTTATTTCTAAAACAAATAAAGAAAATGCTGAACAAAGGAAAGTTTCTTTTAAAAATACATGTATTAAAAAATATGGTGTAAATCATATAGCTAAATTAGATTTTGTTAAAGAAAAGAAAGCACAAACAAATCTTAAAAAATATGGAAATAAATGTTCTATACATGGAAATAATCAAAATAAAACATTAAAAACAATGAATGAAAGATATGGCTGTAATGCTGTAGCTCAACGATATGATTATCTTTCAAAAATGCATAAAAAATATAAATTTGATAATAAAAACTTTGATAGTTCATGGGAAATGGCATATTATGCATATTTAAAAGATCATAATATAGATTTCGAATATCATCCAAATATAGTATTTAGTTATGAAATAAATGGGATAAAACATAATTATTATCCTGATTTTATAGTAAATAATGAATTAATAGAAATAAAAGGAAATCATTTACTAGAAGGTATAATGAAAATACCTGATGAAAAAATAAAATGTATGAAAGATAATAATATAAAAATTTTATTATATAATGATATTAAAAAATATATAACTTATTTTAAAGAAAAATATGGAAATATAAAAAATTATAAATTTTAGAATCTTTTATATCACAGAGGGGTTTACAAGCCTCTCTGTTTTATTATATTTGTACTTGTAAACGTTGAACATATAACAAGGAGTGAAGAATGAACGTTTATCGCGTAACTAGTTATCATTGTGATGAAAACGGTAAGCCATTTGGAGAACCATTTCAGCATATCGTCTATACCGATGAATTGATGGAAACATACAAGAATAAGAAGTATGTTGAAAAGATTGATGTTTTCGTTCGTAAGGCCGGTTGGAAGCCAATTTGGACTAAGGACGGAAAGGTTGATGAATTAGATTAGTTATAAATAAGTTAAGCTTGTACCTCTATTGTTGATTTGAGTTAAATAAAGTTTATTAAGTTTGTACTAGAGGTTTTAACTTTATTTTCGAAGACAATAGAAAAACTATTGTCTTCTTTTTTATTAGGAGAAAAAATGAAACTAACTGATGATAAAATTATTGTGAAGAAATGTTCAAATAAGACTGCTGGCGGTATTTTCGTAGCAGACATTGGACAGAAGATTGGAAACTCACTTTGTGAAGTCCTACATGTTGGACCAGGTCGCTATAATCCATATACCGGAAAATATGTTGAACCTGAAGTAAAAGTTGGTGATCGTGTATTGATTAACAACTCTGTATTAGCAAAAATCAATTTACGTTATAATGGTGAAAAGCCTGCTGAAGATGAATATCTAGTTGCTGCACAGGATTGTCGTATAATTCTAGAAGATGGAGAAACAGTCTAATGAGAGTACAAGGCGCAAATGTTTTAGTTAAGAAGATTAACGACAAAGTAGCAGGAAGCATTTTCATTCCATCATTTGGTAATATGGGATATTGTTATTGTGAAGTAGTTGCAGTCGGTAAGGGTGCATACTTTATGCCAAAGGATGAGTTAATTCCATTACAAATTAAAGTTGGTGATAGAACATTGATTAACCAAGGTGTAATGGAAGAATATGAAATTGTTAAAGATGGTGAAAAGCAGACTTATTACTGGGTACCTGGTGTAGAATGCACAATGGTCCTAGATGATACTGAAGGTATCTAATGAAAGTTTTTTCAATATTTAAAAATAAAAAGATAATTGCTGGCATTGCAGCCGCAATTGTCTTTTCTCTTGTTTTAATCGGTTTTGGAGTTTATGGAGTTGCAGCACAGAAACTTCTATTTACCGTATTGAAAACAGTTGGTCCAATTGTTGGTATAGCATTTGGATATTTTTTATGCGTATTTTTACCATTCAGAATTGCTGAAGCTCTAAGAATTCGTAGAGAAAAGGAAGAGGAAGCAAAAAAGAATGATAAAATTCAAAAGCAAATACAACTAAAGAAAGACTTAGAACATAAGATTCTAGAAACACTAAATAAGAAGGAAACTACACTATGAGTGAACAATATGATCCAGTGAATAAACCAAAACAGTATAACAAAAACAAGTGTGGTATTCAGACTATTGAAGTCACACGTTATCTTGGATGTGATTTAGGAAATGCATGGAAATATATGTCAAGATACATGTTTAAAAAGAAGCCAAAGGAAGATTTGGAAAAGGCATGTTGGTATCTTGAAGATTTTACATACAATTTCTTAGATCAAAAAAATTGGACTTTGATTCCAGAATTTCCATTCCATGTTCCAACATTAGTAAAAGAATATATGCAGAAATTCATTGACTTTGAGGAACGTCCAGAAGTTCAGAGAATGTTCAAGCATATTTTGTCAATTATAAATAATGAAGGCATAATCGATAAGGAATTATTTGATTATGATTTAAATAATCTATATTTGTATGCACAAACATTAGAAGGCATAGAAATTGTAGACTAATTTTTCGTAAATAACTATTTACAAAAATAACTATTTTTATTATATTACTAAAAGGAGAACTTATATGGAAATAACTAACGTATCTGTAATGCCATTAAAGAATGGAAAATTTGACTGTTTAGCAATTTGTCAATTTACTATTGATAATGCATTTATCATAACAGGACTAAAACTTTATAAGAAGAATGAAAAGTTTTATGTCGTATTTCCTAAGAATATTCATAACAAGAAAGCAATGAAGTATTGTCATCCAGTAAGTGATGGAGTATATCAGAATGTATTAAATGCTATCTTGACTGAATATCAATCCATGAAAGAAGCTAATATCAATAACCCAGAAAACATGGTGCAGGAAGATGAATTCTATAAGAAGACTTTCGGTGAATCTGCATTTGGTCAATTTGGTAAGGTATTAGAACAAGTCGAAGATATGAAGACTGCTGCAAGAATTTGTAATCATGACGAACAGCAAATGTCTAATTTTAAAGAAATGTTTAATCAATTAGATGCATTTGAAGAAAAGATGAATAAAGATCAAGAAGCAGGCGAAAATAAGTATAAGGAATACTTAGAAAAACAGCGTGATTTATTGAATAAAGCCGCACAAGCTGCAAACGAAAGAATGAAGGCAAGAAATAATGGCGAAGAAGAAGCATAATTGGAAATCACCAAACTTCGATAAAATCAATGTTTCAAAGTTAGATGAAAAACAAACAATACTGGAAATTTTAAATGACCCTAATAAGATGCAAGCTGTATTGGAATTAGGTCGAACAGCAATGAATTTGGAAATGAATCTACAAGAAACTACTTCATTGGAAGATTGGACAGAAAAGGTATTGTTGTTATTACCACATAATTTTACAGATAAAGAAAATTTTAGTGACAAACTTAGGGAATTTGTAAATGATTATAGAAGTAAACAACAAGCAAGTGACAACACATAACGCAGCAAAAATGGTTTTTGCATCAGTCATTGAAGACGTATATATGAATTTTAATGAGTATGCAAGAATGTTTATCAAGAATTTTAGTGACTTGAACGAAGAAGAAATCAGAGAGCTTTTTGAAAAGAGAGAAAAGGTCTATGATTCAATCAATAAAATCTTAAATAAAGAGAAGATGTAATGATTAAGTTTGAAGTAAATAAAACATATCATGATAAAAACAATAATTCATATACAGTATTAAACAGAACTGAAGATACTATTGAATGTAGATTTAATCGTGTAATCAAGAAATATCATGTAGTGAAGTATTGTAATATTGAAGCTGTTATTCAGTATGGATCACCATTAATTATGGCTGATAAAATCCATTACCAATTTGATAATGAAATTGATGGAAGCGGTATTAAGCGTAAACAAATTAATAAAGAGAGAATGGGATATATAGATGTCATTAGAAGAAGAATCTGAAGTAGAAGTACCAACTCAAGAAACAGAACAGGCACCAGCACAAGATGAAGGTGGTCAGACTGTAGATTTGGGTAGCATGGGTAATTATTTTGAACAAGTAAGACAAAATTACTTTGAAATCAAAAGAACAATGTGGGTAGTAGGTACCATTGATTGGAATATTGCTATTCGTATTATTCAGAGATTGTCTTTCTATAGAACACAAACAGATTGTAAAGACCCTATCACAATTTATTTGTCATCACCAGGTGGTGGATGTGAAGCAGGTTTTGCAGTCGTAGATGCAATTGAAGAAATCAAAAAATTTGGTATACAAGTCAACACAGTTTGTTGTGGATCATGTTCATCAATGGCGTCAGTAATTTTGGCAAGTGGTACAAAGGGTTGTAGATATGCATTCCCATCATCACGTATCATGGTCCATCAGGCAGGAATTGATATGTTTGGTGGTAAGCTAAAAGATATTGAAATTGTCCATAGAGAAGTTCAGAATTGGACAGACGCTATGAATAAGATTTTCAAGAAACAGACAGGAAAGAATCTTGAAGAACTTAAGAAAATGATTGAATATGATAATTATATGTCAGCAAATGAAGCCAAGAAAATCGGTCTAATTGACAAGGTGCAAACCAAATTAATATAAATAGACTATGATTAAAAAGGTAACTATGAGCAATATTAATTCAAAAGATCATCAAGACTTTTATGACTTTATACATGGAAAGAAGACTGAAACAAAGCCTTCTATCCATACTGCACAGGAATATGATTTACCTCCTGTGAAACCACGTCCACGTCCAATACAAAAGAAATATCCTTTGTATGAAGATGATGAAACATATCGTCATTCAGCAGTAAGACAAGCTCCACCAAAGCCTGTTGAACCTCCTAAACCAAAGATGCCACGTCAGTTGACAGAAGCATATTCTTTGATTGAGGATATGAAGGTTAAGATGGAAGATATTTTCTATCGTTATGGTATGATTGGATTGGAAAGATTAGACGAAGCTTTGGAAGATGTAATTGACGAAATTATGAATCCAGAACCAGTTGTAATTGAACGTCCAGTTCCAGCACCACAACCAGAAAAGCCAGTTGTCAAGAAACGTAAGAGACGTGTAGTAAGAAAGCCAATTCAGACACAGACAAATGAAGCAACAGAAGATGTTGAACCTGATGAAGTTTTGGTAGATCCACGTAAGTCATTAAATGATTTGGATATTAATGATTTAGGTGCAATTCTTGGTAAAGAAACAAAGGAATATAAGACAGAATCACAGAAGAAAACTGAACAGTTATTGAATGCTTACAGTAATGAAATGGAAGCTGAAGAACAAAAAGCAAATGAAGCTAGGGAAGCTGCAGAAGCAGCAGAAATTCAGCAACCAGAAGATATTCCTGACGAACCTCTAGAAGTTATTGGTGAAAATGAAAAAGAAACAGCAGAATAACTTAAAAGAGAAATTACCAAAGAATAAGGTTCTTGTAGATGGCACTGTCTTAGAGGCATTGCCAAATGCAATGTTCAGAGTTATGCTAGACAATAACAACATAGTTTTATGTACAGTTTCTGGTAATATGAGACGTCATTTGATCAGAGTATTGCCTGATGACAGAGTACAAATTGGTGTAGAAACATACGATTTATCAAGAGGAATTATCTATTATCGTTATGATAATTCACGAAAGATATAAATAAAGTATGAGAGAATATCATAGATTACATCCGAAAGAAATTGATTGGTATGATTTACAGGAAAACAATCCTGAATTATATGATTTGATTTTTGGAAGTGTAAATAAATGGAAAGAATTTGAACAATTACCTGATTTATCAATGATACCTATGGAATATCAACACATGATACCAGAAAATATCAGAAAGAATGAAGAAGATAATAGAGTTCAACATATCATGTTAACAAAATGGTAAAACTAAATAACAACTTAGTGAAATAAGAGGTAAATAATATGCAAACAATGTCAACTATCGATCAGACTGGTGCAGTAGAAGCAGAAGACGTTTTGGTTAATCAGCTACGTGCTATTAAGTCTTTCCCTAACCGTGCTCGTAAGGAACTATCCGCATGCGCAGTACCACAGGTAAAGGAACCAAAGGAAGAAGCAGAAAAGGCTGCATTCAAGAAAGGATATGAAGCAGGAGAACTCGCAGGTAAGAAAGCAGGTTATCTAGAAGCTTTACAAAATCTAGAAATTTTTATTAAGAACTTGAATGCTTAATTAAAATTTTTTATTATATTTTATCATGCCTGAATAAGGCATGATATTTTTTATGAACATAAAATCCGTATAATACAGCGAGTTGAAGGAAAAATAATATGTTTGGATATAAACAATGTGTATATGATAATTTCAAGAAAATTATCTATTTGAAAGAACAGGATGACAATCAATACCACAAATATCCTTATGATCAATACTGTTATATTCAGTCAAATGAACCAACAGATTTGAGGGATATTCATGGAAATTATATGAAGAAATTGACTTATTCTGACAAGTCAGTCATCCAAAATTTAAAGAATTCTGGCATTATTGTTGCTGAAAGTGATTTCAAACCTGAAGTCAAATTTATGCATGACCGTTATGACAAAGTAGAATTAAAGCCAGATATTACAAAATGGAATATATGTCTATTCGATATTGAAGTGGCATCAGGATCACAATTCTATGATGACCACATTATCAAAATCAGAAATAAGACTACCAAGAGCATCTCAGATATTAAATTATATGACTTCGATGTAAACTATCCTACCGATAATTTTGAAGTCTGGGATGAACGTGAGAGCGCCTGGAAGAAGTATAAGGACTCATGTTATGTTGAATATGATTTCCCTGCTTCTGATAAAGCATTATGGCCAATTAACTGTATTTCTTGTTATTCTACAAAAGACAAGAAGATGTATACATTTACTACACTTGAAAATGAACCTAATGCTGATGATGACCCAGAAACAAGACCATTTATTGAATTTGTTTGTGAAAACGAATTAATAATGATGAAGAAATTCTTGCAATGGTTCAATAAACAAAAATTTGATATTATTTCAGGATGGAACTCAGAAGCATACGATATTCCTTATATTATCAATAGATGTCACAGATTACGTGCATTGTGGGATGTTGCTACTGAATTCGAAAGAGCTTTGTCTCCATTGGCAAAGATGCCAAATGAAAAGAAAATCTTTGATAGAAAGCTACCTGATGTTGACTTAGGTTCAACTTGGGAAATTCCAGGTCTATATTCATTGGATTACATGGAATTGTATAAGATGTTCGCTGACCATCCACCTATGTCTTCATTTGCATTGAATTATGTTTGCAATATGGAATTAGGACAAGGTAAGTTGGAATACGAAGGTAAAATCAACGAAACTTATAAGAGAAAGAAAAAGCGTTTCAAACACTATAACCGAGATGACGTTTGGTTGCTAGTAGATTTGGAAGGTAAGAAGAAGATTTTCCCATTGATTATTGAATATGCTTATGATACCTTGGTTAATTTGGATAAGATTTTTATGAAGGTACCAACTTCTGAAGGTTATATCATGAAGTATCTTCATAATGAAGGTAGAGTATTCAATGATAGAGAAACACACCATGAAGACTGGTGGAGAAAAGAAAAGTGTTATGAAACACATCTAAAGGATGGTTCATTATATTATCAGAACACTGAATATGAAAACGAATGTGAAATGGCAAAGTTCAGAAAAGCACGTTTGTCAAATCCAGATGTTCATCCATTCGAAGAATTCCACGTAAAGGCAGGTTATTGTTATGACTATCCAGGACGTTATGACTGGTGTATGTCATTTGATATTACGTCTTCATATCCTCACCATATTATGCAGTTCAACATTTCACCAGAAGTAGTTGTTAAGCATCCTAAGAAGGAAGATGTAGAAAGTGGTAAGGTAATTTTGACTGACGTTGCTGAAGTAGGTTTCTTGAGAACTGATGATGCAATCATTCCATCAATTGCAAAGAAGGTATTCGCTGAACGTAAGGAATATAAGCGTTTGAAGGCAGAAGCTGCAGCAAGAGGTGATAATGATGCTAAGATGAGATACCACAATATTCAGTTGAATAAGAAGAACATCATTAACTCTTTGTATGGTGTATGTTTGACTGACTCATTCCATTTGTATAATATTGAATGTGCAAGAGCAATTTGTAGATGTGCACGTGTCACATTGAGAGATTGGTTGAAGAAGTATCTTGATAGTTATTACGTCTCATACGAAATAATTAAGGATGTTGAAAAGTATTGGGGCATCAAGCTCAAGAATCAAGAAAAATTCACATTCACAAATAGAGAAGCATGTGTAGTTCACTGTGATACTGACTCATGTTATTTCTGTATTGCTGAATTGCATGATAGATTGGTAGAAGAAGGAATTAAGATTGAAACTGAAGATGAAGTAAGAGAATTCTTTAGACATGCAGAAGATATGTTTACTGATTTCTTTGTCAAGGTTCTAGAATATAGAGCAAAGACTTCTAAGACTACAAACAAAATCAAGTTCAATCGTGAAAACATTTTCTCTAACATGTTCTGCTTTGCAAAGAAATTGTATATTGGAAATATCATTGATAGTGAAGGTGATTTATATCCATTGAAGCCTGTTGAAGGATTTGAATCTATGACAGATGAAGAAAAGGAAAAGCTACCAGAACATTGGCGTAAGCATCCTGAAGGTCCAAAACACAAGATCATGGGTGTTCCTATTAAGCGTTCAGATATGCCTGATTTCTGTAAGGTAGCCGCTGAAAAGTTGGCATTCGATATTGCAGCAGGTATGAGTTATAGTGATGCTCAGGAAATTGTTGAACAGACGTTCCAACAGTATAAGGCAGCAGGTATTGATGTAGTTTCAAGTAAGAAGAGTATTACGAACTATAAGAAGTATATTCCAAAGCCAATTGAATGGTATACAAAGCATGGATTGATTTTCGATAAAGGAATGATTTTCCAGGCTAAGGTAAGTTTGGCATATAACTATTTGATTGCAAAGAATAAATTGAAGTTAGTGCCAATAAATAATAACACCAAGTTCAATTACATGTATGTAAAGCCAAATGATTATAACATTGAAGCTATTGCATTTATTGGTAGTTGGCCTGATGAACTAGCAAAAATACTTGAAGTCGACTATGAAACGATGTTTAGAAAATCCTTCGTACCAATTATTGAAAAGATGTTCCAAATCAGTAAATGGATTGGTGAAAAGGACTCTATCAGAATTGAAAAGTCAGGAATGTTTAACTTTTTTGAATAAGGAGAAACTATGGAAAAATGTCCAATTTGCGGAAAGGAAAGTAAGAATAAGGCAGGTTTGAGTCTACACATGAAGAACATGCATAAGGATCAAACATTAAATGAAAACAAAGCTGCAGAAAAACTTATTCAGCCAGAATTAGTCACTGAGAATAAGGAAATTAAAGCAGAAGTCCAGAAGAAAGAGGATGAATTTGTATCAGTTAATGAATCTGTTGATACTGATTTCGTTTCAGTAAAGAAGAATCCATATCGTGATTTATACCCTGGAGAAGGTGAAGTTATCAACGAATGGTGCTAAAAATGTAGAAACTTTTATATGCACGGTTGTTTACGACCGTGCATATTTTTGTATATTTGTATTATTAAACAATGATGTTTAAGATATAAAGAGGTAAAAAGAATATGGCTAATTTTAGTTTTAAAGATAATATCAACAAAATCGGAAAATCTGGATTGAAGGATTTAATTGCAACAGAATTGGATGAAGTATCATTCCTATCAACTAACGTAGTTGTAATGAACCTTGTATTCAGTGGAAAGATTATGGGTGGTATTAAGAAAGGAACTATCAATACCATTTGTGCTCCTTCAGCAGAAGGTAAGTCATTGATTGGCTTGAACTGTTTGAAATCTGCTCAGAAGGCGGGAATGGACTGTGTAGTCGTTGACTCTGAAAGAGCATTCCCATTCGCTGTAGCTAAGGCACTTGGAATTGATATGTCCAAAATTCCAGTCTATCAGGCAGTAAACATTGGTGATATTAAGCGTATTTACGCAATGATTAATGAAGGTGCAAAGTCAAAGGAACGTAAGAACATCTTCGTATTGTTTGACTCTTGGGGACCACTAGTATTCACAGGTTTAATGGATAAGGCAGAAAAGGGTTCAGATACTGCAGATATGGGTAGAACTGCAGGATTTAAGAATGAACTTGCAAATATCATTAACGCTTATGGTAATACAACATTCTGTGTTAACCACGTTTATGATTCACTACAAATGTATGGTGAAAAGTTCTGTATTCCAGGTGGTCGTCGTTTGTTCTTCTTGTCTGATGGTATTGGTCTAGCTTTGTCAGAAGCACAATGGAAGAGCCCAGAAGATGACTCTTACATGGGTAAGTTGGTCACAATGGGTGTAAAGAAGGGACGTAGTGCTCGTGAACGTGGAAGAGTTCAGTTTGCAATTCGTGCTGACGGTGCTTTGGACCCATTTTATGGATTGTTTGATGACGCTATTGAAAGTGGTGTATTGAAGAAGGTAGCACCAGGTAAGTATGTTCGTGATTTCGCAATCATTGATAAGAAAACTGGTGAAGATAAATCTGATATAGATATTGATACACACGAACCAAAGAGAACATGGCGTGAAGCAGATATGTATTGTGATCCAAAGTTGGAAGCAATATTCTGGATTCCTATTTTCCAGAATCCTGACTTCGTTAAGTATGTTGAAACAAAGTATACATACGAAGCAGATGATATGTTGTCAGCTAAGTACGATATTGTCGATATGATCAATGGTGATCAGGATCTTCCAACAGAAGAAGATTTGTATGAAGAAGTCGAAGATACTCGTCCTAATGATTCAAAGGAAGCTGTGACTTTGGAAGATATTGGTATTACTTCAGAAGAAGCAATTAAGCCAGTTACTGAAGAAACAGCTGAAAAGGCAACAAAGAAAGGTAAAAAGAAGGCTAAGTAATGAAAGAATTCGATTTCGAAAAGGTTATAATTAAGGCATTACTCACTAATGATAAGGTAAAAACAAAAGTTTTACCTTTCCTTAAAGAAGAATGGTTTGGCTTCAATATTGATGCAAAGGATATTGTTCGTAAGATAATTTCCTATAATTCAAAGTATTCTGAAATGCCTAATCCTCTTGAAATTGAAAGAATGATTAGTAATGATTCAACATTGAAAATATTTAAGGATATTCTAAGTATTCCTAATGAAAATGTTGAAACACCATATATTATCGAAGAAATTGAGGAATTCGTTAGAAGAAAACTGATATACAATGTTTCTGAAAAGATGCATGAATATTGTAGAGGTGAAAATCAAGAAGACAATTTCGCTGATGAAGTAGCAGAAGCACAAGCATTCTCATTCAACACTGATATTGGTTTCTCTTTCTTCGAAGACCCTCAAATTTTATTCGAAGATATTATTGCAAATGAAAAAGTCTATTCAACCGGTTTAAAGTCTATCGATGACTTAATCGGTGGTGGACTTCATGAAAAATCTTTGAACATGATTATGGCACCAACTAACGTTGGTAAGACTTTAACTCTATGTTCAATTGCTACGAATTTGATTATCAATGGTCACACAGTTTTGTATGTCACCTTCGAAGATAGTGAAAAGAAGATTGGTCAGCGTATTGCTCAGAATTTGTATGATGTCACACAGACTCAATTGAAGTCATTATCAAGAAATTCTTATGGTTCAATCTATAAGAAAGCATTGGCAAAATGTGGTCACAATAAGTTAATTATTAAGGAATATGAAGAAGGTACTTTGAATGCAATTGGTTTGAAGGCACTTCTAAAAGAACTAGAAGAAAAGAAAAACTTTATTCCTGAAGTATTGATTATTGACTATATTGGTTGTATGATTCCTAATGGAAAGGTATCTATCAATACAAATGATAACACTATCTTGAAACTTGTTTCAGGTCAGGTAAGAAGTATTGGTATGATTAAGGGAATTCCTATTGTAAGTGCTATGCAGACTAACCGTGGTGGTTATCAGAGTGCTGATTTAGGATTGGATGATGCAGCAGACTCATTTGGTCAGACTATGAAGGCAGATGCAATTTTCGGTATTATGCAGTCTCCAGAAATGAAGGAAGCAAATATGTATACAGTAAAATTGTTGAAGACCAGATATGGTAATAAGAGAGGAAATGTAGTCACTATTGGTGTTGATGTTGAAAAACAGAGATTATTTGATTTAGTAGGATATAAACCACAAAATACAGGTAATGGTCAGCAATCAGCTTCTCCATCTGATATAATTGCATCACAAGCAGATGAAGCAATGAGTAATGTGGTAAATGATTTTGAATAAGGTTTTATTATGGAAGAACAAGTAGAATACAGCAATGATTTACCCAAGTACTCAACAGAATATGATATATCTGTCTTGGAAGAAAATGCGATCAAAAAGAATTTTTATGATTACATGAAAAAGAATGGATTGGATTTTGATGATGTAGATGATGTATCTAAATTACCAAAGTTTATTGTAGAGATGTCTAAGAATATTGATACATTCAACCATTTTAATAATGTATTGTATACATTGAATAAAGAAAATAAAATAAATATTGTTGATAGCATGATTATTCTTGTCACCGATTATTTGGAACCTAACCAGGTGAAAAAATTATTGGATGAAATGAATTTTTATCTATTAACAAATGAACTAAAGAAAAGATATAAAATTGGAAAAATTGACACAGGCATGTTTGAGTTTTTTGGATGATAAACAAATACCAAATATATCACTTGTATAAAGTCTTGAGTGGATTGAAGACTGCTAAGAGATTTACAAATAAGGTTTATAAGGATCTTACGACAAAGTCTGTAAAAGATATTTTGGAGGAAGATTTCTATTATACTCCTAATGTAGATAAATCGGCTAATGTGTTTATAGATTTAGTGAATAGCATAAACAGTGGACAATTTACAGTCAATGATTTTGCAATTTCTATTGTCAATGAGTACATGATAACAGAGAAATTTCCGACTCTTTTATCATGTGGCAAGGTTGACAATCGACAAAAATTTTTTATATTTAAGAAAAGAAAAGAGATAATAGCTCAAAGCGAATATCTGAAACAATTAGTAGAAGATAAAAACAAAGGACTATTTCAATTTTCAAGCAAGTATACTTTATTTGGCCTTGCGCCAGATCAAAAAAATGAAATATACAAATTAATAAGAGATAAAATAGTCACATCGGAGTTTTACATACGCGGTTATGAAGCTAAAAAATTCATAATTGATGAGAGTAAGATTCAAGACACAGCATATATGAGATTCGTTTGGCTAACGAAAATCGTATTAAATCTAAAGAGGTAAAAAATTATGCCAGTAAATAAAAATTTCGATTCAATTTTCAGCGCAGTTCAAAAGTCTTTCCCACAGAAGAAGGATAAATCAGCAACTAAGAAGTCTTATGAAATTGAAGACCTTCTAAAGCCAACAATGAAGGATGGAAAGTTCAATATTGTATTGCGTTTCTTACCAGGTCATCCTGATGAAGATATGTCTTACGTAGAAAACAGAACACACATGATGCAGTTGCCTAACGGCGAATGGTTTGGTTGTGACTGTTTGCGTAAGTTTGGTGATGATGAAAAGCATCAGTGCCCAATTTGTCGTTATAACAATCTTCTATTCAAGATGTATGGTAAGCCTGGAATTGAAGAATATCGTAAACATGCATTACCAAAATGGCAGCCAAAGTATTATGCCAACGTTCTAGTAATCCGCAACCCAAATGCTCCTGAAACTGAAGGTCAAATCTTCAAGTTTGAATTCAAGCGTGCAATCATGAAGTTCATTTCTGAAGCAATGAATGACAAGAAGGATGAACTAACTGGTGACGTTACTCCAGGAATTAACCCATTCTCTTGGTATGGTCCAAAGGATGAACAGGTAATCAATAAGGAATGGAGAGCAGGTGCAAACTTTGTTTGGGAAGGTTATCAGACTTCTAATGGTCCTAATTATGAAAAGTCTCACTGGACTGCACCATCAAGAATTTCTATGTTCAAGGATGGTAAGTTGCAGGAATTGACAGATGATGAAATTAACGAACTTGAACAGAAGCAGTTCCGTCTATCTGAAATCGAAAAGAAGGAAGAAGATTGTTCTACTTACGCTCAGATTGTTAAGCGCTATAAGCAGAAGACAGGTAAGTTCTTGTTTGCTGAATTTGGCGAAAAGGATCCAGATGAAAATGCTCCACAAGCAATCAATGTTGATGAAGTTGTAAAGGCAGATTTTCCAAAGGCAGAAACCGTAGAGGCAGATGATTCAGAAATGTTTGCATCTAATCCAAAGGATGAACCTGAAGAAACAGCTGAAGAACTTGACAATGATGATTTCTTTGAAAGACTTTCAAGGGGATAATACTTAAGAAAATTTGATTGAAAAATCAGAAAAGGGGTTGCAAAAGCAACCTCTTTTTGTTATATTTAGACACATGAATATAACAGATAAAAATCTCAAAGTATTAAATATAACACATTTTGATATGGATGGCGCATGCTGCCATATCATTCTAAAAAATTATTATAAATCAGTGACTGCATTGCCAATCACTTATCAGTCAGAAAAAACTTTATTTGCAAAAGCAACTGAAGAAATAAACAAGGAACATTATGACCTAATTATTTGCACAGATTTCTATCCAGAAATTGCTTATAAAGATTTGACCACATTGAAAGTTCCAATGATTGTTCTTGACCATCATGAAACAGCCGAGAAATTTCATAATGGAAAGACAATCGTCATAGATACGCAGAAGAGCGCTTCTAAGCTCGTCTTTGATTTGTATAATAAGTTGAGCGACCTAAGTCATTTAGAAGACCTGGTGAACATTGTGGACGATTTTGACATGTATAAGAAGAAAGATGTAAGGTCACCAGAGTTCAATAAGATTTTCTGGGAAATGAATTTCAAATGGTTTGTCAGACGTTTCATTAAAGGAAATACAAAGCTGTCAGAAGAAGAAATTCTATTCTTGAAGGAATCTATGAAGGCTGTTGATAAAATCTATAATAACATTGAAATCACTACATTACCACATAAAGGTGTTTTCTTTATCTTAGATTATTATCAATATGAAATAACTGAACGTCTAAAGAAGGATGGTTATAAGTGGTTCATTATTTTGAATAAGAATAATCTTTCAATTCGTTCTAATGATATAGATTTGTTGCCAATTATAAATAGGGTTGGACGTGGTGGCGGTCACAAAAATGCAGTAGGTATTGCATTGAATTGGCAAGAAGACCCTAAATTCTTAGTAAATAAAATAATTAAATCATTCAATGAAATTTATCCAGCTTATTAGATCACAATTTGATAATAAAATGAAACAAGTAGAAGTCAATAAAGACGTTCTACTTCATTTAAAAAAGAGTATAGAACATCCATTGTTAGTTGAAGATAAAAACTATATTCCACAATGGAAGTTTTGCTCTGTTATCAGTGATAAAAGATGCAATGAGAACATGGATAAAACAGATATTCTAATGTTAGATTACGATGATAGTAATATGACAATAGATGAATTCAAGAATAGATTTAGAGAATATAAGTTTATTCTACATACAAGTTATTCTTATGATGGTGTAAAACAAAAGTTCAGAGTATTATTGTTCTTAGATAAAGAATATGTTATTGATAGAATGTTTTATAAATGTTCTGAAAGAGTTTATAGTCCATATCATTATCTTCTAGATAGATTTGATTATGTTGATCCAGCATCATTTGTCAAATCACAATTCTTTAAGGTACCAGCAATTAAAACAAAAGATAGTCCTTATTATTGTTATTTCAATATGGGAAAATGTTTTAATTTGTTTGATATTGAAGGATATAAGATTGCTTATGATGAATGTTATATTAAACAAGAAGAATATCTAAGAAAGTTAGAAAAAGAATACGAGAGATTTAGAAAGAAAAATCAAGGTGATTTGTCTAAAGCTAAAGAATACGTTGAAAAGAAAATTGACTCAACACCAGAAGGTCAGAGACACAATTGTATTTTTGGTTTAGCAGCATGGTTCTCTAGAATAGGTGGTTCTTATGAAGAATTTTCACGTATTCTTCCATCTTGGGCTGATAAACAATATAAAAAACAAGTAAAAAGATTAGCTTCTGAATGGACAAAAATTGGCATGTATTATAAATAAAATATAATAATAAGGACAGTGGATAGCTACCATTTTGTACCTAGAATACAATTACTTATTATTATATTAAAATCTTTCTAGGAGATATTATATGATTATATGCAAAATTTGTAATGAAAATATCAAAAATTATGCAACATTTTGGCGCCATTTAAAAATACATAATTTAACAACAAAAGATTATTATGATAAATTTCTTAAAAAAGAAAATGAAGGAATTTGTCTAAATTGTGGTAAAGAAACAAAATATGTTAAATCAAAAGGATATTCATTATTTTGTTCACATAAATGTTGCAATTCATATAAAGAATTAAATAACAAACGAAGTGAAACTTCTAAAAAAGTTTGGAAATTAAAAACAAAAGAAGAAAAAGATTTAATTCATAAAAAAGGATTAAGTACTTATTGTAAACAACATAATATTGATAAAATAAACAATATTATGGATTTAAAAGAAATTAAAGATAAAATAAAAGAAACATGTCTTAAAAAATACGGTGTTGATAATTATTCTAAAACAGTCAATGCTAAAGAACATCTAAGTATTCTTCAGAAAAATAAATCAAAAGAACAAAGAGAAATAGAAACAAAAAAATTCTTTGAAACTATACAAAAAAGAAATCATGGTTTAATATCAAATAAGTATTTTTATGATAATAATTATTTTGATAGTTCATTTGAATTATATTATTATATTTGGTTAAAAGATAATAATATAGATTTTGAATATCATAACAATGATTATTTCATATATGAATTTAATAATATAAAGCATAGATATTATCCAGACTTTATAGTTAATAATTCTTATGTAGAAATTAAAAATGATTTTTTAATGAAATTATTACTTAAAGAAAATACAATAGAAAATGCTAAATATAAATGTATGTTAGAACATAATGTTAAAATTTTAACAAATAAAGATGTTAAATTTTATGAAAATTATTTTATAGAAAAAGGTTTAAAATTAGAGGAATACAATGGATAAGTACGATAAAATGACAAATGAAACTTTAAATAAAGCATACGCTGATTTTCTTGACGGTTTAAAGAAAGAAGCTGATAAGAAAAAGTCTTATGATTATGATTTAACTGTATCTGATAAAGCATCTATGGACAAAGAATATGTAATTCCAATGGATTTAGGTACATATAAGTTAGGAAAAAATACAGCACGTTATTATGGCGATTACATTGATGCTAAAACAATGATAAATGGTTATGAAATTAAACCTGAATTGATGGATAAAATTAAGTCATTTGAAGATTTTAATATATTCTTAGAAAATTGTAAGAATAATGTAATTGAAGAAACTAATAGACAAAAGACAGCATCTGTCTTATCAAGAACAATTGAAACTAATTATGATAAGAAAGAAATAAAATTATTAGTTGAATACTTACAAGAAATGTTAAAAAAAGAGAGCAATTAGCTCTCTTTTCTATTATCTAAATAATTTGTTATTATATTACTAAAATCAATACAAGTAACTGCTTCTATTTTTTCATTTAATTTTGATGGTATTCTAATTAAAATAAGATCTTTAATTTTTATATTTGGACAATGTTTTTGTAAAATTGCTTTATATGTTGATAATTGAAGTGAATACTCAATAACATTACAAGCATCATAATTTGAAAATGGTGGTAATAGCTTTTCCCATTTATTTTCTTTATTAAATTCTTTACTTGTTTTCCAATCAAATATAATAAATGCATTATCTTTTTTTGAATATGCTAAGAAGTCAATTGTTCCACAAAGTTTCCAGTCTCGATCATATACAATGTATTCATTCTTTACAGGGACATACATCTTCTTTAGAGAATTAAAGATTTCTTTACACTTAGCTTTACGATATTCGAAATCTTCAATCATGCCTGGATATAAAGCCATTTTATCTTTATTACCTTCGTAATCTTTATTTTGCCATAAGTATTCCATTACAGCATGAACTTCAGTTCCTAAGATTTTTGCATAATCACCAGATTTATTCCATTCTTTTCTTAGAGATGGAGCTAATTTCTTTGATTCAATTTTAGCCATTGCAATTACTTGGTCTTTCTTCAATTTAGGATTTGCTGCAGCAATTGCGGCTTTTGCTTTATTGAATGCTGACTTTTCTGCAATTAAATTCCAATCTTTTTCTTTTTCAAATTGGCCACAAAAAGTAGTCACTGAAGTATATTGTGTACCTACACTATCTGTATAAGTATGTGGTCCTTCTTCGAAATAAATGTCGTTGAAGGCCTCCCATAGTTCATTAAATATCATTTAGTTTTCTCCGAATCTTATATCACCAACTGTATCATCAGATGGTCTCATTGTTTCAAATTCAGGATTTATATTTCTGATTTCAATCATCTTATATAGTTTATCCTGTCTGTGTTTATATTTATTCCATTTAGCAAGACAGTCATTCATGTGTAGTCTATATCCATTGACTTTAACAGGGTCTGTCTCATCTTTACGTGCATTGATATAAGATTCAATGTAAGTGTAAATAATATCCATTCTAGAACCACATTCATTTGCATCATTCTGAATTTCTGGAATAGACTTTTCCAAATAGTCCTTTATAGGTATTTCATATAAAGGATGTGGATCATTAATAACATTCTGTTGTTCTTTCTCTTTACGGATACGTTCTTGCATTTCTGCATAAGTATTCTGTATCTGTTTCTGAATGAACTCTTTATCATTATTATCTTTCTTTCTAAAAAAATCAAACATTATTCACCATTAAAATTTATCAATACGATTTGTTTTTCTTTCTTCAATTTTGACAATTCATGCAAAGTTTCATCATATTCTTTTTGCAAATAGGTATAAGCATTCATATAATCTTCTTTGGCTTTTCCATATTTTTCTTTACCATAATCAGTCAAATGTTTTTGACATGCTTCATATTCTAAATATTCCAAATATAATGCACCTAATGCACTATTGTTTAATTGTAATAATCTCATACGGCAATCTTTCATTTGTGCTTCTTTACGAGAAATAAGCGTATCGATTGCATGCGTATATTCTTCTTTTGTTTTATAATCTTCTGGGTTTACTATGTATTTCATAGAAACAAATATACAAAAAAGGTTGTTTGGATAACAACCTCTTATACATTTTATTTCTAATTTTTTAATATAACTTTAGATATGGTGCTGCCAAAATCTTTATTTCAGTTCCAGTCTTTTTAACGATTTTAACTGGATAACCTGCAGCTTCAGCGAACAACATAGCTAATGTTTGAGGTTTGTCTATAAATTTCTGTGCAACTACCTGAGCAACAGCTGTGACTAATTCACCAATGTTTTCTGCAGTTCCATCATCCATAATTTGCTTAACAAGATTTGGAATATTGATATTAGGACCTTCTTCACCTTTAATTTCTGATTTAGCCATAGGAATGTTTGCATTACCAAATGCTGGGTGACCTTTTTCACGGAATTCAGATGCAATTGATGAACCACCCTTAGTTCTAATATCCAAATTTATTTCATTAGATTCACAGTGAATATGGTCTTTATTAGCTAGCTTTAATATAATACCTGATGACTTACCTTCAGTTTCAATAACATCATCTTGTGTTACTTCAGCAAAGGTATTCTTCTTCATGTTTGCCTTTGTTCTTCCATGATATTCAATGAATATTTGTTTCTTTTCATTGATTGTAGGACCAACAGCAGTAGTTGCAGCTTTATCAAAGTTTGCGGCAGCAATAGTTGCTTCTGATACAACTTGCTTCAAAGAAATACCCATCAATTCCTGATTTACGAATGCATAATTTAATAACTGATTATGTTCATCTAAGTCTTTTGCATTCATTACAGTAGTCATAATCTTTTCAGCACGTGGTGCATTGAAATACAATACAATATCAGATTTATCAATATTATCCTTATTGAATGATAATCTCTTCTTTCCTAAATATGCTTCTAGAACAGGAATAATTGTCTTTGTGACTTCAGGACAATTCTTAGATAATCTATAGTGACCAAATTGTGCTTGACCCCAGTTTGCAATTCCTTTTTTGAATACAGAGTTAATCAAGCCTTTAATATCAGCGCTCCAGATTGCTTCAAAAGAATAAATCCATGACTTTAAGAATTCTTCAAATTGGATTTTGAATGATTTAACATCATTTTTTGGAACACCAAATTCGATATATTTACATACACCAGTTTCTTTGATTGGGTCAGATGCTAATAGCCATTTATACAATTCAGAACGTGTATCTTCTACTTCTTTACCACGTTTAATCAATGGTGGAACATCTTCTTTAATTGTATGTAATGCAGTTCCTCTAACTTTCATTGTCAATAATAGAGCAGTAATTGCTTCCTGAATTTCAGTAGCAGCGTCACCCTTACCAACATAAATCTTATTAGAAGAACCATCAGATGCAGATTGTTTCAAATCTGATACGTGAATATTGATTACATTACCATCTGTGAATGTAAATTCATAGTCTTTATTTGCTAATGTTTTAGCTTTACCAACTTTCAATAGATTTTGATAAGCTTTACTATTACGAACTACACAAAGCTTAATATCAGAAATAATATCTTCTGGACTATCTACTGTTTGAACAGCTTTATTAAAGAAACCATCTGCACCATTCATATTAGTTAATGGCATTAGCTTACCAAATGCTGCTTCTAGTTCTTTAATATAATTCTTATTCTTCTTAATATCATTCTTGGTGATTGTTTTTTCACCAAGATACAAATCTTCAAGCTGATTTGTTTCTTTTAACCAATCTGTAAAAAACTGTGCCATTATAATTCTCCTATGTTATATTTATAACACAAAAAAGAGAGGTCAGAAACCTCTCTTTAATTTAACTATAAGGAATAATTTAAGATTCTAATGATTTCAAATAACTTGCAAAATTCATTGATTCATTAGTTGAACCTCTTCTTGCATCAAATCCCTTAATTACATCAGGACTTCTGTTGAAATAAGAGAATGCAGAACGGTCAACTAACTTAACGAAATTACCATCAACATCTGATACCATAAATCCTTCACCATTAGTGTCCTTCATACCAAATGTAGTTTCAACCTTATTTACCCATTTGTTAACTGAATTCAACTTAGTAATGAACTTATTTTTTACATCTGCTGCAATATACAATGCTTCTGCAATCTTATGTAGCAATGGTTCATTTGTTTCAATAATAGTATGTAAGTCTTTAGACTTGTCATCTAGAGAAATTCTCTTCTTATCTCTACCTGCTTTAGTCTTTAACTTTTCCAATCCTTGATATTCTTTTCTCATTTTACCAGTGACCCATTTATGCAATTCATCTACGAATGTTTCTGGATCAATTAGTTCTGATTTGTCAACTTTATTATTCTGTAATGTCATTACATAGAAGTTAATAAAGTCTGCATTATTTACTAACAAATCATAGTCAGCATCATTTACAATTTCAGAACATAGAGAATGCAAATCATAAAGAGAATCTTCAATATCATTTGCTTCTTGGTCTGATAGGGTCTGAACACCTGATAGATTAGGTAGACGTGCATCTAATACGAATGCCCATTCTGGAATTCCATTTAATTCATCTGTAGAAGCATCATTAGACTGCTTAACAGTTTGAACTGAACTACCTTTATAACGTGTATGGAATACAATACCAATATCAGAAGCTAGAGCTTTCTTTGCACCATCAGAACCTACTGGTAATGCATAGACCAATGTATTTGGCTTGAAATAGATATACTTCTGACCATTGTCATCTGTATAATTCTTAATATCACCTTTAGTGAATAGTAAATCACCCTGCCAAATTTCACCAGTTGGAATAATCTTTGCTTTAGCTAATTTCAATGCAGCTTTTAATTTAGCCTTCAATTCTGGAGAACGGTCATCTGCTTCAATATCTTCATCTGAAGTATAAACCTTTGGTGTTGCATTGAAGATAGACTTTGTAGATACACCTGGACCTTTTAGACCTGGGAATTTTGTATACATTGTGATAGCTGGAGCACCATCAATCTTTACTGTAATTCCTGGCTTTTCTTTATCAATAGAACCAGTTAATGTATCGAATACTTGATTATAGAAACCTAGCATTCTAGAAATGTAAGCCTTACCCTTTAAGATAGAGTCTTCCATGTGTAATGAGTGTGTATCTTCATTTAACATATTCTTATCCTTTATAATTGTTGATTCGTCTAGTACTCCATTCTGTCTAGCGAATCTTACACATAAATTCCACATCTTTGGTGAATATCCAGTCATTTCTAAGAATGCTTCTTTATCACCATTTCTGATAGCTTCTCTTACTTTAGTTCCAGATACTTCTTTATCACCTCTGTCAGTACAATATAAGATTTCAAATTTACCAATATCATTTTCATCTTGTAATTCATATTCTTCACCAAATGGAACACAATACTTTCCATATAAGTCTGCTCTATCTGGTCCACAAATAAGAACTAAACGATAATCTGGGTACATTTCAGCATATTCATAAAGTGCATCTAAGAAGAAATGTGCTTTACTTGTATATGCTCCTAATATATTATAACCTAAATCTTTACAACCAGCTTCTGCAATTTTAACCTTTTGTTCCAAAGTGAACATATTACGGTCATTATCGATTGGCTGATTTTTATAAGGTGAAACAATAATGAAGTCTTCGATACCTTCTTGTTCACCTCTATCTAAAAGTCTTGCATGACCATATTTACCTGTAAATGGACTAAAACATCCATAAATAACACCTAATGGTTTATCTCCCTTTTCATAAGTATATACAGGAGAGTCAATATTTGCTCCCTTATCCTTTTTCCAAGGAGATTTTACATTTTTGATTTGAAATCTTTCCATTAACATTATATTACTCCTTGATTTATTTATATAATATATTATGTTACCAGATGAAGATAATAAAGATGATGAATTTTATATTTGAGAACTCAAATAGAAAATTAGAAATATATCTATGACAGTAAGTTTACGACTTACTGTTTTTTTATATATTTGTATATTATGAATAAAGTAGTTCAAAATAGAAAAAAAGTAATGTTATTCGACCTAAGCAATTTGATAATGCGGTGTCTCTTTGCATATCCGGTCAAGCCGCACGAAAAAGAATTCAAGGAATTTAAGGCAATCTTTATGCGTTCATTCCTAAAAACTATTAAGGATAATTGTCCAGAAAAGATTATCTGTTGTATGGATAATACTTCTTGGAGAAAAGATGTCTCTGAAAGTTATAAGGAAAATAGAAAAGCATTTAGAGCAAAGTCTATTGTAGATTTTGACGTCTTCTTTCCTATTTCTAATAAACTAATTGAAGCATTAAAAGACTGTGCTCCTAATATCCAATTCTTGGATGTTCCTAAGTGTGAAGCAGATGATTTAATTGCTGTTATTACACGTAGCAATCCTGATTGGGATATTATCAATATTTCTACTGACCATGACTTCTATCAGCTTTATAAGTTCCCTAACTATAAGCAGTATGATGGTATGATGCATAACTATGTAGAAGTATTGAATCCTGAACATGAACTTATGAAGAAGATTATTCTTGGTGACAAGAGTGATAACATTCCTAAGTTAAAGGCAAGAGTTGGTAAAGTTACAGTTGCAAAGATTATCGATGCAGGTGTAGATCAGTGGTTAGAAGAAAATAATCTTAAAGAAAAGTTCATGGAAAACTTTAAATTAATTTCATTTGATTGTATTCCACAGATGTATGTCGAAGATATTAACGAAGCAGTTAAGTCATTCAAGCCAGGTAATTTTTCTGGTAAGAAATTTACTCAGTTCGTTATAAATGAAGGTATGACAGATATATTTGAAAAGGTCTCAGAATATATTGAAGTATTGAAGAAGGTTCAATGAACGATTACAAACATTTGTATAAAGTAGCATTAGTAGAATATGCTAAGTTTTCTACATGCGACAGATTAAAAGTAGCTGCGCTATTAGTCCATGATGGTAGAATTCTATCATGTGGATATAATGGTGTTCCATCTGGTGACCAACATTGTTGTGATAAATTTTCACATGATAATCATGGAAATTTTTACATAGATGGTGAACCAGTTTCTGAAGAAGTTTATAGATTTAAACATCATGAATTTAGTGAAGCAGATGAAGTTCACGCTGAAGTGAATTGCTTGTCTTATGCTCTAAAAAATCATGTAGATGTTAGTAAATGCACATTGGTAGTATCAATTGCTCCATGTTCAAACTGTGCTAAGTTTATTCTAGCATCTGGAATTAAGACAGTTTATTACGTAGATTTATATGATAGATCTGATGCAGGTATTGAGTTTTTAAAGAAACATAACATAACAGTAGAAAAAATATAAGGAAAATAATGGCATATATTTATAAGAAAAGTTCAGTAAAGAAAACATCATTTGCAGTTGTATATAATAGTGGTTCCCTATTTGAAAAGGAAGGTCAGTATGGAACAATGCATTTGATGGAACATTTAATTTGTAAAACATTTATTGATGAATATGATACTTTGACTGCAAATGCAATTGATTGGAATGCATATACTGGTCATGAACATATTGTAGTTTATATGAGAGGTCTTGCATCACGTTTGACTTCTGATATTAAGAAGAGAGTATTAAAGAAGCTTCTAGGTGGTCTTGATAATTTAACTGAAGAAGTATTCCAGAAAGAAAAGGCTGTTGTTATTCAGGAATATATGGATAACTTCAATGACCCAGTTTCTGGTAAGTTCTTGAACTGGATGAGAACACATTATGGTGATTATGGTCCAATTGGTGAAATTTCTTGTATTCAGAATTTCACTCTAGAAGATGTAAAGAAAACATATAAGGAAATGTTGTCAAAACCAGCACGTATTATTGAAGTTGGTCCAACATCTACTGATTTGTCTGATATGAATATTGAATATGCAGAAGAACTAATCAGACAGCCACGTAAGATTAAGTATAAGAAAGATTATAAGTTGGTTCAGCAAGAAGTATTGCCAATGGATAAGTCTACATTCTTAGTTCATTCTAAGAAGTTGGTAAGTAAGTCTGATTATCCATTCATGAATGTTGCTGTTGCAATGATTTCTGATGGATTGAATTCTCCATTGACACAAGAAATTAGAGTTAAGCGTGGATTGTCATACTTCTCTCATGGAATGGTTGACCATATTTGGAATGATTCTATTCTAACATTTGAGTCATGCACAACAAAGGAAAATGAAGAAGAATTGACAAACGTTTATAATGATCTTCTAAATAATGTAGACAAGTATTTGACTAAAGAAAGATATGATATGATTATGTCTATGGCTCAGTGTGAAAAGGAAGAAATGAAGCTATTTAGATTTGCTCATGTTAATGACCTAATTAATAAGGGTCTTCCACAGATGCCAAATAATTTGTCTAAGATTACCTTTGAAAAGGTTAAAGAAGTAGCAAAGAAATACATAAATCCAGATTGTGAAATTGTAATTTTGAGGTAATATATGGTAGAAAATGTAGAAATGGTTGCAAAGCCACTAAAGACTATGTTTGAGATGCAGGAATCTCTGCAGAATGCAATTGGTGCTAAACGTGGAACTATTTGTCCAAACACATGGCAGAAGAAGGATGTAGATGATATTTACCGTGTAATGGCTAAAGAATCAGGTTATTACATGATGAGTACTATCACTGAATTATTCGAAATGTTTGAACAAATTGAAAAGGATAATTATCAGTATACAGAACTTGTCAAGTTTGAATTGATTGATGCTTGGCACTTCGTAATGAATCAAATCCTTTATTTGAATGTTAAACCAACAGAAGAATTGTCATTCTACATGGGTAAGGCAAGAGAAAATATTGCTCAGGTAACTTTTGTAAATCATGATTTGCATCATATTGTTGGACAGGTTGTAGAAGCAATGGGTGAAATTTATCAGAATACTTCTTACAAAATGTGGAAGACTTATGATAAGCCAAAGGAAGATCCAGCAAAGTTGCAAGAATTGTGTGATACATTCTTAATTCGTTTCTGTACTTTGTTTGTAGTTCTAGGCATGGATGAACAAGATGTTTGGAATTATTACTACGCAAAGAACGCTGAAAACTTTAAACGTCAGGAAAAAGGCGGACGATACGAGAAATAATTAGAAAAATTATACTCTTATGATAGCAACTTTTTTCGAAAAGTTGTTATATTTGTATTACATTAAAATTAATAATGAGGTATAAAAATGAATTATAATAAGAATTTAATTGATTTATTGGATGAAGCTTCTCAAATTCAAAAGCAGTTGATTATCAACAAAGATGCAAACGCAAAAATTATTGCTATCAGAGCAAATGATCCAGATGTTTCAGTTTGTTATACTTTGTCTGCACCAGAAGATTATTTGAACTTTACTGGAACAAAGCTTGCATTCTATGATTTCACAAAGTTTGTTAAGTGTTTCCGTGTATTCGATATTAAGAGTAAGGATGAAAAGTTGTCTGATACTCCAGTTCTTGATGGAGTTGTAAATGCAAACAATGAAACAACTGATATTATCATTAAGTCATCTAAAACAAAGCAGAAGATTTCTTATCGTGCTGCTCGTGCAGATGTTCTAACTCAGCCAGTATTCAATCAGATTAAGATGCCAGCAGTTGATTGTAAATTCACAATCACACAGGAAGAATTCAAGCATCTACGTTATATGTTGGATAGTGTTATCGAAGCAGATACTATTAAGTTCACATGGGATAATGATGTTTGTAAGATTACATTGAAGAATATGAAGACATCTAACTACTATGATGTTGAATATAAGTTAACAACACCTGCAAATCTAAATGGTGTTCTAGAAATTCAGACTAAGGGTCTAAAGCAGATGCCTGAAGCTGGATATACTGTAGAAGTTGCATCAGCTGGCCTTGTTCACTTTACAATGGACAGAAATGATGATATTAACATGAACCTTTACATTTCTAAGAAGAGTTAATTATGAGCGGAGTAAATGATTTCCTAACTGATGACCAAATGACAGATAGAACAAACGTCAATGACATGGATCCATGGGACGTCATTGAGTCTGCTTGTATTGGTATGGGTATTGTCTATAATAAGCCAGACCCAAATTGTAAAAAGTGTCATGGTCGTGGATGGACTGGACGTAGGTTAGTTCCAGATGTAGATGCAAATGGTCAGCCAAAGTTAGATGAAAATGGAAAACAGATTTTCATTAAGGAACCAATTGCATGTAATTGTATTTTCCCTAAGAATGAATATGAAAAAGAAATTGGACCATCTGGTGCATATTTCAGACCACGTAATAGAAAAGAACGTAGAGCAAAGAGGAAGTAATGACTGAAGAACAGTGTTTCCTTTGGGTAGAGAAGTATCGCGCGAGAACAGTTAAAGATGTAATTCTACCTAAAGACTATAAGAATTTTTTTAGAAAAATTTTGAAGACAAAGGATTTACCTAATCTTTTGTTATCATCTTCAACACCAGGAACAGGTAAGACTACTATTGCTAAAGCTATCGCTAAAGATTTAGGTGCTGAAACACTCTATATCAATGCTTCTAAGGATAGTGGTAAGGATATTGTTAAGACAACTATTTCTGAATTCGCAATGACAATGGGTTTCTCTGGATTTAATGAAGATGCAGAAGCAGCAAAACAGAAGATTGTCATTCTTGATGAAGCAGATGGTTTGTCAGTAGATTGTCAAAAGGCATTACGTGCATTTATTGAAGATTATCCTAATGCATGTCGCTTTATTATGACTTGTAATTTCCCTGCAAAGATTATTGATGCTCTACATGAAGGTAGAACAATGGAATTCGAGTTTGACTTCAAGAAACCTGAATATGTTGCAGAAATGAAGGAGTTAACTGTAAAACGTGTTGAAGGTATTTTGAAGTTCGAAAAGATTAAGTATGACAAGCAAGCTATTGTTGACTTAGTTGATGCACAATATCCATCTATTCGTAAAGTTATTGCAATCTGTCAGAAGTATGCAATGATGAAGGATGAAATTGATAAGGATATTGTCTATTATAAGAATATTGGTGAAGAACTAAGTAATTTGGTTCTTAATAAGAAGCATACTGAAGCACGTAAATATATTAACGAACATGGTTTGTCATACTCAGATGTATTCAGTTATTTCTTTGTTGAGTTAATTCCTAAGTTAAAGAACAAAGGACTTGGATATAAGTATTTGTCAGACTATGAATATAGATGTTCATTTAGTGCAGACCCATCTATTCAGATTGCGGCATGCATGATTGATTTATTTAGTTGTATTTAATATGTTTGATAGTCAGAAAATAAATTTTGATGATTGGTTATTAGGATATAAACACGGTGTATACGTGTTTACTTCCGATAGCTGTCATCTTTGTCAAGAATATAAGAAGTCTATTGAGTATATCAATAATCATTTTTTATATTTTGTTGAAGTCACTACAGAACAGCAGAAAGACGTCTTAGCAAAAACAATGAGACGTTCTGCTCTTCCTATGACTGCATGTTATAAAGATAATAATCTACAATTCGTCCGTCTTGGACAATTGTTTGATTTACAAATGAAAGAAATCCTTGAATTCTTAAAGGACTTTCCAAAAGAACCTTTGACTAAACAAGAGATTTTAGAAAAAATTGAAGATGCAAAGAAGCAATGTAAGTTTGCTTATTATTTGTTCACGCAGACAACAACTGAAGATGAACGTCAAAAGATTATTCAAAAATCTTTTAGTTTCCATGAAATACCCGTTGATATTGAAAGAATTAGTCCAAATTTAGATAAAAACGATAGAATAAAACAGTTAAAAGGTGAGATACCTTTTGTAAAATTAGTTATATTTAAAGATGGCAGATCAAGTGCTGTATCTGAATTTGGCCAAGCTATAATGATGGAATTTGCAAACTTAAAGTCAAATCCAAATGCCAATCAAGATACTTTTGTAGTTAGAATGATTCCAGAGGTTTTAAATGATAACAATAGTTCCAACTAAAGAAATTCCTGAAAAGCCAGACCCAAAATGCATTTATGTTCCTAACATTGAAGATGACTCAATGTGTAAGAAGCTAAATCGTGGAATTGAAACTTTTTTGAAGGAATTTCCTAATGAAGAAATTGTTTGTATTCGTCACGATGATGCAACTGTTAGAACAAAGGCTGACGTTGTAGAATGGCAAATAAAGGAAATGACTAAAACACATGAAGTTGGTGTGGTTGGTGTAATTGGATGTGCTTGTCTTTATCCAAGTTGTACTTGGTGGGACCCAAATCGTAAAATAAATGGTTTAGGTGCTATCAAACAAGGTAGTAGAAGACCAAAACAAGTAAATGGTTTAACATACGTTGATAAAGATGGTAATCCAATTATGGAAGACTATGAATACGCAATGATTGAACATTTAGGCGTAATTGATTATGCTGCAACAGTAGATGGTTGTTGCATGTTCTTTCCAAGATGGATATTTGAAGAAGGTCTTCGTTATGATGAATGGTTGCCAGACTTCCATTTTTATGATGCAGATATTTGTTGTGAAGTATTATCTAGAGGATATAAAGTTGGCATCAATACCAATATTGAAGTATTCCATAAATCAAGTGGTGAAATGCCACCTCAATTTAATAAATTAAAAGAAAATTTCTATAACAAATGGAATAATCGTATTGATCAATGGCCAATTTCTAGATTGACTAAGTTTAAGAGGATTGAAAATGGCCGCATTATTTGATGTATTAAAAGTATTTACAACAAAACAATATCCAACATGGAATGAATTGCCACCTGAATTAAAAGAAGGTTATAGTCAATTCATGATAAATAGATTTCTATCATGTAAGGAATATCTATTACCATTGTTAGATGATTTGTCTTGTAAACGTATTACTGATGAAATGCATTATAACATTCTTATAAATGCAGTTAGACAAGGATATACGTTCTTTAATTATAATGCATATAAGAAAGAACCTGAAGATGATTTATTATTGAATGCAATAATGAAAGAATATGAGGTTGGATTGCGTGAAGCAAGAATGTATGCACAAGATTTGACAGAAGTTCAGAAAAATAAATTAAAGGAAAAGTGGGAAGATTATTATAAATATGTTATAAACACTTAGTAAAAAGGGTATAACATGTTATTGACTGAAGCACTTGAACTTTTAGAAAAGAATGGATATGAAATATCTGATAATGCAACTGAAAAACAAAGAGAACGTTTAGCAAAAGATATTAGAGAGCAAATTGTTCCTGCAATGATGGAAATAATTTTTAAGCGTTCTTTTGGAGAAGAAGAATTCAAACATAAGATTATGGAATGTTATTTGCCTGTTGCAAAAATAATGGCAGATAAAAATTTGACAAAAGAACAAAAAGCAGAAGCAATCTTAGACAATTGGATGTAAAATGAAAGTATTATTATTCGTATTATTGTTTAGTTTATATGCATTTGGTTTTAATTTACATATTGATGTATGCAAAGATGTCGATAAAATTTGTTATGAATATAATTTTAAAGATGTTAGAGATTGGCATTGGATAAATAATAAGCAATATTTAAGGGTTTTATTCTACGATAAAAGAGAATTGGATATGAACCTTGGAAATTATAAGATTGTAAACATTAAAAAACATAAATAAAAGTTTACATATTTCTATAGGGATGGGAGGAAATATGGGGAAAGACAGCTGAATAAGCTGTCTTTTTTTGCGCCCAGATGCATTCTGGGGCATTTTTTATGCCCAAGGATGGTACTTATACGGGTAGGGCCTTCCAGGATGCCCAGAAACGCTCTATTTTTATGTAAATTATAGTTTACATAACAAAAAAGAATGACAAAAACTGTCATTCTTCTATTGGTTGAAACGTGTCCAGGAAATGGACCAATATTTGGAATTATGCTAAAGAATTATAGAATACGATAATTGCGGCACAAAGATTTAATGTAGAATAGTCTCTTGAAGTATAATTCTTAATATACTTGTTAAATGCTCTTGGAGAACATTTAGAAGAGTCATTTACAATTGACTCAGGTCTATCTACAGAGCCGTCTTTTGCTTCTACTGTTTTAATGATTTGTTCGCATGCACCATGAACTTGGTTTTCCCAAGATTTAATATGGTCTTCCATATCACCAATCTTTTTAGTCTGGTCACAATTATCATTATAAGCAGTAGAAATAGCTTGAATGACGTTTTGTGCAATAGTTACTTGTGGTTTAATTGCATCTCTAATTAAAGTCTTCTTAGTCTGTGCATTTTCTTCATCTTCATTAATGAAATCAATACATGGCTTCTGAATCTTCAATTGATAGTCATTATAATTAACATCTAAATTTTCTATAAGTCTTTGTAAATTTGTCATAATTATCCTCTTAGATATTTATATAAATCTTCAGCTAGTTCGTTTGAGAAGCTTTCCGTCTTTTCTTCCGCTTTTGCTGGAACTTTAGATGAAACGTCTTGGCCAATTGTTTTTGTATTTCCAGAGTTAGTTTCGGTTCCTTTATCTTGTGTTTCTTCTTGGTCTTTGTTTTCACCGTTTTCTTGATTAGTTTCTTCTTTCTTTTCTTCTTCATCAATAATTAGTCCTGAGATTAATTCCAATTTCAATAATGGATCAGTTTCTTCATTAGATAAATCCTTAACTAATTCATCTGCACTCTTACCAATTGGTTTTAAGACTTCTTCAGTTAATTTATCTTTAGCTTTAATTATAATTTGTGCCATTTCATTTACTTTAGCAATAAATGAGGCATATTCTTGTTTTCTCCAATCAACTAATTTCTTAAGATATATCTTTGAATTTTCATCTGTTGGAATACAATCATTGATTAGTTTAATTGCATCTTCTTTTTGCTGTTCTAATTCATTTTCATAAATTTTATATTTAGAACTAATACCACCAATCTTCTTTAAGAAACTAATACATGTCCAAATACATTCAATAACTGGTAAATTTTTTATTGATTCATTTTTATCAGGATGAATATATTTAACTATACCACTATCTAAATCATGATCTTTTAATGCTTTAGTTAGTTCATCACCATTTTTTATTGGTTTATTTTTGAAATATGTTAGTATTTTATTAACTACTTCTTCTTTACGTTTCTTAATATCTTCAACAGCTTTCTTTAAAGTATTCTTATCTGTATTATCTACAGTTTTAGAAATACCTGCTGCAATTTGTATCATATTCTTTAATTCACGTTGAATAGCTCCATCTTCTTTAGATGGTTCTTCTTTCTTTTCATGACCAATTGCTAATAGTACTGGGTCATTTATAATTTCGACTACATTAGAAATTTGCTTTATAGCTCCACCGAATTCTTTATGTAAATCTTCAATATTACCAATTTCTACATCAGTGAATTCTGGAATATCAACTATTTTCTTAACAGTTTCAAATAGAGCTTTTGATTTATCTACCATTTCACCGGCAGTCATTGTATTTGTTGTAATTTCATCATAAGACAATAATCTAGCATCATTAGACTTACTATTAAAAAGTCTAATTAAAGATGCATAAACATTATATACCGTCTTATAATTCTTATCTTCAATACCTTCAGCTAATTTAACAATAGTATCAGCTATTTTACTTGATTGACCAGATTGATATGGCTTTTCAAATTTACCAAATGAAAAGTTTTCTGCTGACAAATCAAATTTGAATTTCTGATTTCTCCAATCAGCTAAATCAAAACTATTTTCTTTCTGTTGTGTTTGTGTTTCCTTATTTTTATCTTTATTTTCTTCAGATGCTTTATTAATTTCTTCTTGTGTTTGTTTTGCTGCTTGACCTTTATTTGCATCAATTTCATTAATCATTGAATTTTTAATAATAGGTTTATAACTAGCATTTTCTTGTGGTGCATTTTCTTTAGAGTTTTGACTTGCATCAACAATTTCCTTAATTTTTTCCATTGCTACTTGATAACCTGTTTCTACATTACCAAGATTATTTTTATGTGCATTTAAAGTATCTTTAACATTTTGATTAATATAGTATTTGCCATCTTTTTCAGATACCAATGGTTTTGAATCTAATGTCTTAAATGTATCAATAAATGCTTTTTCGTATTTAATGACGTTTGCTGAATATTCATTTAATATATCATAAAATTTATTTTCAGGTTTACTATCACTATTTGCAATGTTTTCATAATCTGCATTAAAGTCTTTTTGCTTTTTATTATTTAAACTTCCAATAATTTCTTTTTTCTGACTTCTTGCATCATTTAAGAATTCTTGCCACTTCTTTTCACCATGTTCAATAACCTTAAAGAACTTAATCAATAACTTAGCAGCGCAGTTAAAGATATTCCATTTCTGCTTATCAATAGCATCAACTGCTTTTGCTAAATCTGGATGGTTTTTAATATAAGTCATTGGACCAAAATGACCTAAACGACCTACACGCTTTTCAACTGTTCCTGTGACAGGGTCTTTGAAATCTTGCATTTCATCTTTCTTTTCTTGGTCAATAATTTCTTTACGACCCTTTTCGAAACGTGCTTGTAAAGTTTTCTTCTTAGTTTCAACATCTTCTTTGTGACTATCTATAAAATCTTTTAAGAATTTATCAATTTCACTACCTGACAAATTATTAATGTTTGTAAAGTATTCATTCAAATCCATTTCAGAAATACTTTTTGATTCATTTAATGTTGCAGGTAGAACTATAATAGATTCATTATTACGTGCTTTTTCATCTTCAATACATGCAGCAACAGCATCAATATCCATCTTCTGGTCAATTGAAGATAGTTTGTTAAAATAGTCAACTTTTTCTGTTTTAAATGCATTTTTTAGACCATACATTAATTCTTTTTCAGAAATCTTTTCTGTATTAGCACAATGGTAAATTACGTCAATTGATTTGTATGTTAGAATTCTACCTAAATCTTCATATTCACTACATGCCCTTTGGAAAGACCATCTACTCTTTTCTGACATTAACTTTTGTAATTCTTCTAAATCTTTTTCATTTAACTGTGTTGCTTTAAAGAAATTAATAGCAATATTCTTTTGAGATTCTGATGGTTCTTCATCAGTATTTGTTAAATATGATTTAGGAATAATCAAACTAAAACGATTATCTAATGATTTTTCTTCTTTATTATAGATTTGGAAAAATTTTGTTTCTTCTTTACCGTCTTTATTTTTAACTCTATAAATAAATTTTTGATTCTTTTTAAATTCTCTTTTAAATGTTTCAAGATCTTGTGGTAATAAAGCTTTCCAGTCATCTACATCAAAAGCTGTTAAAGCTTTAAATGCTTTTTTATATCCATCTTCAGTTGGCTTTGAAAAATAACTTACTACAGCAGATTTTTGTTCAGCATCTGCCTTTTCATTTAAATAGTTCTTAATAAAATCTTGATACTTTTGTGACATATAATTTACCTCTAAGATATTTATACAATAAAAAAAGACTCTCACTTGGAGAGTCTTAATTCTTATAGGTTAATTGTTATTACTTTTCCCAAACTGCTAAGCAAGAAGGATCTTGATCATCTACTTCATAGTCAATTTCGTCTAATGTGTCAAGTGCTTCACATAGGTCAGAGTATACTTCTGAGTCTACAATGTTATCTACACTTTCGTCATAGATGAATGTGACATCTGCTTCAGATTCATCGATTAAAGTCTTCAATTGTAATTCATTTACAATATCATAGACTTCATCAATATCTTTCTTTTTCTTCTTGTCTTTCTTCTTATCTTTCTTCTTACCACCGCAGCAACCTGCACCACATTCATTTACCTTTGTAGATTCATCAACGTCGTCATCATCGTCTTCGCCGTCTTCTTCATATTCTACTGGTTCAGCATCTTCATCTGAGTAGTAAATGTTTGTTTCTGGTCCCATAATTGATGGATCTGCGACTTCAAAACCGTCAACTTCTGTTGTAGGAACATCTTCTTCTGTAGCTGGTTCTTCTTCTGCGTCTGTTTCAGTGTCAGAAATTACATTCAAATGAGCACCGCAACATGGGCAAACAGGATCAGCCAAGTCTAATTCATATTCTTCATCAGGATCTGGTTCTGCATCTGGATCTGCTTCTGTGTCATCATCGCCTTCTGCATCAGCAACTGCATCTTCAGCGTCTGCAACAATATCTTCTTCAGATTCTTCTGGAGCGATTACACCTGTTCCACCACAAGTTTCACATTCTTCTCCATCTTCATCTTCACCGGTACCGTCACAGTCTGGACATTCAATTTCTTCAACTGCTTCTACATCAGCATCTTCTGCAGTATCGTCAGTTTCAGTTTCATCTTCTTCGACTTTGTCTTCATCATCGTCATCTTCTGAAGCTTCACACAACCATGCTGCTTTCTTAAAATATAAATCATCGAATTTGTTCATATTAAATATCTCCTTAGTATATTTATAAAAATTAAAATTAATGAATATGTTTTAGCATTTCAATGATTTCATTTTCGATATAATAAGGATCGATTTTAATGTTATCATTGGCTAGTTTATTTGCTATCGCATTTGCTTTGACTTTTACAATTCTCTTTAATTGAGGATCTGTATATTCAAAACGAGTATTATATTCTGGTTCTATATTATCATTTGAATCGTAATATGGTTCATGAACAGCTAATTCAGTTTCGTAGATATTCAATGCTTCTTCACCGCAAATATCTAATAAGTAATCTGAAAAAGCGTTCTCTTTTAAAAACTTGTTTTCAGTTGTTAACTTCAAATCTTGTCCAAATTGATTCTTTACTGAGTCAACAATCTTTAATCGTTTACCACAGCAAGGACAAACAGGATTTGTCAATGATATATCATAAGCAACTTCTTTAGTTACTTCTTGTGTACCATCGTTAACTTCTGTATAGTTATCTAATTCGTTATATTCCATTGTCCATCTCTATACTTATATTATCAATACTTACTGCATTGATACTAATATATTTATATACTTTCTTAGTATCTTCATTTCCTGGAGCAATACGATAATAATCATCACCTTGTTTAAATGTTCCACCACATTCAGGACATGGTATTTGACCATTATCTAACTCTGTATATCTACTACAATTTGGACATGCTATAGAATAAACATAATCATTATCATCTTCATCAATAGCAGTTCCTGCAGTAATAGTTTTAAATGGTTGTGGTTTATATCTAATTCCAGAAGATGTTTGACTAGATACTACATATTTAAAGAATTGTATCTTTTCAGTATTTTCATATTTAAAATGATACTCAAGAATTTTATGTGGATATTCTGCACCCATTACTTCAGATGTACTTACAGATGATACTCTTTCTAAAGTATATCCATCTTTAGCTGCGTAAGAAATACCAGTTCCTAAACATTTTGGACAAGTAATATGACCTTCATTATTACATGTTGAACATTTAGCTGTATTATAATCTTCTCTATGTGTATCTTCTAAATAACCTACACCATTACATACAGGACAAATATCTTTTACGATAGTTGGATTATTCATAATATCGTAAATTACTTCACCCTTAGAATTTACTTTATAGACGTCAATTTCACCTTCACCATTACACATTTTACATGTATGTTGAAGTTTAACACCAGTTTTTCTATAATCTAATTCTAAATCTCTATCATGATGACCAACTTCACCATAATATGGATAATATCTATTATTCATATTCAATGTATATTTTTCTTGAGATACATGATTATGGTTATGTTCACCTCTATTAATAATTTCTTCTTTTAGATTATACTGACATGGATTTTCTAGAGTATTATTTTCAAAATACTGTTTTTCAATCCACTTTGGATCAAAGAATATTCTTGACCATGCATCTTTAGGACCACCAGTTACGTTCTTATCTTGACCTCTAAATGCATAATATTGAACGAAATTGTCTGGTAATTCAATTCCTCTATATAATTGATTCTGATATTGCTTTCTAATCTTGTTCTGTTCAGTTCCAGTCAATCTATCCCATTTTGGATAAATCTGATGGAAATCAGTGACAAATTGGAAATTATTATTAACATCACGTGGAACGTCAACATAATTCCACATTTGACCATAACCTAAATATGCTTTCTTATAAGTTAGTTTACTTCCATATACAGTGCATGCTGAATATCCAATAGGTTCAGCTGAAGTTGTATAAAGAATTAAATCTTTCTTTATATCTTCATCCATCAAATTAGTTGGTAATAACAACTGATTTTTATTTGATATTCTTGGATCTGCTACATCATTTAATTGTAAACCATACATTGATAGAGGTTTTACATACTTATGCTTATAATATAAGTATCTGATATTAATACCAGTTCTACCACATGTTGGACATAGTAAATCATTTGACTGTAATTCATAGAATGGTGATTGACCTTTATATGGATATTGAGCCCAGTTATTGCAACCATGCTTATATGGGTTAATCATACCTACACCAGAGCATGTTCTACAAATATGACGATAAGCAGATAAGCCATTCCAACAAATGTTGTTATGGACTTTCATATCTGTACCTTTATTGAAATAGTCATTAGCAATTGCTGGTCTATCAGTAAAGTTAAATCCAAATGATGTATTTGAATTTTCTTGACCATTAGCTAAATAAGTCATACCAGAACCAGCTGATAATGTATCATGTGCAGAGAAACTTTCTTTATAATAGATAGTCTTTACTTCTCTATTTGTCATAAAGTTATGGAAATTATTTTGCCATTGCCATTTCTTATCAGATTCAGGTTTTCTAATTTCTGCAGTATCAATTTTACCTTCGTATGAATAATATGGTTCATATTGAATTGGATCACAATTACGTGTTGAATTGTTATAAACATCATAAGCGCTTTCATTCAAAGTTAACCATACATACTTATTTGGTATTGCATCAATTACATCATTATGGAACTGGAAAATACCTTCAAAGAAACCATTTTTAGGTGTATTCCAATACAACATATTTTGTGTTTCTTCATTAGGGAAATAATTATATCTTGTCTGATATGGATCTTTAATATAAGGATATGCTTGTAGATAACTAATATCATTATCTTTATCATTTATAGCTACATTATAAGCACTATGCATCTGATTATCACCTAGATAACCTACGTGCATACATGTATTTCCATCTAATACATTTTCCAAATTACCAATATCAGACCAGTTATTCAATTCATTATAATAATTTGTCTTTAAGTGATATACACCATTTCTTGATGGCAATACTAGTAGATTTTCATCCTTATACAAGATGAAATTCATTATTTCATCATAATTCCATGTATATTTTGGTGAGTATTCAAAGGTCTTTGTCTTTGAATGTAACATGTAATTAAGAATTTCTGCTGGCTTACTATTATTATCATTTACATGCACATTTATATTTTCATAAACACCATTTGGGTCTTTATGTTCTTTCATATAAGCATGCAAATA
>ENA-UPTA01000226-UPTA01000226.1-activated-sludge-metagenome-genome-assembly--contig:-NODE-226-length-65196-cov-6.338036_pt1 | contig 65196 bp, 70 predicted proteins | sample MGYA00238184_ERZ773361 | MGnify/ENA primary metagenome ERZ773361 (study PRJEB29100, sample SAMN05720205) | activated sludge metagenome | isolation source: anaerobic digester from wastewater...
ATATCGTGCCGTTTGCCATTATACCGGTCGGCCATCCCGAACAGGACCTGCCGCCGGCGAACCGCTTTAACACAGCGAGGATCCACCATGAGCGCTGGTAAAGATAAGGGCTAAAAACGGGGTCAGAATTATTTATTTGCTCGCTATGTGAGCGCCGGCAAATAAATAATTCTGACCCCGTTTTTAGCCCTTTTTTTCTTGCAGGCGCGAAAGATTATGCTACAATGAAGGTTAAATAAATCAAGCCTAACAAGGGGGCAGGTATGCGTAATCCCGTTCTAGCCGCAGTTGTCTGTCTTTCCGTTCTATTTCCCTCATTCGTCATTGCCCAGGTAGAAAAAGTCCAGACCGGCGAGCGCCAGGTTGAAGAAGAGAAGCTTATGCGTGAGCGCATCGAGGCGGAGCAGGAACAGCCGCAGATAGAAGAACCGGCGGCCGCACAGCCTCTTCCTGCTTCGCGGGAGCAGAAGGCGTTCGTCAGAGGCATCAATGTCAGCCGTGTTACGCTTCTGAACTACGAACAGATCGCCAGGATCACGGCGCCGTTCGAGAACAGGGAATTGACCCTTGCCGACATGCAGAAGGTCGCGGATCTGATAACCGATGCCTACCGCAGAAGAGGATATGTCACTTCCCGGGCGTATCTGCCTCCGCAGAAGATCGTGGAGGGCATTCTGGAGATCATGGCCGTTGAGGGCACGGTCGGCGATATATCCATCAAAGGCAACAGGTATTTCAAGACCGCGCTCATAGAGAAACGGATCAGCCTTCATAAAGGCGACCTGTTCAATTATACGGAGCTCAGAAGAGGGCTGGCGCGCCTGAACGAGCATCCTGACCGGAATGTGAAGGCGGTGCTTTCTCCGGGCAAGGAAACGGGAACCAGCGATATCATGCTGGATGTGGCAGATGATCTGCCGATCCACGTGCGCTTCGATTACGACAATTATGGCTCCCGGTATGTGGGCAAGGACCGTTTTTCAGGGACTGTCAGCCATAATAACGCGTTCGGATTGGACGACATGCTTTCTTTGCAATATCAGCTGGGAGAATCCGAGGATTACCGCCTGATCTCGATGCGGTATCTGGTCCCGCTTTCGGACAGGACCAGGATCGGAGCGGTCGCATCCCGGTCAAAGCTGTCTCTGGGACAGGAATACGCCGATCTGGACGCGCGCGGAAAGAGCAAGATATACGGGATATTCCTCACGCATGAATTGTTGAACAGGCAGGATCTTACGCTGACTTTCAACACGGGCTTCGATTACCTGGACTCGTATAATTTTCAGGCAGGGGCGGAGCAGAGCCGCGACCGCATGCGCGTGGTGAAATTCGGCCTTGACGCGGATTATTCTGATTCATGGATGGGCGGAGGCAGGACCATATTCTCTCCCGAAGCGCATATCGGCATCCCGAATATTTTCGGCGGCATGGACGACACGGATGCGCGGTGTTCGCGCGCGGGCGCAGGAGGAAGGTTCCTGAAGTTTCCCGCTAATCTTTTGCGTTTGCAGAAAATGCCGTTCTCATCAGCTTTGTTGTGGAAGAATTCTTTCCAGCTGTCATCATATCCGCTTGCCGCATCCCAGCAATTCCAGGTGGGCGGCATATCGAATGTCAGGGGATATCCTTCAGGCGAATATGTCGGCGACCAGGGGCTTGCTTCCACGTTCGAATGGCTGCTGCCGCTTTCTTTTATTCCCAAGGACCTCCAGGTGCCGCTCTCAAAAGCGAAGTTCTATGACGCGTTCAGGGTCGCTTTGTTCTATGACTGGGGATGGGCGCGCTTGAAACAGCCGCAGGCAGGGGAGCGCAAGAGCGATACTTTGCGAAGCGCGGGCTTTGGCATGCGATTCAATCTGCCCGAGAGCTTTTCTGTAAGGGCTGATCTTGCCTGGCCGCTTGACAGGACTCCGTCGGACGATGACCATATGCATCCGTGGATCGCGGTTTCGAAAGAATTTTAGTAAATAATACTTGAAATTTCTATATTTATAACCGTAACCCGATAAATTGTAAACGTTTTCATTCCAGTTGAAATCCGCAGTAAGGAAAATCATGAGAAGTGATGCACGCACATCCTGCCTGTTAACCGCCGCGATCACATTCATTTTTATTCCGTAATTCGCATTCGCGCTTCCCGAAGGGGAGACCGTTGTATCAGGTTCCGCAGCATTCGACCGTTCAGTCACCAATACGCTTAACGTCAGCACTCCGTCAGACCGGCTTATCGTCAATTATAACAGTTTCAGCATTGCCCAGCCGGAGACAGTCAGTTTTCAGCAGCCTTCGGCAAGCGCTATTGTTTTGAACCGCGTGGTCGGCGTTGATCCTTCAGCGATCATGGGGACGCTTAATGCCAACGGCCGCGTTTTTATTGTCAATCCCAACGGCGTTATTTTCGGGCCGAATTCGCGCGTTGATGTTGCGGGCCTGGTGGCGTCATCGCTCAATATTTCCAATGACGATTTCCTGAACGGAAATTTTGTTTTCTCGAGATCAGGCGCGAACGGCTATGTGATCAATGAAGGCACGATCAATGCCAGAGGCGGGTATGTATGCCTGCTGGGCGGCGCTGTGGATAACCGCATGATGATCCAGGCTGAGCTTGGAACGGTCGTTCTGGCAGCAGGGGAAAAGATCACGGTTTCGCTGGAAGATCAGAACGCCATTTCAGTGGTGGTTGATGAGGCAGTGCAAAGCGAGGTTTTCGGCCCTGACGGCGTAAAGATGACAAGCGCTGTGAAGAACAGCGGCTCTATTCTGGCAGAAGGCGGCAAGGTCATGCTGACCGCAAAGGTCCTGAACCGCGTGTTCGACCATGCGATCAACAATACCGGCCTGGTAAAGGTCACTTCCCTGGTAGAGCGTGATGGGGTCATTGAGCTGGTTGCAGAAGGCGCGCCGATCGTCAATTCAGGCACCCTGGAAGCTGACCGGATAGATATTAAGGGAAGCAATGCAGATTTCGTCAATACGCCTGAAGGCATGATAATCGCCAATGCAGTGGCTGCAGCAAGCCCTGATGGCGGCAAGATCGCGATCGAGGCGACCTCAGTGCTCCAGCAGGGGCTGATCTCAGCTAATTCTCTTGAACAGGGAGCAGCAGGCGAGATCATTATTGTCAGCGAAGGAACTGCTACATTTGACAGCTCAAGCTGTACCGAAGCCCGGGCAATGGGTATTGTGGGCAGCGGCGGCAGGATCAATATCGCATCAAAACAGGCAAGCGTTTTTGTCAATAAGAACGCGAAAATAGATTTTTCAGCAGGCTCGGTTTCAGGCAACGGCGGCCTGCTCAGAATAGACGCTTTTGATCAATTGGGCTTTTACGGGATATTAAACGGCCGTGCGCCTCCGGGATATACCCCTGGCAAAGCCATCCTCGACCCGCTGCGCTCCGAGATCAGCGGTGAATTCTCCTCAGATACGATAATTTATTCCCCGAATGATATCCTCATTGTCGGTGACATATATATCACCGGCGAATATTACGAGCACTACTTCTCCATCTTAGCAGACCATAACAGCGAGACTGTTGGCGATTGGCATGACGGCATAGGCGCTATTATCAATACCGGCGATTATGTGATCTATTTCCCGGAAAATAGCGAATACAGCAGCCTTACCTTACGCGCAGGGTCAGGCATCGGTTCGCTTGAGCACTTTATCCAGACTTCAAACGCAGGCCATGTTTCAGCAGTCACCAATCCTGTTCCGGGAGAAGACGGCGATATTTTCTTTGAAGAGCTTGGGTCTTCCGGCCTGGCTGTTTCCGATATTCGTTCTCCGGGCCTTGTGGTTATTAACTGTTCAGGCCCGATTTGGGGCGAAAGCGAAGGCGCTGATGTTGTTGCTGACGAGTTATATATCACTGCTGAAGGCGGCATCGGCAGCAGTTATGATCCTTTTGAAGTCAATGTGCGTAATTTCGCAGCGGAAAACGTCGATTTCGGCGATATTTATATTTCCAGCCCGAATGACCTGACAGTCCTGGCTATTTCCAACCGCGTTTCGGGAGGGGAGGACGGCGAAGTTAATATCGATTGCGGCGGCAACCTCTCAATTCGATACGGTATTGACGCTTCTTTTGATGTGTGGCTTTCAGCTGACGGTAATATTATTCTGAGCACGTTTGCCGATATCGTTGCTCCGGGCTCGTATGTCACCCTTGATGCCCTTGGCTATATTGCGCGCAGGAACATGGAAGTCCTGGATTACGGCATGCGGGCATACTGGAATTTCGACCAGGAGCCGTACTATTATTATTACTATGCCCAGGATGTGAGCGGAAACGGCTATTCTGCATATGCCAGCGGCAATCCGGGAATCGTGCCCGGGCCGGACGGGTTCGGCCAGGCGCTCTATTTCAACGGCGTCAACGATTATATCAATATCGGCCGCGATTTTTACTTTGGCACAGGCGCGTTTACCTTAATATGCTGGTATCAGGGAGAACAGAGCAGGAATAATGTCGGCCTCATGGGCGTGGCCCCGTATCCGTATACTTCCGGTTATGCTATGGAAACGCAGTACGGCGCTTTGCAGAGCTGGGTCAATAATGATATGGACGCAAGCCCCGTTGCCGTCAATGACAACCAGTGGTATCGGCTCGCAATGGTCCGCGAAGGTTCTGAAGGCAGTATGTATCTGTTCCAGGAGAATGACCTGAATCCCGACACCGATGAGGTTCAATACGGCAGCACCTTCGGGACTTCACCGGATCCGGTCGATACCTACGGCAGTTTCTTTATCGGCGGCTGGGGACATATGTACCGCCTCGCGCAGGGCGCTCTTGACGATGTGAGGGTTTATGGAACTGCGCTGTCCGGGCTTGAGATCTATGCGCAGACCATTCTCGCTCCCGGCACAGGCAGGATCAGCGCGTATAACGTTGAATTATACGCCAACAGCGGCGTTGACATGGGTCTGGGCACTGTAGAGACCATGCATGTTTCCAATAACACGGGCGCGATCGTTATCGACAGCCTGTCCGATCTTGATATTAATGAAGGCACGTTCTATGACCATGACGGCGGAGTGATCACGGACGGCGATATCACCCTGATCACCGCAGGGAATATATATGTCAATGAGGATATTTATACGATCGGCAATCATGCGTTGACGCTTACCGCCGACGGCAGCATTGTGCTTGCCGAGCAGGTCAGCGTGTACTCGAACAGCGATCTTGGCGAAGAGGATTCGCCGAACGGGTATTCCGGCAATGTCTCCTTTGATGCCGGTTTGGATGTGATCTTTGGCCGTGGGGCCAGCGTGTATTCGTATGCCGGAGCGTTTGTCTATGAAGGAACCGGGTATGCAATCTCCGGCAATGTGAGCATTTATGCCGGCCGCGATATCGATATGGAATGGGGAAGGGTCAATTCCCAGGCTAATGCCAGCGGCTACGGCGACTGCTCGGCCCACAGCGGCAACGTAATTTTGAGCGCCGGAAACAACCTGATCGAAACCGGTGTTCTCGAGTTGATCTATTCCCAGGCCTATGCCTCTGTGTATGAGAACTCCGATAGCACTGCTCTTGCGCGAAGCGGCACAGTCAGCCTGTACGCGGGCAATTCCCTGAGCATCGACGGCAGGGACCAGGAGTACGCCGATGTCTTTTCCTACGCTTATGCTTATGGCGGCATCACTGCCACAGCGTATTCCTCCAGCGTGTCGCTTTCCACAGGATACGGAGATATCTCGATCTACCGCACCGACGTCCGTTCCGATGCTTCTGCACAGACCTTTGCCGAAGGCAATGCCGGCACCTGGTCGGATGCGATCGCCGGGACCTATGCCTACGATGAAAATAGTTACGAATGGCGTTACATGGCGGTGCTGGTCGATGCCGGCAGCAGCATCAACACCTATGACACCACTCAGATCTATGGCAGGGCCGTGGCCTCCGGTAGCGCGTTCAATTCTTATGCCCAGGCAGGCGATGTGACCCTGGATGCGTGGTATGCGATCAGCCCGGCCGGCCACATCTACTCCGACGCCATCGCCAATGCCGGTGATGTAGCGCGGGCGGTTACCGGCGAGGTCGACCTGATCTCCTATTCCGGGCCGATCACCATTCCGAACACCGCGCTTGTCTGGTCAAACGCTTCAGCTAATACTACATACGAAGATTCAGAGGCGTTCGCTTTTTCCGATGATGTGACAGTCCAGTGCTTAAACGGCCCGGTGAGTATTGCTATCGGCGTGTCTTCCACAGCCGAGGCCTACGGCGGAGAAAATATCAGCCCGCGCTGGCTCGAAGCAGAGACGGGCGATGTCCTGGTTTATGCCGGAGGGGACCTGTCCCTGCCCGGCGGGTACGCGTACGCCAGCGCCACGACGAGCAGTGACAATGCCCTGAGCCTGTATCTTACTTCAGGTGATGTCAGTTTGTACGGCGCTAATATCGAGCTCATTGACGGCCGTGTTTACTCGGGCCAGAATGATAATGACGAGGAATGGGTCGCAGTGAACGAAATAGATATCACTGCCGGAGACATTCTTCTTTCAAGCCCGGGGAATATCTCGGTTTCGGGCTATGCGCAGATCACCAGCAGCGCCCGCGCGTATTGCATCAGCATGGAAGCGTCTGAAGATACGGTGTCTGCTGTAGCAGGGGATATAGAGCTTTCAGCCGGCGGGGATATCACTCTTGATCTGGCTCTTGTGGAACTTATTCCTATCGAATCATTCGGCTCTTATTCTTTTTACGAATCGGAAATGTATTATGCGTCCGGGACTGTTTCACTTCTGGCAGACGCCGACTGGAACGGTTCGGGTGCGCTTAGCCACACGGGGTATTATGCGAATCTGGGCGGGGCCAATTTCAATTTCTCCGGAGCGCAGTCTTTTGATTTCTATGCGGGTGAAGGGATCGGCGTGTATTCTGAAGGATTTTTGCCGAGTCTTGATCTGGATATCCCCGGATGGGAATATCCGGGCATATCCCTTGCATCGACGCTGGAAACCGGATCTGTGGCCGCGGACATTTATTATTACGAAGGGTATTCCGTGGTGCCGTATATCCGCCTGTATTCCGCAGGCGATGTGGTGGTTAGCTCGGATTTGAGCGCGGTCGATATCGTATTACGGGCGGATTATGACCCGTATGATCCGCAGGGCATCGGTAACGGTTCAGGCGATCTTATCATCAACGGAATTCCCTATGGCGATGTCGCGGTGTTCTACCGGGATCCGTATATCCTGGCAGACAGCCATGCGATCCAGACAGCAGGACCGATTCAGATAATCGGCGATAGGATCATGTGCGGAGAGAACGAATTCGGCCTTGCGCTCGGCCCGTCCAGCGGAGAGTTGCTGGGAGATCTTACGGTTCTCTCGACATCCGGCAGCGTGACGGTTACCGAGACCGATGAACCGGGCGGCGAATATTTAGCAAGGACCGGAAATGCCGGGATCGACATCTGGGCATCAGGCGACATTATTCTTGATGTGCCGGTTACGGTGGACCTGGGCGGGTTGTCCCTGATCAGCGACGCAGGGTCCATTATCGCAGGCGCAGAGGATATGACGCATATCACTGCCGGGTCCGATGTGTATCTGCAGGCAGGGAATGAATATATTTCTGAAGGGACGAGCGTTATCGGCACTCTTGATGCGCCTTTACGTATTATGGTGGATGGCGGCTCAGTTACTATGCGGGTCTACGGCCAGATAGTGGATGAGGAACTGAATGAAGCGGTGAGCGGGAATCTGATCGGTGTGGTGAATGGATCTGAAGAGTCTGATGCTGTGCAGGTGCTTAACGACGCTCCCGGCCCGGTATATTTCAATAACGCGCCTGCGCCTGAACCTGAACCGGAACCGGATGAAACAGATGATGACGACGAACAGGATGATGATACGCAGCCAGGCCCTATTGTGCCGTCTGCTCCGGCCCCGGAAGCGCCTGACGCGCCGCTGGGCAGTATCATCTCCTATGAACCTTCTGCTGTAGATCCTGCTGCTCTGGAGACCATGCAGTTCAGCTCTCCGGTCGGCACGGTATTCGCGTATCATCCTATTACCCGAGCGGATATGGGCGCTGTCGAACCTTTATCTGTCGGCGCCGGCTCGTATGAACTTTTAGACGGAGAGATCCGCCTTTTCGGCAATGAAGGCCTTCTGCAGTTCTTCCAGGAATTCGACGAAAAATACAAACAGCTTTAAGAGGTGGCGTATGAAAAGAACATCGATCAAATTATTTGTGTTCTCATTGATTATTTTTATGGCTCTGGCCGCAAACGCGTTTGCCGCGATCCAGTGGGACGTTAATCATACGGTTGCGCTTATATATCCGTCGAATATGACATACGTGGACCGGGCAGATCCGTTGAACGATTATGGCTCTGATTCGTACCTGAAGGTCGGTGATGAGCGGGGAAATTTTTTTACTGAAGGCAACGTGACTTATTTTGATGCGGTTAATGCTACTCGTACCTATATGCGTTTCAGCAATGTAGATTTGAACGAGCTTTCCGGTTATACGATCGCCAATGCAACGCTTCATATGTATCTGACAAGCGTTATTGACGGCGCAGGAACCGCAACTACGAACGATACTGTCAATGTACGGCAGGTTGTTTCCGCCAATGGATATAATTACATCTCAGGGCTGACTTGGGATGGTCAGGCTGACAGGGATGTTTCGTTTACAGGCGGAATATTGTTTGCAAGCAGGGACATAGAGATCTCCGGCGAAAGCACGGGTTGGAAGCAGTGGGAAACCGCTGCTACTGGCAATGGCACCATTGCATCCATGATTGACGGATGGATATCGAATTCGAGCACGAATTACGGCGTTGTTCTGGAAAACGATTTTGATGGCGTATGGCAGGAGCTGGTCAACGGCACCCAATACAGCATTGATAATCCGACCCAGATGAATGAGCTTGAAGCGGTTTTCGCTAAAACGCAAGGGTCGTATCCTTTCTTGCGCGTTCAGGTCGTTCCTGAGCCGGTGAGCAGCGTGCTGATGATCGTGGGCGCAGGCGTGCTTGGTTTGGTTTCGTCGCGGCGCAGAAAGAAGATATCGTAAATTCGGTAACAGTATGTTTAGATTTCAACGGCCGGACATAGTCCGGCCTTTTTTTTGCCCGGATATGATAAAGTGCTTGCCACCGGCGGTATTATTGGTAGGATAGTAGTATGAAAAAAGCGGTTGTTATAGGGGCAGGGCCTGCGGGCCTGGCAGCGGCTGATACGCTTGCCGCAGCTGGGGTCGATACGGTTGTGCTGGAAAAAGACGTCTGTGCCGGCGGCTTGAGCAGGACCGTTACCTATAAAGGGTATCGTTTCGACATCGGCGGCCACCGGTTCTATACGAAGAACGATGCTGTCATGTCGTGGTGGCAGGGTCTTCTTGCGCATGATTTCAGGAAGGTCAAGCGCAGGTCCCGCATCTATTACAAGAACGGCTTTTTTGTGTATCCGCTGACTATCTCGAGCATATTTTCGCGCATCGGGCTTGCCGCGTCCCTGTCCATATTCTTCAGCTATATTCACTGCCGTATCTTCAAGCTAGCCGATGAGTCGGTGTATGAACAGTGGTTGATAAACCGTTTCGGCAGGAAGCTCTATGAGATATTCTTCAAGGATTATACGCACAAGGTCTGGGGCCTGCTCCCGGCGCGGCTTTCATCAGACGTAGGCAAACGGCGCATCAAAGGGTTATCGCTGTATGAGGCGGTGCGCAACGCCTGCAGCAGGGGCAGGGGCAATAGTACTGCGACGCTGATCAGGGAGTTCTATTATCCGCGTCTGGGCGCAGGCATGGTGTATGATGCGGCTGTACGCCGGATCCAACAGAAAAACGGCGAAATATTGTTCGGCCATGAAGTCGTTTCGATACGGCATGACGGAGCGAAGATCATTTCCGTTGTATGCAAAGATGCCCGGACCGGACGGATCAGCGACGTCGCGGGGACTGATTTTTGCTCGAGCATGCCCCTGACGCAGCTGGTGTCTTTGATGGATCCTGCAGCGCCCAAACCGGTCCTGGACGCGTGCCGCAGACTGCGCTACCGCAGCATTGTCATAGTCAATTGCATTATTTCGAAGCCGTCAATATTCCCGGATAACTGGATATACATCAACTCCCCGGATGTTATCGTCGCGCGTATCCAGAATTTCAAGAACTGGAGCCCTGACATGGTGCCGGACAGCGGCACGACGCCGCTGGCAATGGAATATTTCTGCGATGAGGCAGATATGTTCTGGTCTTTGTCGGATAGCGCGCTCCTTGACCTTGCCGCACGGGAGCTCGCAGCGTTGAAATTATGCGCCCGGGCCGATGTCGCCGACGGCTGCGTGGTCAGGCAGGCAAAGGCATACCCGGTGTATGAAAAAGGATACGGGGCGCAGTTGGATATCGTCAGGGAATATGTGAAAAAATTCACGGAGCTGCATTGCATCGGCAGGTACGGAACGTTCTGTTATGACAATATGGACCACTCCGTGATGAGCGGGTTTCTGGCAGCGCGAAAAGTTCTGGGCTGTGCTCCCGGCGATGTGCCAACGGCTGCGGAGGCGCTCGATGATTGAACTTGTCCTGCGTTTCAAGGAAACGAGCCATTTCTATATCTGGGCCGCGGTGGTCGCCGCGTGCGTCGTGTGGGCGTATTGGAGCAGGAAAGACGCATATCGGAAATTATGGCCATTGGTCTGCTTGAACTTCCTGTTATTCCTTGCCTGGGGCGCGGTGTCGAACTTCAGCCATGATGATATCGCGTTTTTACATTTTGCCTGGCTGATCTCAAAAGGGCTCGTGCCGTTTCGCGATTTCTGGGAGCATCATTCGCCGTTCCTGCCCGTTATAATGGCGCCCTTTATGAAAGCGGCGCCGCATTCACCGGCTATCTTTGATATGGTCCGCATTGCGTCCGGCCTCATATTTGTCGCAAACGCGCTCCTGGGCTGGCGGATCGCCGCGCAGGTCTGGCAGGCGAAGGCGCGATTGTCAGTGTATCTTTTGTTCGTGTCGGCTGCGGCCATTATCGGCCAGTATTTTATCCTGCGCGCGGATATATTCATGGCTTTCTTTCTGCTCGCCGGAATATCGATATGTCTTGATCTTCCCCGTAAAGGCCCGGCTGCGTGCGCGGTATGCGGGATGGCATTCGGCCTGGCAATGTCGTTCATCACCAAACAGTATCTGCTCGTATTTTTGCCAATCATTGCGATATTCCTCGGGCAGCGGCAGGGGCGGGCAGGGCGGGCAATGGCGTATGCGCTTGGGTTTTGTATCGGCGTTATACCGCTCGCATCGTATTTACTTGGCGCCGGCATCGCGAATGAATATGTTATGTGGGTCATGGGATTCAACGCCGCGGCTGTGAAGATGAACGTCAATTTACCTTTTGTATATCTTGTGGCTGGAATAGCGGCGGTTGTGGTCCTGGTCCGTCGGTATCGGGAATCGGGTGAACTGCGATATGCGCTTTTTGCGTGCGCGTTTGCCCTGAGCACGTTAAGTTCTTTGACCACGATGTCGGATCAGGACCCGTTGTTGTATTATCACGGCTTGTGGTATTTTCTTTGTGCGATAGCGGTGTGCGGGGCAGGGGTGTGGGAACGTTTATCGGATTTCCGGCCCCGATGGAAGAATGCGGTCGTTGCGGGTTGTGTATTGGGGGTCTTGCTTGCGCCGAACGTCGTGTCGGTATGGAAACATCGCGCGGGAGATTATGCGCGGGACCGCAAAGCTGCAGCTGAGTTGATGCGGTATACGGGCTCTGATACCTGCGTTGTCCTTCTTCCGGCGCATCCGGTCCTTGCGCACGATGCAACACGGCTGTATTCGAGCTGGCAGTTTTTGTTCCTCGCGCGCCATGCCGATGTCAGGAACGATGCGGCCGGGCCGGGCTTTGCGCGGCAGATATTTTCCCGCAGGCCTGCGGTCATCAGCGCTGAATTCGGAACGCGGGATTTTTTTCTTGAGCTTTACCACCGCCGGGTCATATCGGCCGATGAGTATAAGGATCTCATGACATTGATCAAGACGGATTACCGCAAGCGCCGCATCGGCCGCCAGTTCTACTACATCCGCGCGGACGTTTTTCGTAATTATTTATAATACAATAGGTTAAAACTTCTTTGTTCCGCGCGATATATTCAAATGAGGCGTTTTTGATATTCTGCCATTTTTTCTTGACCGGCTGAAAAATTTTTATATAATATTTTGTTGAAAAAACCATTACAACTGAAAGAAAAGGAGTAATTCCATGAGTGCCCAGCAATCCCAGACATTCGAATTCAAGGCGGAAATGAAGCAGCTGTTGAATATCATCGCGCATTCATTATATACGCATCCGGAGATCTTCCTGCGGGAATTGATCTCGAATGCGTCGGATGCATTGAACAAGGTGCGGTTCCGCAGGCTGACGGATAAGAATATCCTTGATCCTGAGGATGAACTACAGATCAAGATAGAGATCGATGAGAAGAAGCAGACGTTCGTTATCGAGGATAATGGCATTGGAATGACGCATGAAGAGCTGGTTAACAACATCGGCACGGTCGCCAGGTCCGGGACCCTTGAGTTTTTCAAGCGGCTGAAAGAAGAGGGCAAGTCCGTTGACGGCAATTTTATCGGCCAGTTCGGCGTGGGTTTTTATTCGGTGTTCATGGTCACCGATGAGGTCACGATCGAGACGCGCAGCGCCGATGTCGATTCGAAAGGATTGCGGTGGAAATCATCGGGCGAGGGGACGTTCACCATCGAGGAATTTGACAAAAAGTCGCGGGGAACGCGCATATCGTTCACCTTGAAGGAGAGCGCGAAAGAGTTCTCGAGCGAATACCGCGTCAAAGAGATCATTGAGAAATATTCCAACTTTGCCGACTTTCCGATCGTCCTGAAAGGGAATAAGATCAACAAAGTGACTGCGCTGTGGCAGCGCAAGGCGGATGAGATAACCGACAAGGATGCGCATGAGTTTTATAAATTCCTCACCAATGATATCGACGATCCGCTCGGGTATTTTCAGGTGTCGGTCGAGGGCGTTGTGAACTTCAAGGCGCTGTTGTTTGTGCCGGCAAAGGCGCCGTTCGATTATCTGTGGCTGCAGAAGGAAAAATCCCTGCATCTGTATTCGAATAAGATCCTCATACAGAGCGATTCCAAAGATCTGTTGCCGGAATACCTGCGGTTTGCAAAGGGCGTGGTGGATACGGCCGATCTGCCTCTTAATATATCGCGCGAGGTCACGCAGTATACCCCGGTCATGGAAAAGATCCGCGATATCCTGACCGGCAAGATCCTGGGTGTGCTCAAGGATTGGGCTGAGAACAAACAGGACAAGTTCCTGAAATTCTATCAGAATTTCGGCACGTTGTTGAAGACCGGATTGAACAGCGATTTTGTAAATCGCGATAAGCTCATCGAGCTGCTGCGGTTTGAATCGTCGGCGAAACAGGCGGGTGAAATGACGTCGTTGAAAGAATATGTGTCGCGGATGAAGGATTTTCAGTCCGAGATCTATTACCTGTCGGGGGAAAATCGCGATCTTTTGGAGCATAATCCCAAGCTGGAGTATTTCAAGAAGAACGGGGTGGAAGTGTTGTTCCTGACCGAGCCCATTGACGTGTTCACTGTGCCGTCGATCCATGAATATGAGAAAAAGCCGATCAAGTCGATCGATAAGGCTGATATTGCGCTCAAGCCGCAGGATCAGATCGTAAAACCCGATGATAAGCTGTCAGAATCTCTCTTGAAATTGTTCAAGGATGAATTAAAGGGCAAGGTAGAGGATGTGGTGGTGTCGAAACGGCTGGTGGAATCGGCTGCGACGCTGGTTTCGGCAAAAGATAGTATGGATCCGCAGTTCGAAAAGATGATGAAGCTTATGCACAAGGATTATAAAAGCGAGCCCAAGCGGATCATGGAGATCAACATCGAGCATGCGCTTATCAAGAATCTTTCGAAATTATATATATCCGATACGAACAATCCGATGATCCGCAAATGCATCGATCAGTTGTACGAAGGAGCGTTGTTTGTGGACGGCGACCTTCCGGCATCCAGCGATTTTATCAAACGCATGACCGACATCATGGTCCAAGCCACTTCATAAATAAATCGGACGCTTTGGCTAAACTTTTGGCTATCATCGGGTTACAAATAAATTCTTAATGCAATAATTCTATGGCAAATTTCTTAATAAAGAATTAAATTGTAAGTTATTGCTAAATAAAGTTTTAGCCAAAGCGTCCGCAATAAGGAGGGGAGATGAGTACGGGGTTGACGGCGGTGAATGAGAAGGTGGAGAAGGAGAGTGCGTTTGTCAGCGCGTTGAGCGCGGAAATGCGCAAGGTCATTGTGGGGCAGGATTACCTTATTAACAGGCTTATGGTCGGGCTGCTTGCGAACGGGCATTTGCTGGTCGAAGGCGTGCCGGGCCTTGCAAAGACTCTTTCGATCAGCACATTATCGCGTGCTATCAATACGAAATTCCAGCGCATCCAGTTCACGCCGGACCTTCTGCCGGCTGATCTTATCGGCACGCTCGTGTATAATCCGAAGGAAGGGACGTTCACGACAAAAAAAGGACCGATCTTCTCGAACATCATCCTGGCTGATGAGATCAACCGCGCGCCGGCAAAGGTCCAGAGCGCGCTTCTTGAAGCAATGCAGGAGCGGCAGGTGACGATCGGCGAGAACACCTATAAACTGGACGAACCGTTCCTGGTCATGGCAACGCAGAATCCCATCGAACAGGAAGGCACCTACCCGCTTCCCGAGGCGCAGGTGGACCGGTTCATGCTCAAGATCAATATTTCTTATCCGTCGCGGCCGGAGGAGCAGGCGATCGTGCGCCGCATGGGCTTTACGGACAAGAAGATCGCGGTGGATAAGGTCGTGGATCCCAAAGATATCATCCGCGCCCGCGTTGTGGTCGATGAGATATACATGGACGAAAAGATCGAGAAATATATCCTCGATATCGTGTTCGCCACGCGCGACCCCAAAGCATTCAAGCTCGATGACCTTTCGAGCCTTATCCAGTACGGCGCTTCTCCCCGCGCCACAATATACATGACGCTCGCCGCCAAGGCGTTCGCGTTCACGCAGGGCCGCGGTTATGTCACCCCGCAGGATATCAAATCCATCGGCCCGGACGTGCTGCGCCACCGCGTCATCGTTTCATACGAGGCGGAAGCGGAAAGTATGACCTCGGATGACATCATAAAGAAGATATTCAGCGAAGTCGAAGTCCCGTAACGCATCAGGCAACGCTGTATCCCGATCGCCTATGATACCGCGAGAAATCCTCAAAGATATACGCAGGATCCAGATCACCACTTCCCGGATGGTGACCGACGTGTTCGCCGGCCAATACCAGAGCGTGTTCAAGGGAAAGGGTATGGAATTCGACGAGGTGCGCGAATACATCCCCGGGGACGAGATCCGTTCCATTGACTGGAACGTCACCGCGCGCGCCGGCCATCCGTTCGTGAAGAAATTCACCGAGGAGCGCGAGCTGACCGTGATGCTGCTTCTGGACATGTCCGCGTCGTCTTTCTTCGGCACGCGCGGCCAGATGAAGGCGCAGCTGGCGGCCAGGATCTGCTCGGTGCTTGCGCTTTCGGCCATCAAGAACAACGACAAGGTAGGTTTTATCGCATTCACGGACAAAATCGAGAAATTCATCCCTCCGCGCAAGGGCCTGCGCCATGTCCTGCGTATCATCCGCGAAGCGCTCTATTTCAAACCTTCTTCAACGGGCACGGATATCGTGCTCGCGCTCGAATATCTCAACCGCGTCACCACCCGCAAGACCGTGTCGTTCATCATGTCGGATTTTTTCGCTCCTGAATTCAAGAAGATGCTTGCGGTGGCGAACAAGCGCCATGATATCGTCGCGGTCACGATCACGGATCCGGCAGAGCTTGAATTGGCCGATGCGGGCCTTGTGAAATTGTTCGACCCTGAGACCGGCAAGGATATGGTGATCGACAGTTCCGATAAAAAGGTGCGCCTGCAATACAGCGCGAATGCCCGAAGCCGTAATCAGCGCAGGGATTCGCTTTTTCGCTCGGTCAATGTCGATTGCATCGACGTGCGCACCGATGTGCCGTATTCAAAAAGCCTGATACGGTTCTTCAAAGCGCGCGAGAGGAGAATGCGGTGAGGCCGATACGCCTGACAATTCTGAGCATTCTTATCGTGACAGCAATCAGCGCAGCCTGTTGCGCGCAGGATTTCCCGGGCAAGATCCTGGTTTTAGTCGATAAAAAAGAAGTGACGATCGGCGAAAAGGTGCGTTATACGATCGCCGTGTCCGCGCACCGCGGCATTGAAGTCCAATTCCCCGATCTTTCCGAAGCGTTCAAGGGCCTTGAGCTCATCGATTCGGGGGAAACCACGATCGGTTTCCTGAACAAAAGGACACGCACGCTTTGGGCTGTGCTGCAATCGTTCGCTCCGGGCACATATACGATCCCGGGCCAGCGGATCAGATACAAACTGCCGGGTAAAGACTGGGTAGAGGCCGTGACCGGTGAATGCGGCGTTACTGTCATAAGCCTTGTTGAAAAAGCAGGCGCAGGAGCGCAATTGGCTGATATCAAAGGCCCGCTCGATATGAGGACGTTGCTGCCTATTGTCATAGCAGCCGTCATCCTGCTTGCGGCATTGTTCCTTATATTCAGCAAAAAAATATTTTGGCACAAAAAGAAGCAGGCAGCAGCCATACAGCCCTGGAAAGCGCATGAGATCGCGTATGCCCGGCTTGAGGATCTGCGCAAACGCGGGCTCATCGCCCATGGCATGATCAAGCAGTATTACAGCGAATTGTCCGATATCCTGCGCCATTATCTTGAGAACAGGTTCAGCCTCAAAGCGCCTGAGATGACGACCGAGGAATTTATCAACTCCATGCGCGAATACAGCGAGCTGGCGCGGGAGCAGAAAGACCTGCTCAAAGAGTTCCTGACCAATTGCGACCTGGTGAAATTCGCACAGTACATTCCGCCCGAGAACGAGGGAGAGGCGGCGTTCGATACGGCAAAAAAGTTTGTGGACCGGACAAAAGCGGCTGAGCCTCCGGGCGCGGCAGCGATCGACCCTCCGGGCGCGGCAGCGACCGAGCCGCGGGCACGAAACGCAGCGGCTGCCGGGTCCCCGGGCCGCATTTCCCAGCGCACAAAGAGCTGACATATGACTTTTCACGATCCGCTCTTCCTATTATTGGTCCCTGTTGCCCTGGCGGTTTTTTACATTGCCCGGCGCATGCGCCAGAGCCCGGGCTTCAGGTTTTCCGCAGTGTCCGCGCTGGAGGGGCTCAAACCTTCGCTCAAGGCACGTGCAGGGGTCCGGCTGCCGTATGTCCGTCTTGCAGCCATGATCTTTATCATCCTGGCGCTTGCCAGGCCGGTGTCGCCGATCGCTGACAGCTTTGTCGAGACCGAGGGGATCGATATCGTGCTTGCGATCGATTCTTCGACAAGCATGCTCGCCGAGGATTTTACCTACGGCGGCAGGCGGCTGTCGAGGATCGACGTGGTCAAGGACGTCGTGCGCGAATTCGTCAAGAACAGGCCGAGCGACCGCATTGCGATCGTCACGTTCGCCGGCCGTCCGTATACGATCTGTCCTTTGACCCTGGACCACGGCTGGCTCCTTGATAATCTGGAGCGCATCCGTTCAGGCATGGTCGAGGACGGCACCGCCATCGGTTCGGGCCTGGCATCGTCATTGAACCGTTTGAAGAACAGCAAGGCAAAAAGCAAGATCGTCATCTTGCTTACCGACGGCAGGAACAACGCGGGAAAGATATCGCCCCTGACCGCGGCAGAAGCGGCCAAAGCGCTTAAGATACGGGTATATGCGATCGGCGCAGGCTCCCGCGGCCCGGTCCCGTATCCGGTCAAAGACCTCTGGGGTAATAAAGTTTATCAGCAGGTCGAGGTGGATATCGACGAGGATACGTTGACGAGGATCGCGGATATGACCGGAGCGAAATATTTCCGCGCTACCGATACGCAAAGCCTGCGCAGTATCTATAAAGAAATAGACAGCATGGAAACGATCAGGATCGAGGACAAGGGGTATCAGGAATATAATGAGCTGTTTTTGATATTTCTCATCCCCGGCCTGATCCTGTTACTGGCAGAGATCTTCCTGTCGAATACGATCCTCCGGCAGCTGCCCTGAGCGGCAGACGGCCGGGCACGAGGGTATAATATGCGGTTCGGGTTTTCGTACCATATGTATCTTATATTGATCGCAGTTGCGGCGATCGCGTTCATCATTCGGGCCGAGCGCAGCAGGCGCCTGGCGCGCGAGCGGTTCGCTCAAAAGGATCTGCTCAAGGAACTTTTGTCCCAGTTCGACCCGAAGCTCCATAAGGCCAAAACAGCCCTGCTGGCAGTTTCGGTTGTGTTGCTGTTGTTTGCCCTTGCGAGGCCGCAGTGGGGCTTTCAGTGGCAGGAACTTCGCCGCCGGGGCCTTGATATACTTGTCGCAGTCGATACGTCAAAGAGCATGCTTGCGACTGACGTGAAGCCGAACCGCCTCGAGCGCACGAAACTCGCCCTGCGCGACCTGACCACGAAGCTCAAAGGCGACCGCATCGGCCTGATCGCGTTCGCGGGCACGGCGTTCCTCGAGTGCCCGCTTACCGTGGATTACAACGGGTTCCTTTTGAGCCTGGAGGATCTCAACGCCGACAGCATACCCAAAGGCGGCACTTCTATCTCAAGCGCTATCGATGAGGCAATCAAAGGGTATGCCGGCCAGGCGAAGAAACATAAGATCCTCGTCATCGTCACCGACGGCGAGGACCACGAAGGCGATCCTTTGAAGGCAGCCGAGCGCGCCAAAAAGGAAGGCATTATCATTTTTTGCATCGGCATCGGAACGCCTGAAGGGGACCTGGTCTTTATCGACGCGGGCAAAGGCAAAAAGGAATTTCTCAAGGACGCAAGAGGCAACGCGGTAAAATCGCGGCTTAATGAGGAGATCTTGGAGAAGATATGCCTTGCCACAGGCGGCGCGTATGTGCGCGCGACCGCTACCGAATTCGGCCTTGAACTGCTCTATAATGAAAAGCTTTCGAAATTCGAGAAAACCGAGCTTGAATCGAAGATGAGCAAGTTGTATGTGGAGCGGTTCCAGATACCGCTGGCGCTCGGTTTGTTATTGCTCATGATCGAGCTCATTATCAGCGACCGCAAGGCGCACAGGTCATGAAAAAATATCCGGTCATACTGATCCTGTCCGTGCTGCTGCCCACAGCCATTGCATTTGCCGCCGGGAGTGCTACAATAGTGCGCAAGGGTAATGCCCTGTATCAGCAGGAGAAATATAACGACGCGCTGAAACTCTACGACCAGGCGCTTGAAAAAGAGCCGGATTCGAACGTCATCCATTTCAACCGCGGCGCATCCCAGTTCAAGTCAGGCGATCTCGAAGCGGCTGTCGGATCTTTTGAAAAAGCCCTGGCTACGCAGGACCGGTCCCTTGAGGCAAAGGCGAGTTATAATCTTGCCAATGCGAAATACAAGCTGGCACAGAGCAAAAAAGAGAGCGATCTTTCTTCCGCGGTCGGCCTTATGGAAGAGTCCCTTCAGCGGTTCAAGCGCGCGATCGAGCTCGACCCGAAGGATATGGATGCCAAGCTGAATTACGAGCTTGTTGAAAAGGAATATCAGGAATTGAAGAAACAGCTCGAGCAGCAGCCGCAGCAGTGCCCGACTCCTCAGCAGTCGAAAGATCAGAAGAGTGCGCAGCAGCAGGAGCAGGAAGGTAGATCGCAGGAACAGCAGTCCGGGCAAAAGCAGGACCAAGAGGCGAAGGAGCAAGAGGCGCAGCAGAAGGAGCAAGAGGCGCAGGACCAAGAAGCGCAGGAACGGCAAGGGAAAGACGAGCAGGCCCGGGAACAACAGGAACAGCAGGCAGGCGAGGCCGGGGAAGGTTCTGAACAAAAAGAAATGTCCGAGCAGGAAGCGCAGATGCTCCTTGAAGGGTTCGGGCAGGAAGAGAACGCCCTGGGCAGAGTCGACGACCAGCGCAGGGGCAGAGAGACCGATGTTGAAAAAGACTGGTAATAACGCAATGGCCATGAAACGCATCCTTGTTTCTATATGCGCGTTTTTTCTGCTTCCGGCAGTTGTATGCTGTGCGAAAGATATCAATTTTGAAGCGACAGTCACCCGCACCAGAGTCGCCGTAGGCCAATCGATCCAGCTTAACCTTACCTTTAATAATACCCAGAACATACCGGCGCTCGATCTTCCTGATATGGAAGGTTTTGTGAGCCGCTATGCCGGGCCTTCGACGAGCGTGTCGGTCGTCAACGGCGTCATGTCCAGCTCCATAACGCATATTTATATCCTTCAGGCGGTCAAGGAAGGCACATTCACGCTCGGGCCGCTCGAATTCGAAAAGGACGGAGATACCTATACGTCAAACCAGGTCACTCTGGAAGTCGCGGCGGGTTCGGCTCAATCGCAGCTCAATGCGCAGCAGCAGCTCAATGCGCAGCAGGACCGTCAGGCAGACCTGTCCCAGGATATATCCGACCGGGTGTTCGTGGTGCTTGAAGCGGGAAAAAGGACGATGTATGTGAACGAGACCGTTGCGATAACGGTCAAGCTGTATGTGAACCGGCTGAGCATCCGCGATATCCAGTTCCCCCAGATCGAGCATGAGGGGTTTTCCCTCGGCCAGTTCAGCCAGCCCAAGCAGTATCAGGACGTTGTCGCAGGCGCCGCGTATGACGTGATCGAGTTCAACACGACCGCGTTCGGCCTGAAGCCGGGGGAATCGAAGATCGGGCCGGCAACGGTGAAATGCAACCTCATCGTCAGGAAGGAAAGCAGGCGCAGACCCTCGTCGCTGTTCGACGACGATTTCTTCGATTCGAATGTCTTTGACAACTTCTTCGGCAGGTACGAGACGCATCCTTTAACGCTGAACTCACGGAGCTTTCCCGTGACCGTGCGGCCGCTTCCGCAGGAAGGAAAGCCCGCATCCTTTACCGGCGCGCTGGGCACATTCTCATTCGACGCGGCCGCAAGCCCGGTTGACGTGAAGGTCGGAGATCCCGTTACGCTCAGGGCAGTCGTCAAAGGCACAGGCAATCTTTCGACCGTCGTGATCCCGAAGATCGAGCCGACACAAGACCTGAAGACGTATGAGCCGCAGATAAAACAGGAAGAAGGGAAAAAAACGTTCGAGCAGGTCGTCATGCCCATGCATGAGAATGTCAAAGAGATCCCGGCAATGCAGTTTAGTTTTTTCAATACGGATACGGGCAGTTATGAGACCATCACCCGCGGGCCGTTCGCCATTACCGTTACAAAACCAGACCGCGAAGAACAGCCGCGGATGATCGAGGGCGGGCAGGCGCCGGCGGCCGGCCGCGCGCAGGATGAAAAATTCGGCAGGGATATTATATTCATCAAAGAAACGGATTCAGGATGGCGCTGTAAAGGGGACCCTTTATACCGGAACACGTTTTTCTGGGTTGTGCAGGCCCTGGCATTGGCCGCGTACCTTTGCATACTCGGCGTGTATTCGTGGAGCCGGCGGCTTCGCGCAGACGTGCGGTTCGCGCGAAAACTGCAGGCTCCGGGTAAGGCGCGCCGCGGCATTGTCCAGGCGCAAAAACTGCTGAAAGCGGGCAAGCGCGGTGAGTTTTATGATGTTATATTCGGTACACTTCAGGAATATCTGGGCGACCGGTTCCATCTTGCGTCAAAGAGTATCACCGCTTCGGTCGTCGAAGATATACTCAAGCCGCGCAATGTCGGCTCTGATATCCTGGAAAAAGTCAGCGGTATTTTCAAAGACTGCGATATGGCGCGGTACGCGCCGTCCGGGCTTGACGAAGGCCGGATGCAAAAAGCCCTTAATGATCTGCAGGACGTCATCGATCATCTGCAGCGCAACAAGGCGTAGGATACCATGCCATCGATCAGGACATATATGCGAAGAGTTATCATAGCAGCGTTCCTGCTTGCCGTATGGCCGGGGCAGTCTGCGTTCGCGGGAAGTTTCCAGGACGCGAACCTGTTCTATAAGAACGAACAGTATGACCGGGCGATCGAAACGTACGAGAAGGTCCTGCAGGACGGGTTCGAGAGCGGCAACCTGTATTATAACCTCGGCAACAGCTATTTCAAAAAAGGCGATCTCGGCAGGGCGGTGTTGAACTATGAGCGCGCGAAGGTCTTTATTCCCCATGACGGGGACCTGCGGTCGAACCATAATTTTGTCAGAGGGATCCTCAACGTGCCCGCGCGCTCCGGCGCCGAGCCCTGGTTTTTCAGATGGCTTGACCGGTCATTCGACGGTTTTGCCCTGAACGGCCTGACGATCCTGGTTTCTGTGCTCTGGATATCGATCCTGGTCCTGCTGTCGCTCATGCTGTGGCTGGCCGGCTTGAGAAAGACCGCTGTGCCGCTGGCCGGCATTCTGGGCGTTGTTTTGATCTTGTGTTCGCTTGCGCTCAGTCGCAAGGCCGGCTTTTATGAGCGCGGGGCCGTGGTTGTCGCGCAGGGCGTTGAGGCGAAGTTCGAGCCGCGGCAGGAGGCGACGACGCATTTCAGCGTTCCCGAAGGAAGTTCCGTATCCGTTCTCGACCGTTCGGCAGACTGGGCCAAGGTGCGCAGGCATGATGCAAAGATCGGCTGGGTGCCTGCCGCAAGCATCGAGGCGATACGCCGGTAGGCACGGCGTTTTATTGCCCGCGCTCTTTACATTTGCCGCACATATGCTATAATCCTTTTGTTTGTCAATGACAAACCCCGCATGTTAACCCCGGTACCGACCTCTACGAGCAAACCTACATCAGGACCATGGATTATTTTATCCTCCAACACATCCGTTTCATTTTCGACCCGCTGAGCGTTTTCTTTCTGGCAGTGATCGCGGCCGTTTCGGCGCCTGCGCTCATATATTCGGCCGGATACCTGAAAGGGCAGTTCAGCCGGCCGCGCATTGTGCTTTTGCATGCGCTGTCCGTCGTTTTCATATTGTCCATGGCATGGGTCGTCACGAGCGCAGACCTTATCGCGTTCCTGTTCGCATGGGAGGTCATGTCGCTTGTCTCGTTCTTCCTGGTCGTTTTCGAGCACGAGCATGAGCAGTCAGTGCAGGCGGGCGTTATCTATGCCATCATGACGCATGTGGGCACGGGGTTCCTCATCGCCGCTTTTATGCTGATAACGCAATACAGCCGCGGCCTTGACCTCGATTCCGTCCGCATCGCGTGCGCGTCCATGCCTTCGGATGTGCGCAATCTTGTTTTCATATTCCTGCTCGCCGGCTTCGGCACCAAGGCCGGCATCGTTCCGGTGCATATCTGGCTGCCGTACGCTCATCCGCAGGCGCCGAGCCATATCTCATGCATCATGTCCGGGGTGATGATCAAAACGGCCGTCTACGGCCTTATCAGGTTCGTCATCGGCCTGCTCGGCGTGACCGAGCCGTGGTGGGGAGTCCTTGTCCTGATCCTCGCAATGGTCTCGTGCCTTGCGGGCGTGATCTACGCGCTCATGGAACATGACATTAAAAAGCTGCTGGCGTATCACAGCGTGGAAAACATAGGCATTATCCTGCTCGGCGTCGGCGCATGCATGCTGTTAACGGCCATGGGAGGGACGTATTGGGCGCTCCTGGCGCTTGTCGCGGGATTGTATCATCTGATGAATCACGCGGTGTTCAAGGGGCTGCTGTTCCTGGGAGCGGGGGCTGTATTTAAAGCAACCGGAACGCGGGATATGGAAAAGATGGGAGGGCTGATCAGGACCATGCCCTGGACCGCCGGATTATTCCTTCTGGGCGCAATGGCCATATCCGGCCTGCCGCCGCTCAACGGTTTTGTGAGCGAATGGCTGACCCTGCAGGCGTTGTTCCTCGGAGCGTTCCATGCGGCGCCGGGGGGATACCGGCTGTTCCTCGGCATCGCTGCGGCAGTGCTTGCATTCACCAGCGGCCTTGCGGCAGCGTGTTTTGTCAAAGCATTCGGCATCACGTTCCTTGCCGAGCCGCGCAGTCAACAGGCACGCGGGGCGCAGGAAGCGCCTGTGTCCATGCGCGCCGGCATGGCGGTCCTGGCTGTGCTGACCGTTGTGCTCGGCCTTGGCGCAGTGTGGATGATCAGGGCGCTTGTCGTTGTCGCAGGGAGCGCCGCATCGATCGACACCGCCGGGGTATCGTTCGGATTGAACAATCTCGTCATCAGCCCTGCGCCGGGCAGCGGGACGTATCTTTCGGTCCCGCTCATATTCCTGGCCCTGGCGCTGTTCGCGGCAGGCATTGCGGTCTATTATCAGCGCATCAACAAACGGCAGGTCACGGTCTTCAGGACATGGGACTGCGGTTATTACAGCCTTTCGAGCAGGAACGAATACACCGCGACCGCGTTCTCGAAACCCTTCAGGATCGCGTTCAGCTTTTTGCTTATGCCCTACCGCCGCACGCGCAAGATATGGGACACGTTCTATCAGGTTCGGTCTTTCAGCTACGAAACCCATACGACGCCGGTGTTCAAGAAATATTTCTATGATCCGCTTCTGCGGCTGATCTTCAACATGGCGGGCGTCATGCGCAGGATCCAGCCGGGCAGTATTCATCTGTATATCGGGTACATATTCGTCACCGTCATCGTTCTGGTCATCATGATGAGGAGATATTAGTCCGTGAAAGCCGTCGAGATGATGGTCCAATTCCTGTTCCTGTGCATAACCGCGCCTCTTGTCAGCGGCATTATCGCAAAGGTGAAGAATAACCTGCGCATGAGAAAAGGGGCGCCGGTGCTCCAGCCGTATTACAATCTTATCAAGCTCGTATCCAAAGACGAGGTCGTGTCTGCGACGGCGTCATGGGTATTTCGCATCGCGCCCGTTATCGTGCTCGCGTCGTCGCTTGCGGCGCTGCTGCTTGCGCCCGCGTTCGTTTCCGCAAACAGCGCCAACGCTGCCGGCGATGTCCTGGCGATCCTTTTTATTTTCGCGCTCGGCAGGTTCTTTATGGCGCTCGCAGGCCTTGATGCCGGCAGTTCTTTCGGCGGCATGGGATCGAGCCGCGAGATGTTCATCGCCAGCTTTGCAGAGCCGTGCGCAAGCCTGGCGGTCTTCAGCCTGTTTTTGCGTTCGGGCTCGACCAACCCGGAGTTCCTGGCGAGTGCAGGCACGCTGAATGCCGGGACGATATTCGCCGGCCTGTGCCTTATGATGGTCATCATCGCCGAGACGTCGCGCCTGCCCGTGGATAATCAGGAAACCCATCTTGAACTGACCATGGTCCATGAGGCCATGGTGCTGGAATATTCAGGCCGGGCGCTTGCGTTCATCGAGGCGGGTTCGTATATCAAGCAGATCGTCTGGTTCGGGCTTCTTGCGCATATCCTGCTGCCGGCCACGGTTTCGTTTTCCGCAGGCCTTGTTCCGGTGGTCACCGCGGTCATGTTCTTCTTCGGCAGGATCGTGGTGCTGGCGCTTATTGTCGCGGTCCTGGAGGTTGTGATCGCAAAGCTGAGGCTTTTCAGGGTGCCGGATTATTTCGGGTTTGCCGCTGTTTTCGGCCTGTTCGCCGTCATCAGCAGCCTTATGGGGATCTAAATGGAAACGTTGATCGTTACCGCCATCGTCATCGGCGCCTATTGCATGTGCATTGCCAAGCGCATCACCGCGCTCGTGCGCGGATTCGCCATGCAATCGTTCTTCCTGTGCCTGTACACGCTCGTGCGGGCATGGAAGGAGCACAGCCCGGAACTGTATATCGTCGCGGGCCTTCTGTTCTGCCTGAAGGTCATGGTGATCCCGTACTCGCTTGACAAGATATGCCGGAAGATCAAGGTCAACGATAATCTCGGCCTTTTCGTGAACACGCAGGTATCGCTTGTCTGCGCGCTTGCCTTTACCTATGGCGCATGGGTCTTTTCGAACATGGCCGTGCCCGGCCAGGACCCGGCCATGACGGCCGCGCTGACGGCGTCGCTCACGGTCGTTATGGCAGGGATGTTCCTTATGGTCTTCAGGATGAAGGCGCTGACCCAGACGATCGGCCTCCTCGTCATGGAGAACGGGATATTCCTGCTTGCGTCATCGATCGCGGGCGGCTTGCCGTTCTTTGTCGAGATCTCGATATTCCTGGATGTGTTCGTGAGCGTGATCATCCTGAATATATTCGTATACCGGATCAACAAGCTGTTCACGCATATCGACGTAACGAAATTGACGAGGCTCAAGGGCTGATATGAATTTTCAAAGGATCAGGGGGATCGGCATCGCGCACGCGATCGTATACGGCGTCATTGTATGCGGCGCGGCCGCGCTCATGCTGCGCACCGCGGCGGCAGGGAAGCCTGTGGTCGAGCCGGGATTTTTCCTGCTCGACGGCCTGTCCGTCTTTTTCATGTTCGTTATCAGCATCGTCGGGTTTGCGGCCGCGCTGTATTCCGCAGGATATATCAGCCATGACGTGCAGGAGGGGCGGGTCAGCGAGCGCAAGGCATTGCTGTATTATGCGTTGTTCGACCTGTTCCTGGCGTCGATGTTCCTTGTCGTGTCCGTCAACAGCCTGGGGATCCTCTGGGCCGCGGTCGAGATGACGACGCTCGTATCCGCGTTCCTGGTCGGATTTTACCGCACGAAACAGTCGATCGAGGCGGCGTGGAAGTATATCATCGTTTGTTCCGTCGGCATCATCCTGGCGCTTCTGGGCACGATATTCTTCTCGTACGCGATGTCATGCGCGGGCGGGCCGCGGACCCTCAACTGGACCGATCTGCATGCGTACGCCGCGCTCCTGGACAAGAACATCGTGCGCATCGCGTTCATATTCATCCTGGTCGGATACGGTACCAAGGCCGGCATTGCGCCGATGCACACGTGGCTTCCCGACGCGCACAGCCAGGCAGTCGCTCCGGCGAGCGCGCTTTTATCCGCGGTGCTTTTGCCCACGGCGCTGTACGCGATCATGCGTTTCGGCCTGATCGTCAATATCAGCCTCGGCTCAGTCGATTATTTTTCCCGCCTGTTGACCGCGTTCGGCCTGGCATCGCTCGGGATCGCCGCAGGGCTCTTGCTCGTGCAGAAGGACCTGAAGCGCCTGCTGGCGTATTCGAGCATCGAGCATATCGGCGTGATCTGCACGGGGCTGGGCATCGGCGGACCGGTCGCCGTGTTCGGGGTTCTTTTGCATATACTCAATCACGCGGCGGTCAAGTCGCTGTTGTTCTTCGGCGCCGGCGCGATCGTGAGCCGGTACGGCACGCATAACATGCGGCTGATCCGCGGGGTCGGCAGATCCATGCCGTTCACCGGCGTTCTGTTCGCCGCAGGAACGTGCGCGCTGATCGGATTTCCGCCGTTTTCGATCTTCATGTCGGAATTGCTTATTGTCATATCCGGCTTCTCAAAAGGCGCGTATGCTTTGACTGCTGCGCTTTTGTTCTTCCTGGTGGTTGCGTTCGGCGCGGTCATCTCCCATGTCTGGCGCATGCTCTCAGGCAGGATGCCGAAGGGCCTTCACCGGGCGGACGAGCCGATGAGCATACAGGCCGCATATATGTTTTTATTTATCTTCATTCTGGGGCTGGGCATTTGGGTCCCGGGGATCATACGGGACGGCATTACCGCAGCCGCACAGGTCCTGACAGGGATATAATATGGATTATTGCGATCTCCTCACTGAGCTTACGCAGCAGCATGGCATTTCGATCTGCAAAGCCGAAGAAATGCATCCGGACGAGGTGTATATCCGGGTCGAGAGCCGTGATCTGCGCGCTGCTGCGGCATTCATGAACAAACGCCTGCGCGCGCCCGTATCAATGCTGTTCGCGCAGGACCGCAGGCTGCGGAATGAGGGTTTCGCCGTATATTGCGTTTTTCTGTCATCACAGATGAAGAAGTGGCTGTTCCTGTGTGCGTCCATAAGCGCCGGGGACCCGCGTTTCGATTCATTGTCCGATGTCGTATATTCCGCAGCTCTTTTTGAGCGCGAGATCAGGGAAATGTTCGGAATAGAATCCGTCAACAGCACGGATATCCGGCGCATACGTCTGCATGAAGAGGTATGGCCGCAGGGCCGGTTCCCGCTCAGAAAGGATTTCAAAGCAGAGGGAGGGGCTGTTCCTTCGCAGGTCCATTACGGGTTCACCCGCGTCGAAGGTGAAGGTGTTTTTGAGGTTCCGGTCGGGCCTGTGCATGCCGGGGTGATCGGACCGGGCCATTTCCGTTTCAGTTCAGCCGGCGAGCCGATCATCAACCTTGAGATCAGGCTCGGATTCACCCATCGGGGCGTTGAGAAGCTGTTCGAAGGCAGGCATCACGATGCCGCGGCTCTTGCCGAATGTGTTGCGGGCGACAGCGCCGTCAGCCATGCGGTGTCGTTCTGCCATGCTCTTGAAAAGATATATAAGGTCCCTGTTCCCGTGCGCGGCCGGTATATCCGCGCGATCTGCCTTGAACTGGAACGTCTATACAATCACGCAAACGATATCGGCGGCATCGCGGTCGATGTCGGATTTACCTTCCCGTCGGCTTTTTGCGCGATCATCAAGGAAACGGTGCAGTCCCTGAACCGGGAGCTTTTCAACCACCGTTTTCTCAAAGGCGTTGTGTGCTGCGGCGGCGTGACAGGGGATCTTGACGATGAGCGCATGCGGCTTCTCAACAGTACGCTGAAAGCCGTCCGGCGCGATCTTGGGGAATTAAAGGAAATGCTTTTTTCGAGCGTTTCATTCATCGACCGCGTTGATACAACGGGTATTTTACGGCGCAAGACCGCCGAAGACCTCGGCGTGACCGGCGTTGCGGCACGCGCAAGCGGGCTTCATGTCGACTTGCGCAAGGATTTCAATGATATCTATGAGATAGCGCGGTTCAGGATCGCGCAGGAATCATCAGGCGACGTTCTGGCGCGCCTGCGGGTGCGCATATCGGAGTTTGAGGAGTCGATGAGGCTTATCGATGAGTTCGCGCATAACATGCCGTCCGGTCCCGTCCGCGCCGAAGGGTTCAGCCCGCAGGCAGGGTGCGCCCTCGGATATACGGAAGGATGGCGCGGGCCTGTCCTGTACTGGATCGAGACGGACCCGTCGGGCGCGATCGACCGGTGCAAGATCGTGGATCCTTCGTTCCTGAACTGGCAGGGGCTGGCGTACTGCGTTCTCGGCGAAATAATCCCTGATTTTCCCGTGTGCAACAAAAGTTTCGACCTGTCGTACAGCGGCAGCGACCTTTAAACCATGATCACGATACTGAAAAACAGGATGCTCAAAGGGGTTCTGACGAAGAAGATCGCTTGGGCAGAGCCGCGCGTATATGAAACGGCGGGCGCTGAGCTCAAAGCGCTTATCGCGAAGAAATTCGGCAGGTCTTTGAACATCCGCGAAGTGGACGCCGGCTCATGCGCCGCCTGCGAATCGGAGATCATCGCATGCAGCAATCCGGTATATGACATCCAGCGGTTCGGCATAAACTTCGTCGCTTCCCCGCGCCATGCGGACTGCCTTCTTGTGACCGGCCCGGTCTCGAAGAACATGGTTCTGGCGCTCAAAAGCACGTATGACGCAATGCCCGGGCCGAAATTCGTCATCACCCTCGGCGATTGCGCGTTCGACGGCGGTCCGTTCAAAGGATCCTATTATATCGAGCACGGGGCAGGGTCGATCGTGCCGGTCTCGCTCCATATCCCCGGGTGCCCGCCGGACCCTGAAACGATCGTTCATTCCCTCCTTAACTTTCTGAAAATATAGTGTTATAATAACGGCATAGACACCGCAGCCTGCCGCGTGTACGCGCAAGAGGGAGACTATGGCAGATACATCCTGGATACCGGTCATCGAAGATGCGAAACTGATCGAGGAGAGTGTTCGATTGGTCACGCCTAAAGGGCTCGGCATCCTTCTTATCAGGAAAAAGGGGAGGGAGATATATGCGGTTTCGAATAAATGCCCGCATATGGGCTGTCCCCTGCGCACCGGCATTCTCGAAGGGTATATCCTTACCTGCCCGTGCCATGACTGGCGTTTTGACATACGGACCGGCGCGTTCCTCGATGCGAAAGAGATCATGCTGCCGGTGTACCCGGTGAAGATCGTTGACGGCATGATCATGGTCCAATTATAAAGGAGGCCCCATGGCTGAGAAGAAAATAACAGTGTACGCGTTAAGCACGTGCCCCTGGTGCAGGAAAGCCAAGCAGTTCTTCAAGGACCATGCTATCGCGGCCGAGGAGATCGATTTCGATTTGTGCGACAGTCAGAAACAGCAGGAAGCGCTTGCGGTGATGAAGAAGCACGGCGGAGGCGATTCTTTCCCGTTCGTTCTCATCGGCAGCGATCCTGTCGAGGGGTTCGATCCGGAGCGGTATTGCGTGTTGCTCGGGATACAGCTATGAACGTGCAGGCGCGCAAGGAGGCATTGCGGTATTTCTTCCGGAAAGTGGTCGATCCGCTCGGGTATAAGTTCAGCCCTGATACGGAGCTCGTGGAGTTCAGCCTTGAGCAGGAAGTGGCGCTCGAGCGGAAATACGGCGTGCCGTACTGCCCGTGCAAACGGATATCCGGGAGCCGCTCCGAGAACATGAAGATCGTCTGCCCGTGCATCCCGTATCACCGCGAGCATTTTGACGCGATGAAACGGTGCTGGTGCGGGTTGTTCGTGCATAAGGACGTGACGGATCCGTCGAAACTGAAACAGTTCCCTGCGCAGCCGCTCAAGAAAGGTTGATATGTTCGTTCCTGTCGCTCAGACGCGCGAGATCGCATCCGGGGGAATGAAGGCGGTTGACCGGGGAGACCGCAAGATCGTCATATGCAATTTCAACGATACGTTTTATGCAGTCGAGCGGCAGTGCAGCCATCAGGGCGCGTCGCTCGACATGGGCACGCTGGACGGGTATATTCTGACCTGCCCGCTCCATTACGCGCAGTTCGACATACGCACCGGAGAGGCATTGAGCGGCCCGGTGCCGCCTGATCCCCGTCATCCTACCGGCGATCTTTGCTCCTATGCCGTCAAGGTCGAAAACGATACCATCCTCGTCGAAATAAAATAAGTGAGATTATCCGCGGGACTGCGTCTATTATCATAAAGGAGGCCTGCATGAATAATCTCGCTATTGCCGACCTGCCGCGCATTGCGCGGCCCAGGGAAAAACTTCTCAAATACGGTCCTGACGCGCTTTCAGACAGCGAACTGCTCGCCGTTATCCTGCGCACCGGACGCAAAGGCGAGAATGTGATCGCGCTTGCCGCGCGCCTCATGCGCCGGATGGATCGCGGCTGTTTATCGCGCGCCTCGCTTGCGGACTTTGTCCGGATCTCAGGTATCGGGCAGGTCAAGGCGTGCGAACTGCTCGCCGCTATCGAGCTGGGCAAGAGGATCTTCGAGGATAAAAAGGCGGCGATCGGCGAGATCTTATCGCCGCAGGACGTATTCGACAGCCTGCAGGACGTGCGGGAGAGCAAAAAAGAGCATTTTATCGTGTTCTTCCTTGACAGCCGGAACCAGCAGATCAAGCGCGAGATCGTTTCAGTCGGCACGGTCAATGCGAGCCTCGTGCATCCGCGCGAGGTTTTCGAGCCGGCGGTGAGGCATCTTGCCGTGCAGGTGATCCTGGCGCATAACCATCCGTCAGGCGGACTGGAGCCGTCCGAAGAGGATATTGACGTTCATAAACGGCTGACTGAGGCGGGCCGCATTCTCGGCATAGAAGTTCTCGACCATATTATCGTGACCAAGACCGGGTTTGTATCTTTTAAGGAAAAACAGTTTTAAAATTACGTTTTCAGTGTAAAATAAAGGATATGGCCGTAAGGATTTTTAAAGCGTAAGGAGCGCCCTATGAAAATATGGACAAAAAAAGGTTTTACGCTTCCGGAGATAATGATCGTGGTGGCTATCATCGCGCTGCTTGCCGCCATCGCCGTTCCGAACCTGCTGCGCGCACGCGTCACGTCCAATGAAGGTGCTGCCATCGCGACGATGAAAGCAATTTCGTCAGCGGCGCATATATTCCGGACTTCCAATTCGGGGTATCCTGCGCTTTTGTCGGAACTGTATGTCAATCAGACGCCTCCGTATATCGACAGCGTCCTTGCGACCGGCACGAAACAGGGGTATGCATTCGCCTTTGCGGGTACGGACGACGACGGCTTCGGGAATTTCCAGAGTTTTATCGTAACGGCTACGCCGGTGAATCCAGGGGTTACCGGGTACCGGTATTTTTTTGTCGATACTACGGGAGTGATCCGGTTCAATACGGCGGGCGACGCGACGGAGAATGACGACCCGATAGAGTAGCGGATAATCGTAAAAAGGAGGGGATCGTGAAACAGGGGACCAATATTGCATGGATCGCAGGTATCCTCGGTATTGTGATGCTCGCGTCTTTTACCGAAGGCGCGTTTGCGCAGGAAGACGAGGCATCGGAAGCGTCCGAGGCCGCTGAGTGGAAAGCCCAGCTTGACGCGGACAAAGCAGCGATCAGCGCCCAGAAGGAAGAGATGAAAAGCAATGCGGAAACGGCGCGGTCGGAAGAGAAGGCTTTACGTGAGCAGATCAGAACAGCCGAGCAGTCAGGGGATCACGAAACGGCAAAATCCCTGCGGACCCAGATGAGGTCCACGCATCGGGAAAACGTGTCTGAGATGAAATCGGACAAAGCCGAGCTGAAAGAAACCAAGCAACAGATGAAGTCAGACCGCAAGGCAGCGCAGAAGGACCGGGTTGACAGGAACGATGACGGCGCGGTTGACAGGGTCGAAAGAAAAGCTGCCAGAGGCGCACGGGGCGGACGTAAATAAGCGGTTTTCGGGATCATTGAATGCACAGAGATCATGAGAAGCGGATGGCCTCATTTTATGGAAAGGCAATAAAATGAGGCGCATCCGCTTCGCATTTTAACCGTATCGCTGCTCTCAAAGGAGAACCGTCCCTATGTTCTTCCAAAGGAGAACCGTCCCTATGTTTTTTGGGGAACTTTTAAAGGGTCTTCGTTGTCTAAGCAGGTAGAAGATATGGAAGACATCCCGCGCGACATTATAGAGCAGGCTCAGGCAGGAGATATGGCTGCTTTTGAGCGCATATATAAGGCGTCATCCGGCCTTGTGTACAGCGTCGCTTTGCGGATCACCAACAGCAGGCCCGAGGCCGAGGAAGTGGCGCAGGACGTTTTTATCAAGATATATCATAGTCTCAAGGATTTCGAGTTCAGGTCTTCGTTCAAGACCTGGGCATACCGGATCACGGTCAACACGGCGCTCAATGCGTGCAAAAAGACGGCAAATGAATCGCATCGGAGGCAGGATTTCGATACGATCATCGATTCGCAGGCCGCCAGCGTGGACACGCGCAATGATATCTGCCATCAGGAAGAGCGCGCGCAGGCAAAGGCCAGGATCGAGGCGCTGCTGGCCGTTCTCAATCCTGACCAGCGCGCATGCATGGTCTTGCGCGAGATAGAGGGATTGAGGTATGAGGAGATCGCGCGCACGCTGCGGATCAATATCAATACCGTGCGGTCGAGGTTAAAACGGGCCCGGATGGCGCTTATGGCGCATGCCGCCGGCCAGGGAGGCTGACATGAATTGTAAAAAGGTGCAGGAATTGATCCTGACGGATTATATCGATAATGAGGCTTCGGAAAAGGTACGGGACCTGATCAAAGCGCATATAGCTTCATGCGAAGCATGCCGTGTTTTTGAGCAGGCTGTGCGGCAACGCGCCGGCGGAGTATTTCGCGATACCGGACCAGTCGAGCCTCCGGCAGAGATCTGGTACAGGATACAGGACGCTTTGCGTGAAGAGCGGTTACAGGAAACGCCGTCATATCTTGAGCGCATGCTCAATGCGGCGCGCGAAAGCTTTTTTTTCAGAAGGCCGGCATACGCGTTCGCCACGGCTTTGACCGTGTTGCTGGTCATTGCGGCGTTCGGAGGGGTTCCCCTGCGCAGGCAGATGCTGGTCAGGGATTATCTGAATCAGAAAACATCGTTCATGATCGCCATGAACGATCCGGCAAACGGGGAAACGGACCGCGTGGTCGAGTTCGACACCGCGATAGAACGATATTTATTTTAGGGAACTTTTTTGCGCAGGGCATTGTCTAAGCAGGTAGAAAGGAGATACCCATGAAAAGATCGATGAGGTTTGTGAAATGCGGCAGTATAGCAGCCATCGCGTGTTTTCTTGCCTCAACGGCATGCGCTCAATTACCCGAGCCTGACCAGTCGAAAATGGAACAGAAATGGAACGCCAGGTTCGCCAAAATATCCGCGGAACTGGGGCTGAGCGCAGAGCAGCGGCAGGCAATGGCGTCACAACATTCGCAGGAAAGGAAGCTGGCGCAGGAATTAAGGCAGAAAACGAAAGCTGTGCGGCTGCAGATCACTGAGGAATTGAATAAGGAAAAGACGGATACGGCAAAAGTCAACGCGCTCGTTGCCGAGCTCAAGGCCCTGACCGGACAGCGTATCGACCAGCAGATCCAGGGCATCATGGAGCTTAAAAAGATCCTTACTCCCGAACAGTTCAACGCGCTGAACGAAAAACGCAGGCAGGACGGATCGCGCCGAAAAAGAGGAGGACGCCATGAATAAGTTTTTTATCGCACTGTTAGTCGCCGGGGCATTGGCTGCGGGCAGCGTGACGCCGGCTTTCGCAAGCGATTGGGACAAGGCAGGCAAGGTGCTTGCAGTGACCGAGGGCTTGAGGATCGTGACCGGAGGAGCGTTCGACCTCCTGGGCAGTATCACCGGAGTGAAGGAGCGCACGCATGTCAGAGAGACGCGCAGGGATACCCGCAGGGACACACGGTACGGCGGCCCGGCGTGCGTTGTCGTCCGTCACGAGCGCCGTCCTGCGCCGTGCCGGGTGGAACGGGTATGGGTGCCGAATCTCGTGTGGAAAGAAAAGTTCGTTCCCGAACACAGCGAATACCGCCCGGGTGAGGGAACCATCTGGATCGGCAGCCACTACGAAAAATACCAGGTAGAAGCAGGAGGGCATTGGGAAGAAGTGCGTACATGCCGGTAAAAGGTAGATAAGAAGAAAAAGGGATGGTTTATTTTTGTGCCTCTCCCAAAAATAAACCATCCCTTTTTCTTTGTGTTTAGCAGCTACGGATATATAATAAAGCCATACATCCGCTGAGGCCGCTATGAACGCAAGACGCAAAGTCGTTGTGGTGAATGATCTGATGCAGAAGAACTACCGGTACGAGCTTTCGGAGCCGGCCGGAAGGAACTTCGATCCCGGGTTCAAGCCGGAACTGACGCCTAAACAGATGCTGCGCATGGGCATTTTCGGCGGGAAATACATGACCGATTGCGCGAAAGAATTCCCTGCGGACTGGTTCGTGCATGCAAAACTTTGCCCGAAGCGCCATGATCCTGCGTTGAACTATTTTCAGGTGAATGCGAGCCAGCCTTTGTCCGTCTGGGTGCTCAAAGGCTGGATCCATCCCGATGACCCGCGCGGCTGGTTCCAGTGGTATTGCCGCTATTATATGGGGCGCAGGATCCCTGCTGAAGACCAACGCCAGATCAGGCGGTGGAAAGCGATACGCAGGCATATTTCGCAGATCAAAAAGCATTGCGCAGGCGCCGGCCCGCACTGCCGGCCCAGACAGCGCCAGGCGGTCCTGCATTGGGCGTATGACAGCAGAAATATCTGACGGATTTTTAACTTTGGATTCGCCGTGCGCGGCGGTATAATACCAGATATAAAATAAGGAGGTTCCTGTATGAGAATGAAAGCTATAATGTTTTTTGTGTGCGCCGCCGTGTTCCTGGGGCAGGCCGCGGCTGTCCGGGCGGCTGAATTTTCCGCCGACATGGTCAATACCGCAGGAGGCAGGACTTTCCAGGGCAAGATCTATATGGGAGGCAATAAGGTGCGGATGGAGACCGCCGAGGGCGTGACGATCACCCGCATGGATAAGAAGGTGGTGTGGATACTCATGCCGCAGGATAAGATGTATATGGAGCAGGCCTTCGACCGATCAAAAGCCCCGCAGACGTCCGAGAAGGTCGAGGGAGAGGTCGAGCGTAAAAAGATCGGGACCGAGTCGATCAACGGCAGGCAGACCGATAAATACGAGATCGTGTATATGGCCGATAATAAAAAAGAGACCATGTTCCAGTGGATCCTGCCGGAGATAAAAATGCCGGTGAAGATGATGGTGCCGGGGAAGAACGGCTGGTCCATGGAATACAAGAACCTGAAAACGGGCAAACAGCCTGATCCGCTGTTCGAGGTCCCGGCCGGCTACGAAAAGTTCTCGATGCAGATGCCGTCCATGAAGGATATGTTCAAGAAAGGATTCGGAGAATAGGAGGACCTTTTTCATGGTGGGAGAACGAAGATTTTTTGTCCGCTTTGCCATGTCAGGCGATGTTGTCGTCCAGACCGATCCGTCAAAAGGCGGATCGATAGACGGCGAGCTCATCGATCTGAGCCTTGACGGCGTCGGATTGTATTCGGCAAAGACGCTTGCCATCGAGTCGAAAGTAAAATTCCTTGTTATCAACCGCCAGCTGAATATCAATCTCGGCGGAATCGGCAGGGTGGTGTATTGTCAGAAGGTATCTGCCGATCACGAATATTACCGCGTCGGGCTCGAATTCGTCGAAGTCGACCGCGTGCAGGTCAAAGCGATCCTTATGCAGGTGCGCCGCATATCCGTTATCAAAGGCGTCAAGTGAGCCGCGCGGCAGATCAGGGAAAAGATCGTTGATGAATAAGGGGCTGATATATTCGACCGATCACGGGGCAATGTGCCCTGAATGCGGCAGGCCGGCGGCCAGATGCGAATGCAGCAGGGTCAGGAAAGCGGCCGTGCCTTTGACCGACGGTATCGTGCGCGTGCGTTTTGAGACCCATGGCCGCGGCGGAAAACGCGTGACCGTGATCAGGGGACTGCCATTGAGCGAAGATGCGCTTGTCGAATTGGCCCGGAAATTCAAACAGCGGTTCGGGACCGGCGGGACCGTGAATGCGTCAGTGGTCGAGATCCAGGGAGATCACCGCGGCCAGATCGTGCAGGAATTGCGCAGTCAGGGGTATACGGTCAGATGAATAATCGCGCGCAAAAGAATATTATCGCTGCGGCGTTCCGGCTGGCGATCGGCTGTTTGTTCCTTGTATCTATCGAAGGCCAGGCGGCGCCGGGGGAGGAAAGTCCTTCTGCTTCGGGTCCTTCTATTGCGGAATTGACCCGGCAGATCAGGGCGAAGAGCGAAGAGCTGAAAGAGATCGAGGCGCGTATCAGGGCCTTGGGCAGAGAGCAGAGAGCTCAGCGGGAAGCGGAGCGGCTGAAGATAAAAGCCCGGAAACGGGAGGACCTTGAGGAATTAAGGTTAAAGGACCGGCAAAAGTATGAGGCTGCGGTCGCCGAACAGTTCGAGCGGGACAGGAAGCGCGAGATGTATCGCAGGCAGAAGGCGGATGAAATACCGGCGCGTCCGCGGATGACCCATTCCGAGCGGCTCGATCAGCTTAAAGAAAAGGATCCTGCGATGTACGATCTTGCGCTGAAGAAAGATATCATCGAGGCGGAAATAAGAACGCTGCGGCGCCTGCGTATGAGCCGATCGCAAAAACCGTAAAAAAGGGAGGGCCGTATGAAACGATGGGCATCGGTCGTTGTGGTATTGTACGGGCTCACCCTGGTCATATTTACCATGCCTGTTCTGATCGCGGCGTTCTGGGATGTTGCAAAGAACGAGCCCGATTTCGATTATAACGCGCTCAGGTCCGTGTATCTGCAATGGCCGTACTGGACCGGCGTCGCGGTCTTTGTTCTGTCCCAGGCGGCGCTTCTGGCCATACCCGTACGCGCGATGACGGGAAGGCCGGCAAGCAGGCGCTCCGTATGGCTGACGATCGTGACCTCCGCTTTTATGATGGCAATACTCGCCGGCAGTTTCGCCATGGCTGTCAGCGAGGTCATGCGGGGCAAACAGTTCACGGACGAGGATATATGGCTCTGGATCTCGTTGGCGGTCCTGGCAGCATCATGGGTCGTCTGGGGATATGTGTTCTACGGGTGGAGCAGGAATAAAGAGCCGGTCCATTTTCTGCAAAAGGTTTGCCGCGCGTTGTTCATCGGAAGTATCCTGGAACTGCTTGTCGCGGTCCCCACGCATATCGTCGTGCGGTACAGAAATTATTGCTGCGCGGGCATCGGAACGTTCTGCGGCATCACGGCGGGGCTTGCCGTCATGCTTCTGTCTTTCGGGCCCGGCGTGTTCTTCCTGTTTATCGAACGGCGCAAACGCCTGCAGCCGGCGGCACGGAAACGGTAATTCGGGGAATTCAAACCTGAACGATGATTGCTGCGCTTATACGGGAAGCTGCTGACTGGTGCAGGGGGAGGAACTGGCTTGTCCGGGCGCCCCTGCTGGCATATTTTGCGTACGCGTTCATGCGCCACCTGCATGACCCGTTATATACGAGCGTGATCGGCGCTTTGAATCTCGGAATCCATGAGCTTGGACATCTCGTCTTTGGTTTTATGGGCGAGGCGATGATGATCGCCGGCGGCACCATCGCGCAGCTGTCAGTTCCCGTTTTTGCCGTTTTCAATTTTTACCGCCAGCGCGATTTCTTCGCTATTGCGCTTTCTTTCGGCTGGCTGTCCACGAACTTTTTTAACGTTGCCGCGTATGCGGCCGACGCCCGAAGACAGGCGCTGCCCCTTGTCGGCATCGGCGACAGCGCGTATCACGACTGGGAATACATGCTCGGCAAAACGGGTCTCCTCGAATGCGACGCCGTGATCGCGGGGATCATCCGGCTGTTCGGGCTGATATCGATGATCATATGTCTTGCCGCAGGATCATGGCTGTTATGGCAGATGTCGAACGCTCCCCGGAAGAGGAATAATGATCTCTCGGAAAGTCTCTGAAGGCTTACCTGCTGATTTCGAACTGTCGCTTGAGTTCGCGCGCGCGTTCGACCTTATGGAACGCACGGACCAATGTATTCTTGTTACCGGCAAGGCGGGCACGGGCAAATCGACGCTTTTGCAGTATTTTCTCGAGAATACGGCCAAGCAGAAGGTGGTTCTTGCCCCGACGGGCGTAGCCGCCATCAACGTGAACGGCCAGACCATCCATTCTTTTTTCGGCTTCCCGCCCAAGTTCATCCATAAGAATTCCATCCGCCGCAGGCGCAGCCGCACATTGATCCGGCGCATCGATACGGTCATCATTGACGAAGTGTCCATGGTCAGGGCGGACCTCATGGACGGCATCGACCATGCCCTGCGCATCAACCGCGGCCGGATGGATGTCCCGTTCGGCGGCGTGCAGATGATCTTTTTCGGGGACCTGTTCCAGCTTGCCCCGATCGTCGGGCGCGAGGAGGCCGCCGTCTACGCGGAGCATTATCCGACGCCGTATTTTTTCAGCGCGAACGTTTTTAAAGAGGTTATGCCTTCCCGCATCGAGCTGACCAGGATCTTCAGGCAGGCAGACGGCCGGTTCATCGGCTTATTGAACAATATCAGGAACAACGAGTATGACGAGCGGGATTTCGCTCTTTTGAACAGCAGGGTGGACCGGAACGTCGGCGACCGTTTTGACCAGTGCGTTACCCTGACGGCGACGAACCGGGACGCGGGCGCCATCAATCAGCGCCGGCTTGCCCGGCTGGCCGGCAGGCATTTCGAATATACGGCGGATGTCCGGGATGATTTCGATGAATCGCTGTATCCGACCGACCCGGTCTTAAAGCTCAAGGTCGGCGCGCAGGTCATGATGCTCAAGAACGATCAGCAGAAACGCTGGGTCAACGGCTCGATCGGCGTGATCAAGGCGCTGATCGGAAGCACGGTCTGTGTCGAGATCGACGGTAAGGTCCATGAAACGGGCCCGGCGGAATGGCAGAAGATCGTGTACGAATACAATAAGGCGGAGGACCGGATCGACGAGAAGATCGTCGGGACGTTCACGCAGTATCCGCTCAAGCTCGCCTGGGCGATCACGATCCACAAGAGCCAGGGGCAGACGTTCGACAATGTCGTCATCGACCTGGGCGCGGGCGCGTTCACCCACGGCCAGGTGTATGTGGCGCTTTCCCGGTGCAAAGCCCTGGAGGGGATCACGTTGAAGCGGCCCATTACTGCGCGCGATATCGTTTTCGATGAACGGATCCACGAATGCGCCGGCGTCATTCCGGCAGGATGAAAGACGGTTCCATCAACAACAGGAGGAGAAGGATGTTCAGGAACGCTGTCATGGTTTTGCTGTTGGTGCTGTGCGTTGCCGCGTGCGCGTCCGCGTCGGATGCGATCGTCGAGTTCGAAGGCCGGTACTGGATGCCCGACCTGACCGCAAAGGCGCGCGTGACCGAATCGAATCTTGTCGGCACCGATGTCAATTTTAAGTCTGAACTCGGCCTGAAGGATGAGGACTTTCCCGAAGGACGGTTCACCTGGCATTTGACCCCGAACAGCAAGATACGGGCTTTTTATACGCAGGCCGAATTCAACGGGGATCAGACCGTTTCGCGCCAGATCATCTTCGACGGCAAGACATATGACATCGGAACACAGGTCAAGACGGATCTTGAACTGCAGTATTTCGGGCTCGGGTGGGTGTGGGAATTCATCGATGTGTTCGGCGGCAGGCTCAAGGCAGGGACGATCCTGGAGGCAAAAGGCGTCGCAGGCAAGGCGACCCTCGATGCGCCGGTGGCGGGGATAAAAGAATCGACGGATTTTATCGCGGGTTTGCCGACCGTGGGCGCATCCATTGCGGTCAATCCGTTCAAGAACAATGCGCCGTATGTATCGGATAATATTTTGTCCGATCTGAGCTTTTACGCCGAAGCGGCGGGGATGTCCGCCGGGGAATACGGCTATTTTGTCGATGCGGAAGCAGGCGTGCGCTGGACGCCCATCAAGTATGTGAGCGTCAGCGGCGGGTACCGGGTCGTTTCTTTAAAAGCCGAGGATGACCCCGATTACGCCCGTTTCGAGCTGAAAGGGCCGTTCGCAGCCGCGACCATACGGTTTTGAGCAGACGCAGTCGATCATAAAGGAGCAGACAGATGCATGGGATCTATTGGGCGCTCAACAAAGTGTTCGGCAAAACTCAGGTATTTATTTTTATTCTTGCCTGGTTCCTGGTCATCACCGGCCTTTTTATGCTGTGGAAACCCGGTTTTGCGCGCAGAAGCATGGCCCGCAAGGGGTTTCGCATCATCAAGGCATACGTCCTGTTCCTTGTGCTGCTGCTGGGCGCTTTTTTGGTGTCCGCCACCAACAGGATGAGCGGCATTCTGGCGCTTGTCATAATGATCGCGGGCGTGGTCATATTGATCAAAGGATTTGTTTTCTTTCAGAAAGCGGCCGCTGCGAAGATCGATTCGTGGGCCGGTAACCTGCCGGAAAAATACGTGCGCGCATATGCCGTTATTCAGGTCGCGATAGGTATCGGCATGCATATATTGCAGCGGCGGATGATCGGGTATTGAGGAGATCGTGTTCGGCAGAAATTGCGTTTTCGGCGTCCTGTGTTCCTTTGTATGTTTCGCTGCAGCGGCAGCCGCGGTTCTTTCAGACCGGCAGGAATACGTTGAGCGGCTTGGCGATCTTTTGCGGGCAGGCCAGATGGAGCAGGGTGAGCGCCGGGTCAATGCGGTGCAGGAAGCGCGGCAGGCGTTCATGCGGTTTGCCGACGATCATCCCCGGAGCGTATACGCGGACGACAGCAGGTTCGTGTACAGCGTTATAGAATTCATGGGAGCCGCTCTGGTGCCGCCGCGCGATATGGACACTGCCCGGCAGATGATCATGATGATGGACCGGACGCTGGAGAGATATCCGGACGGCAGGCTCGAACCGGAAACGTATTCCATATTGGAACGGGAACTGGGGCAAGAGGGGCTCGCCGGCGTTTTTTACATGCCGTACGGCTGTGTCGTCGAATATATGCAGGCGCTGACATGCAGCGCGACGAGGGATCATCGCAGCGCCATCGAGCGGTATAACAGGCTTAAACGCTGCCTGGCGCCGATCGTCGACGAGCGCGTTGCCGCCGAGGTCTATATTCCGTTGTACCATGCGTACCTGAGCAGCGAGCGCAGCGCGGACGCGCAGGCGGTCGCAGACGAGGCCGCCCGGCTGTTCCCTGGCTCGGAGCTGGAAAAAATCTTAGGGACGGTTCTCAAAGAGAAAGAGAACCGTCCCTAAGATTTTAAAAATAATTGTTGACAAAATAAGTTGCGGTGGTATACTTGGTGACAGTAGTGAATAAAGATTAGAAGTCAACAGCCGAAAAGCTTAAGATGTCTAGCCTTTCGGTTTTTTTGTTGACGGCTTTATTCGCTAAAATTCAAGAAGAAGGAGGTAGTGAGCAATGGTTAAGGGAAAAGTGAAGTGGTTCTCGAACGAAAAAGGCTACGGTTTTATTACTCCTGAAAACGGTAATGATGTATTCGTACATCATAGCGTGATTCAGGGTGAGGGATATAAGACGCTTGCCGAAGGCCAGGATGTTGAACTGGAAATAGTTCAGGGTCCTAAGGGCGAACAGGCTTCGAAAGTCGTAAAGCTCTAATCCGCGCGAGAAACACGGCCCGGCATAGGAATATGCCGGGCCGTTTTTTTTTTACGTTTCGATTGATAAAAGGCGAAGATGGGAGTACAATACCATCCATGGCCATAAAGGATTTTTTAAAGCGCAAATACGATTATTTTATCGGTTTTATCGCAATAACCGCTTTTTTTGTCCTTCTTGTCGAAAAATCAGCATATCTGCAGCCGTACTCGTTCTTGATCGGGGAGTTCAATCTCGCGGTCAGCCTGATCTTTGTCTGCGATATCCTCATGCGTTATCTGGCTGCGCGCGACCGGAAGCGGTATATCCTTCGCAACTGGTGGGACCTGCTTGTTTTCGTGCCGTTCATCCAGCTGGTAAGGGGGTTAGACAGCACGCCGGCATTCGTCATCGTCAGGCAGGTCGTTATCATCGCTATCCTGCTTTCCCGGATACGCAGATCCACAAAGCTGATCAATCTGCTCAGCCTCAAGCCCGCCCAGATGATGATCGCGACGTTCGCGTTCGCGATCGGCTTCGGGGCCATACTGCTGATGCTTCCGGCCGCGGCCAAAGACGGGGTCCCTACTTCGTTGACTGACGCGTTGTTCACCGCAACATCCGCGACCTGCGTCACCGGCTTGACCGTTTTCGACACGGGAGCGCATTTCAGCCTGTTCGGCCAGATCGTGATCCTCGGCCTGATCCAGGCCGGGGGGCTGGGCATCATGACATTCTCCGTCTCAATGGCATTGATCATGGGCAAGCGCATCGATATGAAGCAGGAGGCCATGATGTCCGACATACTCGACGAATCGTCGCTTGCCCGGGTCAAGAACATGGTGGCATACATCGTGAAGATGACGTTTCTGTGCGAGGCCGCGGGCGCGGCCGTGTTGTTCGTAAGCTGGATCGGCAAGACGGGCGGCGTTCTCAAGACCGCATATTTTGCCGTTTTTCATGCCATATCCGCGTTCTGCAACGCAGGTTTTTCGACCTTCAGCGACAGCCTTGTCCGTTTCCGCGCAGATGTCCCGACGAACATCGTCATATGCGGGCTTATCATCATTGGCGGGCTCGGGTTTACGGTCATCAGGGACCTCCAGGACCATTTTCGGATGAAATTCAACCCTGCGGTGCGGCGCAAGGCCCGGCTGAAGATGCATACGCGGGTTGTTCTCTGGATGTCGCTGGTCCTGATCGCCGGCGGCGCGGCGGCGTTCTATTTCTTGGAAAAGGACGCTTCGTTCGCGGGATTCGGCCTCAAGGGTACCATCCTTGCGTCCGTGTTCCAGTCAGTGACTGCCAGGACTGCCGGTTTCAACTCCTGCAGTATCGCACAGTTGACCGGCCCCTCGATGCTTTTGATGATGCTTTTGATGTTCATCGGCGGCTCGCCCGGCTCCACTGCCGGCGGCGTCAAGACAACGACCATGTCGGTCCTGGGGTCCATGATGATCAGCGAATTCCGGGGCAGGGAGCACGCGGAGATCGCGCGCCGTACGGTTCCTCCCGGGGTCGTGAGAAAGGCCATGATCATATTTTTTCTCTCGAGCGTATTGGTCTTCGTGTTCGCTGCGGTATTGCTTGCATGGGAGCGCGGGCCGTTCCTGCCCGTCGTTTTTGAAACGGTCAGCGCCTTCGGCACGGTCGGCCTGTCCGCTGACCTGACCGGATCGTTGAGCTCGCGGGGCAAGCTTTTGATCACCGCGCTCATGTTCATCGGAAGGCTCGGGCCCCTGACGATCGGATACGCGTTTTTAAGGCACCACGCCCAGCCGCGGTACGAATATGCCCGCGAGAGCGTTGCCATCGGATAACCTTTTTAACCAGGAGAAGCCATGCGTCAAGTAGCGGTGATAGGTCTGGGAAAGTTCGGAAGCACTGTCGCCAGAGAACTGACCGAACGGGGCGCGCACGTGATCGCGGTGGACGAGAACAGCGAGCGCGTCGAGGACATCAAGGAGGCGGTCACGTATGCGGTCGTCGTCGATTCGGTCGATGAGAACGCGCTGCGCGCGGTCGGCATCCAGAACGTGGACGTCGCCGTCGTCTGCATCGGCGAGGACGTGGAAGCCAACCTTTTGACGACGCTCCTTTTGAGGAAAATAGGGGTGAAGAAGATCTGGGCGCGCGCGATCAGCCCGCTCCAGCAGGAGATCCTCAAGACCATGGAGGTCGATAATATCATCAATCTTGAAGAGGAAATGGGAAGCCTCGTCGCAAACAGCCTGATCTCCCGCAGTATCTCCAAGTGCATTCCTTTGACGCCGGGCCACAGTATCGCCGAGATCCCCGTGCCGCGAAAACTGGTCGGCAGGAATATCAAAGAGTTGAGATTGCGCGAGAGTTACCGCATCAATGTGGTGGCGGTCAAAAAAAAGAGGCCGCAGATCAACGATCACGGCGAGCGGATCTTCGAGGAATGCATGGAGCACGTGCCGGTGCCGGACGCGCCGCTTGAGGAGACAGACGTCCTGATGGTCATCGGCAGCGATATCGATATCGAGCGGTTCTCGAACAGCGCATGAAGGAGACATACCGATGACCAGGCATACGATCAAGCTGTTGTGGCTGTTTTCCTTTTTGTCATGCGTTGCCGGCTATCAGGTGATCCTCGGCAGGGTGCAGCTGCCCGGACCGGCCGTGTACGCGTATTATGCTTTTTTCGCTGCGGGGATCCTGGCATGGTTGTATCTGACCCTGCGGATATTCTCGTTCAGCCGGAATCTTTCCCGGTTTGTCAGGCGGATAATCTCGAACGAATACGAAGCGGGGATAAAGGTGTCGAAGTTCTTCGACGACGAGGTGTCCGCGGTATCCCGCCGGATCAACGAAATGGCCGGCCAGCTGGTCGCGTATGACCGGCTGCAGCGCGAGCGTATATCGGTCCTGGCGCGTTCTCTGGATGTTGTCTGCCATACGGTCAAGGATTGCGTCATCATATTCGACGTCAAGGAGAAAGAGTTCAGGTTCAATCCTGCGGCGCAGGCCGAATTCGGGGTTGAGCAGGAAGCGTTCAAGTTTGACCCGATATCGCTGCGGCCGGGCAATGCGAAATTCATAGGCCTTCTCAGATCGGCGGTCGAAAATGGCGCTTTCGCGACGAATGCTGTGGTGAATCTGGAGATCCCTGTGCGGGAAACGCGGCGCGAGCTCGTTCTGAGCATAACGCCCGTGAAGAACCGGAACGAAATAGTCGAGGCGGCGCTTATTTTCTTTTAGGAAAGGATATGACCGGATGAAACTGCTTTGTCTGGGCATGCTGATCTTCATGGTTTGCGCGAATGCTGTTGCCGCAGATGTCCGGGAACAGCCGCGGTATGTCGTATTCGGCTGGAGCAAAGCGGGGGTTCATTTTTATTCGAGCGATTTTCAGGATATGGCGATCATGCCGCCGCATAATACCCTGTATGCGCAGGTCCTCAAGGTCGGAGAGCCTCCGCAGGTCGTCACCAAAGGCGTTATCGTCGAATACAGCTTCAGAGAGAATACGTATTCAGCAGGCAAGGATACCAGGCGGGATAAGACGAATTTCTGGAAATATGTCAGGCAATTGTTCGGCGTGGATGTTGCGGTCAACACCGGGCTTACGGGCAAAGGGCTGTCGGGCCGGATGGACCAGGTGAACGGATATTTTACTGCAGAGGGGATCCCGCTGACCGAATACCGCGACAGCTCTGCCGCCGATATCGACCGGGCATTGTGGGAACGCCATCCGTACCAGTTAGCTTCCATTGTCGTGAAAGACGAGAAGACCGGGGTCGAGCTGTGCCGCGCGAACGTTGTCGCTTCCGTATCGAACGAAATGAACTGCGGCACGTGCCACGGGGACGCGGGCATGGCGACCGAGCGCCATGGCATCAAGCCCACCGGCAAGCCGCAGACGAATATCCTGTCTTTGCATGATAAACTGAACCCGGACAAGTATCAGGTCCCGTTGATGCACAGCAGGCCGGTGCTGTGCGTTTCCTGCCACGCGTCCAACGCCCTTGGCCGCAAAGGACAACAGGGCATACCGAGTCTGTCGAATGCGGTCCACAGGCGCCACCAGTCCCTGACCGGGATCACGCCGGATACGCAGGGATGTTATCATTGCCACCCCGGCAGCCGGACCCAGTTTTTGCGCGGCACAATGTCCGTGAACTATAAGTTGAATTGCACGACATGCCACGGCGCCATATCCAACGTCGCCAGGAACCTGGAGCCGTGGAAGGTCGAGCCGCGGTGCGACAATGTCGCCTGCCACGGCCAGGGATACGCCCTTGATAAACCGCTGTATAATCAATCGCGCTCAAAGACGGGCGTGTATTGCGCGGTCTGCCATGACAGCGCTCATGCCATTGCGCCGAGCAGTCAGGAGAACGATCAGATCAAGTTCAAGGATATGCAGTCAAGCCCCGGGACGCTGCGCAAGTGCTCTGTCTGCCACGGCCGGGATGTGCAGCGCCCGTTCAAGCATTAATATATGTTGACAAATGCAGGATCGATGGTATAATCATCGGGTAGTATAAAGAGAAGAAGATTAGTAATCAGATGACCGTAAAGGACAGATGGCTAACCTTTACGGTTTTTTGTTCCAGAAGGAACATGGTGGCGCAATACCACGTCAGCGCCAGCCATGTGCCGGAGGGCACATAGTTAGGAGAATACACAGTGAACAGCACAGGACATCCGCAGTCAGTGACACCGCAGCCCCAGAGCTTTTTCGGCCTGGGCATAGCGCCGAAGATACTGGAAACGCTCGAGCGCATCAAATTCAAAGTTCCCACGCCGATCCAGCAAAAGGCCATTCCGCCTGCCATCCAGGGCAAGGATGTTATCGGCATTGCCCAGACCGGCACGGGGAAAACGCATGCATTCGCCATTCCGATGGTCCAGCAGCTGGCGCAGAAGCAGGGGTCCGGGCTTGTGCTTGCGCCGACCCGCGAGCTTGCCATTCAGATCGAAGAGGCGTTCCGTGGCATCGCGGTGCCGTTCGGCATGAAGACCGCCTGTTTGATCGGCGGAGCGCCTATGTTCGACCAGACCGCCGCCCTGCGCAGGAGCCCCCGGATCGTCATCGCGACGCCCGGCCGTCTCATCGACCATATATCGCAGTGGAATTTCATGCCTGACGAAGTGTGCATGCTTGTCCTCGATGAGGCGGACAGGATGCTCGATATGGGATTCGCCCCGCAGATCGATAAAATACTGCGGTTCATACCGAAGAACAGGCAGACCATGCTGTTTTCCGCTACCATGCCCAAAGAGATCATGCAGATGGCCGCAAAACACATGAAACTGCCCGTGTGCGTCGAGATCGCTCCGCAGGGTACGGCGGCCGAGACCGTGACGCAGGAACTGTACATCGTCAAGCGGGAGGCAAAAGCGAAATTGCTCGGCAGGATACTGGCGCAATACCACGGGTCGATCCTGTTGTTCACGCGCACCAAGATCGGAGCGCGGAAGGTCACCCATGCCATTCAGCAGATGGGATACCGCGCAGCGGAGATCCATTCGAACCGGTCTTTGAACCAGCGCCGCGAAGCGCTCGAAGGGTTCAAGCGGGGATCGTACCGCGTGCTTGTCGCGACCGATATAGCGTCGCGCGGTATCGATGTCACCGGTATCGAGCTTGTCATCAATTATGACCTGCCGGAAGACGCGGGCAATTACGTTCATCGCATCGGCCGCACCGGACGGGCGGGCATGAAAGGCCATGCGATCTCGATCGCGACCCCGGACCAGAAGTCCGACGTCAAAGACATCGAGAAACTTATCCGCGCGACATTGCCGGTGGCCAAGCATCCTGAGTTCCCCCCGGAGCAGTTCTCCGAATTCTCTGTGCCGAAGCAGCCAGGGTATAAGGGCCGAAACCGGTCGGGTGCATCGCGGCCGCATGGTAACCGCGGATTCGGCAGCAGGCCTTCGGGGCAATCATCGCGGCCTCACCGACGCCCGAAGTTCCGCTAAAAAAAGGGGTCAGGCACAATAAAAAGTTAATAATTCTGTGGAAAACTAAGAGACGCATTCAGCGTCTCTTTTTTTTTGGGGGGGAACTTTTGTCAGTTGATCGTTGTCTAAGAAAGGAGAGAGCGTCCAGGGATCGTCTGCATTCCTGCTTGACATGATTTATATGATATGGTATGTTAATCATGTTAATATGATAAATCATGTATAGCCGGTTTTTTTAACAGGAGAGGTCTATGGATAAGCTTCCTCCGTTACCGAAGGTTTTTGGAACAGTCACGATGGGCGACCGGGGGCAGGTCGTTATCCCGGCGAAACTGCGCAAGAATTACAAACTAAAATCCGGAGATCAACTGCTGGTCATTGCCGGTGAGCACGGGCCCATCGGGTTCATCCCCATGGCGGATTTCAGCGCATTTCTCGCGGAGCACGAGAAACTATTGTCACAGATAAGGAAAAATGTCCCTGCATAAATTACTTCTCAATATAACCGCCGCAGCCGCGTCCGTTCTTATCGCAGGCGCGTTTTTCCATTGCGTTGTCGCGCAAGAGGTGCTGACGTGGGATGACTGCGTCAGGGAAGCCGCGAAGAACAATCCCGACCTTATATCTGCCGGCGAGGCGGTGAGATCGAGCGAAGCTGCCGAAAAGATATCCGCAAGCGGCCAGTATCCGCAGATCGACGGGCGCGTGAGCGGCGCGCTCACGAAATCGTCGGGCTCGGCCACAGCCGAAACGTATTCCGCGGATCTGTCGGGCAGTCAGCTCGTGTTCGACGCCAAGAAGACCATCAATGACGTCAAAGCGGCGCGGGAGGATATTGCCGCGTCAAAACAGAATTTCCGGTATGCATCGGCCGATGTCAGGCAGGCGCTGCGCCGCGCATTCGTGGACCTTCTGAAGGCGCAGGAGTTGATCCGGATCGCAGAGGATATCTATACTATCCGCCGCGGGAGCATGGAGCTGATCACGCTGCGGTACCAGTCAGGGCTTGAGCATAAGGGAGCTTTGCTGACATCGGAATCGAACCTTGCGCAGGCGCAGTATGCGGTGAACAGCGCGCAACGGGACCTTTCCGTTGCGCGGAGCAATCTTTCAAAGGATATGGGCAGGGGAAAGGCTGCGGAGATCGCGGTCATTGGCGATTTTGCCGTGCGCGATATTCCCGCCGGCGATATCGATATGGAGGCTATTGCCGCCCGCCATCCCCTGGTCCTGAGATCCGTCGCAGAGAAGAATGCGGCTGAATTCAATCTTCGCGGCGCGTATGCTGATTACGCGCCGTCTCTTTCCGTGGATGCAAGTCTGGGGAAATCCGGCACGACATTCCTTCCGCAGGACACCCGGAAAAGCGCGGGGTTTACTTTAAGCATGCCTCTGTTCGAGGGCGGATTGCGGAATGCGCAGGTCGCACAGGCAAAGGCGTCGGTGAACAAATTGCAGGCGGATGAAACCAGCGTCCGCAACGGCGTTGTTGCCGCGCTTGAGCAGTACCGCGCGGCATTGCTTGAAGCGATCGACAATGCGGCAGTGCAGGAAAAGGCGCTTGCGGCCGCAGAAGAACGCGCGCGGATAGCCGAGGCGCAGTATTCGATCGGGACCATGGCGTTCGACAGCTGGACGATCATCGAAGATAATCTGGTCAGCGCGAAAAGGGCTTATTTGAACGCCCGGGCCGCCGCCTTGCTTGCCGAAGCGGATTGGGTCCAGGCGAAAGGAGAGACGCTTGAATATGAACAATAAAAAAAGGTTTGTGACCGGTATTGCCCTGGCGGCCGTCACTGCCGCGGCGTTCGCCGCGGTCAGGATCCTGCCCAGGCAGTCTGCGCAGGAAGTGATACGGGAGATATCGCCCCGGATCGGATCCATCGAAACGCGTATTTCGACGACCGGAACGGTCCTGCCGAAGAACCGGCTTGAGATCAAGCCGCCTGTCGCGGGCCGCATCGAAAGCATCCTTGTCAAAGAGGGCGAAACAGTGAAAAAAGGCCAGACGCTCGGATGGCTGTCCTCGACCGAGCGCGCCGCGCTCCTTGACGCAGCGCAGGGGCAGGGCGAAGAAAAGCTGAAATACTGGCAGGAGGTCTATAAGGCGATCGCGCTCGTTGCGCCGATCGACGGCGAGGTTATTGTCGCGACCGTCCAGCCCGGTCAGGCGGTTACCACGGGCGATGCCGCCCTTGTATTGTCCGACCGGCTTATCGTGCGGGCGCAGGTCGACGAAACCGATATCGGCAAGGTCAAGGTGGGGCAGGAAGCGGTCATCAGTTTGGATGCGTATCCCGACGCACAGATCCGCGCAACGGTCGATCACATATATTTCGAATCGGAGACGATCAACAATGTCACCATATATAAAGTGGATCTTCTGCCGCAGGAGTCTTCGGCGTTCTTCCGGTCCGGGATGAACGCGACGATCGACTTTATCATCTTGAAAAAGGATGATGCGCTGCTGCTGGCGGAAGAGGCGGTCATCGGCGAGAACAACGGGAATTATGTCCTGGTGAAAAACGGCAGGGAATTCGTCAAGCGGCCGGTCTCGCTCGGGCTGACCCAGGATAAGAGCGTCGAGATCGTATCGGGCTTGAGCGCGGACGATATTGTGGTGATCAGGTCGAAAAAATATTCCCTGCCCGGGGCATCTTCGGTCGGCAAGAATCCGTTCCTGCCTGCCAGGCCCGGCCGCGCGGCACGGACCGGACAGGGACCGGGCGTTTTCCGGTAAAGAGGCGCCGGCGGCCGGCATCCGGCGGAGAATGGGCGCACAGCATGATCGAGATCAAGAACATTCATAAGACATACACCATGGGCGAGGTGGACGTGAAGGCCCTTGACGGCGTTTCCCTTAAGATCGCGGAAGGCGAGTTTGTCGCGATCATGGGCGCTTCGGGATCGGGTAAATCGACGCTGATGCATGTGCTCGGCCTGCTCGACCGGCCTGATTCCGGGGAATATTATCTGCAGGGAAATGAAGTCACGTCTTTGTCCGATGAGGAACTGGCGGTCGTGCGCAACGGCCTTATCGGTTTTGTTTTTCAGCAATTCCATCTTCTTCCGCGCATGTCCGCGCTTGAGAACGCGGAACTGCCGCTCATCTATGCAGGCAAACGCCATCTGCGCGCCAGGGCCGAGAAAGAACTTGCGGAGGTGGGCCTTCAGGACCGGATATCGCACCGGCCGAGCGAATTGTCAGGCGGTCAGCAGCAGCGTGTTGCCATCGCCCGGTCGCTGGTCAATGACCCGGTCATCCTGCTTGCAGACGAGCCGACCGGCAACCTCGATTCGAAGAGCAAAGCGGAGATCATGGCGATCCTGAAAGGGTTGAACGCCAGGGGCAAGACCGTCGTGGTCGTGACGCACGAACCCGAGGTCGCGGGGCAGGTGCGCCGCGTCATCCAGATGCGCGACGGCAGGATCATTTCTGATGAGCGGGTCAGGCAGGCAGGCGCCGGGACAACGGCTGCCGGCCGCGAAACCGGCAGTTTCGTGAACGAAATTCTGCACGAACACCATTCCGCCTCGGGAAAGATCAAATTCGCCGATTATGTGCGCCAGGCCATGTCCGCGATGGTGTCGCACAAGATGCGGTCTTTGTTGTCCATCCTGGGCATTCTCATCGGCGTGGCAGCGGTGATCGCGATGCTCGCGCTCGGCAGCGGGGCCAAAGCGTCCATCGAGCAGCAGCTCGCGTCGCTCGGTTCGAACCTTTTATGGATCCACGCTTCCCGCGCCAGAACGGGCGGCGTCGCCGTGCAGGCGACCGTGACCCGTTTCACAAAAGATACGGTCAATGCGGTGGCGCAGCAGCCGTCCGTCAAGCGGGTGTACGGCTCGGTATCGAGCCGCGGCCAGGTCGTTTACGGCAGCAATAACGTGAATACGCAGATCGAGGGCGTGGACGTCGCATACGCTCCCATGCGGGCATCCGTGCCTGCGGTCGGGCGTTTTTTTACCGAGCAGGAAGTCCGCAACAGGGACAAGGTGGCGGTGCTGGGCACGACGGCAGTCACGAACCTGTTCGGTAACAATAATCCGGTCGGAGAAACGATCAAGATCAATCTGATCAATTTTAAGGTCATCGGCATCCTGCCGACAAAAGGCGGAGGCGGGTTCCGCGACCAGGATGACATCGTTATCATACCGCTGACGACGGCGATGTACCGGGTCCTGGGCAAACAATATATCGACAATATCTATGCCGAGGCCGTAAGCGCCGATGCGGTCGACGAGGCGCAGGAAGAGATCATACAGGCCCTGATCAAGCATCACCGCATCAGGGGCAAGAATATCAATGACGCTTTTGATATCCGGAACATGTCGGATATCAAAAGCACCATGGAATCGACCATGCATACGCTGACCATGCTGCTCGGCTCGATCGCGGCGATATCGCTTCTCGTCGGCGGCATCGGCATCATGAACATCATGCTTGTGTCTGTCACCGAGCGCACGCGCGAGATCGGCCTGCGCAAGGCCATCGGCGCCAATAACAGGGATATCATGGTGCAGTTCCTCATCGAAGCCGTTTTGATGTCCTTTATCGGCGGCGTCGCCGGTATCGTGATCGGCGTGGGCGCGTCCTCGCTCATGAAGATCATTGCCGGCTGGGCGGTCAAGGTTTCCGTATCGTCGATATTCCTGTCAACGGCGTTCTCCCTTATCGTCGGGATCGTTTTCGGTTTATGGCCCGCGCAAAAAGCCTCGCAGCTCAATCCGATCGAAGCGCTCCGGTATGAATAAAACAGGCTGTTTCACTTCTCAAATTACGCAGTCCGTAGTATAATAAGCCCGTATGAGAATTCCGTTGACATGTATCCGTTTCTTGTTTTTAACGGCCATATTCCTGGGATGCCAGATGAACGATCCTGCCGGACAGGAAGACCGCGTGCAGATCTTTAACGCTGAAACGGGGCGCATCGAGACCGTTGCCCGCGTCGTGAAGTCCGATGCCCAGTGGCAGAAGATCCTGACCCCGGAACAATATAGGATAACGAGGCGCAAGGGCACTGAACCGCCTGCCCCGGGGACGTGCGATCTGCCGAAGAAGCAGGGGCTGTATGAATGCGTGTGCTGCGGGACCGGTCTGTTCAGCGTGGGGGCGAAATTCGAGTCGGGCACGGGGTGGCCGAGTTTTTATGAGCCGGTTTCGCCGTTAAACGTCAGGGAGCGGGAGGACCGTTCGCATAATATGCTCAGGACCGAGGTGTTATGCAGCCGCTGCGATGCGCATCTGGGCCATGTGTTCGATGACGGGCCGAAGCCGACAGGCAAACGATATTGTATTAATTCCATTGCGTTGAAATTCGTTGCCGCCGCAGAGGATACGCCCATGCGCCTGGAAAAAGCGGCGTTCGCAGCGGGGTGTTTCTGGGGAGTGGAGGAAGCGTTCCGCACGCTTCCGGGCGTTGTTTCAACGCGCGCCGGATACGCGGGCGGCACAAAAGGTAACCCGTCCTATAAGGAAGTCTGCTCCGGCACGACCGGCCATGCGGAAGCGGTCGAGATCATCTTTGACCCCGGCAGGATCCCGTATCAAAAGCTTCTTGATGTTTTTTGGAAAATACATGACCCGACGCAGGGTGACCGGCAGGGCCCTGATGTCGGGCACCAGTACCGGTCAGTCATATTCTATTATTCGGCTGAACAGGAATCCCTGGCCCGCGCTTCGATGGAAGCGATTCGTAAAAAACGGGCTTTTGCAGGCAGGATCACGACTGCGATCGAGCCGGCGTCCGTCTTTTATCAGGCAGAGGAGTATCATCAGCAGTATATCAAGAAAGGCAGCCGCCGATGAAGATCCTGCTTACCAATGACGACGGGATCTATGCCGGGGGGCTCCGGGCGCTCTATCATGCGCTCGAGGGATTGGGTGAGGTGTCGGTGGTCGCGCCTGACACCGAGCGCAGCGCCGTCGGCCACGCGATCACGCTTTCCGATCCCCTGCGCGTCAAGAACGTCGACCGCGGCGGACGGTTCTTCGGATATGCCGTGACCGGCACCCCTGCGGACTGCGTCAAGATCGCGATCCGCGCCATTCTCAAGGAACAGCCCGAGATCGTGGTGAGCGGGATCAATCTTGGCCCCAATGTGGGCTACAGCGTCCTGTATTCCGGCACGGTGTCCGGGGCGACGGAAGGCGCAATGCTCGGCATTCCGTCGATCGCGGTGTCGCTCGGTACTTTCGAGAACCCCGATTATTCGTATGCGGCGGAATTTGCCGCGAAAGCGGTCCGTCTTATTTTTGAGAATAACGGCCTGCCGAAAGGCACCCTGCTCAACATCAATATCCCTGCGGTCGAGCGTCGTCTGATCCGGGGCGTGCGCGTGGTCAAGCAGAGCGCGCGCGCGATCGAGGAACGGTTCGATAAACGGCAAGACCCGCGCAAACGCACGTACTACTGGTTGACCGGAGAGATCGTCGAATCCGACGGCCGGGAAGACGCGGATCTCGAAACGCTGCGCGGGAATTACATCACGGTTACGCCGATCCATTGCGATATGACCGATTATCAGTTCCTCCAGCCGCTTCAGGAATGGAAGTTCGAGCTATGAAGACGTCGAAAAAATATTGTATCGCGATATGCCTCGCGCTGATTGCGGGAGGATGCACCGTATCGCACTGGATCGGGAGCGGCCAGTTCATGGACGAAAAGGGCATCGCGATCCACCGCGCCGAGGACATCGTTATCGCGGTCCCGGACCGGCGCCTGCCGGATTACGAGACGCTGACGTTCAATCTGAAGTGGGTCGGGATACCGGTCGGCTCCGTGACCCTGACGGTGAACGGCATACGCAATATCAACGGGCGCGACGCGTATCTGCTCGAGGCGCGGTTCAAATCAAACAGGTTCCTTTCCGCCATTTACAATATCGACGACCGGTTCGTTTCATATATGGACGTGGAGAAGCTCTATACCCTCCGCCAGGAGGTATACCGCAAGGAAGGCAATTACCGCAAAGAAGCCGTGACGGATTTTGATCAGGTAAACCATAAAGCGTATTTCAAAAACGCGGTGGATAAATCGGAGAAGGTCGTCGATATCCCTCCTGCCGTCCAGGATACGCTCAGCGCATGTTATTATTTCCTGCTGCTCCCTTTGAAGATCGGGGACCGTATCGATTTTTACGTGTATAACAGCGAACAGACCTATCAGCTGATCGGCGTCATCGAAGAGAAATTGTTCATGCGGACCCCGGCGCTCGGCATGAAAGAGGCGTTCCGCATGCAGCCCTATGTCAAACAGGGCGGCAAGCAGGTCGAGAAGGGGACGCTCGTGGCATATTTCAGCTGCGATAAACGCCGGATCCCCCTTATGGGGAAGCTGAAAGGCGTGATCTTTACCGAAGCTGTTTTTACACTCGGCAAGATCACGTCTTCGCACCGGGCCGTGTCCGCGCGCTGACGGATGGAACTCTGCCCGCGGCTTTTACTCAGCCGCGTTTTTTCTATGCACAAATTACTCCGGTTAGAAAAGATCCTGTTACGCATGGGTTCGGTGCTCGTCGCTTTTTCAGGAGGCGTTGATTCGGCGTTCCTCGCCGCGGTTGCGCGCCGGACGCTCGGTGCCGGCGCGGCTGCCGTGACCGTTTCGTCTCCGTTCGTCCCTGCCGGCGTTGTCGAAAGGGCGAAAAAATTCTGCCGGGAGATCGATATAAGCCATGGTGTCGTGCGGGTCATGCCGCCTGGCGCCTGCTGGAAGAATGGCATTGATCGCTGCTATATATGCAAGAAGGATATGTTCCGCCGCATTGCGGCGATGGCAAAAAAAAGAGGGCTTGCATGCGTGGTCGAGGGGTCCAACCGCGACGATCGTAAGGATTTCCGTCCCGGGCGCCGCGCCCTGCGGGAACTGCGGGTTAAAAGCCCTCTCGATGCCGCGGGCTTTACCAAGCGGGATATCCGCCGTGCCTCAAGGCGCATGCGGCTGGCAACGTGGGATATGGAATCTTCTCCGTGCCTTGCGACGCGCATACCCTGCGGCACGCGGATCGACCGGCGCGCATTGTCCGTTATCGATGCGGCTGAGGTGTATGTGCGCGGGCTCGGGATATCGTCGGTGCGGGTCCGCTGTGACAACAACAACGCGCGCATCGAAGCTGCCCCACGACATATCCCGCTGTTGATCGGGAAAAGAAAAGATATCGTGCGCAGGTTCGCCCGCCTCGGGTTCGCGTATGTCAGCGTGGATCTGGCAGGGTACCGCATCGGCGCCATGAACGAGGTTCTGTAATGGACAAGGAAAAGATCATAGGCCTGTTGAAAAAAGTCAGGCAGAACAGGCTTTCGGTGGAGGACGCGTTTTGCGCATTGCGCCATCTGCCGTACGAGGATCTGCGTTTCGCAAAAGTCGATCATCATCGGGCGCTGCGCACCGGCATGCCGGAGGTGATCTTTTGCGAGGGAAAGACGACCGCGCATATTACCGCCATATGCCGGGCATTGGCGGCAAAGAATAACGCCGTGCTGTTGACCAGGGCTGATGAGCGCGTGTACCGGGCGGTGAAGCGCATATGCCGCACTGCCGTGTATAACACGCCGGCCCGGACAATAACCATTCAAAAGAAGAAGATCGCGTTACACGGCAAGGTCTCGGTCGTATGCGCGGGCACCGCGGATATCCCCGTTGCCGAGGAAGCGGCGGTGACCGCCGGGATATTCGGCAGCCGGGTCGAGCGGCTGTATGATGTCGGCGTCGCGGGCCTGCACCGGCTGCTTGATTCCTTCGACCGAATAGCCGACAGCTCATGCATTATCGTCCTCGCCGGCATGGACGGTGTCCTGCCGTCGGTGATCGGCGGATTGTCGTCATGCCCGGTCATCGCCGTGCCCACGTCCGTCGGTTACGGCGCGAATTTCAACGGGGTCGCTCCGCTCTTGACCATGCTCAACAGCTGCAGTCCGAACGTGTCGGTCGTGAACGTCAACAACGGCTTCGGCGCAGGATTTATCGGGGCGCTGATCAACAGGCAAGCGCGATGAAAAGCCCAGGGGTCGAGGTGGTTTCTTTCGGAGGGGAACAGCGGTATCAGCGTCTGCTCGCCGGCGTTCCCGGCACGCACGGCATGAGATCCGGATACGTCGTTCTCCGGCCTCAGGAATCGGTCGGAGAGCACAGCACCGAAGGCAAAGAAGAGGCGATCATCATTCTGGAAGGAAGCGTGAATGTCGTCGTGAACGGGAAACCCGAATGTACGGCGGGGCGCGGCCAGCTTGTGTATATCCCGCCGCATACGATCCATGACATGATCAATGCGGGTCCGGTCCCTGCGCGGTACGTATACGTGGTCGCTCCGGTCCCGGGGAAAACAACATGCTGATCCGCCGTTTGAAGGAATGCCCCGAATTCATCGCCGGCGACGGGTCTATTCTGCGCGAACTGCTTCACGCGGACAAAGGGCCGTTCGCGTTCCGTTACAGCCTCGCGCATGCCCGCGTGAAGCCGGGCGCGGCGACCGCCCCGCACGCGTTAAAGACGTCGGAGGTTTATTATATCCTCGAAGGCCGCGGCCGCATGCATATCGGGGGAGAATCCTCGGTTGTTTCCGCAGGCGATGCCATTGTGATCCCGCCGCGCGCCGTGCAGTATATCGTCAACACCGGTGCGGCGGACCTCGTTTTTCTGTGCATCGTTGACCCTGCGTGGAAGAAAGAAGATGAATCCATCGGGGAAACGGCGTAAAAATTCTTTACAAAGATATTGACATTGCGGGCGGTTTTAATATAATAAATCCATGCCAAAGGAAATGACGATCGACAGCATCGTTGCGGAACGGCCGGTTCGCCTGCAAAAGCAGCGCAAGACGCAGGCTTTCGGGTACGAACTTCTGCTCGATCTGTACGATTGCAAAAAAGGCGCATGCGACGACCTGGCGTTATGTTATAAATTCCTTGACGAATGCGTGCCGTACCTGGGCATGGAGAAGCAGGCGCCGCCGAGCATATTCTTCACCGACGCGAGCCGGTTCCCGGACAAGGCCGGGTTATCGGGCTGGGTGCCGCTTGTCGAAAGCTCGATCGTCATTCATACGCTCAGCGTCAAAGATTATATCTCCATCGACGTATATTGCTGCAAGGAATTCGATATAGAAAAGGCAAAAGAGTTCGCGCGCAGGTTTTTTTCTCCGGGGCGCATGGATGCCCAGTATGTTCTGCGCGGCCTCGATTATTACCGGTAAGAAAGTCCGGCCTCAATGGAAAAGATAGATTGCAATAAGTGCCCGCAGCAAAGCACGTGCTGCCAGACCGGCGCGTGGATCGACCTCGAAGAAGCGAAACGGATACTCAACTCGGGACATACATTCCCGGGTTGTTTTTTTGAGTTCGAGAAAGATGATGATTATCCCTCGGGTTTCCGCGTCGGCACCAGCCTCGGCGATAATCCCTGCACGTTCCTTACCGAAGACGGGCTGTGTTCCATCCATAAAGTCAGCTATGACTTGAAGCCGGCTTCCTGCAAAGCGTTCCCTCTGGAAAAAGGCAAACCGGCCCCGTACCTCGACGAATTGTGCTATCTGATCAGCAAGAATAATCCGCTGCAAAAAACCAAGGTCTGAGGCGGATATCCGTTCAGGCATATGCACAAAATAACCGCGTCCTTCTTCATATGGTTCTGTGTCTGCGCGCCGGCGGCGTGTGCGCAGATCGGCGGCTCTGTCGAGGGTTTCAAGACAGGGAAATTCGCGCTCGCCGAAGGGTTCAATCTCCACGGCTCCTACCTGATCACCGACGATCCCGTGCACCAGGGCAGATATGCATATAACTTTTTTACCGCAGACAACAGGTACCGGATCCAGCTCATCGCGGATAAAAAGGGGAGAAACATCGTTTTCGAGTATTTTTTCTATCCCGCAGACGATGACCCGATGGCTGCGATGAAAGACGGCTCTATCGCCATTGCGTTCGTCTCTCAGGCCTCGGGCACGGAGGTCGGGCCTGAGGAATTCGTCTCCCTCGTGTCCGAAGCCAACCGCGGACGCCCGAACATCAAATTCACGAAGATCATCAAAAGATATACCGTTAGCATGACGCGCCACGATACCGACATACTCAAGGGCTGGAGCATCGGCATTCGCAGATAGCTATGGTTTCAACGGCTTCTTTCCGCAGGGTTGTGTACGGCTATTATAAGAAGAACAGGCGCGATATGCCCTGGCGCAGGACGCATGATCCGTACCGCATCCTGGTATCGGAGATCATGCTGCAGCAGACACAGGTCAGCCGGGTGACGGAAAAGTATCGCGAATTCATCCGCGCGTTCCCGACGATCAGGTCGCTTGCGCGCGCGCCGCTGCAGGAGATATTGAGGGTCTGGCAGGGGCTCGGGTATAACCGGCGTGCGCTTCTTTTGCAGAAGCTGGCGCGCATCGTGGTCTCGCAATATGAAGGCAGGGTCCCGGATGAACGGGCTGCTTTGCGCGGGCTGCCGGGCATCGGCGACGCAACTGCCGGAGCGTTGTGCGCGTTCGCGTTCGATCAGCCCGTTGCGTTCATCGAAACGAACATCAGGGCCGCATACATACATCACTTTTTCAGGAACCGCACAAAAGTGAGCGACGGCGAGCTTATGCCGCTGGCGGCGCGGACGATCGATGCAGCGCATCCGCGCGAATGGTATTACGCTTTGATGGATTACGGCTCGTATCTGAAACGCGTTTCGGCAAATCCGGCGCGCCGGAGCAGCCATTACGCGAAACAAGCCCGTTTTGAAGGTTCAGACCGCCAGGTTCGCGGCCGCATCCTGAAGATGTTGCTTTCGGCATCGCCGGCGACTGTGCGGGATCTGTGCGCGTTCACCGGCGCGGACAGAGCGCGCTGCAACAGGATCATGACAGGCCTGTGCAAAGACGGGTTGATCAAGCGCCGAGGTGCTGTATGTATGATCGCCTGAGGATATGCGTTGCGGCCGGGATCATCGCCGCGTGTTCCGTCGCTGCGGCAGCGGCCGCGGACGGCCTTGAATTACGCATGATAAAGATAGCCCGCGGCAACGGCGCGTCCATCTGTTCGACCGCGCAGTCTGCGCTCAGCCCGGACGGCAAGATGTCGTTCGACAGCCGGACCTCGACGCTGGTCGTGGTGGACAGGCCCGATTACCTGCCGCATATCGAGGAACTCGTCGCTTCACTTGACGTCAAGGTGCCCATGGTCAGGATGGCCGTGCGCGTTACGGAGGTTACGGAGGAGTTCATCAGCGCGGCAGGGATCCGTTCGGCCCAGCTTATCTTTCCGCGCGGCTCGTTTTCCCGCGTGCAGGGGCTGATCGATTCAAGGACCGGCGCATCGACCCGGTCCGAGATGACGCTGACTGCCGCGAGCGGCGCTCCTGCGCAGCTGCAGGTGAGCAGGGAAGCGCTGTACGGCACAGCTGCGGTCGATGGCCCCGGCGCCGCGGTTACATATGTCCGGAGGCGGCAGACCGGCGATTTCCTGGATGTGCTGCCGGTGGCGAACTATGACAATACCGTGACCATCAAGATCATGCCCCGGCGATCGACCGTCGATGAGCAGGGAGAGATATCGGAGAGTTCCGTGCTGACGCAGGTAACGCTGCACAGCGGGGATACGCTGGCGATCGGCGGCCTGACGACCCGGACCGAAGGGCAGAAAAGCGCCCGGTCAAGCCGCCGCACCATGATGTTCCTCACCGCCGACATCCTTTATTAATGTTGTCATGACAAAGATCGAATGCGCCCTCGGCGATATAACAACCGTGCGCGTTGACGCGATCGTCAATGCGGCCAACACCACGCTTCTGGGCGGTTTCGGCGTTGACGGCGCCATCCACGGCGCAGCAGGGCCTCAACTGCTTGCCGAATGCAGGACGCTGGGCGGCTGCGAAACCGGCAATGCGAAGATCACCAGAGGATACGGCCTGCCTGCGAAATTCGTCATCCATGCGGTCGGGCCTGTATGGCGTGGCGGCAAGCACGGGGAGGACCGGCTTCTTGCAGACGCCTACGGCAATTCCCTGCGGCTTGCCGTCGAGCACGGCATTCAGAGTATCGCGTTCCCCGCCATATCGACCGGCGCATACCGGTTCCCGTTCGACTCCGCAGCTTCCATCGCGCTATCAACGACGAAAGATTTCATTGAGCGAAATCCAGCTGCGCTGGAACGCGTGATATTTATTTCGTTCTCCGACCGCGATCACCAGGCCTATCTGCGCCTTTGCAAGCAGTATTTCCCCTCATCGTGTTGACCATATCCCTGTAAAGACTGATTGAAATATTGCCCGTTTGGCTGTAAAATATCAGGTGCCAATATGATACCGTCAGACGCCATACCAATAGCCGCGGCCGCGCTCATATGGATGTTTATTCTTGTCGACCTGTCATCCCGAACGCGAAAGGTCAGGCAAAAGCTTTTCCTTTTGAAACAGCAGGTCCCTGATTCAGTGCTCGCGGTTTTTTTCGTATCCTGCGGCCTCAAGGGCTCGGTATCGGGCGTTCCCTTTTCGATAACGGTCACCCCCGGCGGCAACAGGTCAAGCCCGAAGATCGTCATCGCCTGTGCCCGCAAGACACCGTTCAAGCTCGTGATCCTGCGCAATGAACCTCAATCCGACTTTTTTGCCCGGCTGGCGCATATCCCTGTGCTGAGCGCGGTCAGGAAGACCAACGATCCGCATTTCGATACCCGTTTTTGCATCTATTCGCATAATACGACGGACGTAACCGGATATTTTTATAACTCCGCCCGCAAGGCCGCGGTACAGAAAATATTCGATCTCGGATACACCGTGCTGGAATTCAAGGGCACTGCGGTCACTGCCCGGAAACATGAATATGACGCGGAGCAGGACCTGCAGGCGGATGTCCTGAAAACAGCGCTTGATAAGGTCATCGTGCTTGCCAAAGGATTCAATTCGGGAGCGGCGCAATGAGCGATACGAACGGTGTGAAATTCATGGCGCTGGCTGTCAGGGAAGCGCGCAGGAACCTGATCTCGCTCGAGGGCGGACCGTTCGGCGCATGCATCGTGAAGAACGGCAGGGTTGTTTCCGTCGGCAGGAATACAGTGTTGAAGGACGATGCCAGTTGTCATGCCGAGATAAACGCCATCCGCGCAGCGTCCCGGAAGCTGGGGACCTACGATCTTTCCGGCTGCCGCATATATTCGACGACCGAACCGTGCCCGATGTGCTTCAGCGCGATCCATTGGGCGCGTATCGGCAGGGTCATCTACGGGACAACGATCGCCGACGCGCGCAGGATCGGGTTCAATGAACTCGCCATCAGCGCGCGGGCGATGAAGCGCGCGGGCAAGAGCCCGGTCAGGATAACAGCCGGTTTCCGTCGCGCGGAATGCCGCGCATTGTTCGACGATTGGCTGCGGCTGCCCGGCAGGAAGGTGTATTGATCAAGGAGGTCGCATGAAGATCGGCCATCTCGATGTGCAGATATTCAAGATCAGGAACCGCCGCGGCTATGCCGCCGTGTGCTGTGATCACCTGACCGAAGGCGGCACGCAGCAGGAAGCGTATGACCGCATGGTCAAGGCGATCCGGCGGACCGAGCGCAGGAAATAACGGGCAGGCACGGAGGCGGGTGTATGAGGTATATCATTGCGTGTATCGCGGTATGTTCGCTGGCCGCAGGCGTCGCGCTCGTCAGAGCGCCGGCGCGCGCCGTCGAATTGCAGAAGCGGTTCTATCTGTCGATCAACTGGCGCATGGAGCCGGTCGATTATGCCCGGGAGCTGCGCAACACGCGCGCAATGGGCGTATTCCTGATCGTGTTCGTTATCGCGTCCCTGTGCTATGCCGTGGGGCGCGGGATCATACCGTGAAGAGCGCCGGCGGATGCGGTATCGATAGAGATGCGATACGCAAGACCGCTTCGCTTTTGCGCAAAGCGCGCAGCGTGCTGTTTATAACCGGCGCGGGCATTTCGGCGGATTCCGGACTGCCGACATACCGCGGCATCGGAGGGCTGTATAACGATCCGGCGACGGATGACGGCATCCCGATCGAAACCGCGCTTGCCGGCAGTACGCTTGCTTCTCATCCCGGGGTGACATGGAAGTATCTGGCGCAGATCGAGGAGCGCTGCCGCCATGCCCGGTTCAACAGGGCGCATGAGGTCATTGCCCTGGCGCAGGAGCGGTTCGACCGCGTGTGCGTGCTGACGCAGAATATCGACGGGTTCCATCAGGCTGCGGGGTCCGCCAACGTCATCGACATTCACGGGGACCTGCACGATATTTATTGCACCGGGTGCGGCTGGAGGACGAGGGTCAGGGATTATTCCCTCATACGGATCCCGCCAACGTGCCCGGATTGCGGCGCGATCGCCCGTCCCGATGTCGTTTTCTTCGGCGAAATGCTCGCCCCGGAAAAATACGAGCGCCTGACGCGCCAGTGCCGCGATGGGTTCGACGCGTACTTTTCCGTCGGGACAACGAGCGTGTTCCCGTATATTGCCGGGCCGGTCATAGAGGCCGCCCGGGCGCGGAAGCCCGTTGTCGAGATCAATCCCGGCGATACGGCTGTGTCCGGATATGCCGGCATACGGCTGCGCGCGGGCGCGGCAGCAGCCCTTGACGCGGTATGGAGCGCATATACCGCATAGGAAGTGATAGATATGATACAAAAATGCCCCGGTCAGGATTCCCGGAACCTGAAAGTCGAGATCGTCAGGTGTCCCGCGTGCGGATATAAGGTCGAGATCTTTTCCGATGAATTGCGCGTCCGGTGCCCCGGGTGCAAACGGTCCGTGATGCGCGGGAAACTTCCTTCATGCCTGGACTGGTGCCCGTATGCCAGGGAATGCATGCGCGGCCCTGACCGGTACGGCAGCAGAGAAAGGGAACAGCCATGAGCGTGATCCGGCGCATTTCACAGGGCCGCAGGATCCTGGTCTTCCCGGGTATCGTTGTTTCGTATCTTTGCTACATCGCTGCCGTTTCGTATGCGGCTGAATACGTCCTGGCTGTTCCTATGGTCGCGACGCTGTTGATAGAGCCGTTGTTGTTCTCGTATATCGCAGGAAGGTTCTTTATCGACGCCGTCGATCCCGCACGGCTGCCCGAGCATTGGCGCATACGCTGGCGTTTTTTCGCGCCGTTTTTGGCGATATTCGGCGCATTGTTCCTTGCAAGTATCGTCGGCCAGGCCATTTATTTCCGTTTTATGTATCGCGCTGCCGGCGTTTCGGCGTGGGTGCTGGCGTTATACGGTTTTTTGTCCGCGCTGGTCATTTTCTGGATGACGGCGGTGATTTTCATGCGGGGCAATGTTCTCAAAGGGCTCGGCGCTGCGCTGCGGCTCATGCGGGAAAATCCTGCGCCTGCGGCGTTGTTCTTTCTGGGATATTTCATATTCGAAATATTCCATGAATTCTTCGGGTTCGGCTCGCTTAAAAGTTCTCATGCAATCCCGTTCTTTGTCCTCCATGGCGCGTATGCGGCTTTCGACCTTTATGTGAGCAGGATAGCGGTTTCGCTCGCGGCCGGATCGCGTTTCCTGCCTGACGCCAACGCCACGCTGGACGGATATATCGCGGGTGAATGCGCGCGCGGTCAGGTCCCGGATGAAGCTGGTGTACGTGTCCGCCGCTTCGATTTCGCTGTCCGGGTTGGCGCTGGTCGCCTTGAAGCGCATTTCGACGCCGGTCCAGTCCTGTTGGCGCCGGACCAGCTCGCCCGCCTCGGCCAGCGTGGACGTCAGCGCCTGCTGCATTGGAACGCCGCCGGCGGTCAGTGCGTCGGCGAGGTATTCCGGGTCCAAGCCAG
>ENA-UPTA01000231-UPTA01000231.1-activated-sludge-metagenome-genome-assembly--contig:-NODE-231-length-64312-cov-25.873679_pt1 | contig 64312 bp, 74 predicted proteins | sample MGYA00238184_ERZ773361 | MGnify/ENA primary metagenome ERZ773361 (study PRJEB29100, sample SAMN05720205) | activated sludge metagenome | isolation source: anaerobic digester from wastewater...
CCGGGGCCGAGATTTGAACCCGAGTCATGGGATCCACAGTCCCATAGGATAACCATGCTACCCCACCCCGGCCATCAGAAAACCTAGAGCCAGATTATTTATAAATTTATGGGAGAATCCTTTCGATTAGCCATTTCTTATCAAAAGGCTCAAGATCGTCATACCCTTGGCCAGTTCCTATGAATAGAATCGGTTTTTCTGTGATATAGCTTATGGAAAGTGCCGCTCCACCTCTAGAGTCAGCATCGACTTTTGTTAGTATGGATCCATCAAGCCCAATCTCAGAGAATTTTTCAGCCTGCTCCACCACAGCGTTTCCGGCAAGAGAATCGCCAATGAAGATCTTCATATCTGGGTTTGCAACTCTAACTAATTTTTTCATCTCATCCATAAGATTTTTGTTCATTTCAGAACGGCCAGCTGTATCTATAAGCACTACATCAATGCTTCTTGCTTTTGCGTGATTTATTGCATCAAAAGCTACGGCCGCTGGGTCTGCCCCATAGTTATGTTTTATGACCTTAATGCCAATATTTTCAGCGTGTAGTGATAGCTGTTCAATCGAACCAGCTCTAAAGGTATCAGAAGCCGCTATCACGACTTTATATCCCTTGTCAGTTAATAATTTTCCAAACTTAGCAATAGTTGTTGTCTTTCCAGTTCCGTTAAATCCTACAAACGCAACTGAGAATACCTCTCCGGCCTTCCTCTTTTTTTGTATCTCTTTCAAGATGTCAAATTTCTTGTAATCGAGGATTTCTGATAATGTCTCTTCAACTGCAACCCTGACAAAATCTTTTTTGTTTGAAGTGAGACCAATCTTCTCCCCAGTGAGTTTCTTCTTTAGTTCATTTACAATCTTTTCAGAAACTTTTAGAGAAACATCGCTTTCAATAAGTGAAAGCTCAAAATCCTCTAGAATTTTATTAAGATCCTTTTCACTTATTTTCTTGGAGCTAACTCCATCTACTAATCCAGAAAATTTACTCTTTAAAGAATCGAACAACTTTACCAACTCATAAAAGAGCCTTTATGATATCAACATCTCTAACAATACCTATCAGCTCTCCTTCAGCACTGATTATAGGTATCTGTTCGATGTTGTTCTTCTTCATTTCTTTTGCACATTTGTTGATCGGTGTTTTTCTTGTAACTGTTACAAGCTCTGTTGACATTACTTCCTTGACAGGTTTTAGAGGAAGTGTTAGCTTGTTTGAAACTATGTGCAAAGCAGTTTTTGGCTCCCATGCCCAATCGTCACCTTCACCGGCGATGTTGAGTTCTGTTGTCTTTAGTTCACTTAAAAATTCCCCAGAAGACATTATATCCTGGGTATCTATTATACCAACTATTCCACCGTCTTTTCCTAGAACCATAAAGAAAGATGATTTGCTGTAAACCATAACCATAAGGGCTGCTCTAAGAGGGGTATCTTCCCAAATACATGGGACCTCTTCCCTCATATATGTCTGACAAGGCTCATTAAAGTCAAGTTTTGATATACCGTTCATTACTATGTCCCTGACTGCAACAATACCACAAAGTTTGCCGTTGGATATTACTGGGACCCTTGATAAGCCATTATCTAAGAGAATCTTAGCGACTTTTTTTATACCGTCTCCTTGTTTGACCGACTTGAAATCCCTGCTCATTACTAGTGCTATTTGGTCCTCATTAGGATTCTTTATGATGTCCTCTAAGGAAATTAATCCAACAAGCTCTTTTTCCTTATTAATTACAGGTAAATCGGGTTTTTTGAATTTCTGCATTTTCTCTAGAGCTTCGTTTACTGTTGCAGGGATTGTTACTGAGATTACATCCTTAACCATTACGTCTTCAACACTTATCATAATATCACGGGGCTATTTGATTGCACAAAACGTGCTTTAAGATAAAGAAGGATATATAAAGCTTTTTATGGGCTTTGGGAGTACTGTAAATATATATAAATCCCTTTTTTTATGGACTTTTGACCTAAAATTTATTAACTGAATAATAAAATCAATTGTAATGGGATGGAAAGAGCGAAAAGCAGTGAGGAAGAAGATAGCCTCTGAAAGAATAAATGAGTTATTGACACTCGCTGAGCTCTCCAAGGATGATGGAGTATTATCAACAAATTCTATTAAAACAGCTGTTGCCATTTCAAGGAGACATAAGATAAGGATCCCTCAAAATTATAAAAGAAAATATTGCAAAAAATGCTTTAATCTTTTTATCCCTAATACAACTGTAAGGATCAGGACTGGTAAAGGAAAGATAACTATTACCTGCCTAAAATGCGGCCATATAAAAAGGATACCCTACACAAAAGAAAAGTTAATTAAAAATAATTATTAAGAAAAATCAATTATATTGAAAGCTCTCCCTCTACGATGTCATATATTACTTTTTCAACACCAATCGGGCTTCCATTTAATATCTGAAGTGCATTGTCTATCTTCTTATCTTTCTCTGCGTATAAGGTGAATAGATCCTTGCCTTTTTTGACCCTCTCTCCTTTTTCAACATGGAAAAAGATTCCTGCCCCTTTGTCATCTGGTGCACCGCAAGCTCTAGCTATCATATTGATCATCCTTGTGTCCATGAAATCTATTCTACCTTCGATCTCTGATTTCACTGTATGCTGGTATGAACCTATAGGCAGATCCTCTATCTTAACTTTGGCATTTCCGCCCTGCTCACCTATAATTTCCCTAAATTTAGACATAGCCTTCCCACTGTCTATCATCTGCTCAGCAATCTCTTTTCCTCTTCCTCTCGGGGCCTTTCCACCCATCTCGAAAAGGAGTCCAGCTATCTCGCATGATTTTTCCCTTAAGTCATAAGGCCCGTCACCAGCTAGAACTTTTAGGACATCAATTGCTTCAAGGGATGGACCAATCCCTCTGCCAATGGGTTTTTCACCGTAGGTTATTATACATTTGATTTCCATCTCAAGTCTTTCCCCAAGTGTAATGAAATCTCTTGCAAGTTTTCGTGCAAAGTTCTCGTCTTTGATCTTGGCATTTTTACCTACTGGGATATCAATCACTACTTTTTGAGATCCTGAGGCTTTTTTCTTTGCAAGTATACTTGCTAGTAGCAGGGATTCTGGGTCTAATCCTAGTGGGTTTCTAATCTTGATCAGCTTATCATCGGCAATAGCTAAATCAACACCGCCACCCCAGACGATACAACATCCTATTTTATTAACAATTTTTTCAATCTCATTTTTGTGGAAACTTACATCACAAAGTACTTCCATAGTATCAGTAGTTCCCGCTGCACTTGATATAGCTCTTGAAGATGTTTTTGGGATGGTAAGACCAGCTGCTCCTAAAATAGGGACAACTACCATTGTAGTTCTATTCCCAGGGACGCCGCCTATGCAGTGTTTATCAAAGATAGGTTTTCTTTTGATTTCTAATGTCTGGCCTGTGCTAACCATACTATTGATAAGATTGATCACTTCTTCATTTGAGAGGCCTCTAGTATAAACACCTGAGACAAAAGCAGATAGTTCGATATCACTCAATCTGTTCTCAACAGTGTCCTCTATTATGTTCTGTAATTCCTCTTTAGATAATGCGTTTCCATCCAATTTTTTCTTAATTGATTCAACAGAATCGGGTGGAGAGGCCAAAGTAACTTCGGCGTTTATTCCACAGCTTTTATCTAGTCTATCACATAAATATTCATAAAGCCCTACTTCGCCTTTGGCAACTACTCTTTCTGTTAGATCTACAACAGCTACAAACTCTTTACTGCCTAACTTTACGTTTACTCTGCCTAGTCTCCTTACGCCTATGGTCTTGGCATCGTCCTTATGCAGTAAAACCAAGGGATAATCAGTTGCCTCAATATCTAAAGTTTTAATTTTTAATAACAATAGAAAGCCTCCATAAAAAAGAATGGCTAAGAGTTTTTATAATTAATCCAAAAAATAAAGAAAAAATAATATATTAGGTGCCTGCTTCCCAAGAAGTCAAGTATTCTTCCTGCTCTTTTGTCAAACTGTCTATCGATATTCCCATCGATTTAAGTTTTAGAGTAGCTATTCTTCTGTCAATTGATTCAGGAACAGAATATACTTTATTCTTTAGGTTTTTACCCTCTTTGGATAGATACTCTGCAGAAAGGGCCTGATTTGCAAAGCTCATGTCCATAACTGAAGCTGGATGCCCTTCTGCTGCAGCAAGATTAATCAGTCTACCTTCGCCAAGGAGGTATATTTTTTTACCTTGTTTTAGTTTGTATTCTTCAACAGAGTCTCTTACTGTCCTTTTACCAGATGAAATTTTTTCAAGAGTTTTTATATCGATTTCAACATTGAAATGGCCTGAGTTTGCAACTATTGCTCCATCTTTCATGTTCTTGAAATGCTCTTCTCTTATGACATTTATATTTCCAGTGACAGTGACAAAGATATCCCCTATCTTAGAGGCTTCGTCCATCTTCATTACTTGGAATCCATCCATAGTAGCTTCAATGGCCTTGATTGCATCTGTTTCTGTTATAATGACCTTTGCACCAAGCCCACGTGCTCTCATTGCGACACCTTTCCCACACCAGCCATATCCAGATACAACGAAATTTTTTCCAGAAAGTAGGATGTTTGTTGCCCTTATAATTCCATCAAGGGTACTTTGTCCTGTACCATACCTATTATCAAAGAAATGTTTTGTCATTGCATCGTTTACTGCAATAATCGGGTATTTCAAAACTCCCTCTCGTTCCATGCTCTTGAATCTTATGACACCTGTAGTAGTTTCTTCAGTTCCACCAATAATTCCTTTAAGAGCATCACTTCTCTCTTTCATTATGGTCGATACAAGATCCCCGCCATCGTCCATTGTAATATTTACTTTTGAATCTAAAACTTTATTCAAATGATCATAATATGTGTCCCTGTCTTCTCCCCTAATGGCAAAAACTGGGATACCAAAATCTTTTACTAGGGAAGCTGCTACATCATCTTGGGTACTTAAAGGATTTGAAGCGCAAAGAAAAACTTCTGCCCCCCCTTCCTTCAGAGTAATCATAAGATTTGCAGTTTCTGTAGTAACGTGAAGACAAGCCCCTATTTTGTAGCCTTTAAGGGTGTTTTTTTTCTTAAATTCCTCTTTTATTAGTGATAATACCGGCATTTCTCTCTGTGCCCACTCTATTCTCATCCTTCCTTTCTCAGAAAGTGAGAGATCTTTCACGTCGTAAAGCATCAAATCACCTGAAAAAAGTAACAAAGAAAGGTTTATAAATAATTCTATTTCGAAGGATATACGTGAGTTAATGAAAAAATACCTTTTTACAATCTTTATAATGGCATTGTTACTCCTTTCCGCAGGCTGCGCTATAGAGAAAAAAGTTGAGAAGGGAGATACGGTTAAAGTTGATTATATTGGGAAACTTCAGGACGGAACTGTTTTTGACACGTCCCTAATTCAAGAAGCACAAAATGCTGGAATTTACAATGAACAGAGGATTTACGAGCCCATAACAGTTAATGTTGGCGATGGCTCTACTATCCCTGGATTTGAAAATGGATTAATCGGTATGAAAGAAGGGCAGACAAAAGAGATTGTTATACCCCCAGCGGAAGCCTATGGAGAGTCAGACCCTAATTACATTATTAGTTTGCCAAGAGTTCTAGAGGAAATACCAAAGATACAAGAACTTACAAGATTTGAAGAAATTCCAAGTACCTTCCAAGCCACAATAACTGCATTTGTTAACAGATATCAAAAACAACCAACTGTTGGTATGGTCATAGAGCTTACAGACTGGCCAGGTCAAGTTGTCGAAGTTACTTCAACTGATGTTGTAATTCAACACAAGCCAGAGATTGGAAAAACAATTACAAATGATGCCACGACCTTTACAGTGACAAATGTCGCAAATGACAAGATCACCCTTAGATACGATCCTAAAATCGGAGATCTATTACCTGTAGAATACGGAGACTTGAAAGTTTTAGAAGTCAATGAAAGCACAATGAAAGTTGAAGCTGTTCCACAAAGACAGATAGAAACTCCATACGGAATTGCAAATGTTATTGATTCTGGCGATAAATACGTGCTAAAACTAAATCCAAAAGTCGGAGATACAATAGTTCTACAAAACCAAGCTGGTGAAGTAACACAGGTTACAAATGACAACATGATCGTTGACTTTAATCACCCATTAGCTGGTGAAACTCTTTACTTTACAGTTACAACACTTACTATTGAAAAGGCACAAGGCTCAAACTTATTTGAACAGTACAGACTTGTTATAATAGGTGGGTTACTAGTTGCGGTATTTGCTGCAGCTTACTTATTCATGACAAAATTTTACTCCAAAGAAGACAAGGAAATCAAGAAGAAAGAAGCTAAGAAGGATGCAAAGAAAAAGGATGAAAAGGAAGAAATGAATGGTGAGTTAAAAGAACTTGCAAGCAAAGTTGACGAAGTGCAAAAAGAACTTGACACAACTAAAGCAGCTGTTGTAAAACCAAAGAAACCTAAGGCCAAGAAAAAGACTACAAAGAAGAAAGTCTAAATCTAAGGTGAATTCTTTAAATGAAATCAAATAAAAAATTTATTTTTTTAACATTTACAATTCTTTTTTTGATAATTGGATCAATTGGTTGTAATTTTGATTTAGAAGATATTGACATTTCCTCTAAAAGAGGGGGGGTCACGAGCAGCGGAGAAGTTGATATTCTAAAATCTAAACTATCTGCTTATGAATCTAAAGAAGAATTAGATAACCAAGAGGTCCTAAAGTTAAGAGAAGAGATTGAATACATAAAAAATCAAAACATACCTGTTAATGGGAATATTGAAGTTGTTAGGATATACGGCATAATCGACCAAGAAGATGTCCTACCCATTACTGCAAAGTTGAGAAGCCTTGCCCAAGATAATGAAGTCGGAGGTGTTGTCCTCTGGATTGATAGTCCCGGTGGAGGGGTAACTGCAGTATCAGAGATCTATGATGAAGTTGAAAGGCTAAGTCTTAGAAAACCAGTCGTTGCCTATGTCGGAGGAATTGCAGCTTCAGGTGGTTATTACCTAGCAGTAGGTGCAGATAGAATAGTAGCAAAACCAGATGCCCTTTTGGGAAGCATTGGAGTCATATATGTTTATGAAGATTTAACTGAATACTTCAAACTCTATGGGATAAAGATAGAAGTAATAAAGACCGGGGAAGACAAGGACCTAGGTGCTTCTTGGAGACCATTGACAGATGAAGACCGCGAGAATATAAGACAGATGGTAAACGAGGATTTTGATAGATTCGTTTATGTTGTTTCTAAAGGAAGAAATCTCTCAACTCAAGAAGTTTTGAAGTACTCTGATGGGAACGTATGGAGTGGAACTCAATCTGTTTCATACAAATTTGCAGACAGAGTTGGAACACTTGACACCGCTATAGAAGAAGTAAAAACAATGGCCACTTTAAGGAATCCAAAAATTTCATATTACCAGATTGCAGATGATGGCAGTACATCAGATATGAGCTATGAATACTTCAGATACCAATATGAACCTACTGTTCGTATTCAAATGAAGTAAATATTTTTTCAAAAAAAGTATTATCTGCTACTAGAACTCTTTTATCAGTTAGTATGTCGTCAATATAACCTTTCCAATAAACAACGATCCCAGGTCCAAAAAGAGAGATATAATGCTTTAGCTGCTTGTTGTAATCTTGCTTAAACTCTATATAATCACAAAAACTAGCTTTGCTTTCAAACCAAAATACCCTTCTCCCTCTGATCTTAATAACTTTATTCAAAAGAAAATCAGGGGTTTTAACTGAGCCAAGTTTTCTTAAATCATCTTCCCTCAAGAACTGAATCTCTCTTTGTTCCAGGTAAGTTTTTAGCATCTCTTCTCCTTTTTTTCCGTTCTCTCTTTGAATTTTAGAAGATTCTGGGGAATACGAGATATCTACTTCAATTGCTTTTTTTATTTCCTCTTTTATACGCTCATCTGGAATTAAATCAGGACAATTCAAAAAATTCTTGATGTCTTTCTTATTGAAATTCTTCTCCTTAAGGATCATTGTTGCCATTAAAATCGGAGAAAATGAAAGTTTATTAGAAATTTGATCAAAGGACAAACCCTTGTCCCATAATTTTACAAGTTCATTGATTCTATTCATGATCGGATAATAATCTTTTTTTACATTTCTTACTGTTTTCTGAGAAAGAATTGATATCAGGACCTCTTCGTCGATTCCATACTTACTTGATAATGAAGGGATATCATCCCTTGAAGTAAGGGCTTTGTATATTTCCATGTAGACCTGCTTTTTCATCGAATCACTATAAAATAAAGATAATAGGAATACTTTTAAATATTTTCTATTTTCTCTTAGTATGGATAACAAAGAGTTCTATGAATTCAAGAAGCAGCTTAAATTTTTATCGAAAATTAGAGGCAGACATACAGAACTCGTATCAGTTTACATCCCTGCAGGTTACGAAATATCAAAAGTAGCAGCACAAATAAAAGATGAGCAAGGGACAGCTACAAATATTAAATCAAAAGGTACTAGGAAAAATGTTCTCTGGGCACTTGAAAGGGTAATGCAACACCTAAGGCTATACAAAAATACACCTGAGAACGGGCTTGTCATATTTGCAGGGAATATCTCAGAAGATGAGGGTAATCCAAAGATAGAACTCTTTACAATCACTCCCCCAGAACCAATTTCTATTAGGATTTACAGATGTGACCAGCAGTTTGTTCTTGAGCCATTGATAGAAATGACTGAAGACAAAAGGGTATTTGGATTAATCATCGTAGAAAGAGGGGAAGCTAGTATAGGCCTTCTTAGAGGAAAGAAAGTGGAGTTATACAAGCACTTGACTTCAAGAGTACCAGGAAAGTTCAGAGCAGGTGGGCAGTCTTCAGTGAGATTTGCACGATTAAGAGAGATTGCTGCCGATGACTTTAAGGACACTGTTGGAAAAACAGCGAACGAGATATTTTTAGCACAGACAAATCTTGAGGGTATTCTAATTGGTGGCGGTGGTTATACTAAATACGAGTTTGAAGAAGGAGAATACCTCCACCATGAGCTCAGAAAAAAGATATTAGGTACTGTTGATACAGCATACACTGAACTTTTTGGACTAAATGAACTTGTCGACAAAGGCGCGTCAATTTTAGAAAATCTTGATATTGTCAAAGAGAAGGACATTGTATTGAAATTCCTAAAAGAGTTGATTAAGGACGACAGTCTTGCGGCATATGGTGAAAAAGAAGTCAGGAAATATCTAGATGCTGGTGCAGTTGAAACATTGCTTCTTTCAGAAGGACTGAATAAAAATAGAATTAAAATAAAATGTGGTTCTTGTGGAAACCTTACTGAAAAAACTGGAACAGATGATGAACTATTTACGCTAGAGCAAAAGATTGCAGGTATGCCCTGTGATAAGTGCAGTAACTTGAGTTTAAATATAGAAGAAAAGGTTGATCTTTTAGAAGAGCTCGCAGATCTTGCACATGAAGGAAGCGCTAACGTAGAGATAATTTCAATTGAAACTGAAGAGGGAAGCCAACTATTGAAGGCATTTGGTGGGATAGCTGCAATTATCAGATATAGATTATAGTGTTCTTAATCCATTCAGTAAATCATCAAGTGTTTCTTTTCTCGATAGGATCAATGGTATCTTCTGTAATTCTGCAAGTTTTACTGCAATCTCATCTACTTTTTTTGCCCCGTGTAAAACTACCATAGAGGGTATAATTCCCTGTACCTTAATAGCAATCATAGGTGATCTACCTGTTGATACTTTTGTGAATATCAATGCCCTTTCAGAGGAAAGACCATATAACTTTAGAAATTCTTCAGAGTTAAGATTCAATATGGCCTTAATGCTATCAATAACGGTATAGCCATGTATTTCTTTGTTCAGATATTTTTCATTTGCCAATATTTCTCCATCGACTGCTTCAATAAGTTTTTTTGATGGGATTGGAACTGGAAATTCTTTAAGGTCGAGTACAACATCGCTTATTACCTCTTTAGCAAATCTGTGGCTAAAAGAATGGATTACCCTTCCACCTCTGCTGATATCCAATTCTATCAAACTTTCAACTACTTTTCTTATTGTTGCTGATCCTGGAGATTTTCTCCTACCGCCCTCATAATCGCTAACTACAGAAGGAGAGATATTCAAGTGATGTGCCAAATCTGTTTGAGAGATATCAAATATCTCACGCCATTTTCTCAATGTTTGTCCTGGATCGTTAGATAAAACAACTTCTCCTGCTATCATCTTAGCAAGTTGTTCTTTTGCATCTTCAAACATATAGTTAAATAACGAAGTTATATATATAAAATTTTCGTTAAAAGTCGGAGAAAATCATAAAAAGAGATGTTTAAATTAGATTTTATGTCTAAAGTATATTTTATCCCATGGAGACAAGATTCAGACATGGTTGGAAAGTTCAAGAAAGCAATAATAAAAAGCAATATTCTTGATAACATTGAAAACAATGATAAAGTCGCAATCAAACTTCATGTAGGCGAATACAAAAATCCTTCTCATATCCATCCTCTATATCTAAAAGAGCTAGTATCGGCCCTTCTTGAAAAGGGCTGCGAGCCATTCCTCACAGATACAACAACTTACTACTGTGGAAAAAGATTTACTGCTGTAGGTATGATAAAGAATGCATTCTACCATGGATTCTCTTATGCCAATATAGGTGCGCCTTTCATAGTTTTGGATGGTTTAGGTAACGGGGAAGGGTTTTCTGTGAAAGTTAGAGAACCACTTAATGAGGTTATGGTTCCAGAACTTTTCAAAGAAATTGATAAGATGATAGTATTTAGCCACTGCAAAGGCCATGCCCTAACAGCTTTTGGCGGGTCAATAAAAAATGTTGCTATGGGGTGCGTAGCAAAAAAATCAAAGCTAGCTATGCATAAATTCGTCAATTTTTGTTATGATGAATCGCTATGTGATGGTTGTAATGCATGCAAAGAATCGTGTGATAGGGAGATACCTGTTATTAAAAATGGCAAAAGAATTCTTTCTCTAGAAAAAAGTGAGGATTGCATGCATTGCCCTGCATGTATGGAAGCTTGCACTAGAGGGGCAATAAATATTACAGACCGTGAAAAACTTGAGAAAATACTTCCATTGGCAGTTGAGGGAGTCTTCAAAGTTTTAGGAAAAGAAAATGTAACTTCGATAAACTGGGGGGCAAATATTGTAGAGTTTTGTGATTGTATGCCTTTTCCAGGCAGTACACTAAGGCAGAACACAGGTATCTATCTATCCAAAGATATAGTTGCGGTCGATAAAGCATTTCTTGATGATGCTAATAAGAATACTTTTATGTTAGACCATAGACCAGATCCAGAGGTACAGATTTTAGAAGCAGAAAGAATAGGATTGGGCAAAGTTGACTATGAAAGGATTACATTTTAATTTTTAGATATTACAAGGTGGGGGACCCCCTCAAACGCCCATTTTCAGGGAGAAAGAAGGAGGGGATCCCTTTGGAACTTCTTTTGTTTCGTCGATAGACGCATGCTTTTCCACGACAATACGCAGAAGCTCCGTGTCTCTGTCAATGAAACCGCATGCTTTTCCACGACTAGAGACAGATTTTTTAATTGATGACACGTGACAGTTGTTGCCAGCAACTATCACCAATGATAATTTTTATTAAGTTGTATATAAATCTTTCGGTTAATAACGGCTAAATATAATGAAAATTAATAATGATTATCATTAATCAACATCCATAAACTTTTAAAATAAATACTCTGAAAAGATAGTGATTATTATGAAAAATATTCTAATAGGCGGAAAGTGGGTTGATACAAGTAATTACATCGATATAATTAATCCTTACAATGGAGATATAATAGATAAAGTATCAAAGGCATCTTCAGACCATCTAAGGGAAGCTGTTGAATCTGCCTTAAGGGGAAGCAAAGTAATGAGAGGATTAACTCGCTATAGAAGGTATGAGATACTCTCAAATACTGCAGAGCTTATGATGGAAAGAAAAGATGAGTTCGCTAAAACAATGGCTTTGGAAAGTGGCAAACCTCTTTCCTTTTCGAAGGGCGAAGTATCGAGAGCTTATGAAACAGTAGTATTAGCAGCAGAAGAAGCAAAAAGACTTGGTGGGGAGGTAATACCTTTTGATGCTGCGCCTACAAGCTCTGACAAATATTGTTTTTACATAAGAGTTCCAGTTGGAATCGTATTGTCAATTACCCCGTTTAATTTTCCTTTAAATCTGGTATGCCATAAGATTGGTCCAGCAATAGCGGCAGGTAATAGTATAATCCATAAACCTGCATCTAAAACTCCATTGACTTCATTGTTACTAGGAGAAATATTACTTGAAGCAGGATTGCCTAAGGAAGCATTGAACATAGTAATCTGTTCTTCGGAGAATGCAGAAACCTATCTAGTTAAAAATCCTTTAATTAGGAAGATCTCATTTACAGGGAGCAAAGTGGTTGGAGAAAGGATAGCTCTTAATGCAGGATTAAAGAAACTATCAATGGAACTAGGTTCTAATTCTGGCGTAATAATAGATGAAAATACAGATATAACTAAAGCAGTTGCTGCTGTTAAAGTCGGTGCTTTTGGATATTCTGGACAAGTTTGCATTCACTGCCAAAGAGCTTACATTCATGAAAGTGTCTATGATGAATTTAAGAAAAAAATAATAGATGCTGCAAACAGTCTTGTCATTGGGGATCCGCTTGAGATGAGAACTGACATAGGCCCAATGATAGATGAAAAAGAAATAATAAGAATTCAATCATGGCTTAAAGAAGCCGAATCGGAAGGTGCTAAAATCCTATGCGGTGGCCAAAGAGAAGGTATGGTATTCAAACCAACTGTGGTTGAAAATGTGACAGAAGATATGAAGATAGTCAAAGACGAAACATTTGCACCAACATTATCCTTAATACCGTTTACAGATTTCAAAGATGCTGTTAGTAAATTGAATAATTCAGTTTATGGTCTCCAGGCAGGGATTTTCACAGACAATGTCAAGAATGCTTATTATGCTATTGATACCCTTGATGTAGGTGGTGTAATGATAAATGATATCCCTACCTTCAGAATCGATCTAATGCCATATGGAGGAATGAAGAGTTCTGGTTATGGAAGAGAAGGCCCAAGATATGCGATTGAAGAAATGACTGAGATTAAATGTGTCAGATTCCATCTTTAAAAAAATTGAGGATTTTAAATCCTCTTATCTATTTCAACATAAGAAGTGAAATCTCCAACGTGCGCGTATGCAGGTCTAATTATCTTCTTACCTGAGATAAGTTCTTCTATTCTGTGGGCACACCAACCTGGTATCCTTCCCATAGCAAAGAGAGGCGTATACATCTCTTTAGGGATGTCAAGACAATTATAGACAAAACCTGAGTAAAAATCAACGTTTGCTGTGATTACCTTGTTTGATTTTTTTACCTCATAGAATACTTCAGGTGTAAATTGTTCTATAGATTCATATAGCTTAAATTCATCCATCTTCTTCTTATCTTTTGCAAGTTCTCTGGCTTTTTTCTTTAGTATGAGGGTTCTTGGATCAGATTTAGTATAAATTGCATGCCCGAGACCGTATATTACCCCGGCTCCATCAAAAGCTTTTCTTTCAATTATCTTTTTCAAGTAATTCTTTAACTCTTCTTCGTCTTCCCAATCCCTGACATTCTCTTTGATATCCTTCATCATTGCCATGACACTCTTATTTGCACCACCATGTAAGGGGCCTTTCAGAGATCCAATTGCGGCCGATATAGCAGAATAAGTATCAGTCCCTGATGATGTAACTACATGAACGGTAAATGAAGAGTTGTTTCCTCCTCCGTGTTCTGCATGAAGGATTAAAAGTATATCAAGGGTATCTGCCTCTAGTTTTGTAAATTCTCCGTCTTCTCTAAGCATGTAAAGAAAATTTTCAGCTGCTGAATAATCTGGATTTTGATTTCTAAGTATGAGATCTTTGCCCTTAAAGTAATGTCTTCTAGCATGATAAGCATATGCAACTATCGATGGAAATTTGGCGATTAAACCAACACTCTGTCTCAAAACATTTTCTACACTAGTGTCATCTGCTTTTTTGTCAAGAGCATAAAGAACTAAAACGCTTCTTGCAAGTTTATTCATTATATCGTTGCTTGGAAAATGAAGTATTACATCATTAGTAAAGTTACCGGCAAGATCCCTATTACTTACTAAAAGTTCATTAAAGTATTCTAGCTCATCCCAAGTTGGCAATTTTCCAAAAAGCAGCAAAAAAATAATTTCTTCAAATCCATGTCTGTTTTCTTTTGAAATAGCATCTACTATCTCATCTATCTTGATTCCTCTGTACGCAAGCCTACCTTCTAATGGAGTAAAAATTCCATCCTTTTTTTCATAACCAGTAACGTCAGATATTTTAGTTAGGCCAACTAATACCCCACTTCCGTCCTCATTTCTTAATCCTCTTTTGACATCATATTTTGGGTAAAGTTCTGATGTGATTTGATTATTTATCTTAGCATAGTCAACTAATTTTTCAAACATTTAAACACCTTATCATTGAAAAACTATACATATGTCTTATAATTAATTAATTTTTTTTTCTAATGTTTTATATTTAAAAGTTTCGGTAAAATATTTATCAAGTATTAGATTAATACAGAATTGAAAATTATAGAATAGAATTGAAGAATGGTGGGGTCGCTGAGATTTGAACTCAGGTCCCAAGCTCCCAAAGCTCGAAGGATAGGCCAAGCTACCCCACGACCCCAATTAATTCATGTTTAAGAGCATCACTTATAAGATTTTCGTTAGATTTATTTGATTGAAATTCTTTCCCCTGTTACCATATAGTGTATCTTCTCTGAGATCTTACAGATATGGTCCCCGCATCTTTCAAGGTATCTAGCAATCAACATATAATGGGTGTAGTAACTAATTGTTTTGGGATTTTCTACCATATAAGAAATGCATTCACGTAGAATAGTATGGAACAGATGATCAACATCATCATCTCTTTTCCACAAGGTATCTATAATTTTTAGGTCTTCTGTTTCAAAGGCTTTGATCGCATCGTCCAACATTTCTAGAACGATGTCAGCCATAACACATACGCTATTCAATCGGGGAAATTCCTTATTCAATGATATCTCTTTTATATCCTTAGAAATATCTTTTGAATAAATTCCAATCCTTGTCAAATAGGTATTCATCTTAAGAGTGGCAATTATGAATCTAAGATCTCTTGCTACTGGCTGATATAAAGCTATTAATCTTAAAGCGTCATCTTCTATTTTGTAATCAAAATCTCTAATATCTTTCCTCTGTTGGATAACTTTTTCAGCTATGACTATATCTGAATTTTTTAGTGCATCTGTGGATTCATTTAACATTTCTTTAGAGAGTTTTGCCATCTTAACTACGTCGGATTTCAGCTGCTCTAATTCTTCAACAAATTTTTCTCTCATTTTTACAACCTATCCAAATCTTCCCATTATATACTTCTCAGTTAATTCATCCTTAGGATTTTCAAATATTTCATGAGTACTATCAAATTCAACAAGTTTTCCAAGATACATGAAAACCGTATAATCACTTATTCTTGCAGCCTGTTGCATGTTATGTGTAACTATAACTACAGTATACTCCTTTTTTAATTCATCTATTAAGTCCTCAATTTTTGTAGTTGCAATTGGATCTAATGCAGAACAAGGCTCGTCCATTAGTATGATATCAGGTTGAATTGCCAATGCCCTTGCAATGCAAAGCCTTTGCTGTTGCCCTCCAGAAAGCCCCATTGCTGATTCTGATAATCTTTCACACACTTCTTCCCACAAAGCCGCGTCCTTTAGACTTTTTTCAACTATGGCATCTAGCTCTTTTTTATTATGTATTCCATGAATTCTAGGGCCATATGCAATATTATCATAGATAGAACGTGGAAAAGGATTTGGTTTTTGGAATACCATTCCAATTTTAGATCTCAATGCGACAGGGTCTACCTTAGGATCTAAAATGTTCATTCCTTTCCAAATAATTTTACCTTTCATTCTGCAGCCTTCAATTTCTTCATTCATTCGATTAATTGCTCTGAGTAATGTGCTTTTACCACAACCACTTGGCCCAATTAAAGCAGTTACTCTATTTTTTGGAATAGACATAGAAACTTTATTGACCGCACGGACATCAGAATAATAAATATCCAAATTAGAAATCATGATTGATTCGTTATCTTTTATTTCATTTGGCTCCATTTTATCCTCCTTGTTTATAGTTATCACCAATCTCGATTAGCTTGTGCACGCTGACGAATTATTATTGCTACAATATTCATTGCAAATAGAATTATAAGTAGTACTAATATCGTGCTTGCGGCAAGGTTTTGAAATTCAACTTTTGGGTGTCTTGTCCAAAAGAATATTGTAACTGGTAAAGCTAAAAATCCATCAAAGATACTATCTGGAGCAGTCCTTGCAAAAACTGACGCTATAAATAAAATTGGTGCAGTTTCTCCAATGGCCCTAGATAGTGCCAATATAGAACCTGTTAAAGTTCCTGGTAGTGCATAAGGTATTACATGATGTCTTACTGTTTGCCATTTTGTGGCACCGAGTCCTCTTGCTGCTTCTCTAAATGATTTTGGGATTGCTTTGAGTGCTTCCTCAGTTGTAACTATAATAATCGGCATAATCATTATTGCTAGAGTAAGGCTCCCGGAAAGAATACTTGTTCCAAATCCAAAAATACGAGCAAATACTGTTAATCCTACCAATCCAAATACTATAGATGGTACTCCGGATAGATTTTGTATCAGTCTTCTTAAAATTCTTGTATAATAGTTATCTTTTGCAAATTCAGTCAAATAAACTGCTGCCCCCATACTAGTAGGTATGGCAAATATCATAGCTAATCCTACCAAGTAAATTGATCCGATTATTACAGGGAATATACCTGCTCTACTTGGAATAGAACTTGGGTAAGATGTCAAGAAAGTAAGGTTAATTCCAGGCAAACCCTGTTCAAGTATTGAAAACATTAAAAATCCTAAGAAAATAGTAGTTATTAACAAACAAGACCCTACTAATAATATGCCTAAACTAGATATTTTATGTCTAGTTTTTATTGTATCTTCTGGATTTATATTTTTAATTTCAATTTTATTTTCTAAAAAAGAATTTGTAGATGTATTAATTTTATTAACAACAGGCTTCTTAAGAATTATTTTTTTACTATTTTTTGATGCTTGGCCGCCAGCATTTTGAATTTTCAAAACGATTCGGCCCGCAATAAGATTGATGATATAAGTAATTGTAAATAAGACAAGACCTACTGCAAAAGCAGCGCTGACTGCTACTCCAGGAGGGATGTCACCAGTAGCAACTTGGGCGATATAAGCCGTCATAGTTTGGACTTCACTCAAAGGATTCAAAGTAAGTTTAGCTACGCTGCCCGCTGCCAATGCTACTACCATAGTTTCTCCTAATGCCCTTGCTAGACCTAGCAATACTGAAGCGATTATACCACTTGAGGCTGCGGGCATTACTACTTTTATTGCAGTTTCCCATTTTGTCGCACCAATTGCAAGGCTGGCCTCTTTTAATTCTCTAGGAACTGCTCTCATAGAATCGTCAGAAACACTTACTATAATAGGCAGTATCATGACCGACATTACAATAATAGCGCTTGCCGCATTAAAATAAGACGCACCAAAATATTGTCTCAAAAGTGGACTAATTACAATAAGCGCAAAGAATCCAAATACAATAGAGGGTATTCCTGCAAGAAGTTCAATAATAGGTTTAGCTATGGAACTTGCTTTTTTATTTGCAAATTGAGTGAGATAAAGTGCAGCCCCTAATCCCAAAGGCGTTGCAATTAAGATAGAGCCACCCGCAATTAAAACAGTGCCGGAAAGTAAAGGTAGCAATCCAAAACTTGGATTTGTTCCACTGGGTGTCCATTTTGTTCCTATAAAAAAATCTAAAATGTTTACTTTAGGATCAAAAAAGAAGCCGATAGAACCACTTATTAAGGTGTATAAGATAGCAAGGCTAACCAATATCGCTAGACTGGCCGCAATAAGTAGTAGCCATACTATAATATTCTCTTTTAAATCGACCTTTTTATGGAAAGGGTTTGCCCCATTAAAGTATGTTCTATTGACTTTGCCTAACATTAATTCAACTCTTATTTTAACTTTTCAAGCTGCGAGGGTAATATTGTTGGATCGACTAACGATACTTGGACATACCCAACTTCGGGAACTAAATCTTGTCCTTCGTTACTTAGAATGTAATTCAAGTATTCATTTATAGCTTTTCCCTTGTCTGTTGATTTATTTGGGATTCCATTTGTATAGATATGTAATGGTCTTGCCATTGGATATTTCGCTACATTAGCAAGTGATGCTTCGACAAATGAATCTTCAGATGTCTTTGCAATCTTAGCAACTTTTACCTGCCCAGGATTCTCCATTATATATGCAAATCCTAGGTAGCCAATAGCATAGTTATTTGACTTTACTGCATCAAGTATGACATTGTCATCTGCACTTGGGTGGTATACTCCGTCGCCAGAATCCAATCTTGTTTGGGCTACTTGAGTTGATTTTGTCCAATCTTTTATAATACTCTCAAAGAAGTAATCATAAGTTCCACTTGCTTCATCTGGTGCGTAAATAGATATTTTTGCATGTGGTGCTCCTTTCTCTTTAAGGCCAGGAACCTCGTCCCAATAAACTGCCGAATTATCATCGGTGAAGATTTTATAAAGTTGGTCATATGTAAGCTCAGTTGCCCATGTGTTTTCATTGTTTACAACTACAGCCAGTACATCATATGCCACTACCCACTTTGTAGGTGTAATTCCTTTGCATGCGGATGACGCACTTCCTTCAGAAGTTACAAGTTTTGGATCACACCCTACTTTTTCATAGTCAGATCCTTTCAATAATCTGCTTGCGTCGCCTAGATCTGATTCACCTACAAGTAATGCATTTAATCCATGACTTGATCCACCACCAGAAACAGATATCTCTGCTCCTTCAAAGTATTCTGCCCATGCTATTGCCAATGGGAGCACTGTACTCGACCCAGTTTGGCTGAGTTTTACGACCTGTTTAGAAGTTGAAGTTTGGGTACAACCTGCAAAAACAATTCCAAAAACAACAACTGCTATTAAAATTCCAAATTTTACTATTGTTTTTCTATTCATAATAATCGCCAAATAAAATATTTTAGAATTATATATAATATTTCTCGACTTAGAGTATATAAGAATAATTATCACATCATTTTCTCAATATATCTATATAGTCAATATAAATAATACAGAAATATTTAAATACTCAATAGAATCCAATTAATCGATTATATGGAAATAAGAAAAGTTCAAATTACTGGTGGTTCTTCCTATGTCATTACTTTACCCAAAGAGTGGATTAAATCTCTAAATATAAAAAAGAATGATTCTCTAGGTTTATTAGTTCAAAATGATGGAACGCTTCTTGTAACGCCCGATAAGATAATGGAAAAAAAAAGAAAAATTAAAGAATATACAGTAGACTCTAGCACAGATAAGACTTTTCTTTTTAGACTTCTTGTTGGCGCCTATGTTATGGGTTATTCTGATATTGCTATAAGGTCAAAAGACACAATGCCACCTCAGGTCAGAGAAGCAATAAGAATGTTTACTCAAATTGCTATTGGTCCTGAAATAGTCGATGAAGAGCCAAATCTGTTTGTAGTAAAAGATCTTCTAAGCCCAATGGAAATGCCTTTTGAAAAGACTGTCAAGAGAATGTATTCTCTTGTGGAGAGTATGCACAAGGATGCAATTAAATCTCTAAAAAATAACAATAAGGAATTAGCAGAAAATGTCATTTCTAGGGATTTTGAGGTAGATAGGCTCTATTGGCTTGCAACTCACCAGTACAATGTAATTTTGACCGATATAATGCTCTCAAAGAAGATGGGACTAAGTCAAGAAGACGCAAGCTACTACTTCTTAATAAGCAGAATTTTAGAGAGAATTGGAGATCATGCGTCTATCCTAGGAGAAAATATTCTAAAAGTAATAGGTAAGTTAAATCAAGATATGGTTAAAGATATCGAATCTGCAAGTTTATTGTCTTTAGAAATTTTATCAAAAAGTTTAGAATCTCATTTCAAGAAGGATATCAAAAAAGCTAATGAAAATATTGATGCCGTAGATAAATTAATAGAAAAATGTGAAAAAATTAATAACAAAGCCTTAAACCTAGGGATTGATGCTGTGCCTGTTGTTTATATAGTTGAAAGTATTAGGAGAACAGGCGAATATTCCGGAGATATATCAGAGCACGCTATAAATTATCTAATATTAAAAAATTAAATTATTTTAATCCTTTAATAAAAGATTTTATTTTATCTTCGTAGTTTGTTTTAAGTTCTTTTGTAGTGATGGATAATTTAGATAAGGGGGTTATCCCAATATAATCCTCCATATCTGCAAATGTTTTGATGTCCCCTGGAGAGTTGCCACAAGTGCAAAAGAAAGCCACATTCTTAAAATTATTCTTATTTTGGTTAATATAAGTTCTAACGGCAGGCGCCATCAAACCTGCCCATACCGGCGTTCCTATTGATATAAGGTCGTATTTATTGGGATCATATTTTACTTTTTGTATCTCAGTCAATCTTCTTGCCCTAGCATCACTACCGGATCTCAACCATCCTATAATCCCTTTTCTGCTCTTTGTGTCTATAATTTCTTCAATATCACATTTCATTTTATTAGATATATCTTCAGCAATCTTTTTTGTATTGCCGGATCTAGAATAAAAAACAACAAGTGTTTTCATGAAGATTAGTAACATAAATTGGATATATAATGTTTACCATAATCTATTAGGTATCTAAACCTTTAATGTAAATATAACAAAGGTTAATATATTAGATATATTAAAGAATAGTCTTATATACATCTAAAAAAAGTAGACTTCTAGGCAGATTTATATTTGCCTTATAGTTTTAAAATGGAGGAGATAAAATAATAGAACCACAAATTAACTTTCCAGTAGAAGACAGAGACGACGAACAACCTCTTTTCATCCCAGAAGAAGACTATGATGATGAAGAATAGTATATATTAGATTAATCTTTTTTGTATTGTATTAGAAACCCCTCTTATTTAGAAATCAAATAACAAGTGTATAATCACCGAAAAGTATTTTAAGATTATATTCTTTATATAAAAATGGAGGGCTTTTATTGCCAGATAGAAAATTGAGAATTTTAATAGCCAAACCTGGACTTGACGGCCATGACAGGGGGGCAAAAGTAGTTGCTAGGGCACTTAGAGATGCAGGAATAGAAGTAATTTATACTGGACTTAGACAAACTCCCGAAAGTATTGTTGAAACTGCAATACAAGAAGACGTTGATGCAATAGGACTTAGTATCCTATCCGGCGCTCACAATAATTTGTTTAAGAAAGTAATTGATCTTCTAAAAAAGGAAGGCATAGAAGATATTCCTATTTTTGGAGGGGGGATTATTCCAGAAGACGATATACCTTATCTTACAAATATTGGTGTAAAGAGAATATTTGGCCCTGGGACGAGCACAGAGGATATTATCAATTACATAAAAGATATGACAAATAAATAATGAAGTGCCAAAGATGGATTCGACAGACGAATTAATAAAAAATATGCTCTCAGGAAACAGAAGGGCTCTAAGTAAGATAATTACACTAATGGAAAATGATTCATCATCTCATAGTTATATTATTCCAAGAATACATAATTTAACTGGCAAAGCCCATATTGTAGGGATAACTGGTCCACCAGGTTCAGGCAAGAGTAGTGTAGTTGATAAGTTAATATCTTATTATAGGGAGGATGGCCTAAAAGTAGGTGTTATTGCAATTGATCCTACTAGCCCTTTTACAGGTGGAGCAATCCTTGGTGACAGAATAAGAATGAAAAAACATTATACTGATAAAGAAGTTTTCATTAGGAGTATGGCTACCAGAGGAAATCTAGGCGGGCTCTCTGAAGCCACTGAGAATACTGTTAAAGCCCTTGATGCATTTGGAAAAGATGTAATAATAATTGAAACAGTTGGCGCAGGACAGATTGAAGTAGATATAGTAAAGGTTGCGGATACCGTTATTGTTGTTTCTGTCCCGAGCATGGGAGATAGTGTTCAGACAATAAAAGCAGGTATCATGGAGATAGGAGATATTTTCGCCGTTAATAAAGCGGATATTGAAGGTGTTGAAAAGTGTATTATGGAAATCAGGATGATGTTAGAGCTTTCAGAGAAAAAAAGCGACTGGATTCCACCTATAATAAAAACGTTCGGTAACAGGGAAGACGGCGCAAAGGAGTTATATACAACAATTAATAATCACTACAATTATTTGATTGAATCGGGTCATCATGAAAAGAAGAGGATAGTTAGGGGGAAAATAGAATTAGTAAATATACTACAGAATTTATTCATAAAAAATCTATATAGTGCAATTAGTGAAAAGGAAATAGAGGATCTGGCCTTACAAATAGCAAGAAAGGAAAAAGACCCATACAAAATAATTGAAGAATTAATGCCTAGATTAAAGAATGTAATATGAGGTGTAATTATGATAAAAAAAATAGACCATATAGGTATTGCTGTTAATAATTTAGAAGAATCATTGAGTTTTTACGAGGATGCCCTTGGTCTTAAAGTAGAGAATATAGAAGAGGTACCTGAGCAAAAGGTCAAAGTTGGATTCTTAAATATTGGTGGAGTTCATTTTGAACTTTTAGAACCGACTTCCCCAGATAGCACAGTAGCTAAATTTATTGAAAAAAGAGGAGAAGGAATCCATCACATTGCAATATTAGTTGATAAAATAGAAGAAAATATTAAAACAATGAAAGATAAAGAAATAAAAATGATCGATGAAGCTCCAAGAAACGGTGCTGGCGGGTCTAAAATGGCTTTTGTGCACCCTAGAAGTTCTCATGGGGTATTATTGGAACTCTATGAGAAGTAGAGATAAATAAAAAGATATATATACTGAATATATACATTTTTAGTATATTAGGAGGAATAAAAATGGCCCTTTTTGGTGGTAATAATGAAAAAGATGAAAGAATAAATGTACTTACGCAGAATCTAGACGAAATTGAAAAGGAAAACAGGGCTCTCAAGATGCAACTTAAGGTTTACGAAGAAGAGTACGAAAACATAGAAATAATAAAAGAAAAATTTGAAAAGATTACAAGAGAAAACCAAGATTTCATGGGAAAACTGAAGGAAGCAGAGGACAAGTACAAAGAAGTTGAGGAAAGAACTCACGACGTAATTAAAGAAATTAGCGAAGAAAGAGACAAGTACAAAGGCGAATTAAACAATGAAAGATCAAAAGAGATAATAGAAATAAGGCAGAAAGAAGAACTAATCGAAGATGTTCAAAGAGAACTTGAGAGAGTTAAATCCATTAACCAAGAGCTTAATAGACAGATGGAAGAAGCCGAAAGAGGTAAAATAATAGTTTTGGATGCCTTTGAAAAAGACATTGAGATAAGTGAAGGCGTTATTGTAAAAGGTGGATTAAAAACCAAAGAAAATGTAAAAATCGAAAATGATGCCTTGATAAAAGGAGATATTCTAGCGGGCAAAAATGTTACTCTTGGAGACAGAACAACTATACAAGGTTGTGTAAAATGTGATGGAACCCTAATTATGGGACAAGAAGCAGAGGTCAGAGAAGAGATCTATGCTGGAAATGCCTTTATTTCAAGTGGCAGTGTCATTCCTTTATCTATAAAGACCACTAGAGACATAAAAGGTGGAGACAGAATAAAAATTGGTGGCGAATGTGTTGCAGGCGGAGAAGTATTCTTAGGTCCTGAAGCCATCATAAAGTCAAAGCTAGAGGCTACTGGTAACGTTGCAATTGGTGAAAACAGCAAAGTGATGAAGGACATCATTTCTGATGGAGAGGTTACATTAGGTGCCAATAGTGATGCCAAGTTAATCAAAGCAAAGGGTAACGTAACAATCGGCCACAATTCCAGTGTCAACAAGATTCTTTCAGATGGTTCAGTTCATCTAATGGATGGAGTTCATATCAGCGAAGGCATTGAATACAGAGGACATATAAAAATAGGCGGAGACGTTACATTAGAAGGAACTATAAGAACAAAAGATAAAGTAGAATTACTTTAAATATTTTTATTTATATATTTCTCTTTTATTATAAAATATTGCAATTCCTGCAATGACTACCCCAATTATTAATCCAGCTATGAAATAACCTATGTGGTAGTAAGAATTATTAGTTATTGGAGTTGATACTTTTTCAAGTTGTATCTCCTCTTGTAAAGGCATTCCCTCTATAGGCTCCAAAAACCTAAGGGCTAGTGCAACTCCTCTTGAGTACCTGTATAATATTATTGAAGTTATCTTATCCGATTCTTCGAAGGTAGATGCATACTCAAAATAACTATCTGCCATTAGGGGTTCACTGCCATTCTTTCTTGCAAGATAGATAGCGCCCATAGCTTCTTCTTTAGCCCGTTGAAGTCTCTGTTTGATAACATCTTCTCCAGATGACCAAACCTCAATTGAAACACTTGACCTGACTTTGCTATCAATGGCGTCAAAGATTGCAGCTGCATATTTTCCTTTTTCATATTCATTTTCGGCACTTTGGAGTAGTTCTGCACTTTGATCAAGCAATGTATTTTTACCAATTAATGTTTGGGCATATACAAGACTTAGTCTAGCATCCTCAATTCTCTGATCTGCATTATATTTAATTTGAGCTTCATCTATCAGACCTTCCTCTTTAGAGTTTTCCTTGCTTACTTCCATCCATAATTTTGATGTTTTTGCTCTTTCTATGGCAAAGTTTGCATAATAAACAGCGTCATAATAATTCTGATTATAATAATATTTCCAAGCGTCCGCAATCAGACCTTCTGCTTCTACTGCTCTTTTTTCAGATGCTGCAAGACATTCAAAAGAGGTAATGCCCCTGACGTTCTCTGATTCAATTGATATCAGTTCGTTTGCCTCATCAAGTTCTTTTTGTGCTGCTTCTATCTTATTTTTTACAATTGTCGAATCTTTATTAATAAGTACATCTATAGAATCACTTATGTAATTTAGTTGTATTTTTGCGTTGAAGATATTACTCATTGCACTGTAATATCTCTTTTCTGAAAGATTTTTCTTTGCAGTCTCAATATTAGAATTGGCTTTTTTGACAAATTCTGTCAAAGCTTGATAATCTCTAAATCCTACACTTTCTGAATTGAGTTTCTGATCTACAGTGCTTGATAGTTTTTCTACCTCGATAAACTCACTCATTGCCCTATTTTTTATAAAATCTGTATTTACTATTACTTTTCCAGGGGGTTTATCTACTTTGATCCTATATCCAGTAAAATAGACCAAAGCGTCTATCGCATCGTCAACTTCTATGACTGTTATTCCCCAATGGCTCTTTGCATATTCAATGACATTTACTGTTTCTACTTTGGAGCCTTCTATTGTTTGGATGACTGATTGGCCACTAGGTATAAGAAAGGTTTTAATTCCTATTTCATTTGCACCCATTATCTTTTCTAATATTCCTCCAACTGGACCAACTGTACCGTCTGGATTTATCATACCGGTCATCATTACATTTGGATCAATATCTAATCCTCTAATAGACGCAATTGTGGCTATAGTTAGAGCTGCACCGGCTGAAGGCCCACCAATTATCGGTGAATCTGCTCTAATTGTATAGAAGAAATCATACTTAGAGTGAGATACCTTTAGGATATCAGCTGCTACTTCTGACGCAAATCGGCATGATGCTTGTGTATCAAGTTCTGAAAGCGGCCATGTATCGACAAAAACTCTTCCAGTACCAGGTTTAACTAGAACAGTAGCATCAAAAACAGACCCTTCTAATCCACTTGCAGTTCTTTTTACCGCAGGTACCTTTATAGTAATAGTTTTACCCTCTTCTTGGGAAAGTGCAACTGGCAATAAACCAGTAATTAATATAGTGAGAATGAAAATTGACAATACTCTTTTATTCATTGAAACACCTAAATATTATCTAAAAGCTTTTGGATCTTACTATAACATAATTCAAGTTTCTTCCATGCATTATCCATTTCAGCTTTTCCAATATTGGGATTTTGGATATTATCAAAATAAAATCTTGTTAATTCCCTATAGATCTGGCTCATTTTAAAATATTCATGAGTTTTCGCATTTTCAAGATTTTTAGTAAGAGTTTCTATTTCTATTATAAAGTCGGCCCATGTATTAATTTTCTTTCGCTCAGTTGGAATTTGAAGGTCTATTTTTGGGTCTATAAAATGTTTTATTGGTATATCGCTTACTTCTGTTTTTACTTCTTGTTTTATCTCTTGCTGAGGAATTTTTTGCTCAGTGAAAATAGGTGTTTTTTCTTTTGTGTAAAGATCAGGAATACCTGTTTTCTTCTGTGTCTTTTTAGAAACCATTCTTACAAGGAAAACTAGAACTATAAATAGTATAATTAGTATAGAGAATATTATCATCCAATATTGAGATAGGGTTTCAATAAAAGCCATTAATCAAATTAATCTTAAATTATTTATAACTTTTTCCATAATTTGGGTATCGATGAAGCAATTTCACCCTAATCTAATTAATTAGAGCATTTGTAAGCCAAATATTTTATTTTGAAGGTTAATTATTCAATTTTTTTATTTTTTGTAAGACAATTACCGAAATCTTTAAATAGTTTTTTACATTATTACTTTTTAATATAAAACAAACTAATGTAAAAAGATGGTAATCTTTAATAAATAATTGTTATAATGGGATAATCATGTTCAAAATAGATGCATCCTCATCATATGAGAAGTACGGGCTTGAAAAGAACCCTTTTACCGACTTATCATCAGAAGCAATAAGAGACATTGAAAGGATTCATGTTTCTCAAGAGATAGATTCTCGTATTGCAGATATTCTCTCCGATGTGATAGGAGAGAACTCGGGTATAGCACTTGCACTTATAGGACAATTAGGTTCAGGTAAAACCCAGAGATTAAAAGGAGTTCATAAATTAATACAAGAGTCTGGGGGAATGTCAATCTATCAGAAGATTGACTCAAATGACATTATTAAAACAACACTTGATATTTTCTCCTATTTCTCTGAGTATGAAGAAGAGCCGGAACAATATGTTGAAGAAGAGGTTATCCCTGAGGAAGGGATAGAAGATCAACAATCACTTTTGCAACAGTATCCCGAAGAAAAATTATCATTCTTCCAAAGGATAAAGAGATTCTTCTCAAGAGAGAAAGTAACTGCTCCTATTATAGAACAGCCTGAAGATACTGAACTAACAAGAGAAAATTATAATTCACAGGATATTGGAAATCAGCTTATAGACTATTTAGGCGAGTATAAGAGATCAGCTCTTATTATTGATGAAATGGAGAATATCCTTTCGGCATCAAATACTGATTTGATTCTCTTCTTTGAATTCCTTAGAGAATTTATTAGCAATATGCCAGAATCTTGTGTTTTTATCATGGCGTGCACCAATAATGCTTTCGAAAGAATAAAAGAAATTAATCCTGCATTTGTAGCAAGATTACATAATGAACTCTTCTCAGAACCACTAACTGATGAAAGAGCAATAAAACTAGTTCAAAAAAGACTTGAATACAATAGAAAGAAATCCATAGTAAATCCACTCTACCCATTCGAGGAAAGCGCCATTGTACTTGCTAATAGCATGTCAAAGGGTAATCCAAGAGACCTCCTAAAGTTACTTCATACTGTTTTATTTACTGCTACAAGGGATAATTTTATAGAATTTATTGATGATAGGTATTTAGCAAAAATCTTAACTGGACCAACGTCAATCGATGAATACATCAGACGAGTTCCATCTGACTTGAGAGAAGATGTTAGGATAATAATAGAGAAATATGGCGGAGGCCCTGTCACTTATATACAACTAGCAAAGGATACTCAAGAGTCAGTTACAAAGCAATATACAAAGTTAGAAGAGCTAGTTGCAATGGGGATTCTTACAAGCAGCAAAGGTAAATACCAAATTAATAGTTCTGTTATCCAAATGGTAAGGGCAGCTATTTCTAAGGAAAACACAAAGAAGAAAAAGGAAGAGAAAAATTAAAATTAGTTCTTCTTAAGAAGGTCTATAAATTCACTTCCATATACTAATCCATATTTACCTTTTTTACCTTCTTTTTCACTGTAACATGTTGTTTTGTCCTTCTTAATATTTTCAGAATAAACAGCGAAAGGTACGGGATCAGATACATGTGTTTTAATCTTTATAGGTGTTGGATGATCTGCGACTATACCAATTTTATAGTCAAATCCATTACTATCTAATTTGTTTAGAAGCCTACCAACTACTCTTTTATCTAGATCTTCAATTGCTTTAATCTTCATCTCAAGATTTCCTGAGTGCCCAGCTTCATCAGGGGCCTCAACATGGATATAGATAAAATCAAGGTTATCAAGAGCTTTTATTGCATAATCTGCTTTTCCCTCATAGTTTGTATCAATAAAGCCTGTTACACCTGGAACATCTATAACATCCATTTTTGCTCCATAACCGATTCCCTTTATCAGATCCACTGCAGAGATTACTCCACCTTTCATCCCAAATTTTTGGGAGAATGGCTCCATGTATACTTTCTTTCCTTGTCCCCAAAGCCACAACATATTTCCAGGATTTTTGCCTTCAGAAATCCTCTTTTTGTTAATTGGGTGATTTGATAAAATCTTCTTTGAGTCAAGCATCATCTTATTGAGTATTTCAGCGTTCTTACCTTTGATTAGATTATCAGATACTTTTTGACCAACTACATCATGTGGCGGGGTGCAAACAAAACTATTTTCCCCATGATAAACAAAAAGATGCCTATAACTTACTCCTGGATAAAACTTTCCAACGTTGAAAGAAGCTGATGCTTTTTTGATTAGTTCTCTTGATTCTTTTGTTGTAATGTGGCCCGAAGAATAGTCCTTTATGATTCCATTTTCTTCTGTTATGATATTACACCTAAATGCAATGTCCCCATCCTCAAGACCAACGCCGATACTGTGAGCTTCTAATGGCCCTCTACCGGTATAGTATTGTTTTGGGTCGTACCCTAAAATTGAAAGATTTGCTACGTCAGATCCTGCTTCAAATCCCTCAGGAACTGTCTTAAGTTCCCCCATTGCGCCTTCCCTTGCAATCATATCTATGTTTGGGATATCACAAAGTTCAAGAACAGTTTTATTGCCCATGCTTTCTATAGGGTAGTCTGCCATTCCGTCTCCACAAACGACAACATATTTCATGTGCAAAATGATTAAGAACTCTTTAAAAGCTTTTAGAAAAACGTCCTAAGGATTATAGGTAAGAATTTTATAATTTTTGGATCTTTAACCAAAGAGAGAATTGTTTTGTAATGTTCATCGAAACTACCAGTTTCATTCAAGAATTTCTCTTTTGATTTAGCAAAATCAAATAACTCTGAAAGTTCTTTATCGCTTAAATTTTCATATATCTTTCTTAGGAACAATCCCCTTGAGATTTCCTTTCCAATTAATTTGTTATAATTTTTAGTATAATCATCATAATTGCCCGATATTATTGAGTTAGCCAAGATTTCTGCTGCTAATGCACCATAATAGACACCACCACCAGATAGAGGTTTAACTTGACACGCTGCATCCCCTAGGAGAAATACTCTATCGTGATATATTCGACCGTTTCCAATGGGTATAACACCTGCCTGAACTTCTAGGAGTTCTCCTTTGATTTTATTTTTGGCCAAAAAATTATTAAGGGATTCCTTCGGATTATCCGATACAGTACCTATCCGAAATATGTTATTGCCTTCGGGGATTATCCAAGTAAAGAACGGTCTTTCTATATGAACGTGAACAAAATTTTCTAGGTCAAGATTTGACATCATCCTAACCTGATAACCCTTAAAATATTTTAGATTAAATTTAAAATCTTGATTTCTAACTCTTGATGCAGGACCGTCTGCTCCGATCAATAGGTCGGTATTGAAACTTCTTTTGTTGGTCTTAACTAAAATAGAATCATTATTTCTTTCAAATGATAGAAACTTTTCACCTAAAGAAACTTCAAGGCCTTTGGAAAAAGATTGATCAAATATTTCTCTATTAACAACGTACGATACACCTTTCCTTTTTAATTCAAAACTATCATTTCTAAAACAGATCTTTGCTCCATCAATCCTATTTATAATTGAATCTTTGAAGTCAAAATTTTTGAAATGCTTGAAGAAATCGCCGCCAATAAGTCCAGAGCAAGCAATAGGTTTGCCAATAGCCTTATGCTCTTCAATTATATTGACTTTGTATCCGGCCTTATTGAGATACTGAGAAACTAAAAGCCCTGCTGGACCCGCTCCAATTACAGTAACTTCCACAATATAGAGAGGTATATTATCTTATAAAAAGTAATGTGTTTAATAAAAATAAAAAATATGACAAATTAAATTTTTATCCATTTTGATTCGGCCATTTTTCCTACATCGGAGTTCTTTACTACTGCTGTGAAATAGTAGCTAGTTGGACATATATTGCATGCTTCACAAACTGCATTTCCAGATTCAATTTTCTTGACTTCTTTTAGCTCTATCTTATACACATTGCTGTAGTAAGCTGTAATAAGTTCGCTATCTGTTGGTGCTTTGATAAACTGGATATTGCCTTCGGCATACCATTTTTCCCATGGTGTTTCTTCACATTGCATTGGTTGGAATTTTACAGTAGCTGAGCTATCCATAATTGTGCATCCTGTCAATACTACTAACAATGCTAAGGGTAAAGCAAATAGTATTTTTTTCATATATATCGCCAAAATGGATAATTTACTCAGATATATAAATAATTCGATTTAAAAAGAAAAAAATAAATTAATTTCTTCTTTTGTATAGCATAGCACCTAAAGCTATAGAGATTAAAAGCAATATTACTGAAATACCTTGAAATATAATAAGCCTATTTGAAAGTGAGGATATTTCTGACTTTAATCCTGTTATCTCCTTTGATTCATTTTGAGCCTCTTCAATAGTATTGAAAAGCTGGTCTGCATTGTATCGAATCATTTCGACTATTGTATCTGTTCCTGGTATTGCTTCAGGGTAGTTAGAGAAAACTATGTGCCTTCCCCCCATCTCTTCAGCCATTTGCCCTCCAAGTGTTGTTCCACTCTGAAGGTTATCTATTACAAATGATACGCCATCTAGTTTTCCTTTCTGGACTAGAGTTTCAACATCCTGAGCAGATAATGTTTCAGGTGGCTGGTATGTCTGAACTACTTGAAGACCTATCCATTCAGAGAATGGTTTCTGCCATGCCATTACAATCGCTTTGTAATCAGAAACCCCAATTGCCTGTGCCCTTGCTTTTATTTCTTGATTTAATGAATCCAATTCCAAGGATATACCGGCTGCATTTTTCTCGTAATAAGATTTATTCTTTGGGTCAATCTCAATCAAAGCATCTTTAATTGAATCTATCTTTCCTTTAGCAAGCTCAGGAGTTCCCCAAGCTCCTTGGAGCATAAGTTTTTTGATATCCTTGTTCTCAGAAGCATTTATCATGTCCTCAAGCCAAGGTTCAATACCATGGTATACAACTAGTGATGCATTGTTTATTTCAGAGACTATACTCGGCCTCACATCAAAATGATCCGGACAAATTCCAGGTTGTACTAAAGATATTACATCAACTCTGCCGCCACCAACTTCCTCAACAAAGTATTTCATTGTAGTTGTTGTACAGATGACTTTTATTTTTTCTGCAGAAGAAAATGTCGGCATTGCAGATAATATCAACAATAAAACAAAAATTGAAACTATAATTTTTTTAATGTTAATCGCCTCCTTGGTATTACGAATTATAAATTCGTGTTACTATAGAAACCAATATTTTATTTATAAAGGTTTTGCTCTAAAAGAGATTTTTCTCCATATAGTAAAATATAAAAATCAGGAAACATAATCTAAGGTTGGAATAAGGTAACATATTACCTAATAGAAAACTTTATAAAATACCTAGGTATTTACAAAATAAAGGTAACATGTTACCTATTTAGGAGGAAAATATATGAGAAACATGAAAATGATAATGACAGTTCTACTGCTTTTTGCACTGTTATTACCTAGCGTGTACGCTGTGCAAAACATTAATGGCGAAGATGGAAAGGTCGTTACGATTGATAATGACGTCAATGAAGACTTATTTGTTTCAGGTGACCAAGTCACTATCAACGGAAATATTAATGGTGATCTATTTGCAGTTGCTGGCGAGGTAGTGATAAACGGTCAAGTTTTTGGGGATGCATATATAGCTGGAGGAAATGTTACTGTTAATGGTCAAGTTACAAAAGGCCTAGTTGTTGGTGCTGGACAAGCAACTATATCTGGGAACACTGAAAAGATATTAGCTGCCTGTGGTAATCTCGATGTAAAAGGTGACACCAACAAGATAGTAGCCGCAGCTGGAAATGTTAAGATATATCCAGAAGTAATAGTTGAGGACTATGCATATATAGCTACAGGAAGCTTTGATAATCAAGGAACAATAAAAGGAGAAGTTATACTAACAGCTGACCAACTTGTAAACAAGGGCTCAGTAGAAGGCCCATTTGAGTTTCAAGACACAGAGTTTGAGAAGGATTTTACTGAAGGCATAAAGGCTTTAGTTACAATATTCTCTATTCTAGCTACACTGGGAATGCTAATGCTCGGAATTCTTTTTATAAGGTTCTTCCCAAAACTATTCTTCGCTATTGAAAAGGAAATTGAAAAAGACACAATAGTAAGGACAATTGTAGGATTCCTTCTGATAATCGGTGCAATAATAGGATTAATCATACTTGCAGTGACAATTATAGGGCTTCCAATAGCTTTAGTGCTAGGAATGTTCTTCATAATTGCGCTTGTGGCTTCTACATTATTTGTTTCTTATTGTACAGGAAACTTTGTAGCCAATAGATTAAACTTCAAGACTAGCGAAATGGGGATATTCATACTTGGATTTGTAATACTTGCAATTCTTCAAGCAATCCCTGTAATCGGATCACTAGTTGGTCTAGTAGTAACAAGCCTTGGATTCGGTGCAATATTTTATACAATCAAAAACAATTGGAATCAAATAACGGCTAAGAATTAATTAATTTTTATTTTTTTAATTTTTATTTAACAAGAAAACTTATAAACTTCTTATCAAGCGTTTCTTCTAATGATTAACCCCAATAACACAAGAATGGTTCCAGGGTGGAAGTTTGCTCCAGTTCCTATATGTTATGGTGGTGATCTAAGGGCAATAGCATTCTGCTGTCACCCTGATTACCCTTTGACATTTTCGTTCAAATGCGGACTAGCTAAAGCTTTGGAAGAGCTTGGGATAACAAAAGATGAATACCTAGAAATAAAAAATAAATTTTCAGAAAAACATGATTGGGGTAGTGAGCTTGTTTGCTTTGGTTCCCTTTCATACTGCTGCATGAGAAGAAATGGCTGCATGGGCGGGAGAGACATTGCATTGTCCAAGAAATATGAAAATGAAGAAGCCTTCGAGAAATATTTTGCATTGAAGAGAAAGCTCTGTGTTGAAATCCTAAAGATTGCAAGAAATAAAGAAAAGGTGAAGGAGCTTTTAGAATACGAGCTTTCTAGACCAGAGCCTTTAGTCGAATAATATTATTTTTAATGCTATCCTTTTGATTGAAGACAGCTGAGCCTGCAACAAGTATGTCTGCTCCTGCGTCTCTAATCTTTTTTATGTTTTTCTCGGTTACCCCGCCGTCTACTAGTATCTCGATGTCATGTCCTTTTACTAAGTCTCTAGCCTCCTTTATTTTAGGAAGCATTGATTCAATAAAGCTCTGCCCGCCAAATCCAGGATTTACAGTCATTAGAATAAGGAGGTCCATAGAATCTAACAGATGAGTTATTGTATTGATTGGAGTTGAAGGATTCAATGCAATTCCTGACTTAACTTTGAGCTCCTTAATTTTGTTGAGTAATCTGTGTGGGTGATAAGAAGCCTCTATATGGAATGATATATAATCAAGAGATGTATTCCTCTTTCCACTTTTCAAGGCTTTTGAGAACATTTCCACATAGTCTGAAGGGTTTTCTATCATCAAGTGAACATCTATAGGTAGCTTAGTAATCTTAGAAATTGCATCGACAACAAGGGGCCCTATCGTAATGTTAGGGACAAAATGGCCGTCCATGACATCGACGTGGATTATATCTGCTCCAGAATTCTCTGCCTCTTTTATCTCTTCACCTAAGTTAGAGAAGTTGGCTGAAAGAATAGACGGAGCAAGTTTTGCCATATTTATTAAAACTCCTTGTTTTCTACCTTTTTCCAATCGGCCATGAATTTATCAATTCCTATGTGGGTCAATGGGTGGGAAATCATTTTCATAAGAACGTCATAGGGTACAGTCGCAATATCTGCACCAATTAGTGCTGCCTGTAAAACATGGATTGGATGCCTAACGCTTGCGACTATTACTTCTGTTTCAAAATAGTAGTTTCTGTATATCTGCTGAATCTCTGCTATAAGATTCATCCCGTCTGTCGAGATGTCATCAAGCCTTCCGATAAAAGGTGAAACGTAAGAGGCCCCTGCTTTTGCCGCCAATAATGCTTGAGTTGCAGAAAAGACAAGGGTCACATTTGTTTTTACCCCTTCTTTTGAAAGCTCTTTGACTGATTTTAGTCCGTCCTTTGTTATTGGAACTTTGATTACAATATTTTTGTGGATATCTGATAACTTCATTGCCTCTTCAATCATACCTTTGGAATCATTACTGGTAACTTCGGCAGATATTGGTCCATCAACAATTTTACATATCTCTTGAATTATTTCTTTGAAAGGTTTTTTCTCTTTGGAGATAAGAGAAGGATTTGTTGTTACTCCTTCAATTAATCCAAGGCTTGCAGCTTCTCTTATATGTTCAATATTTGCTGTATCCAAAAAAAACTTCATTTTATCTCTCCATGATGATTAATAATTATTTTTTCATTGTTATAACTTTTTTTGATAATTTATAAATTTCATCTGAGGTAAGGTTGTATATTTGCATCAAAAGTTCATAATCTCCGCTCTGGGCAAAAGTGTCCTTAATCCCACATCTCTGAACTGGAACTGGATACTCTTCGGAAAGAATAGAAGAAACAAGTGCTCCCATACCAATATAGATATTGTGCTCTTCAGCAGTTACAACACATCCAGATTTCTTTGCTTGTTTTACTATAGTTTCTCTATCGATTGGTTTTAATGTGCTTAGATTTATTACGCCAGCAGAAATCCCTTCTTTTTTTAGTTTCTCTGCTGCTTCAATTGATTTGGATACCATAACGCCAGATGCAATAATTGTTACATCTTCTCCATCTAATAACTTTGTGGCCTTACCTAGCTTGATCTCGTCCTCATTTTCATACACATTTGGAACCTTGCTTCTGCCGAGTCTAACGTAAGTTGGACCTTTTTCTAAGGAGATTTCTCTGATTGTTTTTTTAGTTTCAAATGTATCTGCAGGAACAATGACCTTCATGTTAGGAAGCGCACACATAAGGGATAAATCCTCAATCATCTGATGAGATACACCATCTTCTCCTACTGTGATACCTGCGTGGGTGGCTACAATCTTGACATTCATTTTAGGGTATGCTATTGATTGTCTTATCTGGTCATAAACTCTACCAACTGCAAACATGGCAAATGAAGATGCAAAAACTGTCTTTCCTGTTGTAGCTAAACCTGCCGATATACCGATCATGTTCTGCTCAGCTATACCTATGTTAAAAAATCTGTCAGGAAATTTCTTTCCAAATGTAGAAGTCTTTGTTGATGAAGAAAGATCAGCATCTAATACCACTATATCTTTTCTAGTTTCACCTAGCTCTGCCAGTACTTCACCGTAAGCGTCTCTTGGAACTCCAAATCCAGTCATATTTTTGCCTCCAGTTCTTTCATTGCAATTTTATATTCTTCATCACTTGGGGATTTGCCATGGAACGAAACGTTGTTCTCCATGAAGGACACGCCTTTTCCCTTTACAGTATGTGCAATTATCACTTTAGGTTTATCATTAATTTTAAGTCCTTCATTAATTGTATCTATTATCTCTCTAAAGTTATGCCCGTCTATTTCGTAAACTTTCCAATTGAAAGCCTGAAGTTTTTCTTTAAGAGGTTCTAAAGCCATAACTTTCTCTGTTGGGCCATCTATCTGAAGATTATTTCTATCTATTATTGCTGTAAGATTACCTAGTTTGAATTTAGGGGCTGCCATCATAGCTTCCCAAACTTGTCCAGATTGAAGCTCTCCGTCACCAAGTAGAACAAATACTTCGGAGTTGCTTTCATCTAATCTTAATCCCAAAGCGATTCCTGTTGCTATTGAAAGTCCTTGCCCCAAAGAACCAGTTGAGATTTCTATTCCTGGTGTTTTAGTGCAAGGGTGTCCCTGAAGTAAACACTGAGGTTTTCTTAGATTCTTTAATTCAATGACATCAAAATACCCCGATTCTGCAAGGGCTGAATACAATGCCGGGCATCCATGACCTTTGCTCAATATGAATCTGTCTCTTCCTTCCCATTTGGGATTTTTAGGATCGTGTTTCATGACATGAAAATAGAGTGATGTTATAATATCCGCAGCAGAAAGGGACCCACCAGGATGTCCTGAATGAGCAGAATAAATCATTTCAATTATATGTTTTCTTATCGTATTGGATCTTTTTTTCAAATCATTAATAGTTAAATCATCTAAGGGAGTGTTAGCTTTCATCTTATCTATCCGTCTTATTTTTTATCAATATAAATGATTTATGGTTAATTCGCAGAACTTCTAAGATAGATACACTAAACTTTTTATATTATAAAATTTAAAAAATAATCATGGAAACTTGTGGCATTTGTAGTAAGAGGATAAAGGATAATCTTGAGATGTGCTATTGCAGCTACTGTAACATGACCTTTCATTTCACGTGTATTGATGACCAGCCATGCCCAAACTGTAGCAGAGTTTTAAATATAGCTCATGTAAGATTGGGAAGGCCAAGTGGGATATTTAGAAAGGATGACAACAAGGATGTCTATATTGAAGAAGTTAATGCAGAAGAAAAATCGGAGCCTGTGTCCCCAGTTGAAGAGAGCTTTGAAAAACAAGGCATAAGAGAAGAAGACATCCCTGAACGAATGAAAAATGAATACTATGACGAATATGCAGAAAGAACCACGCCAACTCTTGATGTTCCGCCAATGAGTCCAATGGTAGAACCTGGAAGAAAACTTCGTGTAAGAGAGCCTTATAAAAAAAGAAGTGGCATGTCAAAGAAAAAACTACTGTTCATCCTAGTCGTAGTAATTCTTTTGTTAATAAATGCATTTGTAATTATTTACGTTCTAAATGATGGAACTATTCCACTACTAAATATAAAGATTGGAGGAACTGAAGCCACGTCTAACTTCTTTTTAAATATTTAATTTTTAACCAAAAACAATAAAAAGATTCATCTTTGTTTTCGAGTGGGGAAGCTATTGCTTAAAGATATCAAGAAAGAGTTGGAGAATTCATTAAGAAAGAATATTGATCCAGAAAATAAGCTGGATATTGAGATAGTTTTTTCTAGGCCACCTGATTTCAAACTGGGAGACATAGCAACTCCTTTATCCTTTGAACTTGCAAAAAAACTCAAGAAAAATCCTATCCTTATAGCAAAAGATATTGCTGAAACTATAGTCCTACCAAAAGGGATTGAGAAGGCAGAAACTACAGGCGGATACATTAACTTCTTTTTTGATAGAAAATATTTCTCTAAAGAAACTATTAAAAAAATAATTATTGATGATAAAAATTATGGAAAAGGCAGTAAAAAGAAAGAAAAGGTAATGGTAGAATATTCTCAGCCTAATACCCATAAATCATTCCATATAGGCCATCTTAGAAACGTCTGTCTTGGAGATTCTCTATCGAATATTATGGAATTTTCAGGTTATGAAACTGTAAGATCTAATTATATAGGTGATGTTGGTGCCCACGTTGCTAAATGCATATGGGGTTATATGAAATTCTATGATGGTATTATCCCTAAAGAGAACAAAGGAGATTTTCTAGGCAAAGTTTATTCCGAGGCCGATAAAAAACTCAAAGAATCTGAAGAATATCAAGAAGAATACAAGACCGTTCTAAAGAATTTATATGATGAAGATAAAAGAACTATGGAAATATGGTCGATGACTAGACAATGGAGCTTAGAAGAGTTTAATAGAATTTATGATGAGCTAGGGGTAAACTTTGATATATTCCTCTATGAAAGCGAAGTGAAGGAGGAAGGTACTAAGATTGCACGTGAACTTCTAGAAAAATCTATTGCAACAAACAAAGACGGGGCCGTTATTGTTGACCTAAAAGAATTTGGCCTTGATGAATTTGTAATTCTGCGTAGCGATGGGACTGCCCTTTACTCAACAAAGGATCTTGCGCTTGCAAAAAGAAAGTTTGAAGATTTCAAAATTGATCTCTCCTTGTATGTTGTTGGAAGTGAGCAAAAATTTTATTTCAAGCAGCTTTTCAAGACACTTGAACTTATGGGATTTAGTCAAGCCAAAAGATGCTATCATTTGTCATACGAGCTAGTAATGCTTGAAGAAGGAAAAATGTCATCCAGAGAAGGAAATGTTGTGCTCTATTCTGAGCTTAAGGAGTTTGTGAAGAAAGAAGCCTTAAATCAAGTAAGAGAAAGGAACATCTCTAATGCAGAAAATATATCTGAGATCGTCACTATTGGGGCGTTAAAGTACAGCATGATGAAGGACAACAACAAAAGGATAATCTTCAACTGGAAAAAAGCCCTTGATTTTGAAGGGGATACTGCCCCATATATTCAATATGCACATGCGAGAGCATCAAGTATACTGAACAAAATAGACGGATTGAAGTTAGAATTTGATATAGACTATCTTAATGAAAAAGAGTATAAATTACTATTTATGCTTTCAGAGTTTCCAGAAATTGTTCATAAAGCTTCAGTTGATTATAGGCCAGACTATGTATCAAATTATGTGTATGATATTGCCAAATGCTTCAACGAGTTTTACCATGAATGCCATGTATTAAATGCTGAAACAAATAAAGATTTTAGGATTGCCCTAGTTAAATCAACAAAAATAGTATTAAGAAATTCATTGAATCTTTTAGGGATTAAAGCACCAGAAGAGATGTAATACCCATTTTTGAGTATCTACCCAAATATTTATATATGCTCATTATTAAACTCTTTTGGTGCTTCAATGAAAGCTAATAACTCAAAGAATATCGCCTTCACAGCAATTTTTGCAGCATTAGGAATTCTTTTTGGAACAATACTCTTGATACCAACGCCAGTGCCTAACGTTTATCTTGATTTATCTCATATTGGTACTGTCTTATCCGCCATTCTGTTGGGCCCCTTATTTGGAGGTATAACTGGATTTATAGTTGGTATATGGCCAGGGGTAACATTTGGTAACTTTTTTGTCCCTGTATTCAAAGCCTTAACAGGTATTTTTATTGCGTTGCTTTCCAAAAAGACAAGACCTATTATAGCTGTTTTTGCAGGATACTTGCCTGAAGCTTTTTTGACATATTTGACACTTGCAGTATTAAAAATCCCATATGGACTCCCATTACCTGTTGTTTATACAATATTGATGAAGGCATTTGCTGAGATAATAATACTTGGTATCTTGATGGAACTCTTAATGAGAAACAAAGGAGTAAAACAATTTTTAGAGTCAAAGGTAGCATTTTTATACCTTTGATATTTTTAATTTTTGTGAGAAAAAAACAGCTTGAAATCTTTCTTTCAAATCTAAAAGAGATGGAAGACCCCGACATGTTTGAAGAGCAGTATACAACTCCAGGCGATATTGCTGCAGAAATAGCTCTTTTTGCGTATCATAGAGGAGATATAGAAGGGAAGACTGTAATAGATCTTGGTTCTGGAACGGGCAGGCTCGGAATAGCTTCCCTATTATTAGGGAGCAAAAAGACTTATTTTGTAGAGAAAGATAAAAGGGCAGTAGAGATTTTAAAAGATAATTTAAAAACATTAACTTTAAAAACTAATCAAATCTTAGGAGAATACGAGATTACGGAAGGTGATGCTTTACTCGTCCTCCTGCGAGGGGACACTATTATTCAAAACCCGCCTTTTGGTACCAAGAAAAGAAAAATGGATACCAAATTTTTGAAAAAGGCTTTTGAAATAGGAAATGTGGTGTATTCCTTACACAAAAAAGGAAATTATGATTTCATAAGAAACTTTGCTTTGGAAAATGGTTTTGAGTTAGTCGAAATGGAAGATCTCAATTTTCCGATAAAAGCGATGTTTGAAGTGCATAAGAAGAGAAAAGTGATAATAGAAGTAGAGCTTTATAGGTTCATGAGGTGTTATAATGGAAGCGAACGCAGAGATTAAAAGAGAGTTAGTTATCCCAGGTGACTATATCGGTGTCGCCGAAGAATTTTTGCCCGGAAATGGTGCATATGAAGACAACGGAAAGATATATGCTACACTAGTCGGAAATTTAGAGTTAGATATGTCTAGAAGAAGCGCAAATGTGCATTCAAAGACAAATGTTGTCCCACAGATAAAAGAAGGAGACATTGTCTATGGAGAGGTAGTTTCAGTAAAACCACAAATGGTCTACGTTGACCTTCTTGCACTTGATGGATATACGGACAAGAAGCTTTCAGCAAATACAAAGGCAAGAATCTACGTTTCACAGACAAGTAAACAGTATGTAAAAAATATCTCAACAGAATTTAAAAATGGAGATATTGTTAGGGCAAGAGTAGTGGATACTAAGGGAGACGCTGTCAGACTTTCAACTGCTGAAGACTCTCTTGGAGTGATAAGGGCCGCTTGCAGTGTTTGTAAAAAAACACTCCAAATTAAGGGCGGAAAACTCGAATGCGATTACTGTAGCTCTAAGGAAACAAGGAAGATAGCAGACGATTATTTGAAAGCTAAAATATGATAAAATGAAAAGTAAAACAAGAGTTTTAACTTTTAAAATTAAGGGCAATGAAAAGATAGAAATTGCCCGTTTTCTTTCAAAATTTCAAGATATTTCTTTTGATATTACAGGGGACTCATTAAAAGTCAGAGTATTTGATTATGGGAATATGGGAGATATTATCTACTCAATAAAAAGTTATCTTGAAGAATTAAATGAAAAGAATATAAAAGAAAAAGACGGAATTTTCTCTTACAATCTAGACAGCATCTCTAAAATTGCTGGAGCTACTGTCCCCGTAAAACTACTTAAAGCTGTTCTTAAAGATAAAGGGTATACCTTTGAAGTAGAAAATGAAGAGGTAGTTTCAAATGCACATGTTTCAGTTGTTGCAGATATCGCTAGAGAGATATCTTACTTAATTGAAGATCTTGAAGATGTCTCTAAGCCTGTTACAGAAATACTAGTCAGAGTTGCTATTGAATATAATACGCTTCCCTCGGAGCTTTTAAATGCAGGGATAAAAGAAAAGATTTTTAACGATTCTGAAACGGTATCTTTAAATATAAGCTATGATGATGCTCTTTCATATCTAAGAGAGTATGCAGGTGAATAATTTGGATATTGATGTTATTAAAAAGGACGAAAAATTTATGGAGTTTAGGATTATTGGTGAAGATCATACATTCTGTAATGTATTGAGGGACGCCCTATTAAAAGATGAAAATGTAAAGGTTGCAGCATACAGAATTGACCACCCTCTATTAAAAAGAAAAGAACCTATTTTTCTAATAAACACAGATGGAACTAAAACGCCAAAAGACGCTCTCCTTGAAGCAATTGATAAAATCAAAGAAGATGTTGAAGAATTAAAGTCTAATTTAGATTTGGATTAATCTGATTCTTCTTCAAGTACATCTTTTCTTATTATCTCTTCTTTTCTTAAGACAGAAATTCCTGTTTTTTTATCTATTACTTGGATAATCACTTTGATATCAGGATTTTCTAAATCTACCTTTGCAGCAGTAACTTCAACTATTTTTGCACCAATTTCTCTTTCTAGATCCTGTGACTTAAAGTTAGCTTTTCCTCTTTTCTTACATCGGACCGCAAATGAGTCAGTATTAGTTATCTTTGGTACAGCAACGTCAGCCGCTTCAAGTATTATAAGATCCTTATCTGTGTTGACATACCTATCAAAAGGAATTGCCCTGTGAATGGCTGAGGTTTCATAGTCTCTAATTGTTTCAGCGGCTTTCCTAGCATCCTTGCATTTTACGAGAAGAACTCCCTTAAACTTTGTTTTTTTAATTTCAAATATTTCTCCTTCTAAAGCCCATTCAACTTCCCAGATACCATCAAATTGCCTTGCAGTTGGAGTAGTGACAAGAAGGAATTCTTTCATTTGTTCCATATAGAAAAGAATAATTATCAATTTAAAAAGTTTTATATAGTTTAAAAGATATCTTAGGAGAAACTTGTCATACAGGGAGTTTATTCCCCATATGACTGAATACTATATTCCAGTAACACTAAAGAATATAAACGTGTTACTATATATAAAGTTTACGCTTTTCTCTTTAGAGATGTGAAGAAGGTAATATTAAAACTAGATACTTTTTTATTTTAGACTCATTATTCAAATTAATGGCCGTTCATGATCTATCCAAATTATTCGATAAATTGACTTATCAAAAGAATTTTTTTGAACTATCTAAAGGGCTAATGTTTAGAAAAGATATAACAAATAGTAACGAGGTCTATATCTTTGTCCTTGACAGAGAAAGAAAAGCCTCAATAACAATGCTATTTGTTTTTTTTAACATCGATGTAGTTTGGTTAAATTCAAATTTTGAGATTATAGATAAAAAAACTAATGTAAAATCTTTCTCTTTTTTTACCAATCATAAAGGCAAAGCCAAATATTTCATTGAAATGCCATTAGGGTCCATAGATAAATTTAGTATACATCTTAATGACAAAATGGTATTCCCAATATAGTATAGGGTAAACTATTAAAATACTGTCACGAATTTATTTTGATGTATATCACAGACAATCATATGCATATTGACCCATTAAAAGGAGTTGGACTTGAAGCTGTTAATGAATTCTATTCTGCCGGTGGAACTCACTTTATGCTTGTATATAAAACGGCCTTTGACTCCGGTACTACTATAACTTCTGGGAAAGATTTTGGGAAGGCCTATGATTATATAATTGATCTATCTAGAAGAATAAACAAAGAAACAAAGGTAAAATCTTATCCAATTATTGGTCTTCATCCTGCAGAATTTCATCATTTGATATTAGATTTTGGCAAGGAACGTGCATTTGAAATAGCTTTGGAATCTTTAAATGAGATTGAAAAAAGGATCACTGAAGGAAAAGCTTTTGGTATAGGTGAAGTCGGTAGACCACATTACGATGTAGAAAAAGAGATCATAGGTATATCTAATGATTTTCTTATAGAGGTACTTAAAGTTTCAAAGAAATTGAATTGCCCAATTCAGCTCCATACAGAAACATTCGACGAAAAAAAGTTTCTAGAGATTGGAGAACTAGCGAAAAAATATGGAAATCCAAAAAAAGTCATAAAACATTTTTCGCCACCAATGGTCTCACTATGTGAAAAGATTGGTATTTACCCTTCAATTATCGCAAGAGAAAAAAATATTTTGAAAGCTTGCGAAGAAGGAAAAAGATTTTTGATGGAAACAGACTATATTGACGATAATGAACGCCCTGGTGCAGTTGTTGGTCCAAAAACCGTCCCTAAAACAACTAAAAAACTTCTAGAGAAAGGAATATTGTCAAAAGAGGACATTGACTATATACACAGGTATTTGATAGAAGAAATATATGGGATTGAATTTATTTGAAGCTTCTATAATAAGCCCTTTTTTCATTTGATAGGCCATCTATTTTAGATAAAGTTTTTTTATTTATTTTTATTTCTTCACTCTTTTTTTTGTCGTTTGTGCCCATGACAAAGATATTAACACCAACAATAACAAAAGATACGGCAATCATTGTAGCCCCTAAAATTAGATAAAAATCATTGGAAGGCGTATTAATAGCAATAGATAAACCAAATAATATGCCTATAGATAAAACAATTATCCCCACAATCCATTTTAATATATAAAGAGACATCATCAAAAAAATATCATAAAATTATATAAGCTTTTTCTTTAAGGTGGGAAAAATCTTAAATAATCTTCTATTAATCAAAGTATATATCCTAAAGGACATTGATTAGATATGAAAAAAATAATCTTAGTTTTATTTATTATTTTAAGCCTATTTAGTTATATCCCAATAAATGCCCAAGAAGATTTTGCCTGTATGGGATGCACAATAGACGTAGATATAGCAGAAACTTCGGAGCATGTAACAATACGAATGATATTCTTAAATCTTGGATTACCTGATTTTAATGGATTCTCACTTTACGTCCCAGGAAAGGTAAATAATTTAAAAGTATCAGATGAAGCAGGCAATGTCCTTGAGTCTTCTTTTTCCCCTCTAGGAAAAGAAACTTTTGTTAAATTTTACTTCAATAACAGTTTAAAGCTTGGTGAAAAGATACTAGTTAAGATAGAGTACGATGTAAATGATTTAATCACAAAAGATGATTACTATAAAATCAACTTCCCTTTCGAATCGCCATGTGATATACGCTATCTTAAGATGTCTTTTAATTTTGAGAAAGGAATTCCAGTGCTTCAAGAATTTGAGCCTTCACCTTCTAGATTTGAATACGGAGATAACAAGATCAATGTTGTATGGTATAAAGAAGATGTAAAGGAAGGAGAGAAATTTAGTTTTAATGCTAATTATGATGAAAAATATGCCCCACTAAGACAGTTTGAAACTGAAGAGCCTGAAGAGGAAGAAACTCCTCCAAATACGGCATTATATATAGTATTGGCAACAGCTATAGTATTCTTTGGGTTAATTGGTATTCTTTTAATTACTAGGAAGAGAGGCCACAAAAAAATAGATGTTGCTTTGACCGTCCTAGAGCCCAGAGAGGCAAGAATTCTAAAGATAATATCCGACAATGGAGGTTCAATGACTCAAGCAAAACTATTTGAGCAGACGACCTTCTTTTCAAAACCCACATTATCAAGAGTATTGGATAAACTTCTTCAAAGAAAACTTATAGAAAAAGAAGAGAAGGGAAGAACTAACATTATAAAACTTGGGGAAAAACTCAAAGAGTAAACAAAAGAGATAAAAGAAAGATTTCTAGTGATTTTCTATATGATAAAGAAATCACTAATATTACTTATTGCTAATTCTTTTTCACGGGTTGCCAATTACTTATTTACACTTTTCACTGCAAATATCCTACTTCTAAATGAATATGGGCTTCTTTCTGCAATTATGCCCTTCCAATCACTGATTTTAGTTCTATCTTCTTTTGGTATAGCACCTTCAGTTTCGAGATTCACTTCTATTTATGATTCTGAAGAGAAAAAAGATAAAATATCAGCATCACTATTATTCGCTCCCTTGGGAGTATTACTATTCATTTTCTTATTAATTATCTTGCCCGCTATTAGAGGTTTTTATTCTCCGGATATACGGGAAGGAATTGATACCCCACTAAAGATAATTCTTGTAGTAATACCTCTTGGGGTCCTGTTCTCAATTTTTACAGGGGTTCTTCTTGGTATAAAGAAGGTCAATTATATGGCAATCTCAATATTCGCTCTGTCGCTTTCATATTTCTTACTTTCAGTTCCACTAACCTATTTTTACAGAGTCTCTGGGGCATCTGCGGCACTAGTTGGAGGCTACATAGTAGGCATAATAATCTCATTTATTTTGATTATTAAAAGTGGAATCAAACTTAAGATAAAAGAAGATCACATTAAGGAGTTTAAAAAAATTCTTAGATTTGCATTCCCTGTTTCTATATTCTCATTAAGCCTTGTACTTCTTTTCAATGCGGATACTTATATGTTAGCTCATTTCTTCGGACCAGATATTGTAGGAATTTATGGTATGGCCTCACCAACTGCAGGTATCCTTCCTTCATTTGCAATAGCACTTTCTGCTGTATTACTACCCGAACTTTCCAAAGTAAAAACTATTGGAAAAGATCAAATTACTAGGATTTCATCTTCTCTGAATGCTTCTTTCAACATAACACTGCCTATTGGACTTACACTATTTGCATTTTCAGATCCAATTATATATTTTCTATTTGGAGTAAGAGAGGGAGGTTGGGTTCTAAAGATCCTTTCTATAGGTATGCTTTTCTATTCATTATTTTATGTTGCTTCAACTTCACTTCAAGCTATGGAAAAACAGTGGCTACCGATGAAGATAACAATTCTAATTGCAGGTCTAAATGTCATCTTAAATTATTTATTAATACCTAAGTATAGTATCAATGGAGCTGCATTAGCAACAATGATATCGTGTGTTATTGGAATGATATTAATACTCAAGAAACTTGGGATTTCATTTATTCCTAACTTAAGATATGTCCTATTCGCTTTAATCATATTTATCTTGATGATGGCCTTTAGCAATGCTTTTGGTGTATTTAGTTCAAGAATTGTAAATCTTATAGCCTACGGAACTTTCGGGACTCCTCTAATATTAGGCTATTTTTATTATCTTAAGAAAAAATGGGCATAAATATTATTTTCTTATTGATTCAAAATAAGATTTTGTATAAATCTTCAGTATTGTGAATCCAGTGTAAGGTGATTGGTAAATATTACAATATTCTTCAATCTTTCTTCCATCAAATTCAATATTTTTTATTTTGTCCTTGAATTGGTTTAAAGGCATTTTTACCTTGACACCGTCTACATTCAACACTATAGGGATGGGAGAAATAATTTTGTCAATGCCTTCCACATTTTCTTCAAGGATCTTTTTCAGGTACATTGGCTCTAAGATTAGAGGATCTTCTTCTATTTCTCTTCTTCTTTTTTCAACTGCTTTTGATATCTCTTTTACCATGGCGTCAAAGATATCAAGATCATACTTCTGGCGGAGTCTTTGACTTCTTCTTCCTATGCCACCAACATAGTAGTCTAGGCCTTCAATGTTGAATATTTTAGGTCCGCCAAGAACAACCACAGGGATATCAATATCATCAAATAGGTGTGTTTTTTTTCTAAGGCATCGGCTAAAGTTTCCTAAAGAATACACCGCTACATCAGCCTCTTCTATCATTCCTTTTTCCGTAGCAGTTATCTGATTTATTCTTTGACCAACACCCCTAGCAAGCCCCATAACATTTGTCACTGCCCCATTTCTTCGGATATACTCTGAAATATCACAAACTGGGTGAGGAAGGTGATGCTTTCCAAGAGAAGGGGAAACAATAGTTATTTCTGAACCCGCAAGAGGAACTTCAATTAGTTTTCCTCTTAGCTCTTTTGCTTTGGCTTCGATGAGCCCATAATCTTCATCAGGAACTGCAATAATAAGGGTAATATCGATTTGAGTTATGTTTTTTTGAATTAAGAATCCTCCAAGGTCGTCTACTAGATCTTCTAATTCATCTGCTCTGTGAAGCCCACCTTCAAATAATGCCATTCTAAACATTAGTTCTCACCTAGTCCCTCTCATGCATTTTTTGAGCAAGTTTTTTACTATCTTCTGATAATGCGTTCTCACTTGATGCCACAGTAACTGTTTTTTCAGCTGTTAGGATATATTTAATTCTGGCTGCTTCGGGTAACACCCTATTGATTGCCTCTTGAACATTGTTCTTAAGGTCCTCTGTGGGGTAGTATACTATTTCACTTTTTATGTTATTGAATATTTCTAGAGGGATTTTAATTTCAGTTCTTTCTATTTGCTCAATGCCTTCTTTTGAAAGACTCCATAGAAGGGACAAAATCTTTGGGACATAAAATTCATCTTCTACAGATAGAATTTCTTTTTCCTGGTTGTATATAGCAACATCTTCTATCCTTAAAGGTTCTAGGACTTTTTTTATACGAATTGAAGTTATAAAAACAAAATTCTCAGTATCTCCATAGAAGTATACTTTTTCAATGCTTCTTCGGATCTCAAATTCTCTCATTATATCGTTAATAAGAGCAACATAACCCTCTGATTCTTGAGCAGGTAGTCCTTCGACTATTATTTCCATTGTCCGGTCACCTTTAGATAAATCCTGAGGAAAGTAAGGCTCCTCCAACTGCACCTATAAATTGTGAGTTTTCAGGAACTACCGGTTCAGTATTTAAGATAGCCCCAATTGCTTTAACTAAGCCTTTCAAAAGTGATGTACCGCCTACTTGAATTACTGGATATCTAACATCAATTTCTTGAAGTTGCTGCTGATAAATTTGTTCGGCAACACTTCTGCAAGCTGCTGCGGCTACATCTTCTTTGCTGTGCCCTTCGGCTAAAGTAGAAACTAGCCCTTGTATACCAAAAACTGTACAGTAGCTGTTCATTGGTACTTTATGGAGGTCGCCTCTTGCTGCCATCTCACCAAACTCAGATATTTCAACCCCCAACCTCTTTGCGGCAGTTTCTAAGAATCTTCCTGATGCACCGGCACATATTCCACCCATTGTAAAGCTATCGGGTATACCATCCTTAATTGTTACTGCTTTGTTGTCCATTCCTCCAATATCAAGAATTGTAGCTTCGCCTTTTTGCCTACCTGCTAGAAAAGCTGCTCCTTTAGAGTTAACAGTCACTTCTTCTTGCACAAGTTTTGCTTTATAATGTTCTCCTAGGATATATCGGCCATACCCTGTTGTTCCAATTGCCTCTATATCTTTAAAGTCCATATTTGCTAGTTTGAGTGCTTCACTAACTGCTTTCTCAGCTGACTCTAGTACTCCTGAAGTGGGGTGCCAGAATTTTGAAACAATCTGGTTATCCTGCATAATAACAGCTTTTGTTGTTGCTGATCCAGAGTCAAGACCCATTGTTATTCCAACTTGTCTTTCCCTACCTAATAGATCCTTCCTCTTAACTATTGTAACAAGTGCTTCCATTCTTATTAGAAGAACGCTTGCCTTTGTATTCTCGGTAAAGGAATACATGACTACGGGCAATTTTGTATGCTTTTGGATATATCTTCTTAATTCGTTTCTGATAAGAGCACCTTCGGCACATCTAAAACATGTGGCTATCAATACTGCATCTGCTTCAAATGTCTTATCTGCAAGCGCTTTTGCTCTTGCTACCATTAATTTTAATCCGGGGCTTACAGGATTAAATCCAAAATCCTCAACTGCATCATCAAAATCAATATCAACATCAGGGAAAACTATTTTAGCCCCAACGGTTTCTGCTGCTTTTTCAATTTCTTTTTGAATGCCGCTATAATCATTACCACATGAAAGTTGAGCTATTTTTATCACTTTAGTCCCTCCAAGAAACTTTTTATTCTTGAAACAAAATCTTCTACTTCTTCTTCATTTGTTGGGTAGTCTAGTTCCAATGTAGGAACTTTCTTTTGTTTTATTAGATAGATTGTAAGCTCATTTGTTCTAGCACATGCCATACATCCAAATGTAGATGGAAAATTATTTACAATAATTGCTGCCTGCGCTTCATCTATTAAGGGTCCGAACATTGCAAGTCTACCCCTAACTCCAGAGGGAACTTCTATAGCAGCGTATTTCAAACCGATTTTTACATCTATTTCAGTTATATTCATCGGAGGAGAATCAAGCTCTGGATCATTTACTCTTCTCTCTATTTCTTTTGCAAGAGCTAAAGGAGTATGTCCAAATCTTTCAACTAAATCTTGTAATATCATACTATTTGGGGGATAAATAAAAACTTTCATTGTCACACCTTTTCCTCAATATGCTTTTTTAGTATTTCAACATCGATAGGTTTCTTCTTCTTTTTGTCAATTGTTTTGAATCTACCTTCTTTTAGAACTTTTGAAATTAAAGGAAATAATTTATACTCTTCAACTAAAAAATAATAGCCAGGTCTTGCTCCGCCACCTCGGGTAGCACGGCATCTCCTTTCATCACCGATGGGATAAGCCCTATGTTTTGAGAATATATCAACATTATATTTCTCTCTTATTTTAAGTGTAACATTCTCAACAACGTCATCATCGCCTTCAATCATGATACCATAGCATGTATCTTTAATATTCAAAGTCTTGCCCAAGCTAACAATGTAATTGATTACAGTTTGAGGTGTCAATGATGAGGTATCGGCGATAACAAACATTCTTGTTTTCATATTTAAACTAAAGATAAACAACCATAAAAGAGTTTCGACTATTTTTTTACATGTTTAATTAAAATAAAACAGCAACAAAAGACAATCTTAACTAATAGGTATAATCAAATAAGGATACAATAGAAAAGTTTTTATAAAATAAAATACTAATAGTTATGATATTATGGCATCAAAATTTGAAGTATACAAGGACAATAAAAAGAAATATAGATTTAGATTAAAAGCTGGAAACGGCCAGATAATTGCAACTGGAGAAGCATACGAAACAAGGGATGCATGTATAAATGGAATCCAAAGCATTAAAAAGAATGCACCGTCTGCCACAGTTGTTGAAGTAGAAAAATAATATAACAATATTTCTATTTATATTTTGAATTTTTATATATGATAAAATTGTATTCTGTCTGTTCCATTTATTTTTGATCCTTATATTGATAATTTTAAAATCTATCTTATGGAAGTGATTATAATGGATTGTATTTTATGTAAGAAACAAATCAAGGGGTACAATGTAAAATTTAATCAGTTGAAAATTGATGACTCACATTATGTAGACATATGTTTAGATTGTATCGATAAATTTCTCAAGTGGCAACAAAATATATTTGCAACTCTTTTCCCCACAAAAGCAGCAAAGAAGTTGTCTAGTAAGAAATGAATTTTTAAATATTCTAAAAAAAATGGCGATGTATTTAGGCCATACGATAAGACTATGATTTTAAATTAATTTTTACTTTTAACTCTACTTTTGAATTCTAAATTATATTGCAACTACTTATAATAATGTAAAATATTAAATTATTTGATTCTATCAATCTTTTCTTTTATTGCCTTAATCACCAGTGGATCATCATTCCAAGCTCCTAAATTTATAATCTCGATATCATTTGGGATTTCTGCCTTTGCAATAAGTTCAGGTACATCACACATACTATGGATACTATCGGCACTAATTGCGGCTGAAAAATAAAATATTTTTTTAACACCATTTTTTATCAATTTTTTAATCGCTTCGGAAGGACAAGGATCTCTAAACTCCATCCAAGCAAGGTTGAGATTTTGACGGTCGTATCCATCTCTCACAAATAAGTCTAAGACATCTTCTCTAAATTTTATTTCGTGTGCAGTTTCTGTTGGCCAGTTCGTGTCCCACTCTTTAGGCTGACCATGGCCCACCAATAATACTCCGACTTCTTTCTTATCAGCATTCCCTAGATTATTATTTACTCTAGTAACGAACATCTTCTGTAATATTCTAGAATCCCATAGAGGGCCAGTAAAATATATTGGGACAGAATATTCTCCCAAATTAAGTTTTTCGATTAGTTCTTTACCTTCTGCCGTATGATTGGAGATTGTCAAAAAGACTTCACTTAAAATTATCCTGCTAGCGCCATCATTTAATGCATTAATAACAGCTGCATCGGGTCTTGGCTCATCCTCTAAGAATGAAAGATAGAATTTAGTTTTGTTGTCTCCTTCTTTTCTATAACTATCTTCGAGAGATTTTAGCATTTGGGTGTGCATTTTCTTGTGATAGCTAGTTCCAACGTGAATATATTTTTTTCTTAACATATAAAGGAATAAAGGTCTGACTAAAAAAGGAATAAATTTAATTTTTTGCTGATCAAACTCTCTGAACTGATTTATCCATCCTATTGGATTGTAATCTTCTGGCTCCCCATGAGTAAAATAAATTATTGCTGTGTGTCCATCGCCAAGATCCTCTTTTTTTCTAATAAGTTCTGGAACAACTCTTTTGTCCTTAGTTGATAACAATTTAATGGTTGAAGAGTAATATCCAAGTAAAATACTAAATAGATATAAGAGAATAAAGATGAATCCAATATCATAACGATTATACCATATAAGAGAAATAAATACAGTTATTTCAATAACTAGGACGATAGAAAAAGTTCTAATCCTGCTCTGGTGAACGGTCAAGTATCTAACTATTGTGTATCCGATTAAAAAACTAATAATAATTGTTATTATAAATGTGGTAAAATAAATAATATCCCCTCTTTACTATTATTTTATCTTTGGATTAAAAAAGTATTTATTTATAATTATAAATCAGATAATCATTTAAATATATTATTTCTCATTTTTCTCAATGAAAGTAGATTTGCACGTTCATACTACAGCTTCTGATGGGCTTCTTTCACCTACAGAAATCATAAATAAAGCTAAAGAAAGCAACATTGATACTATAGCCATTGCTGATCATGATACTATCGATGGAATTACTGAAGGTATGGAAGCAGCAGAAAATAATGGAATCAGACTAATCCCCGCTTTAGAGATAAGTGCTAGACATGAAAAACAAATTCATATGCTTGGTTATTTCGTTGATTATAAAGATCTAAAATTTCAAACATTTGTGAACAAACTAAAAAATTCTAGAGAAGAAAGAAATCAAAAGATGCTAAGAAAGCTTGATAGTTTAGGATTTCATATTACTATGGAAGAACTTAAAGCCAACGCGGAAGGTAATATTGGAAGGCCCCATATTGCAGACCTAATGGTAAAAAAAGGTTATGTCTCTACATTTGCTGAAGCTTTTGAAAAGTATATCGGAAATGGAAAACATTGTTATGTTCCTAAGGAAAGGCCAGATATAAGGAAATCTATTGAATTAATAAGAAAATACAAAGGTATTCCTGTATTGGCACATCCAAAATATACTTTCCTAGAAGATGAAGAGCTTGAAGATTTCATTTCATGGTTGTCTGATCTGGGGCTAGGTGGACTCGAGGTTTTCTACTCAAAACATAGCAAAGAAGAAGAAACAAAATATCTAAAACTTGCAGAAAAATACTCACTTATCCCAACGGCAGGTTCTGACTATCATAGAAATGGTGATGCTTTCGGGATGGAATTAAAAAAAGAGTATCTTGATATCTTATTATCTTCAGAGACTATCTAAAACATCTATTATTTTTTCAACTAAAACCAAAGGATTTTCTGAAGAAAATATACTATCTGTTGATTTTCCCATATTTTCTAATATACCTAAAAAAAGATCAGACGCTCCCCCCGTTCCAGATAATAATCCGATAATCTTTTTTTCATCATAGGCTATAGTAAGCTCGTTTAGTGTTCCCATCATACCTTGAACAGATATTATTGCATCGCAACTTCTTACTAAAGTTACATTTCTTCCTTTATATCCAGAGCCCGTGAATACTAATGAATCAAAAACGTCAGTAGGATACTTATAATCCTCAATATGTTCTTTTAGATTAATTGCAGGAGAAACTCCAACTGTAGTCCCATCGTTCTCTTTTGCCCCAATTGTAGCTTCAAATGGTAAACCAGGGCATGCTCCTGAAAATAGTATATGATTTTTAGAAGCAATTATTTTTCCAAGTTCTCTTGCAACTGCCCTTATTTTAATAGGTATCTCCCCACTAGCAGAACCAATGACCCCTATTTGATACCTTCTGATAAAATCACCTATATGGCCTTCTTAAAATAGTTCACTTTTGGCTCATAAAGGTCTCCCCTTGCCAAAAGTTCTCTTAAGGCATTATCAACGTCTTCTGCCAAGTGTTCATTTTTTAGCTCATAGAGTATAAGATCAAGTACCACTCCATCGCCTTCGTCAAGTTTGTCAATTGCATCTAAAACTTTTGATTCAATTGCAGATTCAGAGTCAAAAACATGCCCCTCTTCTGCATATTCCGCTAAATAGTTCAATTCTTCAATTGCATCGATTAGTTCTGGATTTATTCCTTCCTTTTTCGCACGATCCATTGCCTTTCTGACATTTGTTTCCTCATTGTGTATTTTCTGTGCTATTCTGAATTGTTTTCTCTGTTTAATCGTGTTGAGTACAGATTCAGCCCGATGAAGTGTTAACATATTTGATGATACAACAGATATTGCCTCAAGATTTACTTGCTTTTTACCTTGCCATTCACTTAATTTTCCCATAAACTGGACGAGATTTCCTTTCTTTAAAGATTTGAGAAGTCGGGTATTTTCTCGAAATACAAGCCCGACTATACTCTGTGTTCCATCATCTAAAAATATTGATCCGTAAGTTCCATCTTCAGATAATCTTGGTTCAGCCATAACTGTAGCAACGCCCTTTAATCGGTATACCTTTAATCCATCTTGGGTAATAACATAATTAGTTGCAAAATCATCCTCAGGTTTTACAAAATAACCTTTATGAATCTCTGCTAAGGAAAGTCTTGAGGAGGGCATTCTTTTTTTCATTCATAGACCTCCTTTTCCAGTTGCTGAACTTTTTTGAAGAGACTCATATTAAAATCTCTAAAATCTTGTATTATCTCAGAATCAATTATTACTTGGCCACCTTCTTTGTAAGGATTTCCAATAACCCTTAGTATGCTCTCCATATCATAGAGAGTATCAGACGAAACGCTTATTGCTCCTGTTCCATCGTCAAGAACCAACATATAAGTCGATGGATCTATTGATACAACAACGCCTATGAAAGAAACCAAAGTCTCATCCCCTTTGATATCACGAATGTCCTTTTCGATAGAGAAGTTGTATTTCATTTAATCTCCTTACCTATTGCGCCCAATATTTTTTCGATTTCTTCTTCAAGTTCAATTTCAAATATATTGTGAACTTGGAAAACATTTCCAATGTATTCGTTCTCGGCGACATTTCCAGCAATCAAAATTTCTTTACCTAATAAATTATAATGATTATCGGAGAGGTATGCTTCTCCAGCATTTCTTAAATTAAATCCTTTTTCAAGAAAACTTTTAACACTAAGATAAATATTTTCTGATTCTGTGCCCAATACCTTCTCTGCTTTATCTTTGAAAAATGAAGCTCTGATATAACCAGTTGAATCGTCTATACCCAAATCTAGTATAACAACTTTTGTTGGAACGACCTCATTTTTACAGTTCTTACAGAATCCTTTTTGAGAATTATCCAACTTCTTAAAGCATGTAGGGCATGCATCGTAAAAGAATACAGAGTATAGTTTTGCTATAGTTCCCCTTATTTCTTTGAATTTATCGCCAGGATTTAATTCAGATATTGAAGTCCTCTCATATTTAAGGGATTTAAATGTAGTTAGGTCAGGTAGAGAAGACTCATCAATACCTTCTGGATTCAAAATTACCTTACTTTTAGACGAAATATAAATCTGGGGGCCTTTCATACCTCCTTTAATTTGTCCACCAATTATTTTTATTACATCTCCCCTATTTAATGATTCAGAGAATCGTCCAGCATTTTCATCCCAAAAGACAACAGTTATCTCACCAGTTTTATCTGCGACGGTAACATTAAGAACTGCACCTTGAGATCCATCGTCCCTTACAAATTCTTTTGGTGAATACTTTCTCGTTACTCTACCAAGGATATTTACGTCTTTCATTCCCTCTGTAAGTGACTCAATTTTCATGTCCTCTTTACCAGGAATGGATATTCCTTCCTCTGATGCAATTATAGAAAGTATACCTTTTGTTGTAAGATTAAACATAGAGGATTCTTTTTTTATCCTAATTTTCTCTTTTATTTGAGCTTCCGTATAACCCTTTTCCATCAATTTTGACATTATAAGGGATACGTCATCTTCCATCAAAGCACCTACTTACGATTTATTTAACGAATATTAAAATACTTTTCGATTGATCAATAAAGATAATTTAATCCTAAATAAATTTAAATTATTCATTTATATAATTTATCAGAGTTATTGGATTAACACTCATTTTCCTTGTATTTTATCATATTCAATAGTGTTTTGTTGTAAGGGGCAGGGATATCCAATTTATTCCCAAGCTCTACAATCTTTCCAGAAATATAGTCAATTTCAGTTCTTTTACCTTTTCTTAAGTCTAAAAGCATCGAATTAATATTTTTTGAAGTATTTTTAATAATTTCAACTGTGGTATCAAAAATATCTTCGGATATCTCAACTCCTTCTTTTTGAAGAATGATTTTGCCCTCGTTTGTTACTTCTCTGACTATCTCCATCAGATTTTTGTCTAAGAGAACTCCATTTTCATTATCTAAAATCGAAGCAATTGTATTAATTCCAGAATTAATGATTACCTTTGACCATATGTCTCTGTATATGTCCTCTGAAAATTGAGTTTTTATTTGAGCTTTATTGAATATATCAATTATCTCAATTGCTTTCTTTTTGTTATTCGATGCAGATCCTATAATAGTAGTTCCTTTCCCTCTATATTGAATTCTTCCAGGGGCTTCTACAAAGGCCCCTATGCTTGTAATAGCTCCTAAAATTTGTTTTTTATTTACAAGCTTAGAAATCTCTTCAATGTTTCCTGCGCCATTTTGGAGGGACATCACAATATTATTATCATCTATATATGGAAATATTTCGTGAATTGCATTTCTTGTGTCATAGGCCTTTGTGGTAATAATGAATATATCAGAATCCTTTGCGTATAGAGGATCACAAAATGCATCGATGTCAATATTAAATTCATCTGATCCCGAAATAGAAAGACCATTTTTCATTATAGTGTCTACATGATTCTTTCTTCCAATAAGTATACAATCAAATCCTTCTCTTTTTAGAAGGGCGCCTAAGAGACTACCTATTGCTCCCGCCCCAATTATGGCGATTTTCATCTTATCACATAGTCAATAATGATTTAGTTTTTATATTTGTTACCAATAAAAATATTTATTCAGTAAAGATTTTTAAGTATCTTCCACAAATGAGGTACTAGGTGATATAATGCCAATACCAGAAAAAGTTGAGTTTATCAGTAATTATAAGGGATGGAAATGCTACAAAGGTTTTGATTCAACTGAAACCAAAGATAAACTCGATATTGCAAGATTATTACTCTCTATAAGAGAATCATTTAATGAAAAGATATTTGATTATTTAGGCCAAGAGTTTAATATAAAATTTATTGGAGAAATTGTTGACTCTATAATAAGAGACGAAAAAACTATTTCTGGTGCCCTTTACAAAGTTAAATCCCCTACAACAACTAAGAAACTATCAGAAATTGTTGATTTGAAGGAAGCAAAGGATATTACAAAAGGAATGCTTACTGAAATGGTTCTTCAGAAACTTGGTATTGAACGACTTACTCCAAATGTCCTTGATGATTATCTTGGACAAAAGCCAATTGAGGACAAGGGAAATGAAACTGTCAAGGATAAAGAAATGGTTCATTTTCTAGGTAACTATAAAGGTTGGAAATGCGTAAAGAGAATGGAAATAGAAGAACTTACCGACGATTTGGACATAGCGATGCTTCTTCTTTCAATTAGAGAATCTTTTAATAATAAAATCTATGACTACATGTCTGATAAATTTGATATGAATTCAATTGATGGAATTGTTTCTGACATACTCCCAAGCAAGAGCAGATTTAAGGAAGAGGACATAGCATCAACGCTCTCAAAACTAAATAGCCTAGAGTTAATGGCAAAACTTGAAAAAATAACTTCTGACCCAAAAGGGAAAGATATATTGAGGAGAATTGCTGCTGAAAAGACTCTTGCTGGATTAAAGCTCTCATTATTGAATGCAAAGATGGTAGATAAATATATCGAAAAGAAGGCCTTGTTATCTAAGTCCACCTAATACATAGATTGTTATCACAAACATTGCAAATAAGACAGTATAAATTAATATTCTTATAGCTACATGCTTTGAACTTATTGTATGCTCGTACGCCACATAAGGTCTACTCTTAACAAAAGTTCTGGTATTTGAATTGAAAAGTGAAGATGGAACATTCTGTTTGGAGGTGTATTTCCATCCAGGTTTTCCTTCATAATCTATTTGTTTTTTTAAAGAAAAGAATTTTTCTCTTTCTTTATCGTACATTAATCTTTTCTCAGGGTCTATAATTATCTCATATATCTCTTTTAACTCAAGAAATTTATTTTTTGCCCATTCTTCCTTTCCTGGATTCTTATCAGGATGATATTCCAGAACTTTTTTCCTGTATGACTTTTTAATCTCTTTAATATTGGAAGAAGGACTAATTCCGCCAATCATCTCATAATAATCTTTTTTTGGATTGTATGGCATCTTCAAAAAGACCTCATCTGTTATTTATTAAAAGATGGTAATATTATAGAATATAAATCTTTTATACTTAAGTAAATAAAACGACCAATATTATTATCAGTAAGAAGAGACTATTTATCTGAATTTTGAGTATTTGGAAAGAACTCTTAATATATCTAAAGCTATTTCCTTATCAATAACTCCTTCATCTTCTTTTTCCTTTAAGAACTTCTTTGCTTCTTCTACACCTATTTTAGAAGCTTTGGCATATAGAGGGCCTCTGATTAAGCCCGCCTTATCCTCTGGTAATTTATTTAATACTTGATTTAGGTCCCATTTAAAATCTGAAACTCTGCCCATATTCAATTTTTTTGTTTTCTTAGATTGTATTTTTTGTTTAAATTTCTTAGAACTCTTTGAATAAAACATATTTGATTCTTCAGCCATCTGACCCTCTCTTTTCTCTATTTGCTAAATAAAACTTTTTAAACCTTTGCTTAATTCTAATAGTTTTATATTGCCCTTTCTTATAATTATGTCCTCATAAATTTGTTTATCGATTAAAATAAAGGCCCACCCTCCATCTTTCTTTGAAAACTTAACAGCAAGAATTGATTTTGGAGACAAAATTGTTTTTTCAGAGATTTCAGATGCAGTTTTTAATAGTGAATTAATTTGAGTATTTTTAATTTTAATACTAGAAAGTTTTGTACTTTTCACTTCCATAACAATAGATCTTTTGTCTTTTATTGCAATAATGTCGGGGCCACTCTGACTTACTCTTTTACTAAAGACAAAGTAATCGTTGCTCTGAAGATATTTTTTGATTTCATATTCTGCCCTAACCCCTCTAGATTTATTATTAATCACTGACATTAGTATGAACGCTTCCAACTTAAAATTTTAAGTTTTGGACCAATAAGCTCTTTCGAAATATCCACTCTTGAGAAATTGATAAAGCTACCATCCCAAACTATTACTGAAGAATCTAAATCTTCTTCATAGTCATCACAATAAAACATATCTTTAATAAATTCAAACCCTTCATCTTTTTCTCCTTTTATGAATAATCTTATGTCCTCATCAATTAAGGGTTCATTGAAATGAATTTTCATCTCTCTTCTGAGTGACACATTAATATCTATTACTCCAATCCATTTCCAATCTTTCTTGTCAACATACATAAAAGAAAGTGCAGAAGGGTTTCCATCTTTTGATTCAACAATCATTAATCGTCTGCAGCCTTTTAGAACAGCAATATCTTTTAATTCTTCTATAGATTTTTTTCCTCGAGTAATATAAAAAGAAAGGGGGATTACACCCAACAGTTCTTTAACAAAAGATCTTGTTCTAGTGGATGGCCTTCTAGAAGTTGAGATAAGCATCATACTAACGTGCTGGAACTGTCTTTGCAAATTCAGGTCTCATTTTTATGAATAACCTATTACCACAGTACGGGCACTTAATACCCCTTATCTCATCAAGTTCCTGGGGGGTGAGTATCCTCTTACATTCAATGCATTTATACAATTACTCACTTCCTACTTTACTAAAGGACTTTTGTGATGCTCTTCCAACGGGCGTATCGGGAAGATATGTACCTCCAGCAAATGTAGTTTCACATTTTGAGCATTTCCATATTCCAGTGCTGATTCTCTTAACGGATTTTCTTCCGCATTGTGGGCACTTGTGTTTCTGTTTCATCATATTTTCGATATTAGAAACTTTAACTCTGATTCTTCTACCATATCTTGGCCCAAATCTTCCAGCACTACTCACTTTACTTGTTACTGTCATGAAAATCACCTCATTTCAGAGAATTTCTCATTTAAAAGGGACCTAATTTCATCGCCTTTTATCTTTGACCTTCTGACGATGTCTAAAATCTCCTCTTTTTTAAAGCTTCCTACATCCCCTTTCTGCATTGCAGATATCTTTCCGCTATCTTCGGTAGTGACAGTTATCCTTGAATCCATTACAGCTTCCTCCTCAATAGAAGGATCATATAATATTGAATCGGCTATTTTTACATATGTACAGGGAATTGGAATCTTTTTCATGGGCAGCGAAACAAATTCTCCTTCGATTTTATTACCTTCTTCATCCAAAGCTGGCATTTTGGTACTGTGTAAAGCGGCTATTGCTGCAATACCACATGCATCAAATAGATTTCCATTGTAATCCATTATATGAAGGTCAACAAATAGTACTCTTACAAGTTCTCCTTCTTTAATAACTAATTTTTGAAAATCAACAGCACCGGATTCTCTAATTCCTCTATCAACAATTCTCGCAAGTTCTATTGCATCTTCTCTTGGTGGCCCAGCCTCAAAATCGGGTGATGCCATAGGTATTAATTCTGCATTAGTTGTAAATACTCCCTGATTTGGGGTATCTGGAAATGGTTCGCCCATTTCACATTGTACTCCTGCGATTACCTTTGTATCCCCAATCTGAACGAAACATGACCCATTGGCTTTACTGGCTATACCAAGTTCAATTTTAATATTTCGAGTATCGTCAAAACCTCTTCCATCTTCACGTTTTCCTGTCTTTAAGAGGCTAATAATGTAATCTTTTTTAATATCTGAAAGAACACTACTCATTTAACACATCCTCCGTAATATATTTCTTCTTTAGTGCTTGTTTCTGAATCTCAAAAACTTCGAGACATCCTTTCCTACCTAAATCTAAAGCTTCTTCAAGTTGCTCTTCAGATAAATCTCCATCCATCTGCAAAAGGCTGAATTCATTTTTTCTTGGAAGAAGTGCCAATGGCAAATCTGCCTGGCCATAATTGTCCTCTTCTTTACATAGATCTAATACGATTTGGTCATCTACTTTTCCAGCTGCACAAGCAGGTACCAACTCTTTCATAGGTATGCCTGCATTTGCTAGAGCTACAGATGCTGCTGTAATGCCTGCACATCTTGTTCCAGCACTTGCTTGGATAACTTCAATATTGACCTCAACCATACATTTTGGGAAATTTTCAAGAAGCAAAGCAGGTTCTAAAGCACCCTGTGTTACTTTACCTATCTCAACGCCCCTCCTACTGGGGCCAGGTCTTTTTCTCTCTTCAACTGCGAATGAAGCCATATTATATCTGCATTTTAAGATAGCCCTATCTGATTTTTGAAGAAATCTAGGGTAAGCTTCTCTTGGGCCATAAACTGCACAAAAAATCTTATTCCCACCCCATTCGATATAAGATGAGCCATCAGCCCTTTTTAAAACTCCAACTTCTATTTTAATAGGTCTCAATTCATCTTTGGCTCTTCCATCAATTCTCTTTCCATCAATAAAGAACTTTATGTCTTTTTCCATTATAACACCTAAAATTATCTTGATAATTCAGTTTCTAGTATTTTTTTTATTCTATCTGTGAGCCCTGGAATGTGGGCCTCTTTATCTATTTTAAGAATGGCTCTCTCGACAATATCTTCCATCTGTCGTTCTCCTTTTATCCATATGTTGCCATTCTGACCAACTGTAATCTCGCACTTGGTCATTTGTTTTAATAATTTTATCATAGATCCTTTTTTACCTATTACTCTCGGTACCCTTGTGGCATGAATTTTAACAACTCTTCCCCATTTCATTTTGCCATAAGGTCTTTCCTTAGACTGCAATACTATCTCAGAAGCCTCTCCAACTTCCTTGATGTTTGCATATATTACATCTCCTACTTTGAAAATCCTTTCAAGGTTTGAAGTATCCTTAACGTATCTCAAAGCATCTTGAATATGAAGATTTCCTAGATAAGGGGCATTTATATCTAAATCCCAACTCAGTGGATTTATTCCAACTACAGTTCCTATTACATCATCGCCCCTTTTAGGGAGATATTTGCCTTCTAATGGAACTACTTTAATGCCCTCATTTTCTATATAGACTATTCCAAGAACAGAAGAGATTATCGTGTCCTCAAACTTATCTACTCCGTATTCATACTTAAAAGGCCCTTTTGCAATAACCATTCCGGGCGTAACAATAGACCTGTCTTTAACAAAAAATTCCAACTTTATCTCTCCGTCTTTATTTATCCATTATCTTTGTTTCAACGTTTCCTTTTGTGGCTGAATTCAACTTACTAAAAAGATCGTCTTGTAATCCTGCGGGTATTTCAATCACAAACATCCAAGAACCATCTCTCCCCCATTCTTCTTTAATAATAGTGCCAAGTGTTTTTGCAGACCCCATAATTTTTGGAGCATATTCTGCAGGTACTTTGACACCAATTCTTCTATTTTCTATTTTAATTGGTATGATTGGAGCCAAAAGATGTATTATATGTTTCATCTGGTCTTCTGGCCTCTTGTACATATCAATTGATACCCTTGCTTCTTCCAAGGCTGTCTCTATTCGTTGGGGTGGGTGTGGGTGGCCTGTTTGAGGATTTATTGCATGTCTTGAGATATAAGAAATAATCTGAGCCCTCTTGTTCTCCATTATTGCTCTTCTCTGATCAGTTGTAAGGTGTATTTCACCTTTTTTTAGAATTATCTTTGAGATCTCATCAACGTTATCCGTACCAAATGCCTTTTTTAGGGATTCTGGAGAAGCCTTTTCTCCTTTATCTGCATCTTTGAAAATAAAATTTGTTGCTAGGAAGTCTTTAACATCGCTTCCTTCCTTAAATTCTTGAGCTTTTAAGGGGTCAACTAAAATCTCAAAATGTTCCCCTTGGTACTTAATTCTTGCAGTAACTGCATCATCTAGAGATATCAAAGGATCAACCTCTTTACTCCTTATCTTCCTCTTCTTTAATATCTTTAACTTTTTCGATATATGAATTTAATTTTTCTTCATCTATCTTCTTAAATTTTTCATCTTTCAGACTAATTACGGCCATCTCGACGTTGTTCTTGCTTAGCTCGCCTTCTATTGATTTCTTCAAGGCTCTTAAAGCAAGTATTATTGCATCTTCTATTGATATATCGGGAGAGTATTCTTTTTCAAATATCTCCATTGCAACTGACCTGCCTGCACCTATTGCTGTTGCTTTCCATTCAAGATAAGCTCCTGAAGGCTCAGTCACAAATATCTGTGGACCTTCTGAATTTATTCCTGCTAGGATAAGCGAAGCACCAAATGGCCTTAATCCGCCATATTGTGTGTGCATCTGTTTTAGATCTCCTATCTTCTTTGCCAACATCATGACAGACATCTTTTCATCGTAGCTTAATGTGTGAATCTGTGCTTCAATTCTTGCCTTATCGACAAGTATTCTTGCATCGGCTATTATACCTGATGTTGCTGCAGCTAGATGATCATCTATCTGAAAAATTTTCTCAAATGATTCAGGTTCGACTAATCTTGAAGGAATTCTTTTGTCGACACAAAGTACAACTCCCTCTTTACATTTAATACCTATAGCGGTAGCTCCTCTTCTAACTGCTTCGCCAGCGTATTGAACCTGATACAAACTTCCATCTGGACTGAAAACGGTAATTGCGCGATCATATCCAGATGCGGGTGGAACAAATGCCATTCATATACCTCCATAAACTAATTAACATTAGACTTAATATTTCTCTCTAACCCCTTTATAGTTCCTGATACATAAAGAGGCAATATATTAACTTTTTCTTTACCTACAGATTTAGTAAGTGATAATATAAATATAGCTTTGTGCAATGATTTTATATTGCTTTCTATTATGCCATACCCCTTACTTTCATCATATTCTTTAACCCAAAGACCCATTTCAGAAGCGCCAAACTCTCCTAAAAAATCTATGGCTGAATTCCAGATAGCCTTAACTAGGTCCTCTCTTTTAAAGTCTTTCCCCCCTTCTACTTTAAAACATATATACCTTGATTTATCTCTCAAAGTCTTTGGGTTTTTTATAGGCATAAAAACATCTAAAAAGACTATAATCACTTAATTTAAGTATTTTGTCATTATTTATTAGTATTCCATATATTCAGAACATTTAAATATACAATTATACATACCAACTATGTGCCAGACAAGAGAAGTATTGCAGAGATAGTAAGAGAGTATATAGGCGCTCATCCATCTATTATGGACTGTC